>PPYE01661669.1_pt1 | contig 174588 bp, 166 predicted proteins | sample 1559881 | NCBI WGS metagenome assembly PPYE01 (sample SAMN08240022, study PRJNA423297) | Human gut metagenome, whole genome shotgun sequencing project. | reverse complement strand
ACCACTGCCTTTTTATATAAAAATGAAAAACTGCGCCACAGCCCTGGCAGGCCATCGCGTAGCGATTTTGTTCAATCGGAATTATTGAAGCATTGTTTAAGGTATACAATTCATTTCTAAGTACTAAGATTGATGATTATAACAGCAGTATGTATTACGAGAATCCAGCTTATTTACTGGAGTGTTACCTGGAAAGTAGAGTCATTTAAGAAAAATGCAAAATACTAAATACTGTCTACAATCGTCATTTTAAAAGTTTCCAAAAGATAGAAAAACGGTATCCAGATAGTCAAAGTGAATTTATATGATTTGGATATTCAAGGATATATTGGAAATCAGGTTTCTAAAGAAATTGCATTTGCAAAAAGTAAAGGGAAGGAAGTTATTTTTCATTCGGTGTATAAAGTAAATTAACTTTCCGTTTTTAATCCCCCTGCATGATTCATATGAGTCATACAGGGGGATGATGTATTTCAGAAACAATATTTATGATCGTGCTTCAGGTGTTTTTAGTTCTTCTTAAATCCTGCACGTTTTCTTTCTCTTGGGTCAAGGATTCTCTTGCGGATACGAAGACTGCTGGGAGTAATCTCCAGAAGCTCGTCATTGTCGATAAACTCAATGGCCTGCTCAAGGCTTAATACCTTGGGCGGTGTCAGCTTCAGAGCCTCGTCAGCGGAGGAGGAACGTGTATTGGTCAGATGCTTGGTTTTGCAGACGTTCAGTTCGATATCCTCTGCCTTTCCGTTCTGACCGACAACCATACCGCTGTAAACCTTTGCCCCTGGTCCGATAAAGAGGACACCACGTTCCTGAGCGGAGAAAAGTCCGTAGGTAACAGCTTCGCCGGCTTCAAAGGCAATCAGGGAGCCCTGTTTACGGTACTGGAAATCTCCCTTGTATGGAGCGTATCCGTCAAAAATTGTATTCAGGATACCGGTTCCCTTAGTAGAAGTCATAAAGTCACTTCGAAAACCGATCAGTCCACGGGAAGGAATGTGGAATTCCAGGCGGACAGAGCCGTCACTTGCGGTACTCATTCCCTGAAGTTCACCTTTTCTCTCGCTGAGTTTCTGGATCACTGTACCGGAAAATTCTTCCGGAACATCTACATAGGCAAGCTCCATCGGCTCCAGTTTTTTGCCGCGTTCATCTATATGATAAAGAACCTCCGGTTTGCTGACTGCGAATTCATAGCCTTCACGGCGCATGTTCTCAATAAGGACAGAAAGATGCAGTTCTCCACGACCGGAAACCTTAAAGCACTCAGTGCTTTCTGTATCCTCCACACGAAGGCTGACATCTGTGTTCAGCTCTTTGTAAAGACGGTCGCGAAGGTGGCGGGAGGTGATGTATTTTCCTTCCTGTCCTGCCAGAGGACTGTCATTTACAAGGAAGTTCATGGAAATCGTAGGCTCGGATATTTTCTGGAATGGGATGGATTCCGGATTTTCTCCGCCGCAGAGAGTATCTCCGATATGGATATCAGCAATACCGGAAACTGCTACGATAGATCCGATGGAAGCTTCCTTTACCTCTACTTTATTTAAGCCGTCAAATTCATAAAGCTTGCTGATCTTTACTTTCTGACGTTTGTCCAGGTCATGATGGTTCAGAAGCGTCAGCTCCTGGTTCACTGCAATCTTACCATTTTCTACTTTACCTACGCCGATACGGCCCACATATTCATTGTAATCAATGGTGCTGATGAGAACCTGGGTATCTGCATCCGGATCTCCTTCCGGAGCCGGAATATATTTCAGAATGGTTTCAAAAAGAGGCTCCATGTTTTCCGGTGTGTCGGAAAGGTCAAGAACCGCATGTCCTGCTTTGGCGGAAGCGTACAGGAACGGGCAGTCAAGCTGCTCATCAGAGGCTTCCAGATCCATGAGAAGCTCCAGAACCTCATCAATGACTTCATCCGGACGGGCTTCCGGACGGTCGATCTTGTTGATGCAAACGATCACATGGAGATCCAGCTCAAGAGCTTTTTTCAGGACAAATTTTGTCTGCGGCATAGCGCCTTCGAAGGCATCTACAAGAAGAATTACACCGTCTACCATTTTCAGTACACGTTCCACTTCTCCTCCGAAATCCGCATGTCCTGGAGTGTCAATGATGTTGATCTTTACGCCCTTGTAATGGACAGCTGTGTTTTTGGACAGAATTGTGATACCACGCTCGCGCTCGATATCATTAGAGTCCATAACACGCTCCTGTACCTCCTGGTTTTCACGGAAAACACCGCTCTGCTTCAGAAGCTGATCGACCAGAGTGGTCTTGCCATGGTCAACATGGGCGATAATGGCAACGTTGCGTACATCTTCGCGTTTGGTCTTCATAAAAATCGAAATCCTTTCTTTTTTCTTCTATATTAATGTGTTTTATTCACGGTACGACATTTCAGTTTACCACATTTTTCAAAGAATACAAGGTATTCCAAAAAAAATTTTGAGATTTGGGTTCTAAACTTCCGGACAGGTACATAGGCTAATATAGACAAAATACCCAAAGAGGAAGGAGAACTGTATTATGGCAGACAAAATCATTGAAAACAATCAGGTATCGATCATGGGGAAGATTGCTACCGGCTTTACATTCAGTCATCAGGTATTTGGAGAGGGATTTTATGTGATGGATCTGATCGTAAAGCGACTAAGTGATTCTGAGGACCGGATCCCGGTAATGGTTTCAGAAAGGCTTCTGGATGTAACGCAGGATTATGTGGGGGAATATATAGAGATCAGCGGGCAGTTCCGATCCTATAACCGTCATGAAGAAAAGCACAATCGTCTGGTGCTTTCCGTCTTTGCCAGAGAAGTAAGATTTATAGGTCCGGAGGAGGATGCCCTTCCAACAAATCAGATCTTTATGGACGGATATATCTGTAAGCCTCCGGTTTACCGAAAAACTCCTCTGGGAAGGGAAATCGCAGATGTGCTTCTGGCAGTAAACCGTCCTTACGGAAAATCGGATTACATACCCTGTATCTGCTGGGGAAGAAACGCACGCTATGCGTCCGCATTTACAGTTGGGGGACATGTTCTGATCTGGGGGAGGATACAAAGCCGGGAATATGTAAAAAAACTGGGTGAAAATCAGACAGAACGCCGTATCGCGTATGAAGTCTCTGTAAGTAAGCTGGAATATCTGGAATAATACGGATCAGCTTCCGGGAGACAGGTTGAAAAATGCAGGTGATCAGAAGCGTTATGCCTGCATGGAAACAGGGCAGGTATATAGACAGCTCTGCCAGAGTAATGCTTGCAATTTCAGAAAAACTGCGGTAATATAAGGACATTAAAAAGATGCAGTTTCATCAACTTTAAGAGGAATTGTTATGGAAAAAGAATTAGTAGAAGTATACTGTGGAAGTGCGAAGGGAAAGACCACATTAGGTCTTGGTCAGAGCCTCCGTATTGCTGCCGAAGGCAGAAGCGTCATAATTATCCAGTTTCTGAAAGGACGGGAACGCCGTTCGGTTGATTTTCTGGAAAAACTGGATGATCTGGATATTAAGATTTTCCGTTTTGAAAAGCAGGATTGCTGTTATGATGATCTTACAGAGAATGAAAAAGAAGAAGAGCGATCCAATATTCTCAATGGTCTGAATTTTGCGCGGAAGGTGATCGTTACGCAGGAATGTGATTTCCTGCTTCTGGATGAGATTCTGGGAGTGATAGAACAGGGAATTGTTTCGGCAGATACGGTTGCGGAGATCCTTGAGCAGAGAGACAGAAGCATGCAGATTGTAATGACCGGTACGGATCTGCCGGAAGCTTTGAGACCTTATGTGGACAGGGTTGTAAGACTGACGGAAGATGAGACCGTATCAAATGATTCCGAAGTACAGCCGGAGCCGTGATGCGGTAAAGCTGTCATTTGCATAATATAGTACAGAAGGATAAAGGAGGAACAGATATGGCTATTTTTAAGGGTGCAGGTGTTGCGATCGTTACGCCTATGCATGAAGACGGAAGTGTAAATTATGAGAAACTGGAGGAGATTCTGGAGTATCAGATCGCAAACAGTACAGATGCCATTATCATCTGCGGAACTACAGGAGAGTCATCTACCATGACTCACGGAGAGCATCTGAAGACAATCAAGTTTGCCATTGACAAAGTGGCAAAACGTGTTCCTGTAATCGCAGGTACAGGTTCTAATTGTACAGAAACAGCGATCATGCTGTCAAAAGAGGCGGCTTCTTATGGCGCGGATGCGCTTCTGATCGTAACGCCTTATTATAATAAGGCCACTCAGAAAGGTCTGATCGCACATTATACAGCAATCGCGGAAGCAGTGCCGGAAACACCAATCATTATGTACAATGTACCGAGTCGTACAGGCTGTAACCTTCAGCCGGCAACAGTAGCTGCGCTTGTTAAAAATGTTAAGAATATTGTTGGACTGAAAGCTGCCAGCGGCGATCTTTCTCAGATTGCCAAGACAGTGTCTCTGGCAGGAGAGGATCTGGAACTTTATTCTGGAAATGATGATCAGGTTCTTCCCGTTCTGTCTCTTGGCGGACTTGGAGTAATTTCTGTACTTTCCAATGTTGCCCCAAAACAGACACATGATATGGTAATGAAATTCCTGGAGGGAGACATCAAAGAGGCAGCGAAGCTTCAGATTGAAGCGGTTCCTCTGGTAAATGCTCTGTTTTGTGAAGTAAATCCTATCCCGGTAAAAACAGCTATGAATATGATGGGAATGGAAGTGGGACCGCTCCGTATGCCTCTTTGTGAAATGGAAGAGAGCAATAAAGAGATTCTGAAAAAAGCAATGCTGGATTACGGTCTGAAGCTTGCATAAACCCCGCACAATGAGGAGGAAACACTCGAGAGTGTACCTGGATGTGCAAAAAAACGCACAATGAGGAGGAAATTATGATAAAGATTATGATGCACGGCTGCTGTGGACATATGGGGCAGGTGATCTCTGAACTTGTAGAGAAAGATCCTGAGGCTCAGATCGTAGCAGGAGTGGATATTGCAGACAGAGGAAATACTTCTTATCCTGTATATACAGAGCTTTCTGCATGTCAGGAGGAAATTGATGTGGTGATCGATTTTTCTTCTGCAAAAGCGGTAGATGCGCTTTTGGACTACTGTGCAGAGAGGAAGCTTCCGGTTGTTCTCTGTACTACAGGTCTCAGCGAAGAACAGCTTGCAAAGGTTGAGGAAACGGCGAAAAAAACAGCAGTGCTGAAATCTGCAAACATGTCTCTGGGAATCAACACGCTTCTGAAGCTGATTCAGGAGGCTGCCAGGGTTCTCGCAGCGGCAGGATTTGATATGGAGATCGTAGAGCGTCATCATCGTCTGAAGCTGGATGCGCCAAGCGGTACTGCTCTTGTTCTTGCAGACAGTCTCAATGAAGCAATGGGAAATGAATATAAATATGTATTCGACCGCAGCCAGAAAAGAGAAATGCGTTCTGACAGGGAGATTGGAATTTCTGCTGTCAGAGGCGGAACGATCGTGGGAGATCATGAAGTGATCTTTGCAGGCCCGGATGAGGTGATCGAGTTTAAGCATACTGCTTATTCCAAGGCCGTATTTGGCAAAGGCGCTGTAGAAGCAGCCAAATTTCTTGCAGGGAAACCTGTTGGAAAATACGATATGGCAGATGTGATCGAAGCGAAATAAAGATATATAAAAATTTCTATTTGTGGGAAGGAACGGGATTTTGTTTCCTGTTACCCACAGACGATGCATATGAGAAGAAGGCAGATCATGTGCTGTGTTTCCTGGGAAACCTCGCAAGGCACGATGATCTGCCTTTTTCTTTTTACTTCTGAATAAGGGCAACATCCAGGGATTCATAAGGAGAAAAAGGTCAATGAGTGAAATAAATATACAGAATCTGACCAGAGATTACGGTTCGGGTAAAGGAATATTTAATGTATCTATTCAGGTAGAAAAAGGAGAGGTTTTTGGATTTCTGGGTCCAAACGGAGCCGGAAAAACCACAACGATCCGTCATTTGATGGGATTTATCAAACCCAGGGAGGGAAGCTGCCAGATCCAGGGACTGGACTGCTGGAGGGATCGTGATGTGATTCAAAGCAGATTAGGGTATATTCCCGGAGAAATCAGTTTCTTCGATGATATGACAGGAAACGAATTTCTGAAGTTTCTATCGGATTACCGAAAGATAAAAAAGGACAACCGGATACAGGAAATGCTAGAACGATTTGAATTAGATCCCAGAGGCAAGATCAAAAAAATGAGTAAGGGAATGAAACAGAAGCTTGGTATTGCAGCGGCTTTTATGCACAACCCTGAGATACTGATCCTGGATGAGCCTACCAGCGGACTTGATCCACTGATGCAGAACCGTTTTGTTGAACTGATTGCAGAAGAAAAAAAGAAAGGGAAAACCATTCTTTTATCAAGTCATATGTTTGAGGAAGTGGAGCGCACCTGTGACCGTATCGGTATGATCCGCAACGGAAAGCTGGCTGCAGTTGATCTGGTTGAAACATTGAGAGACCGCCATATGCGCACCTATACAGTTCATTTGGACTCCCCGGAACTTGCGAGAGACTTTGCCGGAGATTTTAATGGAATATGCGATGGAAGTACGGTTACCGTATCTGCCAAACAAAGTCTTGAAACAATTTTTATGAACTATTACGGAGGTGACCAAAATGCTTAATATGGCTCTGTATAAGCGGGAAATGAAAGGCAGTCTGAAGATGCTGGTCATATTTGCTGCTGTCATTTCGCTGTATGTTTCTGTTATCATCAGTATGTATGACCCGGAGATGATGAAAACACTGGACAGCTTTTATAAAATTATGCCGGAACTTATGGCATCCGTTGGAATGACTGCAGGAGCGACAAGTCTGATCGGATTTATGATCTCATACCTCTACGGATTTATATTATTGATTTTTCCTATGATCTTCTGCATTTTGCGTGGAAATGCTCTGATCGCCAGGTATGCGGACAAGGGCTCCATGGTCACTTTACTGGCGGCTCCGATAAAACGCAGAACTGTTGCAGCGACGCAGGCGTCTGTTCTTATCAGCGGAATACTGCTGCTTGTTATTTATACTACCGGACTGGAAATCGTAATTGCTGAAACAGGTTTTCCAAATGCGCTTGTAATATCAGAACTGCTGAAATTAAATATCGCTCTTTTGTGCCTGCTTTTATTTATCGGGAGCATCTGTTTTCTTGCTTCCTGCATTTTTTCAGAGACAAAATACAGCATTGCTTTTGGCGCAGGTATTCCGGCATTTATGTATGTACTTCAGATGCTTGCAAATACCGGTAAAAAAGCGGAAGCGGCAAAATACTTTACATTTTTTACTCTTTTTGATGCAAATGGAATAATAGCCGCCGAAAACAGTGCGATGATTGGCGCAGGTATTCTTGGAGCCGGCGCAGTTGGGATTTATATAATCGGGATTCTGATATTCTGCAAAAAAGATTTACATATCTGATATTTCTTTTTAAGTCCTGAATCGGCTTTTGCAGAAGAAGGATTTATAAATTTTATGGTAGAAATTTCCTTTGATATTATTTTGTAAACTGCACATATTATCTGTATCAGATATAAAATTCAAGAAAAGGAGACGGATCAGTATGAAAAAAATAAAAAGGATTATGACAGGTATGATGCTGGTGCTTGCCCTGGGGGCGTTTACAGCCTGCGGAGAAAACACAGATAATAATGCAGATGAATCAGGAACCATGACAGACAATAAAGGAAATTCTGACAGCACAGAGCAGGATAACAGAAAACCGGAAGACACCAACAAGGATACCGGAAACGCTATGGAAGGTAATGATACCACAGATGAAAATAAAAATCCGGACAGAAATGATGATACCATTTCCGGTGAGCTTGGAAACAGCGTAAAAGATCTGGGTGATGGTGTAGGAAATGCAGTGGAGGATCTGGGCGATGCCGCAGACAACGCTGTAGAGGGAAGATAAGGTTGCGAAGGAAATAAAATTATATTATGATATCTGCATACCGGAAAAAGCAGTAGTTTCAGCGGCTTTTTCCGGCTGCTTATACTTATGAGGAGGGAGCATAATGCGATTTCGTCCGTGTATTGATATACATAATGGCAAGGTGAAACAGATTGTAGGAGGAAGCCTGAAGGATGCCGGAGATCAGGCTCGGGAAAATTTTGTTTCAGAGCAGGATGCGGCTTTTTATGCGGCTCTGTACAGAGATGCAGGACTCAGAGGAGGACATGTGATCCTTTTGAATCCGGAGAGTTCTCCGTATTTTGAAGAAACCAGGAAGCAGGCGCTAAAGGCACTGAAAACATTTCCGGGAGGTCTGCAGATCGGCGGCGGGGTACGTCCGGACAATGCACAGCAGTATCTGGATGCAGGGGCAAGTCATGTGATCGTGACTTCCTATGTGTTCCGGGAGGGCAGATTGTGCTGGGAAAACCTGGAAAAAATGGAAAGAGAAGCCGGGAAAGAGCATCTTGTCCTGGATCTCAGCTGCCGGAAAAAGGATGGCGCATACTACATCGTTACAGACCGCTGGCAGAAATTTACAGATGTGGAAGTGACGCCGGAAAGGATGAGGGAGCTTGGCAGCCACTGCGATGAGTTTCTGATCCATGCAGTAGATGTGGAAGGTAAGGCTTCCGGTATAGAGACGGAGCTTGCAGAGATCCTTGCGGAATATGGAGAAAAACCGGTTACCTATGCAGGCGGAGTAGGCTGTATGGAGGATATCCGGCTTTTGAAGGTGCATGGCAGGGGACGGCTGGATGTAACCGTAGGAAGCGCCCTGGATCTTTTTGGAGGGAGTATTCCCTTCTGCGAATTGAAGGAATTAGACAAAATGCTTTGAATGATAAAAAACTAAACACTGCCCTGCTTTTGTTTATGGAAAAAAGTATATTTCCGCCTATAATGAAAGCTATACAAATTGATAAGTAAAAACAGGTACCGTTTTGGAAGCGTACATTACAGGGAGGAATTGCAGATGAGCAGAATCGCACACGCAGCAGGCAGAAAAGTTTTTTCAGGAATCGTAGAGCATGAACTCAGTCAGATCAATAAAGACCGTCAGGGCGCTTATGAAAAAATCCTTGACACTGCGGAAAAATATATGAATGAATTTGATCTGGGGATCAACTGGGAGTATTTAAGACGGGTGACTTTAAATCCGGAATATACACTGAACCGTTATGTAAGCTCTATGGTGGAGGAACTTCATCCCAATGTTCTGAAGACGACTCTTGTGAATCTGGGATATGAGGCGTTTTATCATGGCACAAAAACCATTCGTGAAATGAGAAAAGTACATAACTGCAATATCCCCTGGATCATTCTTATGGATCCTACCAGCGCGTGCAATCTTCACTGTACAGGATGCTGGGCTGCAGAATACGGAAACAAGCTGAATCTTACCTTTGAAGAAATGGATTCTGTCATTACTCAGGGAAAAGAGCTTGGTGTGTATTTCTATATGCTGACAGGCGGAGAACCGATGGTACGCAAAAAAGACGTGATCGCACTCTGTAAAAAGCATAACGACTGTGTATTTCTTGCTTACACAAATGGTACTCTTGTAGACGAAGAGCTCTGTCATCAGATGCAGGAAGCAGGAAATCTGTTCCTGGCGCTGAGTCTGGAAGGAAAGCCGGAAGTAAATGATCTGCGCCGAGGTGAGGGTGTTTATGGAAAAGTCATGCATGCTATGGAACTTCTGAAGAAGAACGGTCTTGTTTTTGGTACCTCGATCTGCTATACCAGTCAGAATATTGACAGTGTGACAAGCGATGAGTTTGTAAATATGCTAGTGGAAAAAGGCTGCCGTTATTCTCTGTATTTTCACTATATGCCGGTTGGAAACGATGCTTCTCTGGAACTTCTTCCAACAGCAGAACAGAGAGTTTATATGCATGACAGAGTAAGAGAAATCCGCAATATGGAACATGGGCCGGGACTGTTTACCATGGACTTCCAGAATGACGGAGAGTTTGTGGGAGGATGCATTGCAGGAGGCAGAAATTACTTCCATATTAATGCCAATGGAGATGCGGAACCCTGTGTGTTTATCCATTATTCCAATGGAAATATCCGGGAAAATACCATCCTGGAGATCCTGAAGCAGCCGTTATTTATGGCATACCATAACAATCAGCCGTTTAATGAGAACATGCTTCGCCCATGTCCGATGCTGGAGAATCCGGAGATCCTCCAGAGACTTGTAAAAGAATCCGGAGCACATTCCACAGACCTGCAGTCTCCGGAAACAGCAGAGCATCTTTGCGGAAAGTGCACCGCCTATGCGCAGCAGTGGACACCGGAAGCGGACAGACTGTGGAAAGAAACTCAGGAGAAAAAAGCTGCAAAGGCAAAATAAAAACGATACGCCAGAAGCAGAACAGATATTTGAACAGCCGTATGGTCAGTTGGGAAAGAGATATTTTCCCGGCTGACTGTATGGCTTTTTATCTTTTGGGGTTTTCTTTTGAACATATTTGTATTAGAATGAAAAGGACATAAAGATCAGACGGACAGATAGAAATAAAGGAAGATGGGAGAATCTATATGAAGGTTGTTATTCTGGCAGGAGGATTTGGAACAAGGATCAGTGAAGAAAGTCATCTGAAGCCCAAGCCAATGATTGAGATCGGAGAAAAGCCTATCTTATGGCATATTATGAAAATGTATTCTCATTATGGATTTAATGAGTTTGTTATCTGCTGCGGCTATAAGCAGCATGTGATCAAAGAATGGTTTGCAGACTACTATCTGCATAACAGCAACATTACCTTTGACTTTACACAGGAAAACAAGATGATCGTCCACAACAATACGCTGGAGCCATGGAAGGTGACGCTGGTGGATACGGGACTGTATACCATGACAGGAGGACGTATCAAAAGAGTCAGGGAATATCTGGACGGAGATACCTTTATGCTGACCTATGGGGACGGAGTCGCAGATGTGAACATAAAAGAACTTCTGGAATACCACAGATCTCATGGCAAAATGGCAACGATCACAGCTGCCCAGCCGGGAGGTCGTTTTGGTATCCTTGATATCTGTGAGGACGGTACCATTACAAACTTTAAAGAGAAGAAAAAAGAAGACGGAGGCTGGATCAATGCCGGATTTATGGTTCTTGAACCGGAGATCATGGATCTGATCCAGGACGATTCCACAGTATTTGAGAAGGAGCCTCTGGTAGAGGCAGCGCGCAGCGGACAGCTGAATGCATACCGCCATAAAGGATTCTGGCAGTGTATGGATACGCTTCGCGAAAAAAATTATCTGGAAGAACTGTGGCAGAAGGGAAACGCACCGTGGAAGGTGTGGGAATAAATCACAAAACAAATCAGAAAGAGAGGGTGATCTATGAATCAAAAAAAAGAAGCGTGCCATTGTAAGAATATTACTTACGGAATGATCGAAGATGCCATTAAGGCAGGTGCAAAGGATTTTGAAGAAGTACAGAAGGCAACGGGATTTGGAACAGGATGCGGAAAGTGCAGAGATTTTATCCGCTGCCTGGTAAGAGATATTCTGGAGGAGAATTCCTGAAAAAGACTGCCTTTTCCATATAGAACAGGTATCCTGAATAAAAAAGCCATGGTTTCCGGTATGACAGAAAATACCGGAAACTATGGCTTTTTATGATTTCAGAAAACTCAGGCCCGGGCAGGAGTGATCCGGTCAAGGAACCGGCTGGATATTTTTTCAAAGAACTGTCCGTAAACAGAACCAATAAAGTTATTGGCAATCCGGAAGAGGATAGCTCCGGGAAGACCAAGAATACTGGTGGCGATCGCCATGGCTCCCAGAGAATTAAATACTGCCTGCCACTGATAGGTAGCGGAAAGACCCACGCCGATGCCTCCGATTACACCGATATAAGGAAAGACAGAGGCCGGAAGGAACACACAGATGCCAAGGAAGACAACCGCACCGATGATGTTTCCGGGAATACGTCCTTTGACTCTTTCTTTCATATCTGCGCGGAAAGGAAGCAGCACAGACATGGCGGCAATCCCGATCCACATGGTTCTTGGAATATGAAAAAGTCCTCCGAGAAAAACCGCAGTGGAAACGCCGAAGGTTACGGTCAGCTGCCAGCGTGTCCGAAGTGAAGTCAGTCGAAATTCTTTTATGACATCGCGGAGTTTTCTTTTATAGGTCAGCTTTCTGTGATTTCTGTAAAAGACAAGGGCAGTCAGAACAGCGCCGGCTCCTATGGCAGCCAGTCTCATCAGATAAGTTTTTCCGGTGGTATCATAGCCGTAAAGCAGAAGATAGCCAAGAACAAGAGTGGAATGATTTGCCATCATGACATTGTGACAGCCCAAAAGCAGAAGGGCAAAGATGCATCCTGCATTGATGATCAGTTCTCCAAAAAGTCCGGCGGCGTTTGCCAGTCGCGGACCAAAGGCAAGGATACCAAAGATTATGGCGAGGGAGGCCAGAGAGCCCGGCATCTGCATGCCGAAGTCGGCATAGCGGAAGACCATGATACAAAGAAGGACGATCACACCTGCGATACTGTTTTCATCCCCGAAGATTTTGGTGTAGCCCATAACAAAGGCCATGCAGAAGACCATTGTAATGAAGATCTTGAACAGATAAACAGAGATATGGCGCAGCTTTTCGCCAGGGCTGGAAGAAGCCTTGATGATTGCTTTGGATCCCTGCTGATTCAGCTGCAGTTCCTGATAAAATGTCATAAAAACGCTCCTTTCGGTTGAGATATCGGGGAGGAATTATAGCATCGGGTATATACTTTGTCAAATAAAATTTATATAAAAAAGCGGCACAGCCCAAAGGCCATGCCGCAAAAAGATCAGTAGATGCTCAGGATCATGTAAATGAACCCTGCTGCCAGCATATCTACAGGAAGCCCGCGGAAAAATCTTCCGGTACGGGCAAATTTTAAAGTCTGCTTTACAGAAAGGAACAGAAGAATGGGAACAGCGATCACCCACACCGTTCCAGGGAGCCCCGCAAAGCTATCCACTGTAAAAGGATGGAAGAGAAACATGGCGGGAACCACAGGGAACAGGCTGTTCATTCCTTTGCAGTCTTTTTTCAGGATTCCATTTACCGATGCAAGGACAAGTCCGGCTTCCATGAATGCAAAAGTGGTATTCAGGAAGGCTTTGGACTGGAACGATGCTGTAAAGACTGTATTTCCGAAGATGCTTCCGCTGCCCAGAAATTCGCAGAAAACAGTAAACAGGATCCAAAGTCCCCAGACAAAGGCGGATTCCAGAAGGAGCTCGCCGTATTCACTGTCTGTATTTCCGGAAAGCGCATGTTTTCCGCAGAGAAGTCCTACAATAAAAACCATGATCCACAGTTCTGTTGTAAGAACAGTACCCAGAACTGCAAAGCCTGTAAGAAAAGCGGAAGCACATACAGAACCGGAGGCAATATAGACACAGAATTTCAGGCTCCATGTGGGAACTGCCTTTTCCAGAAGATTCTTCAAAAGTTCTGCAAATACAGAAGTGAAGATCACCAGGATCCCGGCTGCAAAGGCTTCTTTCATGCCTGCGGAAAAAAGAACGATCCCCAGAGCAAAGGCTTCTGCCGGATATCTTAATTTCATATTGAAACCTCCGTTTTCTTATTTCACTGTCTGTAAGAAATCATATGCTTCATTAATACCGGTCACTGCTGCAGTAGAAGACATGGTAGCACCGGAGATTGCATCGATTTCAGTTCCGGCTATATCAGCAGTTTCCTCGGAAGCAGCCTCTTCTTCCAGAGCTTCTTCTGTTTCCGGCTGGGAAGCCTGAATACCGGAAGCCTCCTCCAGACATCTGGTTGCCAGATCGATAAAGCCGTTTACAGAAATACTAACACCGGAAACGGCATCGGTCTTACCTTCTGCATCGGTGTTCAGGAAGGAAAGGGACTGGTTCTCGATCAGAGCGGAAGCAAGAGCCTCAGCCTGCTCTTTCCATGTAAGTCCATCTTCTGTCATCGTGTACTCACCGTTTTCGGACATGATGCTTTTTTTGCTGCCGTCTTCGGTCACAGCATCCCAGCTTGCTTCTGTAATAGCGCCGTCCTTTACAGTAAGAGTGACTACATCTGTGAATCCGTTGGAATCCGGAGCTTCTGTCTTGGCTTCATAAGTACCGTCTGTGAGAGTGGCGCCGGCAAAAGGATCTGCCGGGGCATCTTCCAGGCCTGCAGCCTGTTTCATACACTGTGCAGCCAGGTCGATAAAGCCGTTTACAGAGATACTTACACCGGAAACAGCGTCAGTTTTGCCTTCTGCATCGGTGTTCAGGAAGGAAAGAGACTGGTTCTCGATCAGAGCGGAAGCAAGAGCCTCGGCCTGCTCTTTCCATGTAAGTCCGTCTTCTGTCATCGTGTACTCACCGTTTTCGGACATGATGCTTTTTTTGCTGCCGTCTTCGGTTACAGCATCCCAGCTTGCTTCTGTAATAGCGCCGTCCTTTACAGTGAGTGTAACAACATCAATAAATCCGTTGGAATCCGGAGCCTCTGTTTTTGCCTCATAGGTACCGTCTGCAAGGGAAGCTCCCTCAAGGATGCTGAGATCTTCCGCTTCTTCCGGAGCAGCTTCTTCTTCCGCACTGTCTGTTTCTGCGGAAACATCCATACCCGGAAGATAAACAGGTGCTTCCACTCCTTTAAACTGATCCAGGAACTCAGCTTCTGCGATTTTAGAACCAAGACCGTCTGTCTCAGACTGTTCAACTACCTGAACACCTGTGATCTTAGATGCGGACTCGTCAAAAGCCACATCCATTACGATATCGCCTACATAGCCTTTGGTGCGTACGGTTACCAGATAACCGTCAGAAGTTTTGGACGCTTTTTCAATGTTTTCTGCACCGCTTACATCAAGCTCTTCCAGAGCTTCCGCACTCTGAGCGGCGGAATCGCCGCCTGCGCTGATGGCCAGGGATTTTGAACCAATGATCACACCAAAAGAGAGGGCGGTTACCACAACAAGGGCAAGAATTCCTTTTACTTCTTTATTTTTCATGAATATTCCTCCAATTTAAGCTTTTTTTACACCGTATACATGTTTTTTATGGAGCAGAGACAGAGCGCCGGCAAGACAGTTGGCTGTCAGGATACCGAAGCAGATTCCCTCCGGATAAAAACTGAAGATACGGATGGCCGCAGTAATGACTCCGGCGGTGACTGCATAAAGCAGACGGCCTCTTCTTGAGGCAAAGGCGTAGTCGGTAAGCATGTAGCATGCGCCCAGGATCAGACCACCGCCAAAAAGGTTCAGAAGGATGTCTCCTGTAAAGAGTCCGGAAGGTCCGAACACAAAGGTCAGAAGAACTACCGTACCGATATAGGTAAGTGCCGCTTCTGCATTTACAATTCCCATAAAGCACATATAGGCAAAGCCTACAAGCAGAAGAAGCTTGCTGGTTTCACCAAGTGCGCCGGGTGTCTCGCCAAGGAACATCTGCAGATAGCTGTAGCCGGCTTCGCCGCCGTTTTTTACAGCTCCCAGTACGGTAGCTGAGGAAACGGCATCAAAGCCGGAGGCTGTCAGCGTTCTGGGTGCTACATACTGCATTACTGTCCCCGGCCATACGACCATGGTCAGAAGACGTCCCATCAGTGCCGGATTGGCAAAGTTGTATCCGATACCGCCGAACATCTGCTTGACAACAAGAATGCTGAAAACGTCAGCTGCAACGATCACCCACAAAGGCGCGGTGACCGGCATGTTAAAGGCAAGAAGGATACCTGTGACCACAGCACTGAAATCCCCTGCAGTGACCGGTTTTTTTGCCAGCTTCTGCCAGATATACTCTGTCAGGACGCAGACGGTTACGGAAAGACCGGTGATGTACAGGGAGCGGATCCCGAAAAAGTAAATGGAACCTAAGAGGGCTGGCATCAGAGAAATAGCAACATGGAGCATGATGTTCCTTGTTGTGCTGGCTGTGCGGATATGGGGGCCGCTGAAGGTTTTTGTCTGATTCATGATTTTTTTACCGCCCTTTCCCTCATTCTCTGTTTCACAATGTCTCTGGCTTCTCTGGTCCGTACAGAAAGCTCACGTCTGGCAGGACAGATATAAGAACAGCAGCCGCAGGCGATGCATTCGCTTGCATAAAGCTTTTCGCAGAGATCGTAGTCCTCATCAAGAAGTGCAAATTCAATCTTGTAGGGAACCAGTCCTGCCGGGCATACGCTTTCGCAGCCGGAGCAGCGGATACAGGGCTGTTCTTCATAGCCGGGTTCCGGAAGTACAAGGATTCCGGAGGTGTTTTTTGTTACATGGAAAAGTTCGGTTTCACCGTTCCAGTTATGTGCCACACAGGGACCGGTCATAGGACCGCCTGCAATGATACGGTTTTGGGCTGTGGTTACTCCACCGCAGAGCTGGATCAGCTCTTTCGCCGAGGTTCCTACAGGAACCAGATAATTTCCCGGATTTTTTACGGATCCGGTAACGGTGACGATCCTCTTTGTCAGAGGTGTATTTCCAAGGATCATGTCTGCTGCGGCTTTTGCGGTTCCTACGTTGGAAACGATCACACCCACATCTGCCGGAAGTCCGCCCATGGGAACTTCACGTCCAAGGACACCCTGGATGAGCTGACGCTCACCTCCCTGAGGATACTTGGTGGGAAGTACACGGATCTCCAGCTTTTCTTCTTTTGCCATCAGGCCGGAGGAAGACATTTCTGTCAGGATCTTCTGCAGATTTTCAGCTGCCAGAGGCTTATTGTCCTCCATGCAGACATAAGCTTTTTCAGCGCCGCTGCCTTTCAGAAGAAGCCGGACACCATTAAGGAGGGCATAGCCTTCTTCCAGCATGAGACGGTAGTCACAGGTGAGGAAAGGCTCACATTCTGCGCCGTTGATCAGAAGATCGGTGATCTTTTTGTCAGTTTCATATTTTTTGTGCGTGGGGAATCCTGCACCACCCATTCCGGTCAGACCGCCATCGCGAATTCCAGTCAGGATTTCTTCTCTGGAAATAAGGCTGATGTCAGCAGTTCCTTTTTTATAGGAAGCTTCTGCTTCTGAAACCGGAGATTCCTCTCTCTGCAGGATACACGCCATAAGCTTGCGGCCCTGCTCTGTGATCTCTTTTACAGCAAGGACTTTTCCGCTTACGCTGGCGTGGAGGGGAGCGGCCATAAAGGCTTCAGGCTTACCGATAAGCTGGCCTTCTTTTACATGCTCGCCGGGTTTTACAAGGAAGCTGCATTTTCCTCCAAAAGACTGCTCCGAAAGAATAGTAACCGTTTCGGGATAGTAAGGCGTTACCGCGCAGTTCATGGAGAGAGCCTTGTCAAATCCGTCGGTAGGATGTACGCCGCCGGGGAATACAGATTTTTGCAGTTTCTGCATATCCTGGTCTCCTTTGCTTTTAAAAATATTTCTTGATTCGTTAAAAGGTTAACAACTTACACAGCATATCATATCAGTAGGAATTAGGCAATAAGGTTTTAAAAAAATCTGATTCCTTAATTTACTATTTATATTCATCTGTGATAAGATGCATACAGACAGAAAAATATGATGGCATTTTAAAGATGGAGGTGAAAAATGTGGGTGCGGCAAGCTGTGATTATTGTGCTAACTATGTTTACGACGAAGAAACAGAAACTTATTATTGTGATGTGAATCTGGATGAAGATGAGTATTACCGTTTTCTTACCAGTAATGTAAAGGAATGCCCCTATTATCGTTCGGGAGATGAATATAAGGTAGTACGTCATCAGATGTAAAATAAATCAGAAAGTACAGAGAGATATATATGGTAACCATGGAACTTGATAATTTCAGTCTGGAGCAGATCTGTGACTCCGGACAGTGCTTCCGCATGAAAAAGATTGGAGAGCATACTTATTCTCTTGTGGCGGGAGATCAGTATCTGGAGATCACACAGAAAGGAACCATTGTGGATTTTCACTGCAATGATGCGGAGCTGATCTGTTTCTGGGTTCCTTATTTTGATCTGGATACGGATTACAGTGTCTACATAAAAAAAGTCAATCCCAGAGACAGGTATCTCAGTATGGCTGCAGAGAAGGGAAGCGGGATCCGGATTCTCAGACAGGATCTCTGGGAGATGATCATTACGTTTCTGATCTCCCAGCAGAATCACATTACCAGAATTCGGGGATGCATTGAAAGACTCTGTGTCCGTTACGGAGATAAAAAGATCTCACGGGAGGGAGTGGAGTATTACAGCTTTCCCGGTCCGGAAGCGCTGGCACTGGCTACGGAGGAAGAACTGAGAGAGCTGGGGATGGGCTACCGTGCCAGATATCTTGTGGAAACAGCACGAAGCATTACAGAAGGAGAGGTTTCTCTGGAAAAGATCTTTCAGATGAAATATTACAGCCGGGCAAAAAAAGAGCTGATGAAGCTCAGCGGTGTGGGAGAAAAGGTTGCAGACTGTATCTGTCTGTTTGCCCTGCACCATATGGATGCCTTTCCTGTGGACACCCATATCCGCCAGGTGTTGGAGCTTCATTATAAAAGAGGATTTCCAAACAGAAGATATCACGGTATGAGAGGAATCATGCAGCAGTATATTTTTTATTATGAATTAACAGAAGGGAGAAAATAACATGAGTTTTAAATTCGCACACTATAATTATAATGTAGTTGATCTGGAAAAATCTTTAAGATTTTATGAGGAGGCGCTTGGCCTTAAGGAAGTAAGACGTAAAGAAGCAGAGGACGGAAGCTTTATCCTCTGCTATCTTGGAGATGGAGAAACAGATTTTCAGCTGGAGCTTACCTGGCTCAGAGACTGGGAAAAGGATCACTATAATCTGGGAGACAATGAGATCCATCTTGCGTTTACTACAGACGATATGGAAGCATCTCACAAAAAACATCAGGAAATGGGCTGCATCTGTTATGAAAATCCGGGAATGGGCATTTATTTTATCAGCGATCCGGACGGATACTGGCTGGAAATCGTTCCAGCCAGATAACACATCCTTTTTATTCAGACTTTTTCCTTCCGATCACTTCGTCCAACCAGATAGTCAAGACTGATATTATAGTAATCTGCAATTCGGATAAGCATTTCGACAGGAATATCCCGGGAGCCGGTCTCATAGTGGGAGTAGGTGCGCTGACTGATATGGAGTATCTCTCCAATCTGTCTCTGCGACAGGTCAGAGTCTATGCGAAGATCCTGAATACGCTGAAATTTCATGCCTGTACCTCCTTTTTTCAGAAAGTATAGGTCGGAACGGAATGGACTATACGGTTTTGGAACAAAATGGACTATATAATTTTTGCTTGTGAGGGACAAAAATGAAAACGATTGCAATCATAGATGATGATATTCATATTGGAGATATGCTGAAGGAGGTACTGACACAGGAGGGCTATGCTGTTCTTCGTGCATACTCAGGTACAGAAGCTTTATATCTTCTTTCACAATTACATGACCAAACCTTTTGATACAAAGGAACTTCTTGCCCGCATCACGGTTCAGCTTCGTAAGGCAGAGCGGCATGGTGACAGTAAAACCCTCTCCGTGGGAGATCTGGTGTTGGATACGGACGTCCTTTCTTTGACTGTACAAGATAAGCCAGTGAAGCTGACAAGAACGGAATATGCTATTTTGAAACTCCTGATGGAGAATCCAAAACAGGCTATTGCCAAGAGTGTTCTGCTTGACAGAATCAGTCTGGACACTCCTGACTGTACTGAGCGTTCTTTGAAGCAGCACATCAGCAACCTTCGCAGAAAAATGCAGGAAGTCAGCGGTGCTGACTATGTTGAAACTGTCTGGGGTATCGGCTTTAAACTGGCAGAGCAAAAATCTTGACGAAATCCTGACTTTTTCTTGACCACTTTCCTGACTTTTGTTTTATAAACTGGAGTCATCAAAGGAGGTAACGTATTATGGACTATATTTTACAAACAAACAGTCTGACAAAAAGGTATAAAAATTTTCAGGCTCTGAACGGTCTGACCATGAATGTTCCAAAAGGCTCCATTTATGGATTTGTCGGGAAAAACGGTGCTGGTAAGACTACTCTGATTCGACTGATCTGCGGATTGCAGATGCCAACTTCCGGTGACTTTACCCTATACGGAATCTGCAATAACACGAAAGACATCATTAAATCCCGCCGCCGTATGGGCGCTGTGGTGGAAACACCGTCTATCTATATGGATATGACGGCGGAGGAAAATCTGAAGCAGCAGTATCTTGTTCTCGGTCTGCCTTCCTATGACGGTATCCCTGAACTGCTGAAGCTGGTGGGGCTGGAGAATACCGGGAAGAAGAAAGCCAGGAACTTTTCCCTGGGCATGAAACAGCGTTTGGGGATTGCCGTTGCATTGGCTGGCGATCCTGACTTTCTTGTTCTTGATGAGCCTGTAAATGGACTTGACCCACAGGGCATCGTGGAAATGCGTGAACTGATTTTGAAACTAAACCGTGAAAGGCAGATCACTGTTCTGATTTCCAGTCACATTCTGGACGAGCTTTCCCGTCTGGCTACCCATTATGGTATTATTGACAGTGGACGCATGGTAAAGGAACTGAGTGCAGACGAGCTGAATGCTGCCTGTCGGAAATGTGTTCGCATGGAAGTGAGCAGCACTACAGTCCTGGCCCGTATTCTGGATTCCATGAACCTGGAATACAAGATTCTGTCCGAAACCACCGCTGATGTGTTCGCTAAAGTCAACGTGACTCAGCTGATCATGGCTCTTGAAAAGGAAAACTGCGAGGTAATGTCCATGCAGGAAAAGAATGAAAGTCTGGAGAGTTACTATATTTCTCTGGTGGGAGGTGGTTTCCATGATTAAGTGTTTCCGCGCCGAGTTGTACCGCCTGTGGAAAAGTCCTGCCTTCTGGCTCTGTCTGACAGGAATGTTAGTAACTTCAGCCGGATTTGTCGGAATGCAGGCCACCGCTATGGATTATACCGTGCCGATCAGCCGGGTAATCTTTCTTCCCCTGACTCTCTGGGGCATGGTTTCGGCAGCTTTTGTCAGCTTTTTTCTGGGACAGGATTTTTCAGGAGGATTTGTTCGGTGCAAGCTGTTGAGCATACCCTGCCGCCGGGACTATGTACTGGCACAGCTGGCAGTGGCAGCGGTGGGCTGCGGAGGAATTTACCTGATAGTCGTCGGATTTACAACGGTTTTGAGTATGCCACTGTTTGAAATGAATGTGAAAGCCGTGGATTTTCTCCGGTTTACTCTGACAGGTCTGGGGATGAGCATGGCTCAGGGGTGTTTCTTTGCCGGACTGACCCTGCTGTGTGCCAATCAATCCAGGGGTATCCTGGTGACTATGGCTATGGCCTTTGGAATGCTTTTACTGGCTCTGCATACCAACAGTATCCTGGTGCAGTCCCCTTACAAAAACGACGCTGTCAATTCCCACTATGTGTCAGGGATCGTACGGCAAGCGTATCTGCTTTTACACAACCTGAATCCTACCGGTCAGGCGGCTCAGTTGTCTGCCTGGCAGGTTCTTCAGCCGGAATACAGCGGACTTTGCAGTTTTCTGCTGGCTGCCATTTCTGCAGTTGTCAGCTGCCGTGGATTTGAAAATAAGGATATTCGGTAAGGAGAAAAGAAAATGGAGTATCTACTGTTAATCATTATCGGAATATTGCTTCTGATTATTTTTGTGCTTCTTGCAAAGATTTGTTTTCTGCGCAGGTCGGCACATGAAATTGCAGATGCGTTCCGGGACCGGTTGACAACAGATACCAACACTCTTGTCAATATTTCCACCCGTGATTCCTGTATGCGAAAGTTAGCGTCAGAAATCAATGTGCAGCTTCGTCTGCTCCGTAAAGAACGCCAGCGTTATCAGCAAGGGGATCTGGAACTGAAAGAAGCTGTTACTAACATTTCCCACGATCTGAGAACACCTCTCACGGCGATCAACGGTTATCTTGATTTGCTACAGCGTGAGGAAAAGAGTAAGGATGTTCAGCGGTATCTTTCACAAATACAGAACAGAACCGAAGTTTTGAAAAATATGACCGAAGAATTATTCCGATACAGTGTTGTTACAGCTTCGCAGGAGCTAAAGCTGGAACGCATGGATATTGTACGGGCATTGGAGGAAAGCCTGCTGTCTTTTTATGCGGTCATGCAGGAGAAAGGAATTCAACCGGAAATCAGATTACCGGAGCAATCTGTTTTCTGTGAGCTGGATGCGGGTGCGGTGAACCGTATTTTCTCCAATATCATTAGTAATGCGCTGAAATATTCTGACGGTGATTTGTCGGTTACTATGACGAGCAACGGGGATATTACTTTTACCAACACAGCGCATAACCTGACCGCAGTTACAGTTGGCAGACTGTTTGACCGATTCTATACAGTAGAGGCCAGCCGCAATTCAACGGGTTTGGGATTATCTATCGCCAAGATACTGATTGAGCGTATGGGTGGAAGTATTGAAGCAGTTTACAACAATGATAAACTGCAAATTAAGATATTTTTTGCAAAATAAAATAAGCCCTGCTGTTACTCGCACTCGACTAACAGCAGGGCTTACGCCCCTCAATGGTTATATCTGCAACAGCTTATGGCTTGTTTTTTTATTTTCTTATATCGAAATAAAACAAGCCGTCACGATTGCAGTAAAATAAAATCTGGCTTACGCCATTCATTTTGAATCTGACTTCTGCATTTCCTTCCGGGTAAAGTTTCACCATTTGGATTTTATCTGAGGACAATGCTGCAATAAAAGAAATATAATGTGTTTTTATCATATCGTGCTGTATATGAATGAAGTATTCATCTTCAATCTGTTCGACAGTGATTTTGTGTTTTACATCTGATTCTTCTGCCTGGCAGGGTGTAAGTAATATTCCATGACAATAAATGACAGCTTCCCCCATAGTGTGAATACAGTTTCCGCACACAGGACATACATAAAATTTAGAACGCATCATATTTGCAGAAATATTGCTGTTTTGTACAGTACTTCCCGAAAAAAGTTCTGCAACAGATACGTTGAAAATTTGTGCCAGTGACTCCAAGAGAGAAATATCAGGATACCCTTTGGCGGTTTCCCATTTGGAAACTGTTTTGTCAGATACACATAGTTTTTCTGCAAGTTCAGCTTGTGTTAAATGGCTGTTTTCTCGTAATTGTCGGATTATAGCTCCTGTAATATATTGATTCATCGTTTATCCCTCCTTGAAAAAAGTATAGATGAGAATGATCAATTTGTATACCTACGTAAAGTAGAGATGTTTGTAATTATTTAAATTAATACTTATGAGCCTGCAGGAGTGTTATATCTTGCGTAAGGGCAGATTGAAAATTTTGTGATTTTTATGCCTTTTTGCTTTTGTTTCAAGAAACAATTGAGTAATCTTGATATTTCACATATAATACGAGTAAAGATATCGCCTTATTTTTACGAAGGGAGAGAAAATTATGGAGCGTTTTAAAAAAATATACAAGCAAGGAACTATTGAGGTAATTGAAATTTGGGTTGACACACAAACAGGTGTAAATTATGTTTTTCATAGAAATGGAAATGCATCAGGTTTTACGCCATTGCTTGATAAAGATGGAAAACCTGTGGTAAGTCAGTAAAAAAGAAAATCTCTTGGTGTGCAGCACATGATCTGCCTTTTTCTCATATGCGCCGTCTGTAGGAAACAGGAAACTAAAATCCTCCCATCCCCATAAACAGAAATTGAAGTTTAAGAAAGATTTGATTATAATAGAAAAAGAATAATCAAAGAAAGGGTGGTATTGGAATGGAATATATGGTTTCAGTGATCGGAAATGTGCTTGGCGTTCTTTATCAGAGCTGCGGGGCATCGCTGGTGATTGCGGTTCTTTTTATGAGTGTATACATGCAGGTCAAGAAAAAAGGTACGGAAGCGGTGATACGGACCTGGATACAGGAATTTCGAACCAGCAGGCAGTTTCGGAGAGAGTTCCTTGTGGTATTTTATGGATGTCTGGTTCTGTTCCGAACACTTTTCTGCAGAACTATCTGGGGAAATCCTCTGGACAGTGTGCTGGGAATCTGGGGATTACATAAGGCAGACGGAAGTATTTACACAGAAAATATGGAGAATCTGATCATGTTTCTGCCGCTGCTTCCTCTTTTGTACCGGGTATGGGAATACAAGACCGATTACAGAAAGAAAAAGGTGCAGGAGGTTCTGCTGAACAGTCTCTGGATCGGTTTCTTCTGCTCTTTGTGCATCGAGTGCTGTCAGCTTTTTCTGAAAATTGGAACGTTTCAGCTGACGGATCTGTTTTTTAACAGCCTCGGAGGTGTGCTGGGCGGTATTCTTTACTGGGGCTTTGACCGAAGCAGAAAATATGTGGTAAAAAATGTCAGAGAATTTGGCGGCTGGGATGTGGAACCGTGGAAGGGATACTCCGAGATGGACGGAGAGAGCAGAAAAGCGGAGAAACCTGAAGTTCCGGAAAAGAAGCCGGCAGAGGAAATCCTGATGACAGAGGAGACAGCACCAGAAGAACCATCTGTGGAAATCAGTACGAATATCGCTTATCAGGCGATAGAAGATCTTGTCCGCGAGGCTGGCGAGAAACTGCGACAGGCGAAGCCTCTCCAGGAAAATATCCACAAAAAAGAAGGACTTGCCAATTTCTGCACGGATTTTGACACAGAGATCCAGCGTTTTCTGATTCGTGAACTGAGTAAGATCCTGCCGGGAGCCACTTTTTTTGGTGAAGAGGATACAGAAGGAAATCAGGGAGCGGGAGCATCTGGTGAATATACATTTTATATTGATCCCATAGATGGAACTACAAATTTTATGTTTGATTATCATTTCAGCTGTATTTCTGTGGGCCTGGCACATCATGGAAGAACAGAGGCCGGATTTGTTTACGATCCCTATATGGACGAAATGTATGTGGGAATTTGCGGCAAGGGAAGTACGCTGAACGGGCAGAGGCTGCAAATGGAAAATATTTCTCTTGCAGAAGGAATTGCAGCTTTTGGGTGTGCAAGATATAATGAAGAAAAAATGGATGTTTTCTTTCAGACGGTAAGGGAGCTTTACAGGAGAAGTCTCTGTATTCGGAGCGGAGGCTCTGCTGCACTGGATCTGTGCAGGATCGCTTCCGGAAGAAATGCGGTTTATCTGGAAATGAAGCTTCAGCCGTATGATTATGCTGCTGCTTCTGTCATCATCGAGGAGGCCGGAGGAGTGGTTGGGCAGATTGACGGGACATCCATTACGCTGGATCAGCCCTGTTCTGTGCTGGCAGGAACAGAAAAGGCAGTGGAAGAGACCAGAGAGCTGCTGCCACACTGACGAAAGGTGATTTAATGACAAAAAAACAGAGATTTGGAATGGGCACAGTTTTAGCAGGTGCGGTACTGACAGCGCTCGTTTTCAGTCCCGTTCAGGCAAAAACACAAAAATATACAAATACAGATTTTGCCATGAATACAGTTGTCTCAGAAACTTTGTATACAAAAGGCAAAGATCTGAATCCTTCTATCGGAAAGCTTCTGAAAAAAACAGAGGAGGAGCTTCTTTCCTGGACAGAAGAAGACTCTCAGATTTCTCAGGTGAATCAGGCGGGAGGAGAAACGGTGGAGACTTCTGCCGAGCTTACGGATTATCTGCAAAAAATACAGCAGCTTGCAGAGGCTTCAGAGGGAGCCTTTGATCCCACACTGGGCAAAGTGATCCGTCTCTGGGACATTGGAGGAGAAAATGCAGGGATTCCTCAGGCGGGAGAACTGGAATCGCTTCTCAAAGAAACCGGATATGAAAAGCTGGAGCTTGACGGAAATAAGGTAACATTAAAAGATGGCGCCACCCTCGATCTGGGAGCGGCTGGCAAGGGAATTGGCTGTGATCTGGTTATGGAGCTTCTAAAACAGGATGCGGATGTTTCCGGTATGATCCTGAATCTGGGAGGCAGCAGCGTGATGGCTTATGGAGAGAAACCGGATCAGTCAGACTGGAGAGTAGCCATACGGGATCCAAGAGAACCGGAGGGAGACTATCTGGGAGCTGTTACTCTGAAGGGGGGAGAATTTCTTTCCACCTCCGGAGATTATGAACGGTATTTTATGGAAGATGGAAAAAGATATCATCACATTCTTGATCCAAAAACCGGATACCCTGTATGGAACGGGCTTACTTCTGTAACAGTTGTCTGCGACAGCGGGCTTTTTGCAGATGGTCTTTCTACGGCGTGTTTTGTGCTGGGAAAAGAAAAAGCGCTTCCCGTTCTGGAAAAATACGGGGCAGATGCAGCTTTTGTAGATGAGGATCATAAGGTATATCTTACAGAAGGAATGAAAGCGCGATTTGAGCTTATGAAAAATACTTATGAGACAGAAACACTGAAATAATAGACAGAAAAAAGGATACGCTTTACAGGCGTATCCTTTTTGTGACTTCTCCGGTAAGAAATCCGATCAGGAGTCCGGTTACAACGCCGGAGATCAGAAGAGCCGGAGCGTAATAAAGAAGACTGGTATTTTCTACAATGAGAGCGGCGACGATCAGCTGCCCGATATTGTGGGAAACACCTCCTGCAACGCTGATCCCAGGGATACTGAAGCCGGAAAATTTTTTCATCAGAGTCATGACTGTAAGGCTTAGAGCAGCTCCTGCCAGACTGTAAAGGATGCTGAACATATTTCCAAAAAGGAAACCGATCACCAGAATCCTTACTGCGGAAACCAGAGCGGCTTCCTTCCAGGTGTATTTTTCAAGGATAAAGAGTACGGCAAGGTTTGCCAGTCCCAGTTTCATACCGGGAATTCCTGCAAAAAACGGGATCAGAGATTCCACATAGCCAAAGATAATGGCAACAGCGGCAAAAAGTCCCAGATAGGCTGTTTTTTTATGGTTCATAATTTATACTGCCGTATCAAATTCCGGAGAGGACTCTTCGGAACCGGCGGTTTTTACTCCTTCTATGACAACTTTATTGGGAAGGCAGACGATCGTCCCGCCGGAGCTTCCCACGGCTTTTTGCTTTATGCAGAGGTGATCCGGGCAATCTGCCCCGATCATTTTTATTTGCCCGTCCCTGATCTCACAGACATTGGTCTCTCCGATGGAGATCACCTGATCCTGAGAAAGGGAGTAGGTTCCATATTCTTCTCCGTTTACCGTGATCCTTACGGAACCGTAGTCGCCCTTTCGGATCAGAAGCATAATACCCCACAGAAGCAGGGCTGAGGCAAGTATGGAGATGATAAAGATAACTTCCTTTTTTTTCAAATGCGATTCCTTTCTTTTATAAAAAGTGGATATGCCGACATCAAAAGAAAAATGTCAGGCTGTTTCCATAACTCGAAGCTAATCATAGCACAGGGGGAAAAATATGACAAGCCTGAGAAAATCATTGTTTTCCATTTAAGAAAGTGATAGAATAGAATAGATTTATTATATCAACTAAATTACGGAGGATTCCGTAGAACAGATTTTATAGAATAAAACAAACAGGAGTATATTTATGAACGTGTTTTCAAAAGTATTCGGAACGCACAGCCAGCGTGAGGTCAAGCGTATCATGCCGCTTGTGGAAAAAACAGAAGCTCTGCGTCCGGAGATGCAGAAATTAACGGATGAGGAACTGAGAGACAAGACAAGAGAGTACAAGAAACGTCTGGAAGAAGGTGCAACTCTGGATGATCTTCTTCCGGAGGCTTTTGCAACGGTACGCGAAGCGGCAAAGCGTGTACTTGGAATGGAACATTATCGTGTTCAGATCATTGGCGGTGTGATTCTTCATCAGGGACGAATTGCAGAGATGAAAACCGGTGAAGGTAAGACCCTTGTATCTACACTTCCGGCATATCTGAATGCCCTGGAAGGCAGAGGCGTGCATATTGTTACTGTCAACGACTATCTGGCAAAGCGTGATGCTGAGTGGATGGGCAAGGTTCATGAGTTCCTGGGACTGACGGTAGGCGTGGTATTAAACGACATGAAGCCTGAGGAACGCCGTGCAGCTTATGGATGTGATATTACCTATGTGACAAATAACGAGCTGGGATTTGATTACCTGCGTGACAACATGGTTATTTATAAAGAACAGCTTGTACAGAGAGAACTTCACTACTGCATCATTGATGAGGTGGACTCTGTCCTTATTGATGAGGCACGTACTCCCCTGATCATTTCCGGACAGAGTGGTAAATCCACCAAGCTTTATGAGGTATGTGATATTCTGGCGCAGCAGCTGGAGCGCGGTGAGGCCAGCCATGAAATGACCAAGATGGCAGCCATCATGGGTGAAGAGGTTATTGAGACCGGAGACTTTGTGGTAAACGAAAAAGATAAGATCGTGAACCTGACAGAGCGTGGTGTTAAGAGAGTTGAGAAATTTTTTAATATCGAAAACCTTGCGGATCCGGAAAACCTGGAGATCCAGCATAATGTCATTCTGGCGTTGCGTGCCCATAATCTGATGCATAAGGATCAGGACTATGTGGTAAAGGATGATGAGATCCTGATCGTTGATGAATTTACCGGACGTATTATGCCGGGCCGCCGTTATTCTGACGGTCTTCATCAGGCAATCGAAGCCAAGGAGCATGTAAAAGTAAAACGTGAGAGTAAGACACTTGCCACCATTACTTTCCAGAATTTCTTTAACAAATATGATAAAAAAGGCGGTATGACAGGTACAGCTCTGACAGAGGAAAAAGAGTTCCGCGATATCTACGGAATGGATGTTGTGGAGATCCCCACCAATAAGCCGGTACAGCGTAAAGACCTGGAAGACGCTGTATATATGACAAAGAAAGAAAAATTCAACGCAGTTGTTGAGGCTGTGAAGGAAGCCCATGAGAGACAGCAGCCGGTTCTGGTAGGTACCATTACCATCGAAACATCTGAGCTTCTCAGCAAAATGCTCCGTCGTCAGGGAATCCAGCATAATGTCCTGAATGCGAAATTCCATGAACTGGAGGCTGAGATCGTTGCACAGGCAGGTCAGGCCGGAGCTGTTACCATTGCTACCAACATGGCAGGCCGTGGTACAGATATCAAGCTGGATGATGTGGCGAGAGAGGCCGGCGGTCTGAAGATCATCGGTACAGAACGACACGAGTCCAGACGTATTGATAATCAGCTTCGTGGACGTTCCGGACGTCAGGGAGATCCGGGTGAATCCCGTTTCTACATCTCTCTGGAGGACGATCTGATGCGTCTCTTTGGATCTGAGCGTCTGATGAAGGTATTTACTTCTCTCGGAGTTGCCGAAAACGAGCAGATCGAACATAAGATGCTTTCCAATGCGATTCAGAAAGCACAGGAGAAGATCGAGTTTAACAACTTTGGTATTCGTAAAAATCTTCTTGATTATGACCAGGTAAACAACGAACAGCGTGAGATCATTTACAAAGAGCGCCGTCAGGTTCTGGACGGAGAGAACATGCGCGATTCCATTTATAAGATGATCACAGACATTGTGGACAATACAGTGGACAGATGTTTCTCAGATGATGTAGACGCAGTAGAATGGAATCTGGAGGAGTTTAATTCTATTCTTCTTCCGATCATCCCGATCGAGGCTCTTACTCAGGATAAGGTAAAAGGCAAGAAGAAAAATGAGATGAAGCATATTCTGAAGGAAGAGGCAGTGAAGCTTTATGAGACCAAGGAATCCGAATTCCCGGAACCGGAGCAGCTGCGCGAGCTTGAACGTGTGGTTCTTCTGAAGTCTATCGACAGTAAGTGGATGGATCATATTGACGATATGGAAATCCTTCGTCAGGGTATCGGACTGGTTGGCTACGGCCAGAGAGATCCGGTTGTGGAATATAAGATGAGCGCTTATGATATGTTCAATGAGATGACAAACTCCATTCAGGAGGATACCGTTCGTATGCTGTATCATGTTCATGTTGAACAGAAGATCGAGCGTGAGCAGGTTGCCAAGGTTACCGGAACCAACAAGGATGATTCCAGTGTACGTAAACCTGTTCAGAGAAAAGAAGAAAAGGTTTATCCGAATGATCCATGTCCGTGCGGAAGCGGCAAGAAATATAAACAGTGCTGCGGACGTAAGGCAATGAAAGCATAAAACAGAAGGGTTGTCAGAAATTCACTGAAAAAGAGAATCTGGCAGCCCTCTTTTGTTCAGGACAGGAGATTTGACATTATGGTAAAAATTGATCTGATCACCGGCTTTCTGGGAGCAGGTAAGACAACCTTTATAAAAAAATATGCCTCCTATCTTTTAAAGCAGGGACAGAATATCGGAATCATAGAAAACGATTTCGGCGCAGTTAATGTGGATATGATGCTTCTGAAGGATCTGGAGGGAGAGAACTGTGAGCTGGAAATGATCGCAGGCGGCTGTGACATGGAGACACACAGAAGAAGATTCAAGACGAAACTGATCGCCATGGGAATGTGCGGATACGACAGAGTGATTGTGGAGCCTTCCGGGATCTTTGATGTGGATGAGTTTTTTGATGCACTTTATGAGGAGCCGCTGGACCGCTGGTATGAGATTGGAAATGTGATCGCAGTGGTGGACGGCGGTCTGGAAGAAAAGCTTTCGGACCAGGCGGAATATCTGCTGGCATCAGAGGCGGCATCCGCAGGCTGTGTGGTGCTGAGCAGATGCGATGAGGTTTCGGAAGAACAAAAGAAATCCGTGGCAGAGCATCTGGAGCGGGCAATGGAAAATGTCCGCTGCAGACGAACATTTGAGGGAGAGATTTTTTCAAAAGACTGGGAAAAACTGACCGATCAGGACTATGACCGACTGCTGAAGTGCGGATACCGTTCCACAGCCTACGAAAAAAAGCACTTTTCAGAGGAGAAATTTACTTCTCTTTATTTTATGAATCTTGCATTTTCCGCAGAAGAGCTGGCCTGCAGGTCAGAAAAGATCATGGCTGATCCGGACTGCGGATCTGTTTTTCGGATCAAGGGATTTGGCAAAAACAGAGAAGGACAGTGGATGGAGCTGAATGCTGCCCGTGGAAAAGCCGCTCTGCGTCCGATCCGTGCAGGGCAGGAAGTTCTGATTGTTATCGGTGAGAACCCTGTAAAAGAAAAAATAGAAGCATACTTTGCCGGATAAGAGGACCGGCGTCCTGCTTTTTTGAATGACAGTTAAATTTTTTGCTTTTTACTTAACATCTGTTCAGTTGTGAGAAGACGTTCTCTCTGCTATGATAAAAGCAGCAGAGGCCGATGCGGAAAAAAGCAAAGGAGATTATTTTATGAGAATCGGTGAGGTTATCAGAACATACAGAAAAAGCAGAAATCTGACGCAGGAGGAAATGGCGAGACGCCTTGGTGTGACGGCTCCGGCAGTGAATAAATGGGAGAACAATGTCTCTTTGCCGGATATTACCCTTCTTGCGCCTATTGCAAGAGTGCTGGAGACAACGCCGGATACGCTGCTTTCTTTCCGGGAGGAGCTTACACAGGAAGAGGTTCGTGCAATCGTTCTGGAAGCAGAAGGAAAATTTCAAAAGAGCAGTTTTGCGGAAGCTTTTGATTTTTGCAGGAAAAAAATCTGTCAGTATCCCGGCTGCAGCAGACTGGTCCTTCATCTTGCCATGACGCTGGACGGCTGGAGGATCCTGAAAGGGATTTCGGATTCGGAAACAATGAAAGAAATAAAAGAATACGACCAGGAGATCCTGGGATGGTATAAGCAGGCGCTGGAAAGTGAAGATTCTGAGATTCGGGAACGGGCCGCAGATGCCCTGTTCGGCTATTATTACCGCAATGAGGATTATGAAAAGGCAGAAGCCTGTCTGAACTATTTTTCCCGGCTGGATCCGGTGAAAAAGATCCATAAGGCACAGCTTTGTGAAATAAAAGGTGACCGGAACGGAGCCTTTAAAGAATATGAAGAGCTGCTTTTTCAGGTAAATAACGTAGCGGAAATGGCGCTGGGCGGTATATTTATGCTGGCAGAAAAGGATGGAGATTTTCAGAAAGCCAGAATGATCACAGAAAAAATGACAGGGCTTGCAGAGCTTTTTGAATCTGGAGAATATCATAAGATCTCCGCACAGCTGCAGATTCCCCTGATGGAAAAAGACAGGGAAAAAGTCAGAGAATATATGAAAAAATTAACAGATGCCGTAGAGGAAATGGATGCATACAGACATTCGGAGCTCTATGAACATATGGAATTTAAGGAATTGAGTCCTGAATTTGTGGAACAAATGAAGACCACTCTGTCCGAAAGCTTCCGAAAGGATCCGGTATACGGCTTCGTATTTGAGGAGGAATAACCGTGGGAAAACACACAAAAATTTTATTTACAGATCTGGATGGCACTCTTTTAAATGATCAGAAGGAAGTAACCGCAGGAAATCAGGCAGCCATTGACCGGGCGCTGGAGCAGGGGCATAAGATCGTTGTGACAACAGGAAGACCTCTTGCCAGCGGCGTTCACATTGCAGAACGGATCGGGCTTACCAGGGAAGGCTGTTATGTGATCGCATTTAACGGTGGTCAGATTTATGATCCGTTTCATAAAAAAACGATTTATGGAAAAACTATTAAAAAAGAAGTGGCAAAAACTTTGTTTCAGGAGGCGCTGGATCGTGGACTTCACGTGCAGTCCTATTCGGATACCAGTGTACTTGCCATGAAGGATACGCCGGAGCTGCATTATTATATAGACAGATCCACCGTTCCTTACGAGATCGTACCGGATGTGGATGCGGCCTTCCCTTTTGATCCGTATAAAATCCTTCTGGTCGGACTGGACAACCGTTCCGAACTGGAAAAATATCAGAGGGAATGTGTGGAGCCTTTGGAGGGAACGGTGCGGAGCTTTTTTTCTACAGAGTATTATCTGGAGATCGCACCGGAAGGAGTGTCAAAAGGATTTGCAGTAGAATGGATGTGTGATTATCTGGGAATTCCGCTGGAAAATTCTGTGGCTGCCGGGGATGCTCCAAACGATGTGGAAATGATCCGGGCGGCGCATGTGGGTGCAGTTATGTGCAATGCCTATGAAGGAGTGGCAGAGCAGGGGGATTATGTGACGGAACGAGATAACAATCATGATGGTGTTGCGGAGATTATTGAACGTTTTCTGCTGAAAAAAGGTGATGAGTGACATTAGCGAAAATCATGTATATATAGCCATTGATCTGAAGTCCTTTTATGCTTCTGTGGAATGTCGGGAGCGGGGACTGGATCCCATGAAAACAAATCTTGTAGTGGCAGATGCCAGCCGTACGGAAAAAACCATCTGTCTGGCAGTGTCCCCATCCATGAAGGCATACGGCATCCCGGGCCGCCCCAGACTTTTTGAGGTGGTGCAGAAGGTGAAAGAAGTCAATGCCAGAAGGAAAAAGCTTGCTCCGGGAGGAGAATTTGCCGGTTCTTCTTATATGGCAGAGGACCTGGAGCGCTATCCGGAACTGGAGGTCAGTTATATTGCCGCTCCGCCCCGGATGGCATTTTATATGGAATACAGCACCCGGATCGTGGACATTTATCTGAAATATATTGCAATGGAGGATATCCATATTTATTCCATTGACGAGGTCTTTATTGATGCCACACACTATCTGAAAAGCTACGGACTTACTGCCAGAGAACTTGCCATGAAGATGATCCGTGACGTACTGCAGACAACCGGGATCACAGCAACGGCAGGGATCGGCACAAATCTTTACCTTTGCAAGATCGCCATGGACATTGTGGCAAAACATATCGAACCGGATGAGTACGGAGTACGGATCGCAGAGCTTGATGAAATGTCCTACCGGAGGCTTTTGTGGGATCATCAGCCGCTGACGGACTTCTGGCGTGTGGGAAAAGGCTATGAGAAAAAGCTGAAAGCAAACGGCATGTTTACCATGGGAGACATTGCCAGATGCTCTCTGGGAGGCCCGGGGGATTTTTATAATGAAGATCTTCTTTATGAGCTTTTTGGCATTAATGCAGAGCTTCTGATCGATCATGCCTGGGGATGGGAGCCTTGCACGATTGCAGATATCAAAGAATATAAGCCGTCCACCAACAGCATTGGATCCGGACAGGTACTGCCCTGTCCCTATACTTTTGAGCAGGCACGCCTGGTGATCCGGGAAATGACGGATCTTCTTGTCCTTGATCTGGTGGATAAGCGGCTGGTCACAGATCAGCTGACGCTGACGGTGGGGTATGATATCGAAAATCTGACAGATGCCGGTCGGAAAAAGGAGTATAAAGGTGAGATTAAGGTGGACCGCTATGGCAGAAAAATTCCCAGACATGCTCATGGAACAGTAAATCTGGACAGTCAGACTTCTTCCACAAAGAAGATCACCGATGCGGTGATGGGACTTTATGACCGGATCATGGACAAAAAGCTTCTGATCCGCCGGATGTATCTGGCGGCCAATAAGGTAGTGCCGGAAACCGCAGTGAAACAGAAGGAAACCTTTGAGCAGCTGGATCTTTTTACAGACTATGAAGCCCTGGAAAAGCAAAGGCAGAAAGAAAAGGAGCTTCTGGAAAGAGAGCGTAAGATGCAGCAGGCCATGCTGGATATCAAGAAAAAATTCGGGAAGAATGCCATATTAAAGGGAATGAATCTGCAGGAAGGGGCTACCGCCAAAGACCGTAATTCCAGGATCGGAGGGCATAAAGCATAAATAAGATGAAAAATTATTTTGGAGAAAGCCATAAATATGATGATATCATCCATCTTCCCCATCATGTGTCAGATAAACGGCCGCAGATGCCTGTTCTGGACCGGGCGGCTCAGTTTGCGCCGTTTGCCGCTCTGACCGGATACGGAGAGGCGGTAAAGGAAACGGCAAGGCTGACAGAACGCCGGATCCAGCCGGATGAGGAAGCTTTGGACATCCTGAACCGCCGGCTGGAATTTATCAAAGAGCATATCGGTGAGCACCCGGAGGTCTCTGTCTGCTTTTTTCGCCCGGATCTCCGTAAAGAGGGCGGGGCATATGTGACGGTCAGCGGAACCGTAAAAAAGCTGGATGAGTTCCGGCACAGGCTGATCCTTGCAGATGAGACGGAGATCCCTTTTGAGGATCTTTGGGAGATCGTATTTATGGATACCGCCCCTTGACCATAAAAGGAGGAAGGCGGTACAATAGGGTATAAATCACAATCGAAGGAGGAAACGGCAATGTTGGAGATTGGAACAAAGGCACCGGATTTTACGCTTCCGGATCAGAACGGTGACATGCATACACTGGAAGAATACAGAGGGAAAAAAGTTATCTTATATTTTTATCCCAGAGACAATACACCGGGGTGCACCAAGCAGGCCTGTGGTTTTGGAGAGCTTTATCCCCAGTTTACAGAAAAGGGTGCGGTTGTACTGGGAGTCAGCAAGGACAGTGTGGCTTCTCACAAAAAATTTGAGACAAAATACAACCTGCCTTTTACACTTCTTTCTGATACAGAGCTTACCTGTATTCAGGCGTATGATGTGTGGAAAGAAAAAAACATGTACGGCAAAAAGACTATGGGTGTCGTGCGAACCACCTATCTGATCGATGAAGAGGGCATGATCGTTAAGGCATTTGGAAAGGTAAAGGCTGCAGATAATCCGGCACAGATGCTGGGAGAGCTTTCTTAAATGAAGATCATCATATCACCTGCGAAAAAAATGAATGTGGATACGGATACCTATGGAGTGACAGGGCTTCCGGTATTTCTGGAGGACACAAAGATTCTGATGAAAGAGATCCAAAAGCTGAGTCTTTCCGATGCTCGGGCATTATGGAAATGCAATGACAGGCTGGCTGAACTGAATTACGCACGTTTTCAGGAAATGGATCTGGAGAGGAACCTTACGCCGGCAGTGCTGACCTATGAAGGTCTCCAGTATCAGCATATGGCTCCTGAGGTTTTTTCAGAGGGAGCGCTTACATATATAGAAGAAAACCTCCGGATCCTGTCCGGATTTTACGGAGTCCTGAAGCCTTTTGACGGTGTGACGCCCTACCGTCTGGAAATGCAGGCAAAGCTGCCCGTACACGGAAAAAAAGACCTTTATGATTTCTGGGGAGAGCGGCTGTACCGGGAACTGACGGATGGAGATCATCTGATCCTGAATCTGGCATCGAAAGAGTATGCAAAGGCAGTAGAAAAATATCTGACGCCGGAGGACCGGTTCATCACAGTGGAATTTGGAGAGTGGAAAAACGGAAAAGTAAAGCAGAAAGCAACTCTGGCAAAAATGGCAAGAGGCGAGATGGTACGTTTTATGGCAGAAAATCACATTCAGGAGCCGGAAGAGATCAAGGCCTTTCATGAATTGGGATTTTCCTGTGAAGAAACGCTGTCTGACGAGAAGAAATTCGTTTTTATTGCAGGATAATTCCCAAAAAAACAAATTACCCGTTTCATTTCATCAGCTTTTGATGTAAAATAAAGGAAGTATCGAATAAACAGTTGAAGGAGAGAAATCACTATGATCAATTGGAAAAACTTTGACAGTCTTGCTTCTTATAAGGAGATCGCTGACGTAGAACGTGTGAATCTTGCAGAAGCAATGACAGGAGAAAACGGCGCAGAACGTGTAAAAAATTACAGTGTTCCTATGGCTGCAGGCCTTGCCTATAACTATGCTGCAAAGCAGGTAGATGAAAAAGTACTGGCTGCTCTTGAGAAGCTTGCAGAGGAAGCGCAGCTTACTGAGAAATACAAAGCCCTGTATAACGGTGAGGTTATCAATACCGGTGAGAAACGTCTTGTCCTTCATCAGCTTACCCGCGGACAGTTAGGTGATGCTGTTGTTGCCGATGATGTAGATAAGCGTGCTTTTTATGTAGAGCAGCAGAACAAGATTGCAGACTTTGCAAAGAAGGTTCATGCAGGAGAGATTACAAACGCAGCAGGAGAGAAGTTTACTACGGTTGTTCAGATCGGTATCGGCGGAAGCGACCTTGGCCCCCGTGCAATGTATCTTGCACTGGAAAACTGGGCTAAGAAAAATAACACCTTCAAAATGGAAGCAAAATTCATCAGCAACGTAGATCCGGATGATGCGGCAGCAGTGCTCAATTCTATTGATGTTGCACATTCTATTTTTGTACTTGTTTCCAAATCCGGAACAACACTGGAGACTCTGACAAATGAGTCCTTTGTAAAAGATGCATTGAAGAATGCAGGTCTGGATGCATCCAGACATATGATCGCAGTTACCAGTGAGACTTCTCCTCTGGCAAAGAGCGACGATTATCTGGCAGCGTTCTTTATGGACGATTATATCGGAGGCCGTTTCTCTTCCACATCCGCAGTTGGCGGCGCAGTATTATCTCTGGCATTTGGACCGGAAGTATTTGCACAGTTCCTGGAAGGTGCAGCAGAGGAAGACAGACTTGCCATGAATACAGAACTTCGGGAGAATCCGGACATGCTGGATGCCCTGATCGGCGTGTACGAGCGCAATGTACTCGGATATCCGGCAACTGCAGTACTTCCGTACTCTCAGGCACTGAGCCGTTTCCCGGCACATCTGCAGCAGCTTGATATGGAGTCCAATGGTAAATCTGTAAACCGTTTTGGCGAGCCGGTAGATTATGTGACCGGTCCGGTGATCTTCGGTGAGCCGGGAACCAACGGACAGCATTCCTTCTATCAGCTTCTTCATCAGGGAACAGATATCGTACCGCTTCAGTTTGTCGGATTTAAAAACAGCCAGATCGGCACCGATGTTGTGATCCAGGGAAGCACAAGCCAGCAGAAGCTCTGCGCAAACGTAGTGGCTCAGATCGTTGCTTTTGCATGCGGCAAAGCAGACGAGAACCGCAACAAAAACTTTGAGGGAGGACGCCCGTCCAGTATTATTGTGGGCGAGTCACTGACACCTCAGGCTCTTGGAGCGCTTCTGGCACACTTTGAGAACAAGATCATGTTCCAGGGATTTGTATGGAACGTAAACAGCTTTGACCAGGAAGGCGTACAGCTTGGTAAGGTTCTTGCAAAACGTGTGCTTGCACATGAGACAGACGGAGCACTGAAAGAGTTCAGCGATCTTCTGAATATCTGACAGGATACGGTGGTCTCTGCAACAGGAGACGGAAATAACCGGTATTTGCACATAGAATAAAATACAGGCAGAGACAGTTGACTGTGAAAAATACAGAAAACTGTCTCTGCTTTTTGTCAGGATATGGGAAAAATCCAGTATCCCCCTCTGATCCTTCAAGGTTTTGGGCGGAAACCTTGCCACACTGCTTAAAGAATAGTATAATACTCATAACTATGAAAAGTTAAATCAACAGGAGATTTCAGTTGTTTATGAAAAATTTTGATCTCAGTTTTTATAATGGAAAAAAAGTCCTGATAACAGGACATACAGGCTTTAAGGGAACCTGGCTTTGCCGTCTGCTTCTGGATGCAGGGGCGCAGGTGACCGGGTATTCCCTGGAACCGCCGACAGAACCGTCAATTTTTAATCTGGCAGATATGGGAAGCCAGATGCACTCTGTGATCGGAGATATCCGGGATCTGGACAGGCTGATGGAAGTATTTCGGGAAACCCGGCCGGAGATCGTGCTCCATCTGGCAGCGCAGCCGATTGTGCGGGAGTCATATAAAAATCCCGTATACACTTATGAGACAAACGTAATGGGTACGGTGAACATTCTGGAATGTGTACGTCAGACAGAGACAGTCAGATCTTTTCTGAATGTGACTACAGATAAGGTATACCATAACCGGGAATGGGAGTGGGGATATCGTGAAAATGATCCGCTGGACGGCTTCGATCCATATTCTAACAGTAAATCCTGCTCTGAGCTTGTGACGCACAGCTACAAAAACTCATTTTTCGGAGACCGGGATACCAGGATTTCCACAGCCAGAGCCGGAAATGTGATCGGAGGCGGAGATTTTGCCGCAGACAGGATCATTCCGGACTGCATCCGTGCGGCATTGGAAGGAAAGCCTGTACAGGTAAGAAATCCTCATTCTACAAGGCCTTTCCAACATGTATTGGAGCCTTTGTATGCGTATCTTATGATCGCTGCCCTGCAGTATGAAGACCAGAAGTATGAAGGCTATTATAACGTAGGCCCGGGAGATGAGGACTGTGTGACTACAGGAGAGTTGGTGGAGCTGTTCTGTGAAGCCTGGGGAGACGGCCAGACCTGGGAAAACCATTTTGCAGGCGGACCTCATGAGGCAAATTTCCTGAAGCTGGACTGCTCCAGGCTGCGAAGTGTCTTCGGATGGAAACCGGCATGGGGAGTCCGTCAGGCAGTGGAAAAGACTGTAGAATGGACAAAGGCATGGCAGTCCGGAGAAGACATCAATCTTATCATGAAAAAGCAGATCCGGTGTTTTCTGGATCAGATGAAATAGAATAAAAGAGGAGACAGACTATGTTTGAAAATATGACAGAACAGCAGGCCAGGGAAGAAATCCTTGGTATGGTAGATGATTACTGCCAAAAATATCATAATCAGCAGAAACCGTTTGAGGAGGGAGACAGGATCCCCTATGCGTCCAGAGTTTACGATTCCAGAGAGATGGTGAATCTGGTGGACAGCGCACTGGAGTTCTGGCTGACGGCAGGAAGATATGCAGATCAGTTTGAGGAGAACTTTGCGAAATATCTGGGAGTACGTTTCTGCTCTCTGGTAAATTCCGGCTCTTCCGCAAACCTTCTTGCGTTTATGGCGCTGACCTCCCCTCTTCTTGGAGAACGTCAGGTGCTTCCGGGAGACGAGGTTATTACTGTGGCTGCAGGATTTCCAACAACAGTAGCACCTATGATTCAGTACGGAGCGGTTCCGGTGTTCGTGGATGTGACCATTCCTCAGTATAATATCGATGTGACCCGTCTGGAAGAAGCGCTTTCTCCAAAAACAAAGGCAGTGATGATCGCGCATACACTGGGAAATCCTTTTGATCTGAAAGCACTGACAGATTTCTGTCAGGCTCATCAGCTGTGGCTGATCGAGGATAACTGTGATGCCCTGGGCTCTGAGTATGAGATCAACGGCGAGAAAAAACTGACCGGAACGATCGGTGATATTGGAACCTCCAGTTTTTATCCGCCTCATCATATGACTATGGGAGAGGGCGGCGCTGTTTATACCAGAAATCCGCTGCTTCACAAGATCGTAAGATCTCTTCGCGACTGGGGACGTGACTGCCGCTGTCCGTCCGGAAAGGACAATGTCTGCGGACATCGTTTTGACAGACAGTATGGAGAGCTTCCTCTGGGATACGATCACAAATATGTATATTCTCATTTTGGATACAATCTGAAGGCAACAGATATGCAGGCGGCGGTAGGCTGTGCCCAGCTTGAGAAATTTCCGGGATTTGTAGAAAGGAGACGTCATAATTATGCCCGTCTCCGCAAAGCCCTGGAGGGTATGGAAGAAAAATTCATCCTTCCGGAAGCATGCCCGAATTCAGATCCAAGCTGGTTCGGTTTCCTTCTTACCTGTAAAGAGGGTGTGGACAGAAACAAGGTAGTTCCTTATATTGAAAGCAAAGGCGTCCAGACAAGGATGTTGTTTGCCGGAAATCTCACCAAGCATCCGTGTTTTGATCAGATGAGAGCAGAAGGAAAAGGCTACCGTATTGCCGGAACACTGGAAAACACAGACAGGATCATGCGTGATACCTTCTGGGTAGGCTTATATCCTGGAATGACAGACGAAAAGATCGACTATATGGCAAAGGTGATCCGGGAGGCCGGAGAACTTTAAGAACAGCCGGGAAGGAACATGCAAATGATAATTGATGAAAAGATGCGCTGGTATGGTTTCTGGACTGTGGATCGCCTCAAGGGCGGAAAGGTCCGGAAATATTATGAGGAGATCCGGGACAGCTACAAAAAAGGAACTCCCATAGACAGGACACAGGAAAAGATCCGTAAGCTGATTGCCCATGCAGTGCGTACCACGGAATTTTATAAGGATTTTGATCCGGATACTCCGCTGGAAAAAATGCCGGTAATGAATAAAGATGCTTACAGAAGCCACTATGAGGAATGTCAGTCCAGCGTTTACAAAGAAGCTTCCGACAACCGGATCATGTATACCAGCGGGTCTACAGGCACCCCCTTTGCCATGATCCAGAACCGCAACAAAATCCTTCACAATACAGCTGCCAGTATTTTTCTGGGAGCTGCGGGCGGATATTATATCGGCATGAAGGAAGCTTTTATCCGTATGTGGGTGGGAGACCATGCAAAAAAAAGCTGGCTTTCCCGTACCGCAGAAAATCTGATCATGATGGACTGCTCCAATCTGGATGATGAAGCTCTTGGAAAAATGGTTTCTGTGATCCGGAAGAAAAAAGTAAAGTGTATCATTGGCTACTCCTCTGCTATCGGAGAACTGGGGCGCTATATCGAAAAATACCAGGTGGACACAAAAGATTTTTGTGTGAAAGCCATCCTTCCGATTTCAGAGAGCATGCCCAGTGAGGTTCGGAGAAATCTGGAAAAAATCTTCCGCTGTACCGTGCGTTCCTGGTATTCCAATGAAGAAAACGGAATCATGGGACTGCAGCAGGAGGAAGATGAAAGCTACTATATTGATACGGAAAGTTATTATTATGAAATCCTGAAGCTGGACAGTGACGAACCGGCAGAACCCGGAGAACTGGGACGTATCGTGATCACAGATCTTTATAATTATGCCATTCCTCTGATCCGTTATGACAACGGAGATCTGGCGGTGGCAGAACGAAAGGAAAAAGACGGACGTTTCCGTCTGTACCTGAAAGAACTGTACGGACGGCGGGGTGATATGATCTACGACTGCAAGGGACGGATTGTTTCTCCCTTTGTGCTTCTGAACGGTCTTTCCATGGCAAAGGGAATCGACCAGTACCGTTTTATTCAGGAGGATGAGACTCGATATACGCTCTGGCTGAACGGAGACAAAGAGCAGATCGATGAAAAAGCCATCCTGGATTTTATCGGACCGTATTTCGGAGAAGAAGCAGAAATTACAGTGGAATATGTAGATGAGATCCCGGTGCTCAATTCCGGCAAACGGAAATCCTTTGAGAACCGGTGTGAGAAATACATAAAAAAATAACTGGGGAGGGTGCTTCTTGGCATCGAAAGAAAAACAGAAAAAAATTGTATCAAATACAGCCTACACCATAGGCGGCGCGCTTCTGATGAACGGAGTTCTGCAGGTTCTGGTCTATCCACTGCTGAACCGTTTCATGGGAAGCGACCAGCTTGGTGAGCTGCTGTATCTTATGGGGCTGGTGGCGATTCTCTGTCCTTCGGTAGGGCAGGCTTTAAACACCAGCCGCCTTGTTGTGAGAAGAGATTACGAGGTAAAGAACGGAGACTATAATATCCTGCTTCTTTTATTTGGAGGTGTGGGTACGGCAGTGACTCTGCTGGTGGGAAAGAACTCCATGACCTCTGTTTCCGTGATCTTCTGGACCGTGCTTCTTCTTATGACGACGATCTTCCGGTATTACGGAGATGTGGAGTATCGCCTGAATCTGAACTACCGGAATTATTTTAATTATTATGCAGTTCTGACTGTGGGCTATGTGGCAGGCTTTGGCCTTTATTTCCTGACAAAAAACTGGTTTCTGGTATTTGTGACAGGAGAAGTGGCGGCTTTGGTATATCTTGCAGCCACCGGAACTGTATTCCATGGATTTTTCAAGAGAAGCAGCTGGTTTGGCACAGCCTTTCAGAGAGGCGGATTTCTTGTTATTTCTTACCTGATCACCAATCTGACGCTGAATATCGATCGTCTTGTTCTGGAGCATCTGATCGGACATCTGGCGGTGACGCAGTATTATGTGACGTCCCTGATCGGAAAAACTCTGGTGCTTCTGGTGGCTCCGGTAAACACGATCATTATTTCTTATCTTACACGGAAGCAGGAGAGGATGGGAAGAAAGCAGTTTCTGCAGTTTACCGGGATCGGCGTGGGAGTCAGCCTTGTGTTTTTTATAGGCTCTCAGATTGGAACACCGCTGTTTGTATGGCTGTTTTACAGAGATCTTTATGAATCCGTAAAAGGAGTGATGACGGTTGTGAACCTGAGCCAGATCCTGGGAGTTCTGTCTGCTTATCTTTTTATTGTGGTTTTGACCTTTACAGAAGAAAAATGGCAGTTGATTCTGCAGATCCTTCATCTGGCGATCATCACTGCTCTTGTGTTGCTTTTTACAAAGAACAGCGGTATTATGGGATTTGCGGTAGCGGTTCTGATTGCCAATGCCATCCGTGTGGCAGCAGTGATCCTTCTGGGACTCTGGAAAGCGGGAGACAGAAAAGCGCAGCCGCTGAAGCAGTAATAAATCTGATTTTATATGGAAAGGAAAAAATATGCAGGCTGGAGAAATTTTAAGGAGAGCTGCTTTTAATGGTCTTGACAGGCTTCATGGTGGAAAGCTTGCAAAGATAAAAGCAGTAAATAAACGGGAGATCGTAGAAGGGATCACAGAGGAATATGCGCAGCGCCGGGTTGAGATGCTTCTGGAACATGCCAAAAAGCATTCCGCATATTATAAAGACTATCAGGATGCCCGTGATATCACAGATTTTCCTGTTATGACAAAAATGAAATACAACGAAAATAAGGACAGCATCCTTTGCGATATGTATCAGGACAAAAAGGACAGTCTGTTCCAGCTGAAGACCAGCGGATCCACAGGCGCGCCGTTTACGGTGCTTTGCGACGGAGACAAAATGAACCGGGTGAATATGAATTTTATTTCCTTTATGGAACTGAACGGCTTCCGTATGGGAATGAAAAGAGGGGAATTCCGTGTGTGGATCCCGGGGAAAAATGTGATCTCCAAATGGAAATCCTTTAAAAATAACCTGATCATGATCGATATTTCCAATATGGGAGACGAGGCGCTGGCCGGTATCTGCGAAAAGATCCGCAAAGACCGGATCCAGGTTCTGGTAGCTTACTCCAGTGCGCTGGTGGTTCTTGCCGGATATCTGAAAAGAAAAAATGTAGATATCAGCAAATGGGATGTGGAAATGGTTTTTGCCATGGGCGAGGCTCTTCCCCAGAAGACTTATGACGAAATCCGGGAGATTTTTGGATTTACGGCTGTGCGCTCCTATGGAAACAATGAAAACGGATTCCTTGCCTGTCAGGTAGGGGACGAGGACCGTTACACCGTGGATCTTTATAATTTTTATATTGAAATGCTCAGCCTTGATTCGGATGAACCGGTGAAGCCGGGAGAGCTGGGCAGGATTGTTGTGACCGATTATTATAACAAAGCTTTTCCCATGATCCGCTATGATACCGGAGATACCGGAATCTATAAAGAAGTGATCGATGAAAAGGGAAGAAAGCACGGATATTTTACGGAAATCTACGGTCGGCGCGGTTCCATGATGTACAACTGCAAGGGCGAGCCTTTATCCATCCATGTGTTTATGAATGTGCTGATCAATATGGAAGGAATCGTGCATCAGGCAAAATGCATCCAGTGGGAAAAGAAGCGCTACGAGCTTCTTCTGAATGCAGACCGTACCAGAGTCAACGAGGAGGAGGTAGTTGCCTCTTATCGGAAATATCTGGGGGACGAAGCACAGATCGATGTGACCTATGTGGATGAGATTCCGATTGAGGCATCCGGAAAACGCATGGTATGTGTGCAGAAATGTCCGGATTATATGTAAGGTGGAGAAAAAATGAAACAGAAAGTATCTGATTATATTGCAGAATATATTGCACAGTGGGGGATACAGGATGTATTTACCGTAACCGGAGGAGGCGCCATGCACATGAATGATGCCTTTGGTCATCATCCGAAGCTTCACTGTACGTATCAGCATCACGAACAGGCCTGTGCTATGGCAGCAGAAGCCTATGCGCGTCTGGGAAATAAAATGGCAGCAGTCTGTGTTACCACGGGACCTGGAGCAACCAATGCAGTGACCGGTGTTCTTGGCGGCTGGATGGATTCTATTCCTATGCTTGTATTCTCCGGTCAGGCCAGATATGCCACTACAGTGGAGGCTTCCGGACTTCCGCTGAGGAGTATGGGCGTACAGGAGTGTAATATTGTTCCGGTGGTAAAACCTCTGACAAAATATGCCCATATGGTGATCCGGCCGGAGGAAATCCGTTATCATCTGGAAAAAGCTCTTTATCTTGCGGTAAATGGAAGACCCGGTCCCGTATGGCTGGACATTCCTCTGGACGTACAGGGAGCTGTGGTGGAAACGGAGGAGCTTCGGGCCTATGATCCTTCTGAAAATCCGGAACAGAAGCCGGGGGAGATTTCTGAGGAGATGATAGACCAGATTCTGGATAAGATCCAGAACAGCAGCCGCCCGGTGCTTTCTCCGGGGAACGGTGTGCGCCTTGCAGGTGCGGCAGAGGAATTTCATCAGCTGGCAGAGCTGCTGGGGGTTCCTGTAGTGACAGGAATGAGCAGTGTAGATGCCATGGAATATGACCATCCTCTGTTTGTGGGAAGAAGCGGAGGAACCGGGACCAGACCCGGAAACTTTGCTTTGCAGAACAGTGATGTGCTTCTCTCCATTGGAAACCGTCAGGGCTTTGCACAGACCGGATTCCAGTTTCAGGACTGGGCAAGAGAAAGCTATACCATTCTCAATGACATTGATGAAAATGAATTAAAAAAGCCCAGTCTTCATGTAAGTCTTCCGGTATGCGGAGATGCAGGAGAACTGATCCGAAAGCTGATCCATTCTGCCCGGAACCGAGGCGCTTCTGCAGGAAAACCTCTGTTTCAGGGGCAGCCCTGGAGAGAGCAGTGCCTGCTCTGGAAAGAGAAATATCCGGTGGTCACAGAAAAGCATTATGAGACGATAGAAGAAGGCTGTACCAATATCTATGCTTTTTATGAAGAACTGTCAAAATCCATGAAGGAAGATCAGAATCTGATGGTCAGTGTGGGAACCTCCCGTGTGGCAGGAAGTCAGACTTTCAAGGTGAAAAAAGGACAGAGATTTATCACAAACCCCAATACGGCATCCATGGGCTTCTGCCTTCCGGGCGCTATTGGAGTCTGCATTGCGTCAGATAAGAAACCGGTGGTATGTGTGACCGGAGAAGGAAGTCTCCAGATGAATATCCAGGAGCTTCAGACGATCATTCATAATCGTCTGCCGATAAAGCTTTTTGTGATAAACAATCAGGGATATCATTCCATCCGTCAGACACAGCAGACGTATTTCGGAGAACCGCTGGTAGGCGTAGGGGAAGAAAGCGGAGATCTGAGTTTTCCGGATCTGAGCCGGCTTGCACCTGCGTATGGATTTCCCTATGACTGTATCCACAGTTCAGAGGAGCTGGAAGAAAAAATCAATAAGACTCTGGAGACGGAAGGCGCTGTGATCTGTGAGGTGTTTGTTACCAAATATCAGAAAACCGAGCCGAAGACTTCCTCCAAAAAGCTTCCGGACGGAAGAATGATCTCCGCGCCGCTGGAGGATATGTATCCGTTTTTATCCAGAGAGGAGCTGGAAGAAAATATGTACATTCCACTTCCGGAGCGCAGCTGACAAAAAATACCGGATGGGAAAGAGAAAGGAAAATATGCAGAGGATTATTGTAACAGGAGCCACCAGTATGATCGGTACGGCCCTGATAAAAGAATGTATCAAAAAGGGCATCGAGGTTTATGCAGTGGTCCGGGCTTCCTCAGGAAAGAAGATGCGTCTGCCGCAAAGTGAAAAACTGCATATGGTAGACGGCTCTCTGGAAGATCTGGAGACGCTTCCTCAGAAGATTCCGGAAAAATGCGATACCTTTTATCATATTGCATGGGGAAATACCGGAGAAAATCGAAATTCCAGCACAGAGCTTCAGAGCAGGAATATCGCATATACGCTGGCAGCAGTGAAGGCAGCTCATGCCCTTGGCTGCAGGCGTTTTATCGGTGCAGGATCCCAGGCGGAATACGGACCTATGGATGTGGATAAGATCTCTCCGGACAGTCCGGTCAGTCCGACCACTCCCTACGGCGCTGCAAAGCTTGCCTCCGGGCAGCTGGCACGCATGCTTTGTAAGGAGCTGGGAATGGAGTGTATCTGGCCAAGGATTTTCAGTGTTTACGGAATTTACGAAAAGGAAACCACCATGGTGGCTTCCGGCCTCCGTAAAATGCTTGCCGGGGAACCGACATCCTTTACCCCTGCTCTGCAGAGGTGGGATTACCTTTTCAGTGCAGATGCCGGAAGAGCATACTGCCTCATTGGGGAAAAAGGAAAAGACGGAGCTGTGTACTGTGTGGGAAGCGGGAATGCCGCTCCTCTTAAAGATTATATAGAAATCATGGCAGAGCTTACCGGAGCGAAAGAAACCGGGATTGGAGCCAAACCATATCCGGCAGGTGCAGTGATGAATCTCTGTGCGGATATCTCATCTCTTACAGAAGATACCGGATTTGTGCCGGAATATACCTTCCGGGAGGGAATCAGAGAAACCATCACCTGGCTGAAAACCGGGAATACAGGAGAAACAAAATGAAAAAAAAGATATCGGTGGTGATCCCCACCTATAATGAAGAGGCAAACGTCGTTGCTCTTGCAAAAGCGATCATAGAAGTAATGGAGAGGGATCTCAGTCATTATGATTATGAGATCCTGTTTATTGACAATCATTCCAAAGATAATACCCAGGCGCTTCTCCGGGGACTTTGCGCAAACAACAAAAAGATCAAGGCTATTTTTAATGCCAAGAATTTCGGTCAGGCAAGATCTCCTGTTTATGGAATGAAGCAGGCCTACGGAGACTGTGTGGTCCGTATGTGCGCGGACTTTCAGGATCCGGTGGACATGATCCCCAAATTTGTAAAGGAATGGGAAGACGGGCATAAGATTGTGATCGGTATCAAAAAAGCCAGTCAGGAACGGAAGATCATGTATAAGATCCGCGGGCTTTACTACAAAATGATCCAGAAGATCACAGATATCGACCATATAGAACAGTTTACCGGATTTGGCCTGTATGACAAAAAGTTCGTGGATGTAGTGCGGGATCTTCACGATCCCATGCCGTATCTTCGCGGAATCATTGCAGAGCTGGGATTTGATTATAAGGCGATCCCTTATACACAGCCAAAACGCCGGGCCGGAAAGAGCAAGAATAATTTCTACAGCCTTTATGATTATGCCATGATCGGTATCACCTCTTATTCAAAAGTGGTAATGCGTCTTGCTACCTTTGCCGGATTTATCATTGGCGGATTGAGCCTTGTGGCGGCGATCGTATATCTGGTACTGAAACTGATGTACTGGGATCGTTTTTCAGCAGGTATTGCTCCGATGGTGATCGGAATGTTCCTTCTGGGTTCGCTGCAGCTGTTTTTTATCGGATTTCTGGGTGAGTATGTGCTGAGCATCAACACCAGAGTTCTGGATCGTCCTCTTGTAGTAGAAGAGGAACGTCTGAATTTCGAGGAAGAAGAGGAAATCCTGAAGAAGGCCGTATCTGAGGCAATCGGAAAAAAAGACCCGGAAGCTGCGGATTTGAAGGAGAACAGCAATGAATAAGAAAAAAGAAAAAAATGCGCCGGGATATTTTGCACGGAAAAAAGCAGAGTGGGGAAGCATGAGTTTATGGAGCACAGATGATCTCTGCAGACTTGACTGGATTTTTTCTTTTCTGATCCTGGCGGTGCTTTTTGTACTTTGTGCCCATTCGGATGTGAAGCTGACCGGAAACCGTTCCTTCCTGATGTATGAGCATTTTACAGATTTTTACCAGGCAAGCTATGAGCAGTCCGGAGGCTACTGGGCAAATTATCTGCCCAGCACCTTTGTGGCGTATGCTATCTGGAATCTTCCCCTATATCTTACCGGACATGTGCCGGAAGCGATCCTCACAAACAGCTTTATCAATATCATGTGGTATAAGCTTCTTCCGGTGATTCTGTATTTTATTACAGCCCAGCTGATGTACCGGATCGGTAAGGAAATGGGATTCGGAGAAAAAAAATCTCTTTTGTGCAAGTTTGCTTTTCTGGTATTCCCCATGGGGGTGTTCAGCCAGTTTATTTTCAGCCAGTATGACATCTTTACTGTGTTTTTTATGGTTCTTGGCTTCTACCTTTTTTTGAAGTGGAAAATGTGGCAGTTTGCACTTGCTTTTGGCATGGCCGCAACATTCAAATACCATGCAGTGCTGTATTTTCTGGCGCTGCTTCTTCTGAAAGAAAAGAAGATCCGGAATCTGATCCGCTATACGTTGCTCATGGCGCTTCCTCTGGCGGTGGAGATCCTTCCCAATCTGGGATCAGAAGCCTTTCGGAGAAATGTTTTCGGATTTGGCGCTCTGGAATATGTGCAGAAGCCCTTTGCCCTGGGATTTTTCAGCGGTATCAACCTTCTGGCGGCTGTGGCAGCCTTTGTACTTGTGTGGGCTTATCAGCGAAAAGCCGAGACAAAAGGGGAACTGGAATCCTGGGCGGTATTTTTCTGCGTGGCAGTCAGCTTTGCCATCTTTGGATTTTCCACCTGGAATCCCCAGTGGATCCTTCTGATGGTGCCTTTCCTTGTTCTGAATATCATGATCAGCGGCAATGGAAACCTGCTTTTAATGGTAACAAATATTTTTATGCTTGCCATGTATATTTTCTGCAGCCAGAGTATGGTAGATGAAAGGGTGCTGAACAGCGGAATCCTGAAATATATTCTGAAGGACAGAGAATTTGCAGTGCGGATGTGGGATCTTTACCGGTTCCACGATCAGGAACTCCTCTGCACAGCAATGTGGATCGTTCTTGTGATCTACGTGGTATTCGGTCATCCGAGATACCACAGCAGAAAGGGTACAGCTGTGGCAAAGGGACTGGTATGGCAGATCCGTTCCGCCTTTCTTTTTGGAGTGGCAGCCTTTGTGATCCCTATGCTGGTGTGTGCAATGGGCGTGCTTCAGGGAAAAATGAATTTCTTTGATAACAGCCGCCAGAATATGGAAATGGAAAATGTGGTGATGCTGGAAGAAGATCAGCCGGTAGTGCAGGAATTTACTGCAGATGGAACCACGTTGTCCAATATCAAGATCCGCGTTTACACACAGGTGGGTGCAAAGCCTGCCGGTCTGAATGTGACTCTTCGGGACAAGGAAACAGGAGAAATGCTCTATGAAAGCAAGGGAGATACGTATGGGATCAAAGAGAATACAGCTCTCTATTCTTTCCTGAAACAACCGGTTTCCGTAGAAAGCGGAAAAACCTATGAGCTGGAGATTTCCAGTGATGCGGCTGTGGGAAGCGGGATCGGACTTTACTGCGTGACGGATAAAAAAGGTCAGGAGCTTCTGACAGTGGCTCCCGCAGGAGAAGAAGGCGCGGATCCGGCTGCAGAAAAACGGTGCCTGCAGATGTGTGTGTCCGGTATTCAGTAAAAGACGAAATGGGAATATTTATCAGTTAATAATGAAATTTATACTTTTATAATATAAAAATTTCCTAAAGTGTTGTTAAAATTCATGGGTTTGTGGTATAATGACTTCATAAACATCAGACACAGCTTTTTCTGTGTAAATGTTGCCCAAATAAACAGCAAAGGGGATGGAAGTATGAAATTTATTATTAGCGGAAAAAACATCACTGTTTCTGAAGGACTCAGAACAGCCGTTGAGGACAAACTTGGCAAACTGGAACGGTATTTCACTCCTGACACCGAAGTTGTAGTAACTTTAAGTGTTGAAAAAGAAAGACAGAAGATCGAGGTTACGATCCCGGTAAAAGGCAATATCATCCGCTCTGAACAGGTAAGCAATGATATGTATGTTTCTATTGATCTTGTAGAAGAGGTGATCGAGCGTCAGCTTCGTAAATACAAAAATAAAATCGTAGACAGGAAACAGTCTGCCGGAAACTTCCAGCAGGAGTATTTGGATAAGGATTATGAGGAGGATGAGGAAGTAAAAATCATCCGAACCAAGAAATTTGATATTAAACCGATGTATCCGGAGGATGCATGTGTGCAGATGGAACTTCTGGGACATAACTTCTTCGTATTCGTGAATGCAGAGACGGATCAGGTAAATGTAGTTTATAAACGTAAAGGCAATACCTACGGACTGATCGAGCCGGAATTCTGATAAACAAATGATACCCCCTGCTGTCAGTGGAGATACCACTGACAGCAGGGGGCTTTTTATTCAGTCTTGATCATACGGTATCCTACCCCGATATGAGTCTGAATATATTGAGGAGAATCTGGTCCCTGTTCCAGCTTTTTGCGAAGAGTTGCCATAAATACCCGCAGAGAGGCCACATCATTTTCCCAGTTGCTGCCCCAGATATTCTGTGTAATAAAGGTGTGAGTCAGAACTTTGCCGACGTTGCGGGAAAGAAGACAGAGGAGCTTATATTCAATAGGTGTCAGATGAAGCTCCTGGTCGTCGAGATAGGCACATCCAGCAGCATAGTCTACACGAAGGGCACCGTTTACGAATACGGAAGATTCCACCGGCGATTCGTTTGTCATCATGGAAAGCCGTCTCTGTACCACACGGAGTCTTGCCAGAAGTTCTTCAACAGAAAATGGTTTGGTCAGATAATCATCGGCCCCTGCATCCAGTGCGTCTATCTTGTCGGTATCCTCGCTGCGTGCGCTGATGACGATAATGGGCATGGTGGACCAGGAGCGGATTTTGTGGATGACTTCTACTCCGTCCATATCCGGAAGCCCCAGATCCAGAAGAACAATGTCAGGATTATGAGAAGAAGCTTCCAGAATGGCTGTTTCGCCGTTTCCGGCAACCAGATAACGGTAATCGTGTGCTTTTAAAGTGGTTGTGATAAGATTTTTTACAGATGAGTCGTCTTCAACCACCAGAATCAAGGGTTTATTCATGTAACTTTACCTCCTCGGCTGGTAATGTAAATGTGAATACAGTGCCGTGAGGCAGATGATCGGAGACCCGGATCGTTCCGCCATGGGCATTGACTATGGATTTGCACAGGGAAAGACCCAGACCCAGACTGCGCCGGCTGTCAGCAATCTGATGCGTTCCGCTGTAAAACATATCAAATACCTGTTTTTTGTTTTCGTCGGCAATACCTGGACCATCATCAGATACTGAGATAACAGCCCATTGATCTTCTTTCCTTGTTCTGATCTGGATGTGGGAACCTTTCGGTGTATATTTAATTGCATTATCTATAAGATTGATCAGAACCTGAACAATCAGCCGGGCATCCATTTTTGCCAGAAGAAGATCATCTTCATTGTGGACCGTAATTTCATGATCCTTGGAAAGACGGTTTACATGACGCAGCGCTTCCTGTATCACCTCATCTACAAGTTCTGCAGATATACGGATATTCAACCGTCCTTCCTCCAGGCGTGTAACCGATAAAAGATTTTCTACAAGATTGATCAGCCACATGGAATCATCGTAAATATCCTGATAAATTGTCTGTTTCGTGTCTTCATCAAAGGAGCTTCCGTTAGAGATAAGATTGCTGGCGTTTCCTGAGATGGAAGTCAGTGGTGTACGGAGATCATGTGAAATAGCCCTTAGGAGATTGGCACGGAGCTGCTCATTTTTGGCAAGGATCGCAGCTTCTTCTTTTTCCTGAGCATTTTTTTTATTCTCCAGTGCAAGTGCACATTCACCCAGAATGGAAAGAAGAATATTATTTTCAGAGGCATCCAGGGGCTGACCGCATGCGGCGATTCCTACAACACCGTAAACAGAATTACTGACCCGTATGGCAAGATACAGACATTTGGCATTGGTAAGAGTCTGTGTGGTGGCACCGGCATGCTTGTTGTTTTTTAATACCCAATCTGCAACAGCTCGTTCATTTTCTGTGAGATATGAATCAGCAGCATTATTTTCTCCGGCAGAAAATACCAGAGGCTTTTTCAGGCTGTTTTTTTCTACTGGATAGATAATGATATCCCGATTCAGAAGCTTGGAAAGCTGATGGGCGGTGGAAGTAAGAATTGCTTTCTGATCTTCCGCCTGCTGAAGAAGCTGATTGGTATCAAACAAAACTTTGGTGCGAAAGGCTGCCCGGGCAGACTGTTTTGCAACAGTTTTCATTCTGGTGGTCAGTGTTCCGGTGAGGAAGGCACAGATGAACATAATAGCAAAGGTAACAGGATAGCCACGTCCATAAGCCATCAGGGTAAATTTGGGGACGGTGAATAAAAAGTTAAATACCAGTACACTGACAATGGATATAATCAGACTGTATATGCGATTCACTGTAACAATGGATGTCACGAGTACAGCGAGAACATATATCATAATAATATTTGATTCGTCAAAACCGAGCCATTGAAATAGAAAACCCAGACAGCTTGCAGCCGACAGGATCGCTATACTTTTCAGGATGTCTGCAACAGAAAAAATAATATGTTTTCGGACATGCTGGGGAAAAGAGGTACGGTTTGAGGGCTGATCTGGTATAATATGAACATCCATGTTAGGTGCGTTGGCGATCAGCTGTTCTGTCAGTGCCGGTTTTCCAAAAAGAGGACGGCGCGTGATGGTGCTTCGGCCGATGACGATTTTTGATACCCCGGATAACCGGGCAAATTCAGCAATCTGAAAAGGAATATCGTCTCCATAAACGGTTTCTATCGTTGCTCCAAGCTGCTGAGCCAGATAAATATTAGTCCGGAGCCGCTGCCGATCCACATCGTCCATAGAGGAAAAATCAGAAGTTTCCACAAACAATGCGGTGAAGGTTCCTTTAAAAGCATTGGCCATTCTGGCTGCTGTTCTTATTATTTTAGCATTTGACGGGGAGGAGGACAGGCATACAAGAATGTGTTCGTCTGTGTGATACTCTCCTTTATTTTTTATCCGTGATGCTTCGGTCAGTTTATTTACACGGTCTGCGCAGCGACGCAGAGATATTTCTCTTAATGCGGTAAGGTTTTCAATGGTAAAAGTAATATTGGAGCTGTCGGGACAGGAGTCTGTATTTTCAGTCTCCAGTCGTTCGATCAGCTCCTGTGGCTCAATATCTACCAGTTTTACCTGATCTGCCTCATCAAAGAGAAAGTCAGGAATGCGTTCTTCCACCATAATGCCGGTAATAGAAGCTACCGTGTCATTCAGGCTTTCAATATTCTGGACATTTACAGTAGTGTAAACGTCGATTCCAGCTGTTAACAGTTCACGAATGTCCTGATAACGCTTTTGATGCCGGCAGCCATCTGCATTGGTATGAGCCAGCTCATCAATGAGGATCAGATCCGGATGCCTTTTAATGGCTGTATCAAGGTCAAATTCATTTACCGGAATACCATTATGTTCTGAGCGAAGAAGTGGAAGTGTTTCCAGATCCTTCAGAAGAATTCTGGTTTGGACCGGAGCGTCTGGCCTTATATAGCCGACGACTACATCAGTTCCGTGTTTTTTTTCTGTATGGGCAGCATCCAGCATGGCATAGGTTTTTCCTACACCGGCGGCATAGCCGAAGAAAATTTTCAGCTGTCCCTTGTGCTGGCTGCTGTAATTATTCTGCTGTTCCACGTAATCCCTCCTTTTGATGCGGCGTAAACTTTATTATATCGTATTTTGCACTTCCATATGGCATTCATAAAGAAATTTTTGTGGCATAAAGGTATGACAGGAAGCCCGACAGGTTCGCAGGCCACTACATTTTCGTCAAGGACAAAATGAAAAGAATGGAAAGATTCATCAGGCTCCAGAGCAGGATCCTTACGAATGAATCCGAGATCAATCTTTCCGTTTTTTATCTGACGACGTATCTCACCGGGGGATCCGTAAAAGAGATTGAGTTCACAGGAAGGTGATCGCTGGGAAAAATGCTCCAGAAGTTCATTTAAAAAGGAAACTTCTTCAGTATGCTCAAAGGCAATGGACAGGACAGGTTTTTCAGGCTTTTTCGGGGGAGCATTTTTATCACTTTCAAAAAATGTTCCCATTTTTTTCAGTATAAACCCGCACAGTACAAAGACCGCAGCAACAGCACAGAACAGGATCAGTTCCTTCATATAAAATCACCTCTTTACTAAAAATTTCCGTTTTTCTTAAATATGGAAACATTTTTGGATATCTTTTGTGTTTCCAAGAACAAGCATAGTATGGTCAGCCGGAACAGGTGTATCTGACCGGATATTCAGATCCATATTTCCATGATATTTAAATCCCATGATATTGATGTTGTGCTTATTGCGTATATCCAATTGTCCGACTGTTTTTCCAATCCAGTTGTCTGGGATGGAAATTTCAAAGATAGCATGTTCCTCATCAAGTTCAATGTAGTCAAGAATATGATCAGCGCTGTAACGGATAGCTGCCCATTGCGCGATCTGTTTTTCCGGATAGATTACTTCATTGGCACCGTTTCTCAAAAGAAATTTGGCATGAACATCTCTTGCTGCACGAGAAACAACCAGTTTTGCACCCAAATCGCTGAGAAGGGAGGTTGCCTCCAGAGAACTCTGAAAATTATCTCCAATGGCAACAATGCATACGTCAAAATTGCTGATGCCCAGAGATTCCATAAAGCCTTCGTTTGTAGCATCTCCGATTTGAGCATTGGTAACATAGGGAAGTGCTGCGTTCACTCTGCTTTCATTTTTATCTACAGCCATGACCTCGTGGTTCAGTTCATCCAGCTTCATGGCAATGTGTCGCCCAAATCTTCCAAGACCAATTAATAAAATTGATTTCATCATAATATTATTTCATCCTTTCCTTTTATCCAACTGTGATTTTTTCCTGAGGATATCTGGATCCAAAGTTATTACGTTCTGAAAGTGCTGCAAAAATAAGAGTAAGGCCTCCTACACGTCCAAAAAACATCAGTAAAATCAAGATTGATTTTGAAACCATGCCCAGAGAAGGAGTAAGTCCTAACGAAAGACCTACGGTACCAATGGCAGAACTGGTTTCAAACAGTGCGGACATAAGAGAAACCTCTTCGATATAGCTGATTACCATTCCTCCGCCAAGGAAAAGTGTGAGGTACATCATTAGAATAGTTGCTGCGTTTTTTACTGCATTGTCCGGAATTCTTCTGCTGAAAAAATGCGCAGAATCCTGTTTGCGGAATACTGCCAGGGCAGAAGAAAAAAGAACTGCTACTGTGGTTGTTTTCATACCGCCGGCTGTGGATCCGGGAGATCCGCCGATAAGCATCAGGATGATCATAATCATAAGTCCTGTTTCCGTTAAAAGTGTCAGATCAACCGTATTAAAACCGGCAGTTCTGGGAGTAACCGACTGGAATAAGGATGAAAGGATCCTTTCTCCAATGGGAAGATTGGAAAACTCACAGAAAAAGAAATATATGGCAGGAAAAATAAGAAGTCCTGCAGTTACAGTAAGAATTACTTTACTCTGCATATTATATTTCCGGAAATGGAATTTATTTTTCTTGATATCAGCCCAGGTTACAAATCCAAGTCCTCCGGTAATGATCAAAGCCATTATCGTAAAGTTTACGATTGGATTCGATGCATAGCTGGTAAGAGAAGAAAATGGTTCTCTGACTCCTATCAGATCAAATCCGGCGTTGCAGAAGGCTGAGATGGAATGAAAGACAGAATACCATAAGCCTTTAAAAATACCAAAATCTTTACAGAATACAGGAGCCAGAAGCAAGGCGCCCAACAGTTCGATGGAAATACTTGTTTTCAGAATGAATTTTGTCAAACGGACAATACCGCCAACCTGATGGGCAGAAATGGCTTCCTGCATGGTACTTCTCTGCATCAGACCTATTTTTCGGCCGGAAGCGACTGCAATAGCGACTGCAATGGTTACTACACCCATGCCGCCGATCTGGATCAGAGTCAGAATGATGGCCTGTCCGAATTCAGACCAGTAGGTAGCTGTATCACGTACGATCAGTCCGGTTACACAGACTGCCGAAGTTGCTGTAAAAAGTCCATCGGCGAAGGATGCTCCCTGACCGTCCCTGGTAGAGAAGGGCAGCATCAGAAGCAGGCTTCCGAGCAGGATCACAGAAAAGAATCCAAGGATAATCACCTGAAAAGAGGTGAAATGTCGATGGTTTTTTTTCGTTGCATTTTTCATAGCGGGCTTTTGCCTCCCTTTATTTCATCTTTATGTTGTCTTAATCATATATTAATCTGTATTAATTATGTATTAGTAAGAATATGACAGTATTAAGATTACATAAAGATAAAGGCAGTCCACTATCAAAAGATCAGTGTGACAGGTAGTGTAACCAGTAAGGTCAGAAGAGATACCGTTCTGATTTTTGATCTGATTTTTCTTCTATATGATGAATAAATTTGAAAATGAAAGACATGATTGATACCTCCTTATGCGTTTATGGTAGCATAGGAGAAATAAAGATAGGAAAAGTACTCTGTACAGGGAGATAAATTTTTTATTAAGGATATTTGTGGTTGTAGGATAGATCGGATTGTTGCTTCCTTGTTTTATACTGATATACATAAGAGAAAAAGGCACTGAGAGCTGCCTTTTTCTCTTTGCATCTGAAATCAGTCTTCTATATCGGAAATAACGGACACACTCCATGTATTGACATATTTCTTTCCTGCTCCAAGGGAGATCAGATTTGGCTGAGTTTCCAGATCTTCTACCAGGTCTTTTCGGGAAGGCAGTGAACTCCAGGGTTCGATACAGACAAAGGGGGCATTTCCGCAGTTCCAGAGCCCCAGATAATCCATGTCAGGAAAGGCAGCATGGATTTTGCGATGGCTTTTTGGACTTTCAATGGTGATTTCCTTTGGCATGTTTTTCATGACAATGGCATCCCTGGCAAAAAGTTCATGGGAAAGGGGCAGGTATCTTCCCTCCTCCAGCTCCAGAGGAACATTTTTTTCCAGAATAAAACAGTCATCGGAGAGAAGAATCTGCTGCGGAGAAGCATTTTTGCCAAAGTCTATCCGGTAATCGTCGAAAACAAGAGAGGAATCCATCGGGATGTGAAAGCCTGGATGTCCGCCGATACCAAAATACATGGTTTTTTCATCCTGATTTTCTACCTGATAGGAGACAGACAGTGTGGATCCATCCAGCTTCCAGGTAATGGTAAGACAAAAATGAAAAGGCCAGATTTCCAGAGTTTTTTGGCTGGTCTTCAGGCACAGAGTCAGAGAATCATCTGTCCGGTCTGCCAGTTCCATTTCGGAACCTATGAGAAAACCGTGGAGAGGCATGTGATATTTCTTTCCCTGATAGGTATAGGTTTGTCTGGTTGTCCTTCCTATATAAGGAAACAGATTGGGTCCCCTTTCCTCCCAGGAATCAGGATCTCCCTGCCAAAGATATTCGGTTCCTTCTGAATCCCGGACAGAGCGGAGTTCGCCGCCGCTGGATGAAATTTCAACGGCCAGATATTGATTTTTAATGGTATAATTCATATTGATTTCCTCCCTGATACATTATAGTTTACTGTAACAATCTGATTGTATCATCATGATAAAAGCGGTGCAACTAAAAGCAGCGAGGCAAAATATTTTCGGAACTGTCTTGACAATACATGAAACATGTGTTATATTACACATAGAACAAAAGGAACTGATGGGGGATGCGAGAAGTGATAATCGGCATCTCCTTTTTGTAAGTCTTGTGAAACCGGAGGTGGAATTATGGCTAAAAGAGATTTTTATGAAGTTCTTGGAGTCGGCAGAAATGCGGATGACAGGGAAATCAAGCGTGCATACAGGAAACTTGCCAAAAAGTATCATCCGGATACAAATCCCGGTGATAAACAGGCAGAACAGAAATTTAAAGAAGTCACAGAAGCTTATAATGTGCTCAGTGATTCAGAAAAGAAAAAATTATATGATCAGTTTGGGATGGCTGCTTTTGAGGATGGCTTTGGAACTGGAAACCAGAGCGGCTTCTATGGAGGATCCGGTGGACAGAGTCGGGACAGCGGATTTGGAGGCTTTGATTTTGGGCAGGATAGAAACGGAACATACAGAGAATATCATTTCGAAAATGGAGATATGGGTGATATTTTTGGGGATATTTTTGGAAATATGTTTCATGGGGAAGCCGGTGGATTTTCCGGAGAGGGTTTTGGCAGCAGAAGATCTGGTTTTCAGGATGGATTTGGACGCAGCGCCAGATCTGGAAGAGGCAGTGACCTTCAGTCAGAGGTCAGTGTCAGCTTTGAGGATGCTGTTTTTGGCTGTGAACGTATGCTTCAGCTTTCTTCAGGAGAATCCGGAGAAAAAATACAGAAGCTTCAGGTTCATATCCCTGCCGGAATTGAGGATGGAAAAAGTATCCGCCTGAAGGGAAAAGGAAATCCCGGATATGGAGGCGGTCCTGCAGGGGATCTTCTTTTAAAAATTCATGTAGAACCAAAAGCAGGATGGGAGCGAAAGGGCGTAGATATTTACACTACGGCAGAAATTCCGTTTATTACCGCAGCACTGGGAGGCGAGGAGAAATTTTCTACTTTGTATGGAGACGTGATGTGTAAAATTCCCGCAGGAACCCAGTCCGGTGGAAAGATCCGGCTTAGGGGGAAGGGCGCACCGTCTTTGAAAAATCCTTCCGTAAGAGGCGACCAGTATGTGACGATCCGTATTCAGGTGCCGAAGACAGTAAGTCCGGAGGCGGCAGAAAAACTGAAGGAGTATGACCGGGCAATGAAGAGGGGGTATTCAGGAAAAAGAGGAAGTGCAGCATAAATGGGAACAGACTTTTTCGGATTGAGAGAGGGTGTTTATTAGGACAACAGCTCCTTTGTTCAGTCTGCAGTATTGCTTTACGGGATAAATAAAGAATGCTATACTGTGTGAGAAAACTGAAACAAAAGGAGAATAACCTTATGAAAATACGATTTATCCGCCATGGAGATCCGGATTATGTAAATGATACACTGACAGAAAAAGGTAGAAAAGAGGCAGAACTGCTGGCGAAGGCAGCGGGGCGTCTGGGACTGGGAAACTGTTATATGTCACCTCTTGGAAGAGCTATGGATACAGCGGCATATTCGCTGGAAGCAGTGGGAAAGAAGGCGGAGATTCTGGACTGGCTCAGAGAATTTCCGGCGCAGGTGGATGTAAACGGATCAGAAATTCTTCAAAAAGCGTATCCTGATGCAGAATATAAAAATGGGAGATTTATGCCAAGAATTCCCTGGGATATGGTTCCGGGATACTGGACAGAGAACCCGGAGTACAGCAATCCTGTTCAGTGGAGAGAATCCCAGGTGGCAAAACATAGTGACCTGGTTTCTGTGTACGATCGTGTAATAGAAGAATTTGATCATTTTCTGGCAGAATATGGATATGAAAGAGAAGGGAGCCATTATCGTGTAATTCAGGAAAACGACAAGACGATAACTTTATTCTGTCATTTTGGAATTACCTGTGTATTGCTTTCCAGGCTCTGGAATGTGTCTCCCTTTGTTTTATGGCATAGCCTTGCCCTTGCGCCAACTTCTGTGACAGAGGTTGTCACAGAAGAAAGGGAACAGGGAATCGCATATTTTCGCGGACTTCGTTTGGGGGATATTTCTCATCTGTATGCAGGAAATGAGGAGCCATCCTTTGCATGCAGATTCTGTGAGACATTTGGAAATAAAGATCAGAGGCATTAATAGAAAATTAACAAGAATAGAAGGGGAGCGTGGGAAAAACGCTTCCTTTTCTATTTGACCGTAAAAAAAGATGTGCGTATAATAAAGGAGTAATTTTGAAAAACAGAAGAAGAACAGAAAGGACAGAACTATGGAACGTGTAAAGGGAAGACCGCAGAATATGGAGGGAAGGCTGGATAAGGAAATTCGCGTTTATGATTTTTTGGATTCTCTGGGGATTGAATATGAAAGGATCGACCATGAGCCGGCTATGACAATAGAGGCATGTGAAGAGATCGACCGGGTGCTGGAGGCCGTGATCTGTAAGAATCTTTTTCTGTGCAACCGTCAGGAAACGGATTTTTATTTGCTTCTGATCCCGGGAAACAAAAAATTTAAGACAAAAGATATTTCCGCACAGATCGGTTCTTCCAGACTTTCGTTCGGAAAACCGGAATATATGGAACAGTTTCTCGATATTACGCCGGGATCCGTGAGTATTCTGGGACTTATGAATGATAAGGAAAACAGGGTACAGCTGCTGATCGACGAGGAAGTACTGCAGGAAGAGTATATCGGCTGCCATCCATGCATCAATACTTCAAGCCTCAGGATCCGCACAGAGGATATGGTGAAAAAAATAATTCCGGAATTGAAGCATTCACCCAAACTGGTTCGTTTACCTTAATAGAAGGATCTGATTTTTCTGCAGAAAAAATGTATCCATAAAAACTATGAAAAATAAATATGAAATTTTTATGAAACCTTCTGTTTTCGGCAATTTGTGCATTGATTAAATGATATAATGCGTTATACTATTACCTACAGAAATAAGTGTTGATCTGTTTGATTTCACGGTGTGAGCCGTTTCGCGTGAAAGGGTGATATTTTGGATTATTTAAAGAAATCAAAACATTTGTGGATCATTCCTGCATATGGAATTTTTTATATGATTTCCTTTATGCTTGTGGAAAGGATTCCTGTGGAAACGCATCTTATCCATACTTTTCTGGACGATAAGATTCCGTTCTGCGAGTATTTCATTATCCCGTATGTATTATGGTATTTTGTAGTGATCGGCAGTATCCTGTATTTTGCTCTTGGAAGTCCGGGCAGGAAGGAATATTACCAGTATATGGGAACCCTGGGTGTCGGGATGACGCTTTTCCTGATTATTTCCTATGTGTATCCCAATGGTCAGGATCTGAGAACGGTTCTGGAAGGGGGAAGCCCGTTTATTCAGGCAGTGCAGTTTCTGTACCTGATCGATACGCCTACAAATATTTTTCCAAGTATGCATGTATTTAATGCAGTTGCCTGCTGCGTGGCTCTTCTCAATAATAAAAAATGCAGACAGAGCCGGATTTTTACTGCGGGAAACATAATCATTACCGTATCCATCGTGCTGTCTACCATGTTCCTGAAACAACATAGTGTGGAAGATGTGGTAACAGCGCTGATCCTGAATATGATCTGTTATCAGGTATTTTACAAGATCATTCCGGAAAACCAGAAAAAATTTGAAAAGATGCTTACCAGAAGAGAGCTTTTAACGCTTCCGAACTTCCTCAGCGCAGGGCGTCTGGTTCTTGCACTTGCATTTATGGCTATGATCCAGCGGCACAATATGCGCGGTGAGAAACCTCTCCTGGCATTGATTCTCCTTGCTGTTATTGCCACAGACATTCTGGATGGCAGGATTGCAAGAAGTTCAGGACGTGTGACGGAGGCAGGGAAGTTTCTGGATCCACTGGCAGATAAGGTTATGCAGTTTGTACTGCTGGCATGTCTGGTGCCCAGGTATTCGCTGGCAAAGGTTATCCTGATGCTTTTCTTTATCAAAGAAAGTTATACACTTGTCCTTGGCTGGAAATATATATTGGATCTGGACAAAAATCAGATGGTCCGCTGGCATGGCAGACTGAACACCATGATCTCCTATGTGGCAGGACTGATCTTGTTTGCAGCACCCAGGATTCCGTATTCCACAGCCAACATTCTGGTCGGAGCAGTTGGAGTTTGTATGCTGATGTCCTTTGTTATGTACATGGATGAACTCCGTCTGGCTCAGGAACAGGAAAAAAGAGCTGTACGCAAGCTTCCGGGGCAGATTGGATGAGTAAAGTTGTAATTTTATGTAATAATTTGGTGGTTTCAGTTTAAAATTGCCTCAGATTATAGAGAAAGCGGCGCTTGGAATTTTAGCCAAGCGCCGTTTTCTCTATAATATAAAACAGTTTCCGGGACTATTTGGGAAATTTATGTAATATTTTTACGAAACCGGTTAATTAAAAAGTGCTTGTTTTTAGTCCTGTTTTATATTAAGATTAAGAAAAGCGAGGTAACAATATGCATAATAATGTTAAATATACTATTGCAGATGTAGCAGAAATGCTTGGCGTATCTAGGGCTACAGTTTCTCGAGCACTGAGTGGTTCACCGGGGGTTGGACCGGAGTTAAGACAAAAAATAATTGATTTTACTGAGGAAATTGGATATAAACCGAATTCTGTGGCACAAAGTCTAAGTAAGGGAAAAATGAAAACAGTGGGCCTGATTTTTGGAGATGTACGAAACCCATTTTACGCAGAATTAACTTATCATATCCAGAAAGCTTTTAACGAAAACGGTTACTCTGTTATGATTTTTAACAGTGAATATAATGTTGAAAAAGAAGTAGAATTTATTCATATGGCAGAACAGTTCTGCTTGGCGGGGCTGATTTTGTTTACGGCTCAAACTAATATGAGTAAACCTCAGTTTGATAAGATTCATGTACCGATTATTTTTGCTAACAGATCTCTTGAATTAAAAAATTATGACAGTGTTCTTACGGACAATTTCAAGGCTGGTTATATTGCAGCAATGCATTTGATTGAACTTGGGCATAAGAGGATTGGAATTATTAATGGGCAGTCACTCTCATCTGCTTCTATGCATCGTTTTGAAGGGGCAAAACAGGCAATGCGCAATTGTTTTTTAACCTTGAAAGAAGATGATATTATGACTGGTGATCTGAAAATGGATACAGGGTATGCCCTTGCCAAAGATTTTTTCAAGCGTAAGGATCGTCCCAGTGCATTGGTTATTGGCAATGACATGATGGCACTTGGCTTTATGGATTATTGCAAAGAAATAAATGTGAAGATTCCGGAGGAATTGTCTATTGTAAGTTTTGACAATATTAATTTTTCTGCCATGCATGGAATTGAATTAACAACGATTAGTCAACATGTAAAGGAAATGGGAGAAAAAGCTGCGGAATTGATGGTAAACCGCATTGAGAATCCGAAAGCAGAGTACAAGCGTATTATTTTAGAGCCAACACTGATTGTACGCAATTCTACTATGGCTTATAGTGAAAATAGTTTAAAGTGTTAAAATAGAGAATATTTATATAAAAACACATTGGCAGGATTATAAAAAGGAAAAGCAATAGGTCTTTTTTATATAATGGTAAAAAATGGTAAAACGATTTCTTGAAAAAAACATTAATTAGAGAAATAAAAATTATGAATATGTAAAAATTAACAAAAATAATAAATGAAAATGGCTAAAATTAACAAAAACATGCATATTAGATAAAAAAATATTGCATAATTTTACTTTCGGTGATAAGATGTAATCACAAGATAAACGTAACCGGTTACGTTATATTAAATAAGATGCTACGAAAATGATTTACTGAAGGGAGGAATATAATGAAGAAATGGGTAGTGAAGGCTATTCAGGTAGGAAGTATTGAATTAGACCGTTCTGCCATGACCCATTACAAGGGAAAGGGTGAAACGGTAACAGTTCCTATCTGGTGCGCTGGTGCTACAGACGGAGAACATAAAGTGTTGGTGGATACAGGAATCCGTGATTTGGAAGAATATAAAAAAGCGGAACCCGGAGTATCACAGTCTCCGCAGCAGGATACAGTTGAAGCTGTAAGACGTATTATGGGATGGGAGCCAGAAGATGTTACCATTGTAATTAATACACATCTTCACTGTGATCATAGTGGAAGCAATGGAAAATTTAAAAATGCAAAATTTTACATTCAGAAAAAAGAGTGGGAAGCTGCTTTTATGCCTCTGGTTCCAGAAGCGCCGTTTTATGATCAGTTATGTTATGACAAACATGCTGTAAATTATTTTCAGTGGGAATTTTTAAATGGCGATACAGAAATTCTTCCAGGTTTGAGAATTATTACGACCCCTGGTCATACAAGAGGACATCAGTCGGTATTATTTGATACGGCGAAAGGTGTGGTATGTGTTTCGGGAGATATCTGTAATGTTGCAGAAAATGTAAATGGGAATCTCGAACCGAATATTGTTGTAATGGTTCCAGAAGTTTATGAAAGTTTCCAGAGAATTCGTCAGACATCTCACTTTATTTTGCCGGGGCATGAACCTGCAATTGAAGATGGATCTGAAGATTTTATTCCTGTTATCTAAACAGGAGAAAAGGTTACTCCTAAAGGATGAAAAAACGTAAAGGAGCAGAAAAATGAAAAAAAGATTATTATCTATTTTATTAGCTGGTGTTATGGTGTTTGGATGTACTGCTACAGTTTTTGCAGAAGAAGCAACAGAAGAAGAGGATGGTTTTGTAGTTGGTTTTTCAAATGGTTATTGGGGAAATACATGGCGTGCTCAGATGATCGAAGATTTTGAGTCTCAAGCACAGAAATATGTTGATGAAGGTATTCTTTCCGATTATATGGTAGCTAATACAGAATCTGATGCAACAGAACAGCTGAATCAGATTAATGCGATGATTGATGCGAATGTTGATGCAATCATGATTGATGCAGTATCTCCTACAACGATCAGATCAGCAGTTCAGAGAGCGATTGATGAAAATATTCTTGTTGTTATTACCAATGACCCGGCAGCATATGAAGGAACCATATGTGTATGTGGTGATAATTATTCCTGGCAAAAAGTTCAGGCAATTTGGCTTGCAGAACAGTTGGAAGGAAAAGGAGATATCGTTGTGATTAATGGCGTGGCCGGTAATTCTGCAGATACATTCCGTCAGCAGGCAAATGAGGCGGTTCTTGCAAACTATCCTGATATTAATATTCTTGCAGCAGCTCCGGGAAGCTGGTCTCAGACAGAGGCGCAGTCTGTTATGACAACATTCCTTTCTAGCTATGAAAATATCGATGGTGTTCTTGAACAGGATGTTATGGGTGAAGGTGTTCTCAAAGCATATGAAAATGCAGGACAAGAACCTCCTGTTATGACTGGTGACTATACAAAAGCATTCCTTCAGAAGTGGGCTGAAATGCCAGAATTGAATACGATTGGCGTATCCTATGCACCGGGAAATGCTGTGCCTGCACTTGATGTAACAGTACGACTTCTTCAGGGTAAAACACTGAAGGAAGAAATTCTTGAACCAAACCCGATGGATGAAAATCTTGTAAATACGATTATGCTTGATCCTCCATATGTTATCACAAGAGAAGTTGAAGAGGATGCTCCGTGGATGGAGGGCCTGACAGGAACACAGGCAATCTCTCTTGATGAAGCACTTGAAATGATGGCAGATAAAAATGATACAGCTGCACTTGACGGTTGGATTTCCGAGGATATTGTTGATACTTTTTTTGAATAAGTATCGTAAAAGGATTTAGCGGATTTTTTAATCCGCTAAATCTTTATCAAAGAATAGTCAGCAGAAGCTACCGGTTTCTGGAAAATGACACCGGTAGTTTCCTTTAGATACAGGAGGATACGTGGATGGGACTTGTTTTTCAGAACATATCAAAAAGATATGGCGCTGTAGTTGCAATCAAGCAGGCAGACATGGAAATTGAAAAGGGCGAAATCAGAGCCATCCTTGGAGGAAACGGTTCTGGAAAATCAACTTTGGCAAAAATTGCCGGTGGTCTGATTGGAAGAGACAGCGGTGAGATTTTATTTGATGGAAAAAGGCTTGATTTCCAGTCTCCAAAAGAGGCAAAAAAGAATCACGTAATAATGACAAGCCAAGAGTTGAGTTTGTTTGGAAATCTTACAGTAGAAGAAAATATCTGTATTTGTGATGTTCCTGTAAAAGGGATTTTTACAAATCGAAAGGCATTAAAAGAAAAAGCATCAAAAATAATGAAAAAAATGAAATTAGAAGCTCTTATGGGAGTAAAGGTTTCAAAGCTCGCTGCAAATCAGCAGTATATGGTGGAATTGGCAAAAGCGTTAGTACAGGAGCCAGAGATTTTGTTGATTGATGAAATTACATCTGCTCTTTATAGAGAGGATGTGGAGGTTGTTTATCAGATCCTTGCTGAATTGAAGAAACAGGGATGTATTATTTTATTTATTTCGCATAGAATGGCAGAGCTTTATGCAATCTGCGACAGTGTTACTATTATGAAAAATGGTGAGACGATTGGAACTTATCGTATGCAGGAAAAGACAGAAGATGAATTGTTGTCACTGATGGCAGGAACTAAAATGGAAACCTCTGGTGGAGAAAGAAAATACATGCAAAAGAAGGAAAGAGACACGTTCATTCGTGCTCCGCATATCTTTATTCCAGATTACGGAACAGTCGAAAGTTTGGATGTGCACAGAGGAGAAATTATTGGTGTGGCTGGTCTTCAGGGACATGGCCAGACTGATTTGATTAGATCTTTGTATGGCATGAACGGAGAGATAAAAATTGAAAAAGAGGGCAAAGAGATATCAATTCATAGCCCAAAACAGGCGGTATCTCATGGATTTGCTTTTATATCTGGTGATAGAGAGCGTGACGGTACTTTTCAGGAAAGAAATCTTGCAGAGAATATTGCTGCCGTACAAGAATTGGTAAAACATGAAAAATTGGGAGATGCCCGGGAAGTTCTGGATAGTTTTCATGTTCGCTATGATAATCCGAGGCAGCTTATCACTGCTCTTTCCGGTGGTAACCAGCAGAAAGTAGTGGTAGGAAGATGGCTCTGTACGAAACCAACATTACTTCTTGCTGATGATCCTTCTAAGGGAATCGATGTAAATGCAAGACGGGATCTTCATCGGGAATTTGCCAAGTTGGCGGAACAGGGAAGCGCTGTTGTAATGATTTCCAGTGATGATGATGAGCTTGTCAATATTACATCCATGGTACCTGTATCAAAGGTTATCGTTATGTATGAGGGAAGAATTTCGGCAGTTCTGGAAGGCGATGAAATTAATCGGGAAAATATTTCAGCTGCGTCTATGCCGATTGGCATAGATAAAAAAGAAACTGTTCAGGAAGGGAGGGTGTGATCGAAATGAATAGATTAAAAAAGGCAATAACATGGAGCGCATTTCCTTCTTTGTTGTTATTTGTTGTGTTTTTGTTAATTAATGGGATTATCACAGGTGGATACAGTTCTTATTTTTTCCGTTCTTTTCTTAATACAAATACACCGGCTATCTGTGTGGCAATTGGAGTAACCGCTACCATTCTTGTAGCGGGAACGGATATTTCTCTGGGATCCATTGTCTCATTGGTGAATGTTGTGATTGTTACACTCTGTGGAAAAGGCTATTCTGTATGGACAGCAGTGGGAATCGCACTTTTTTGTGCAGTGCTTTGTGGTATGATCAATGGCTTTCTTATTGGCGTTATGCGAGTAAATCCGCTTCTGACTACATTTGCTACTTCTACAGTTTTTGGAGGAATCGCCCTTTGGATTCTTCCATATCCTGGTGGATATATTGATTACATACTTGGAGATTGGTATCTGGGTGACATGTTGGGATTCATTCCGACACCGTTGTTTCTGATTTTTGTATTAATGATTATTTGGATAGTGTTTTTGAAACTGCCGCAAGGGATTCACCTGTATGCCCTTGGAAAAGACGTAAAAAAAGCATATGCATCTGGTATTAATGTGGTAGCATTGCGTTTCTTTGTACATACGTTTGCTGGATTAGCAGCTGGAATTGCAGGAATTTGTATTAGTGCAAATACCTGTGCAGGAAGCCCGACGGTAGGCGAAAATATGAGCATGAGTTCTATTGCAGCGGCAGTAATCGGCGGAGTTTCTTTAAATGGCGGGATAGGAAGTGTCTGGGGTGGTATTTTTGGCGCATGTTTTTTAAGCATTTTGATTTCTATTGTAGTATCTGCGAATATTAGCTCTGTTGTACAAAGTTTTATTCAGGGACTAATTCTCTTGGCAGGTGTTGTGTTCTCTGTAATTGCAGCAGACCCTGATCTGAAGAAGAAGCTCAGGGTAATATTTCGGGGAGGTGAAAAACCATGAGCAGACTGAAAAAAATCAATAATCCCTATCTTCCAGCTATAATTGGTATTATTGCACTGCTGATTCTTGGGCGCTCCCTAAGTGCTGGATTTTTGTCTATGAATAATATTTCAAGTATTTTGATGACTACCGCGATTCTGGCAATGGTTTCCGTCGGACAGGCAGCAGTTGTTATCTCTGGCGATAGTGGAATGGATATGTCAGTAGGTGCAGTCATGTCTATGACTGCTCTCTTTGGACCTATGATTAAAGTCGGCAATGGAATCACATCCTTATTTGTAATGGTTCCGGCAGTGATTCTTATGGGGGCTGTAGTTGGGCTTCTTAATGGAATTGGTGTACAGGTGATCAAAATCGTACCACTTGTCATGACATTGATCATGTCAAATGTAGTAAATGGATTTGCAATTATGATTACGAAGGGACAGCCGTCAGGTCTCGTAAGCAAGGAATTGCAGGCTATTTCCAAAACTCTGGTTGGTCCATTCCGATGGCTCACAGTAATCGTGATTGTTTTGTTGGCTGTTTTGGAAATCTTTTTCCTTAGAAGAAGCCGCTACGGAAAATCCTTGTTTCTGGCAGGAAATAATAAAAATGCAGCAGAGTTATGTGGGATTGATAGTAGAAAAATAATCATTCTTGCATATTGCTTCAGTGGTGCAACAGCTGGCCTTGCCGGTCTGATGTTGGTAGGGTATGCAGGAACTGCACAGATGAATATGGCAAGCAGTTATACAATGCTTTCCGTAGCAGCAGTAGTGATTGGTGGTACAAAGCTTACTGGCGGTAAGGGAACATTTATCGGCGGCGCATTGGGCGCAATGGTGCTGGTTTTGATTACAAATATTCTTCAGGCGTTGAACATGGCTGCGGGGTTGCGATTCCTGATTCAAGGATTAATTCTGATAGTAATTTTGATGGCAAACAGTCGTGCTCCAAAGCTAAGACAATAAAAAGTTATCCTACATAGATGCATGGAGGTGTAATGCATAAAATGTACAAAGGAATAGAACTTTGGAAAAAAGACATTACAAGAGATATGGTAGAAGTAGAAATATCTGATGATTTTTTTATAAAAACATATCCAAAACTACCTAAAAATATTTTTGAATCTTTTAAAAATACGACATATAGAATGCCGGAAAAGACAGCAGTGGTAGATAACTGGGGAAGAGACTTCAGCTACGGAGAACTTTTACATAAGACGGATTTGTTTTCCGCGTGGGCGTATGAAAAACTGGGAATTCGACGTGGAACACATGTGGCGTTAATGCTCTATAACAGTGTTGAGTTTTGCGTTACATTCCTTTCTTTAAACCGCATTGGAGCTGTTGTGATTCCACTTCCAACAAAATACAGGAAGGATGAAGTAAGATCTTTGTTGGAAAAATCTGATGTGGATTTTATTATCACGGACGAGCGATTTAATGATTATTTTGATTTTTGTAAAGAAGAAAACATTTCTGTAACAGTTTTTCCGGATGGAGAAAAGGCATATGCTTTAGATAAATTTTCCTGTCATATGACAGAAGAACTCAAAAGAGCGGAAGAAGAAGTGACTAATAAGGATCTTGCATTGCTTGTTTTTACATCTGGTACAACATCTCAGAGTAAAGGTGTCGTGATAAAAAATTACAATATTATGCATGCCATTGTTTCCTATGAAAGAACATTGAAGATCACAGAAAAAGATCGTGCGATTATTCCGATTCCGATTTATCTGATTACAGGATTAGTGGCAATATTTGGGTTAATGATGCATGTCGGTGGAACGGTTTATCTGAATAAATTTTTTGACGGTAAAAGAGTTCTTGAAGACGTGAAAAAGTATGAAATTACCTTCCTTCATGCTTCACCTACGGTATTTACGCTTTTATTAAAAGAAGCAAATGCATATCCCAGGCTTCCGAGTCTTCGAATGTTTGCCTGTGGAAGTAGTAATATGCCTCCGGGAAAAATAAGGATGTTGCATAACTGGCTTCCAAACTGTGAGTTCCGTACAATCTATGGATTGACAGAAACTACGTCTCCGGCCACAGTTTTTCCGATTGATGCAAATGAGAGTCCATACATTGGATCTTCGGGAATTCCGATACCAGGATTGAGTTTTAAAATCCTTGATAATGAGGGAAAAGAAGTCCCACCAGGAACGGAGGGAACGGTATGGGTGAAAGGAAGCAACATTACGGAATGTTATTATAAGATGGAAACAGAAGCGATTCAGGATCATTGGTTGGATACTGGTGATATTGGATATTTTAACGAATCAGGGTATATCTATATCGTAGATCGTCGGAAGGATATGATTAATCGTGGAGGTGAGAAAATATGCAGTTTTGACGTGGAAAATGAGATTCTGAATATTCCGGGTGTGGAAGATGCTGCTGTTGTAGGGATTCCGGATGAACTTTACGGAGAAGTGCCTGTTGCAGTAGTAAAACTTGGAAAAGACAGTTTGTTGACTGAGGAGGAAATCAGGAAAATACTGAAGAATAAAATTGCAGGATTTAAAATTCCACAGAAGATAATCAAAGTAGATAGTATTCCAGTCACGGAGAACATGAAGACAGATAAAAAATATATTCGACAGCTGTTTAGCTGATTTTAATAAAAAAGGAGTCAAGAAATATGAAGAAACCTGTATTTATCAGCGGAGCGGAAGCTGCTGAAATGATTAAGGACAATTCTACAGTTGCAACAATCGGTATGACTCTTGTATCGGCAAGTGAAACCATTTTGAAAGCCATCGAAAAACGTTTCTTGGAAACGGGAAGTCCGAATCATATAACACTTGTTCATTCCTGTGGACAGAGCGACAGAGACAGGGGGATTCAGCATTTTGCACATGAAAATATGCTGTCGCGCATCATTGGAGGTCATTGGGGATTGCAGCCAAGGATGATGAAGTTAATCGCGGAAAATAAGATTCTTGCATATTGTATCCCACAGGGGCAGTTTGCGCAGCTTTACAGAAGTATGGCAGGTGGTGAGCCGGGAAAAATCACAAAAGTTGGTCTTGGAACTTTTATTGATCCAAGACTTGATGGCGGAAAAATGAACGAGATTACTCGAAATGCACCTGACATTGTGGAGGTTGTGCAGATTGGTGGAGAAGAATATATGCGCTACAAACCCATTCCACTAGATTACTGTATCATTCGCGGAACATATGTGGATGAAAACGGAAATCTGACAACTGATGAAGAAGCGATGCAGCTGGAAGTGTTTTCCGCAGTCATGGCATGCAAGAAATTTGGTGGAAAGGTTATTGCCCAGGCGAAATATAAGGTAGCGGCCGGTACGCTTCATTGTAAACGTGTTACAGTACCTGGAATCTTTATTGATGCAGTTGTCATGTGTGACAATCCGGAAGAGGACCACCGTCAGACACACAGTTTTGCTTTTGATCCGGCTTACTGTGGCGATATTAAAGTTCCAGTGGAAGCATCCGAGAGACTTCCGCTCAATGTTCGTAAACTGATCGGAAGACGTGCGCTTATGGAGCTTACTATGGATGATGTGCTGAATGTGGGTACTGGAATTCCGAATGATGTAGTAGGACCGATTCTTGCAGAAGAAGGAGTGCAGGAAGATGTTACTATCACAGTAGAATCCGGTATTTATGGTGGTATTCCTATGGGAGGCGTTGATTTTGGTATTGCAAAAAACAATTTTGCATTACTTCGCCATGATGACCAGTTTGATTATTATAATGGTGCTGGTGTGGATGCGACATTTATGGGAGCCGGAGAGATTGACGCAGATGGTAATGTAAATGCTACTAGACTGGGACCGAATCCGACAGGTGCAGGTGGATTTATTGATATTACCACGAATGCAAAGCATGTGGTATTCTGCTCTACATTTACCGGAAAAGGTCTGGAATGTTCTTTTGAAGATAACAAACTTCATATTAATAAGGAGGGTTCTATTATCAAATGCGTGAAAAAACTGCAACAAATTTCCTACAATGGAAATATTGCCCGTAAAAAAGGTCAGAAGATGCACTATGTGACAGAACGTGCCGTATTTGAATTAAGACCGGAAGGTCTCACCCTCATTGAAATTGCACCGGGAATTGATCTTCAGACACAGGTTCTCGATATGATGGAATTTAAACCGCTTATCAGTGAAAATCTAAAAGAAATGGATTCGGCAATCTACAGTGATGGTCCATTCGGATTAAAAAAATATTTATAACAGGAGGAAAAAACATGAGAAGACTGGAAGATAAAGTAGCCATTGTAACAGGAGCAGGGCGTGGTCTTGGAAAAGGGATTGCTCTGAAGCTTGCAGAAGAAGGCGCAAAAGTAGTTGTTGCTGATATGGCTTTGGCAGATAATGTGGTAAGAGAAATCGAAGAGGCTGGTGGTACAGCTGCAGCATTTTCGGTAAATGTTGCAAAGCAACATGAGGTACAGGCAATGGTTGCATTTGCCATTGAAAAATTCGGTACATTGGATATTATGGTTAACAATGCTGGTATCAACCGTGATGGAATGCTTCATAAGATGCCGGTAGAAAACTGGGATACTGTCATTTCAGTAGATCTTACAGGTACATTTTATGGTACTCAGGAAGCAATTAAATATATGAGAGAGAAAAATTATGGAAGAGTAATCAATATTTCCTCCGGCAGTTGGCTTGGGAATATTGGTCAGGCAAACTATGCGGCAGCGAAAGCCGGCGTGGTTGGTCTAACAAAGACTGCAGCGAGAGAAAATGCACGAAAAGGAATCACTTGCAATGTGATTTGCCCCGGATTCATTGAAACAGATATGACTGTAAAATTGAAAGAAATAAAAGAGGGAGCTGCATGGGACAGCATGATTTCCCGCGTTCCCATGGGGTATGCAGGAAAACCGGCTGATGTGGGTAATTTGGTTGCATTTCTTGCATCTGATGATGCTTCTTATATAACTTCTGAAGTGATTAATTGTGGCGGTGGAATGATTGTTTAGTATTTGAGGCAGAAATTAAAACGGTTTTATTGTATAAAAGAAAAAGGAGATAAAGAATGAAAGATGTTGTGATTGTAAGTGGATGTCGTCTTCCTGTGGGAAGTTATGGAGGAAGCCTGAAAAATATTTCGGCGATTGATATGGGAGCAATGGTAGTTCGTGAGGCGGTGAAACGTGCGGGAATTGACCCTGCAGCTGTAGATGAAGTGATTATTGGTCAGGTCGGTCAGGTTGCAGAAAATGGATTTGTGGCAAGGGCTATTAGTTTAAAAGCAGGTCTTCCAAAAGAAACGCTCGCTTATTCTGTAAATCGTCAGTGTGGTTCTTCTTTGCAGTCTATTGTGGAAGCGGTTATGGAAATTCAGACAGGACAGTCTGAGGTAGTGGTTGCAGGTGGTGCAGAAAATATTTCACAGCTCCCATATTATGTAAAAGATGCGCGTTGGGGTGCAAGAATGGGACATAAGAGTTTTGAGGACGGTGTCATTGATATTCTGACATGGCCATTAGATGGAAATCATAATGGAGTGACTGCAGAAAATGTCGCAAATGTATATAATGTTTCAAGAGAAGAACAGGATCAGTTTGCTCTGGAAAGCCAGTTAAAAGCATGTGCAGCCATTGAAGCAGGTATTTTTAAAGACGAAATTCTTCCTGTGGAAATGAAAGATAGAAAAGGAAATGTAACTGTTTTTGATACAGATGAAGGACCGAGAGCAGGTATGACAATTGATAAGCTGGCAAAACTGCGTCCATGTTTTGTAAAAGGAGGTACTGTTACAGCAGGAAATTCTTCTACATTGAATGATGGTGCTGCTGCTGTTGTCGTGATGTCAGCAGATAAAGCAAAAGAATTGGGTATTACACCAAAGATGAAAATTGAAGGATATGCCATCGCAGGTTTTGATGCGGAACTGATGGGATATTCTCCGAAATTTTCTAGTGAAAAGCTAGCCGAAAAGCTGGGATTGAATCTGAAAGATATCGATATGTTCGAAATTAATGAAGCATTTGCAAGTCAAGCATATGCCGTGTCCAGAGACCTTGGTCTTGATAAGGAAAAAGTAAATATTTATGGAGGTGGTATTTCTATTGGTCATCCAATCGGTGCAACTGGTACGATATTAACCGTAAAAGTAATGTATGAATTAATGCGGTCAGATAAAAAAGATGCCATGATTAGTATGTGTATTGGAGGCGGACAGGGAATCTCTATGTATTTTACAAAATGGGAAGAATGAAAGATAATAAAATACATTTGCAAAATAGATTTAATTGATAAAGATAGTATTAATTTTTACTTTAGCGTTATATTTATAGCAGACAAAAGAGCAGTTCGGTATGCAACTTGAACTGCTCTAAATGCGATCTTTCATAATCATATCAGATTAAACCGGTATTTTTTCTGAGGGCTATCCTTTCGGAAAAAAAGGCATAATGGTCAGAACATTTTTATTTTAAGGTGGAGAGAAATTGTGTGTCATTCTGTAAACTGTATAAAGTATATATGATAAAAGCTCTGATATTGTTCTGTGCCAAGAAGATAAAAACAGAATTTATATTATAGATTCTGTAGATTCTGGTAGAAGTCCGTTATAAAATAGGGTATAATATGACTTATCGGAGGAAGATTTATTTATATTCCGTCGATAAGTCATTTTTTATAGAAAAATAACGGAGGTTTGATATGGAAAACGTATATATTATGGAACATCCGCTGATCCAGCATAAAATTTCCCTGCTGAGAGATAAGCGTACCGGAACAAATGAATTTCGTAAGCTGATCGAAGAGATTGCGGTTCTTATGGGATTTGAGGCTCTGAGAGATCTTCCGCTGGAGGATGTGGAGGTAGAGACTCCGCTGGAAACCTGTATGACACCTATGATCGCAGGTAAGAAGCTTGCGGTTGTACCTGTACTTCGTGCCGGACTTGGAATGGTTAATGGTATCACAACTCTGGTTCCGTCTGCAAAGATCGGTCACATTGGTCTTTACAGGGATCCGGAAACTCATGAGCCACACGAATATTACTGCAAGCTTCCGGATCCTATTGATCAGAGACTGATTGTTGTTACAGATCCGATGCTGGCAACCGGTGGTTCTGCAGTAGCTGCGGTTGATTTTATCAAAGAGCATGGCGGAAAGAACATTAAATGCATGTTTATCATTGCTGCTCCGGAAGGTCTGGAGCGTCTGCATAAGGCTCATCCGGATGTTCAGATCTATGTTGGTCATCTGGATCGTGAACTCAACGAAAATGCATATATCTGCCCGGGACTTGGCGATGCGGGAGACCGTATCTTCGGAACCAGATAAAAAAGGAATCATAAAAAGCGGATGGTGCACATAAAGGCACGATCCGCTTTCCTGTATATGAAGAGCAGATAATGAATCCTGAAAGAACATAAAAAGAGGAGTATCCTATGACAAAGAAACAACGCGCTCTGGAAGTAATCCAGAGACTGAAAGAAGAATACCCGGATGCAGACTGTACACTGGACTACGATCAGGCCTGGAAGCTCCTGGTCAGTGTTCGTCTGGCAGCACAGTGTACAGACGCCAGAGTTAATGTAGTGGTAGAGGACCTTTATGCAAAATATCCGGATGTGGCATCTCTTGCAGCAGCTCAGCCGGAGGAAATCGAAGCAATTGTAAAACCCTGCGGTCTTGGAAAAAGTAAAGCCAGAGATATCAGCGCATGCATGAGAATTCTTCATGAGCAGTATGAGGATCGTATACCGGAAACCTTTGAAGAACTTCTGAAACTTCCGGGAGTAGGAAGAAAAAGCGCAAATCTGATTATGGGAGACGTGTTTGGTAAGCCTGCCATTGTAACAGATACCCATTGTATCCGTCTGACAAACCGTATCGGTCTGGTAGACAATATCAAAGAACCCAAAAAAGTGGAGATGGCTTTATGGAAGATCATCCCACCGGAAGAGGGCAGCGATTTCTGTCATCGTCTGGTATTTCATGGAAGAGAAGTGTGCACAGCACGAACAAAGCCTCACTGTGACAGATGCTGTCTGGAAGATATCTGTAAGAAGAATATTTAACTGTATATATGACACTATTTTGCAGAGAAAGGGAGGAAGGATATGGCATTGACAGCCGTACATCATATAGCCCTGCTGGTATCAGATTATCAGAAATCAAGAGAATTTTATGTGGATAAACTGGGATTTCGTATTGTAAGAGAAAATTTACGAAAAGAAAGAGGAGATTATAAGCTGGATCTGGAGCTGAATGGAGTGGAACTGGAGATTTTTGCCCCTGTTCAAAAAGATCCGGAGCATAAGCTCCATCCGGAACGCCCGAATTTTCCTGAAGCATATGGACTCCGTCATCTTGCTTTTACAGTAATGGATATTGAAAAAACAGCAGCAGAGCTTCGGGCAAAAGGGATTGAGCTGGAACCGATCCGGGTAGATGAGTTTTCCGGTGGGAAATTTACATTTTTTAAAGATCCGGACGGACTGCCACTGGAACTGCATGAATAAAACAAGATAAAAACAAAAAGAAAGTGGTGAGTAAATGCGAAAGCAGAAGCGTGTAGAAGATTCCCGAACAGAGAATACATATCTTATCATGCCCAAACATATAAACGGGTATGGAAGACTGTTTGGCGGTATACTGATGCAGTGGATTGATGAGGTAGCGGGGATCGTGGCGCACCGCCATGCAGGCAGCATTGTGACAACGGCCTGTGTGGATAATCTGAATTTTAAGGCCGGAGCGTATCTGGGAGATACAGTGGTATTGATCGGCAGAATGACATATGTGGGAAAAACTTCCATGGAAGTCCGGGTAGATACTTATGCGGAGGACGCAGACGGAACTCGAAGGATGATCAACAGAGCCTATGAAGTCCTTGTAGCAATTGATCAGAATGATAAAAAACTCCAGGTTCCGGGGCTGCTTGTAGAAACGGAAAGTGAAAAGGCCGAGTGGATCGGTGGAGAAAAACGCTATGCATTGAGGAAACAGCGCCGCATAGAAGGATTTTAAAAAATGGATTTATAAAAGAGTGTGAAAAAGGCTGGGGCGATTATTCGTCCCAGCCTTCGTAAAACCGGATATTTACAGAAATATTTCTTACAATATCTCCTTCCTGAAGATTCATATCTTCCGGATCTGTAACAGAAGGGAGATCGCAGTCTTCTTCGGATAATTCCAGAGAGATCCAGTCGTTCGCAGCTTCGTTGGCCTTATCGACCGCTTCGTCCAGTGTGTCGCCTTCGGCATGGCAGTCTTCCAGATCCGGGAAAAATCCATAATAAGTGCCGGTTTCAGTTTTGCGGAAAACCGCAGGATATATAAATTTCATAAATGCCTCCTGTTGCCCTTACGGGTGATTCTGAATATTATTTTATCATATCTGCAGGATTATGGAAGAGGGAAAATTTTGCGAAGATCTGTATTGTACTTGTTATCTCAAATCGGTTACAATAAAAATTAATAGGATGAATAAACTATGGAAGGGAGAGGGTACAGATGATAAAATTGATCGCCAGTGATCTGGACGGGACTCTTCTCACAGACAACAAAGAACTGTCAGAGACCACAAGAGAGGCTCTTGATATGGCAATCGGTAAGGGAATCCATATGATCCCGGCTACCGGCAGATCTTTTAAAGCAGTGCCTGAGATGATAAAGAATTATCCGGGAGTGGAGTATGTGATCACCTCCAATGGGGGCGCCGTTTATTCTGTATCCCGAAAAGAAAGAATCTATCAGTGCCTTCTGGAAGCAGAGTCGGTGGCTGCAGTTCTGAAAATGGAAAGACCGGATGATATTGTAATGGAGATTTTTATCCGTGGTATTCCCTATTCAGAAGAGGCGTATGTGCTGGATCCGGAAAAGTACGGGGCCACACAGTATGGTGCCAGATATGTAAAGGAAACAAGAATTCCCATAAAAAATATAGAAAAATTTGCATGGGAACACCAGGAAGAGCTGGACAGCCTGGCATTTATCTGCCGGGATATGAAGGTGAAAAAAGCATTTGCAAAAAGACTGGAACAGGAGATCCCCAATATTTATGTGACCTCCTCTGTGGGACACCTTCTGGAGATCGGACATAAAAATGCCGGAAAAGGAAACACTCTCCTTTACCTTATGGAGCAGCTTGGCGTAAAACCGGAAGAAGCCATGGCTTTTGGCGATGCGGATAACGACAGTTCCATGCTGAAAGCTGTGAAATACGGAATCGCGGTAGCTAATGGCACAAGTGAATGTAAGGATGCGGCAGCTTTTGTAACGGATTCGAATGAAGAGGACGGAGTGGCAAAGGCCATATACAGGTTTTGCAGCAGATAAAAGTTTTATTTAAGTACTGGGACAGCCGCAGAAAATTTGTTGTTTTACATAAGAGAAAAAGTGGAGTATACTGGGGATGAGAAACAGAAGATCCAGGAGGAAGATACGGTGGATAAGAACAGACATCAAACCTCAGAAACCTTTCGGCTCAGTGCGCTTCTGGCACTGTCAGGAGGGTTTCAGGATGCGTATACCTATAATGTAAGAGACGGTGTTTTTTCCAATGCCCAGACCGGGAACGTGGTGCTTATGAGTCAGAATCTTATGATGGGACAATGGAGAAACGCACTTCACTATCTTTTTCCTGTGGTGACGTTTGCCCTGGGAGTTCTGGTAGCAGAGGGAATTCACTGGCGTTATCAGGAGTCAAAAAGATTCCACTGGAGACAGATCGTAGTGGCTCTGGAGATTGCAGTTCTGCTTCTTGCCGGTTTCATTCCTGAAAGCCTGAATATGGCGGCCACCATGCTGGTATCTTTTTCCTGTGCCATGCAGGTACAGACCTTTCGCAAGGTGCATGGTTATGGATATGCAAGTACTATGTGCATCGGAAATTTAAGGAGCGGAACAGAAAGCCTGGCGATTTATTTCAGAGAAAGACAGGCAGGGGCTCTGAAAAAAGCACTTCATTATTATGGAATCATTTTTGTGTTTGCAGTAGGAGCCGGTCTGGGCGGAATCGTGTCTGTTTCTGTGGGTCTGCCTGCAATCTGGGTCTCTCCCGTGCTTTTGGCCGCAGCATTTCTTTTGATGAACAGAGAAAAAATGTGAGTTATGAATCTGACCTCTGGAGGGGAAAGGAAGGTAAGGTTATGGAATTTCAACACGAACTGATCATCCCCAATGAGGGGCTTCCCTTTAAGATATTTTTATTTGAGGGAGGGAGAGGAAATTATATCAGAGAAAAACACTGGCATACGTCCATTGAGATTTTTGCTGTCATGGAGGGGGAACTGCTTTTTTATATCAATAATGAACAATATCCCCTTCATGCAGGTGAACTTCTGATCGTAAATGCCAATGAGATCCACTCGGTAAATGCATGGAAGGAAAATAAAACAGCTGTGATTCAGATTCCTTTGCGGCAGTTTGAGAACTACTTTACTGCCCAGCAGTTTATCCGTTTCGAGGGAGGGATCCATAGAGAGGAAGACAGTGAAAATCCTTCGGACCGCCGGCTGATCTCCCTGGTGCAGAGACTTTATAATGTATATACAGAGAGAAGAAAGGGGTATGATTTCCGGACGATCTCTTTGTACTACGAGCTTTTGTACCTTATGGTCACGCAGTACCGGGTCACAGAAGTGGAGGAAAAGGAGCTGCGGGATAACCGGCACTTAAGTTCTCTTTCCAGGATCACAACATATATGAGAGAGCATTACCGGGAGGAACTGAAGCTTTCGGATCTGGCAGAGATGTTTGGATATTCGGATGCTTATCTTTCCAGGATGTTCCGGGAATATGCAAGGGTCAATTTTAAGACATATCTGCAGGATATCCGGACAGCTTATGCCTACCGGGATCTTTTAAATACAGACCACACCATCGGGCAGATTGCTATGGACAATGGTTTTTGCAGCAGCAGAGGACTGGCTAAAGATTTCCGGAAAAGATATGGAATTCTTCCCAGTGAGATAGAACGCAGAGGAAAAAGTGAAAAGAATAGGAAGAGTTAAGTATGATTTTGCATTGAAGTAAAAATGTCAAAAAAGTGCTATGAATCAGATAAAAAAAGAGGCGAAAAGCATACCTGTTTATGGTATGCTTTTTTTAGTTCAGCGGATACTGCGGATGATGCAGTTTCCTCAGGAGCATAAGGAGGAATCGTAATGAAAATTCAGAATGTAACAGACAGTTCCTTCCGAAAATACGGAAAGGTACTGGAAGGCTATGACTTTACCGGTCTGTTGAAAGAAATGAAACATATGCCGGTACCGGAGGATGTTGTCTATGTTCCTTCTGTAGATGAGCTGGAAGCCCTGGATGTGGCAAAGGATCTGCAGAACAGAGCCTATGGCGGACTTCCTATCCAGATCGGATACTGCAACGGCCATAATAAAAAGCTGAATGCAGTCGAATATCACAGAGATTCAGAGGTGAACGTAGCAGTCACAGATCTGGTTCTGCTGATCGGAGAACAGAAGGATATTGAGGATGATTTCACCTATGATACGGCTAAAATTGAAGCCTTTCTTGTTCCGGCAGGTACAGCCATTGAAGTATATGCTACTACGCTGCATTATGCGCCATGCAATGTAAACGAAAGTGGATTTCAGTGTGTGGTAGTTCTTCCAAAAGGAACCAACACGGAACCAAATTTCCAGCTGGGAAATACCGGCGAAGACGCACTGCTTACCGCGAAAAATAAATGGCTGATCGCTCATGAAGAAGCAGGGATCGAAGGAGCTTTTTGCGGATTGAAGGGTGAAAACATCACCATTGATTAAGATAAATTGATAAAAGATATGAAAAAAACTGACAGGTAACTGCAGAAACATCAGTGAAGAAAAATGGAGGAAAAAATCATGAATAACATGCCAGAAGTAAAAGTTGGAATCGTTGCAGTCAGCAGAGACTGTTTTCCGGAAAGCCTTTCTGTAAACAGAAGAAAAGCGCTTGTAGATGCTTATACAAAGAAATATAATGCAGAGGATATCTATGAATGTCCGGTATGTATCGTAGAGAGCGAGATCCATATGGTACAGGCTCTTGGGGATATCAAAAAAGCAGGCTGCAATGCTCTTTGCGTATATCTTGGAAACTTTGGACCGGAAATCTCCGAGACACTTCTTGCAAAGCATTTTGACGGACCGAAAATGTTTATTGCCGCAGCAGAAGAAACTCAGAATGATCTCTGCCAGGGACGTGGAGATGCATACTGCGGTATGCTGAATGCAAGCTACAACCTGCAGCTTCGCAATGTAAAAGCTTATATTCCGGAATACCCGGTGGGAGACGCAGAGGACTGTGCAGATATGATTCATGAGTTCCTTCCGATCGCAAGAGCTATTGAAGGACTGAATAATCTGAAGATCATCAGCTTTGGACCGCGTCCGTTAAACTTCCTTGCATGCAATGCCCCGATCAAACAGCTTTACAATATCGGCGTTGAGATCGAGGAAAACTCTGAGCTGGATCTTTTTGAAGCATATAACAAACATGCAGGAGACGAGCGTATTCCGGCTGTTGTAAAAGAGATGGAAGAAGAGCTTGGCGAAGGAAATAAAAAACCGGAGATCCTTGCAAAACTGGCACAGTATGAACTGACCCTGAAAGACTGGGTAGAGGAGCACAGAGGATATCGCAAGTATGTGGCTATTGCAGGGAAATGCTGGCCTGCATTCCAGACACAGTTTGGCTTTGTTCCATGCTATGTAAACAGCCGTCTGACAGCTCAGGGAATTCCGGTATCCTGTGAGGTTGACATTTACGGTACTTTAAGTGAGTTTATTGGAACCGTAGTAAGCCAGGATGCAGTGACTCTTCTTGATATCAATAACTCTGTACCGAAGGATATGTACGAAGAGTCCATTAAGGGCAAATTTGACTATACTCTGAAAGATACATTTATGGGATTCCATTGTGGAAATACTGCTTCCGGCAAGCTGGTTTCCTGTGAGATGAAATATCAGATGATCATGGCGAGAGCACTTCCGGAGGAAGTGACACAGGGTACTCTTGAGGGAGATATCAAACCGGGAGATATTACCTTCTACCGTCTCCAGAGCACTGCAGACAACAAGCTGCGCGCTTATATCGCACATGGAGAGGTTCTTCCGGTTGCCACAAGATCCTTTGGATCAATTGGCGTATTTGCTATTCCGGAGATGGGACGCTTCTACCGTCATGTGCTGATTGAAGGCGGCTATCCGCACCACGGTGCAGTTGCGTTCGGACATTATGGAAAAGCTCTGTTTGAGGTGTTTAAATATATCGGTGTTCCGGTTGAAGAAATCGGCTACAACCAGCCTAAGGGTGTAAGATATCCGACAGAAAACCCATGGGGATAAGGAGAAAATATGTATTATATAGGAATCGATTTGGGAACCTCTGCAGTGAAGCTTCTGCTTATGGAGGAGTCCGGAAAAATCTGTAATATTGTATCAAAAGAATATCCTCTTTTCTTCCCGCATCCGGGCTGGTCTGAGCAGAATCCGGAAGACTGGTTCGCCCAGAGCATGGAGGGAATGAAGGAACTGACAAAGGACATTGACCGCAAAGAAGTAGCGGGAATCGGATTTGGCGGACAGATGCATGGACTGGTAACGCTGGATGAAAATGATCAGGTGATCCGTCCGGCTATCCTCTGGAACGATGGACGTACACAGGAGGAAACAGACTATCTGAATCATGTGATCGGTAAGGATAAACTGTCTGCTTATACTGCAAATATTGCTTTTGCAGGTTTTACCGCTCCGAAGATCCTGTGGATGAAAAAGAATGAGCCGGAGAACTTTGCCCGTATTGCAAAGATCATGCTTCCCAAGGATTACCTTGCATACCGTTTGAGCGGCACTTTCTGTACAGATGTTTCCGACGCTTCCGGAATGCTGCTTCTGGATGTGAAAAATCGCTGCTGGTCAAAGGAAATGATGGAAATCTGCGATGTAAAAGAAAGCCAGCTTCCGAAGCTTTATGAAAGCTGGCAGGTAGTAGGTACTCTGAAAGAATCTATTGCAGAAGAACTTGGATTCGGAAGTGATGTGAAGGTTGTTGCAGGAGCAGGAGATAATGCGGCAGCTGCGGTAGGAACGGGAACAGTAGGAGACGGACAGTGCAATATTTCTCTTGGAACCTCCGGAACCATTTTTATTTCCAGTAAAGAATTTGGTGTGGATGAAAACAATGCCCTTCATTCGTTCTGTCATGCAGACGGCAGCTATCATCTGATGGGCTGTATGTTAAGTGCTGCTTCCTGTAATAAGTGGTGGGCAGAGGAGATCCTTCAGACAACGGATTTTGCAAAGGAACAGGCTCCCATTGAAAAACTCGGGGAAAATCGGGTGTTCTTCCTTCCGTATCTGATGGGAGAGCGCTCTCCGCACAATAACCCGGACGCAAGAGGTGTGTTCTTTGGCATGTCCATGGATTCCACAAGAGCGGATATGACGCAGGCTGTTCTGGAGGGCGTGGCTTTTGGTCTTCGTGATTCTCTGGAGGTTGCCAGAAAGCTGGGGATCAACATTCAGCGCACAAAAATCTGCGGAGGCGGAGCAAAGAGTCCTCTCTGGAAAAAGATTATCGCCAATGTTATGAATCTGAAGGTAGACGTACTGGAAGTGGAAGAAGGTCCGTCTATGGGAGGGGCTATGCTGGCGGCGGTAGGCTGCGGAGCATACCCGGATGTAGAGACCATTGGCAGGAAGATGGCTCATGTTGTAGATACCGTAGAGCCGGATCCGGAACTGGTGGAAAAGTATGAAGAACGTTATCAGAAGTTCCGTAAGCTTTATCCTGCAATGAAAGAACTGTTTTAAGGAAAATAAAAGATAATCCATAAAATAGTACATATAAATAAAAAAATAGCAGAAGAAAATACAAGCCCTCCTGGAGTAAAATTACAGCAGTAATTACATACAGGAGGGTATGTTATGATAATCATTAGAGAAAAATATCTCACAAACAGAACCCCCATCCGGAAAGGGTTTGATTCCGGATGGGGGTTCTTATATTACTTATAGAGTATCTATGAGTGACCGTGATTAGAACAGACCTGTGATCTTTCCGTTTTCGTCTACATCGATCTTCTCTGCAGCCGGAACTTTTGGAAGACCAGGCATGGTCATGATCTCGCCTGTCAGAGCTACGATAAAGCCTGCACCAGCGGAGATCTTAAGATTACGTACTGTTACCTCAAAGTCTGTAGGAGCACCGAGCTTAGTCTGGTCGTCTGTGAGGCTGTACTGTGTCTTGGCAACACAGATCGGGCAGTTGCCGAATCCAAGATCTTCAAGCTGTTTAGCCTGTTTCTGAGCATTTGCTGTGAGAACAACTCTCTTGCCGCCATAGATCTTCTGAACGATCTGGTTCAGTTTGTCTTCGATGGAGCCTTCCAGCTCATAGGAATATGTGAAATCGTTTGGCTCTTCTACAAGACGGATTACTTCTTCTGCAAGTTTGATTCCGCCTTCGCCGCCTTTTGCCCATACTTCAGAAAGAGCTACGTTTACACCGAGTTCTTTACATTTAGCTTCTACAAGATCAAGCTCTGCCTTGGTATCTGTCGGGAAAGCATTGATAGCAACTACACATGGAAGTTTGTATACGTTTGTGATATTGCTCACATGTTTCAGCAGGTTCGGAAGACCTTTCTCAAGAGCTTCCAGGTTTTCGTTGTTAAGATCAGCTTTGGCAACACCGCCATTGTATTTCAGAGCACGAACAGTTGCAACAACAACAACAGCGTTTGGTTTCAGACCTGCCATACGGCATTTGATATCGAGGAATTTCTCTGCTCCAAGGTCAGCGCCGAATCCAGCCTCTGTGATTGCATAGTCAGCAAGTTTCATAGCCATCTTAGTAGCTGTTACAGAGTTACATCCATGAGCGATGTTAGCAAATGGTCCACCATGAACGATTGCCGGAACGTGCTCAAGTGTCTGAACCAGGTTTGGTTTCAGGGCATCTTTCAGAAGAGCTGTCATAGCGCCTTCAGCGTGAAGGTCACCAGCTGTTACTGGTTTCTGCTCGGAAACTTTACCATATGTATATCCGATGATAATTCTGGAAAGACGTTCTTTCAGGTCTTTGATATCGCTTGCAAGACAAAGAATTGCCATGATCTCAGAAGCTACGGTGATGTCATAGCCGTCTTCACGAGGCATACCGTTTGTCTTTCCGCCGAGGCCGTCTACTACGTTACGAAGCTGACGGTCATTCATGTCAACACATCTTCTCCATGTAATCTTTCTTGGGTCGATGTTAAGAGCATTACCCTGGAAGATATGGTTGTCGATCATTGCTGCAAGAAGGTTGTTAGCTGCACCGATTGCATGGAAGTCACCTGTGAAATGAAGGTTGATGTCCTCCATAGGAACAACCTGTGCATGTCCGCCGCCTGCTGCGCCGCCTTTTACACCGAATACCGGTCCGAGAGATGGCTCACGAAGAGCTACCATAACGTTTTTGCCCAGTTTCTGCATACCGTCTGCAAGACCTACAGTAGTAGTAGTTTTTCCTTCGCCTGCTGGTGTCGGGTTGATAGCGGTAACAAGGATCAGTTTGCCGTCCTGTTTGTCAGTTTCTTTCAGAAGATTATAGTCAATTTTAGCTTTGTACTTGCCGTACTGCTCCAGATATTTTTCGTCGATGCCTGCTTTTGCAGCAATCTCAGTAATTGGTTTCATTTCGCATTCCTGTGCGATTTCGATGTCACTCTTGAATCCCATAAGTTTGTTCTCCTTTCATAAACGGAAGCCCTGGTAAAAAAAGGGCAGTATCTGAAGGTAAATCAAATACTGCCCAGACGGTCGGCCTCACTGCTCTCTGATTCCCCTGTGGTTTTCCACGTTTCCGTCAGTTGTCAGAGATGTTTTAAATTGATGATGAAATATTACCATATTAATTAGTATTTGTCAATGGTTTGTCAAAAAAATATCAAAAGCACATGTGTTCTTTGTACAGTGATTACGAAAATATAAGAAAATATTTGTATACACTGCACAAGTGAAATAAGGGCTATATGAATCAGGTCATGTTCCATTCAGGGATTATTTTCTGCTTCCAGTAATCTGTGTCAGCAGTCGACAGCCATGAAAATACCAGGAAAGGCGTTTGTTGCGAAGGTTAAAGAAATAGCCGTTTCCAGTTGGGCTGTTAACAGCAACAGGAAGAAAGGATGAATTATTTTTGAGGGATATAACAGTGTCTGCGATAATAATGTTTATAGAAATATTTTTCAGCAATTTTTGGATATCTGCTGTGAGATTGTCTATATACATTACAAGAATCAGACAGGAGGCAGTATTTCTTCCTTTCCGACGGATATGGTCAAATCTGTTAATTTCCTGATCTATGGTTTCTTCCAGATTTTCGGATGGAGTCAGCCGAACGTAATAATGGACAAAGCAAAGTTGCCAGAAGGAAAATTTTTTTCGGTAATAATAACCGTTTCCAATATTTTTAAATTTGTTGGAGCAAAGGAGACGCTGAAAAGATAGCTGGCTGATAGATGGAATTACAGTTAATTTACGGCGTCGGAGTTTCTTTTCCTTAATATCAGCTTCCCACATAAGCCCATGTTCAAAGTTTTTCCACCTTTACTGTCAGTATAAAAATTATATCATAAACCAAGTAAAAAGCATATTTTATAAGAGATTTACTTTAAGTATTTTAAATCTTCAGCGTTCAGGACTGGGAGGAAAGTTGTCGGAGTACCTTATCTGAACTTCCTGCAAGAGAGAAGGTTACACAGATTATGGATCCGGGCAAGTCTCTATCTAAACTGTCCAAGGGAAAGCTCCTGGAAACAGGATGTGATTTTCCATATGTATGCTCCGACAGCGCAAAGGAAAGCAGCAGATTTACTATTTGCCGGAATGGGCATAGAGTTCAGGTTGTCTTTAACGAAGGCTGCCCTCTGGATTAGAAACCGGCAGGAGTAGAAGAGCCTAATGTTAATAAGCTCTTCCTGTAAAGATACAAACAGTTCTTGGCCGCATGATAAATTCACCTGTGATCCGGGTTTCCTGTCCCCGGGGATAAAAATATCTTCCCTGGCCGTCACCATAGGTATTGACGCTTAAATACCAGGCACCCCGTTTGTGAAGATCCGGAAGTGTAATCGTTACATCTTCCCAGTAGGTATTCACGCAGATGCAGACCAGATCGTCCCTGCCTTTCTCTTTGTCATAGCCGGCAAAGCTGACAGTGAAGGTACGGGCATCTCTGGGAATGGTCATATCTTCGGCATTGATATTGTGCGTGTGCAGAGAGTCCATACCGCAGACTGCGTCGGGCAGTTTTTTGCGGATCACAAGATGTTCTTTTCGGTAGGCGATCATGAATTTAAAAAATTCAAAAAGATCCCGGTTTTTTTCCAGAAGACTCCAATCCAGCCAGGATATCTCATTATCCTGACAGTAACTGTTGTTGTTTCCGAATTTTGTATTTCCGAATTCATCTCCGGCAAGGAACATAGGAGTTCCCCGACTGCACAAAAGAACTGCACAGGCATTACGGATCATGCGATAACGAAGCTTCAGTACTTCGGGATCGTCGGTTTCGCCTTCTGCACCGCAGTTCCAGCTCCGGTTGTCGTTGGAACCGTCGGTGTTATCCCAGCCGTTCATTTCATTATGCTTGTCATTATAGGCGTAAAGATCATATAGGGTAAAGCCATCGTGACAGGTAAGGAAATTGACACAGGAATTATAACCGGCATAATTTCCTTTGGGGTTGTCATAGTAGCCGCCATAAAGATCTCCGGATCCTGAAATACTCCATGCGGCATCCCATGCCTGCCAGCAGTCGCCTTTCAGAAAACCTCTGAGAGAATCGCGGTATCGTCCGTTCCATTCTGCCCACCGTCCGCTTGCAGGAAAGCTTCCGACCTGATACATGCCGCCGGCATCCCATGCCTCTGCGATCAGCTTGACATTGCGCAGAAGAGGGTCAGAGGCAAGTGTGCGGAGCAGAGGCGGATTGTTCATAGGAGAACCATCCTCATTTCGGCCAAGGATACTTGCCAGGTCAAAACGGAAACCGTCTACCCGGTAATTTACAGTCCAGTAACGGAGACATTCCAGGATTATCTGCTGAACCACCGGATGGTTGCAGTTCAGGGTGTTTCCGCAGCCGCTGAAGTTGTAATAGTTTCCGTCAGGAGTCAGCATATAGTAAATATTATTGTCAAAACCTTTGAAGCAGAAGGTTCTTCCCAGTTCGTTTCCCTCGGCAGTATGATTAAATACCACGTCCAGGATCACTTCGATTCCATTGTCGTGAAGAGCCTTTATGAGAGTCTTCAGTTCCGTTCCCTCACGGTTGTACTCATTGACGGAGGTGTAGCTGGTATTGGGGGCAAAAAAGCTGACGGTGTTATAGCCCCAGTATTCCAGAAGCCGATTGCCGTTTACTTCCCGGGCATTCATGGTCTCGTCAAATTCAAAGATAGGAAGCAGTTCAACGGCATTGACTCCAAGTTCTTTCAGATAGGGAATCTTTTCCATCAGTCCGGCAAAGGTTCCGCGTTTTTGGACACCGGAGGTTTCATGCTCTGTAAATCCTCTTACATGAAGCTCGTAAATAATAAGATCGCTGAGCTCTCTCTGTGACTGCGGCATATCGCCCCAGTTAAAGGAATCCTTTACCACACGGGCATGGTAGGTAGGTTCCCAGTGTGTTCCCCAGATCCTCTGACCTGAAACCGCTTTGGCATAAGGGTCCAGAAGGATATTTTTTTTGTCAAAAAGTAAGCCTTTATCCGGATCCCAGGGACCGTCCACCCGGTAGGCATATTCAAAATCCCGGATATCCAGACCATAAACGATCATGGAATATACATCCCCGATCTTATAGGCCTCGGGAAAAGGAAGAACGGCAAAGGGCTCTTCTTCCGCATTGTGGAACAGCAGAAGTTCACAGGCTGTTCCACCGCAGGTGTGAATGGTAAAATTCACCCCGTTCTGAAGCGGTGTAGCGCCGTTCAGATCAAACATTCCCGGACTGACGGGAAAACCGGCAATCTCTCCGGTAGGGTAAACTTCAAGGGGATATTCGGAAATAAATTTCTGGTTATAGGAATTCATGATAAGCTCCTCCCTGTTTTATTCCTGAAAAAGTTCTTCGCATTTCTGCAGTATTTCCTGATTTCTTTTTTCGTAATCTACATTCATGGTATGGATCTCTCCCCGAAGGAACATTTCCATTCCCTGTACCAGTCCGTCTTCGCTGTTTGGAAGAAGGGTTCCGCCGTATTCTGTCATGATGGAATGAGGACCATTGACATCACAGGAGGCGACAGGGACGCCCAGGATATCTGCTTCCAGAACCACAAGTCCGAGTCCTTCATAGTGGGAGGACAGCAGAAAAAAGTCGCAGGCTTTCAGAACCGGCATGGGATTGCTCATAGACCGTAAAAGGATGATATGGTCTCCGGATTTCATGGAAGCTGCCAGAGAGCAGGTCTGTTCATATAAATGTCCCATTCCGCCAATGATAATCAGCCAGGTTCCCGGATGGGCACTGTAAAAACGGTCAAAGGCACGAATCAGACGCTCGTGGCCTTTTTCGGGAGAATAACGTCCGATATTAATGAATTTACTATCTCCGTTTTTCAGTATTTCCTGAAATTTTTCAAAAGAGATGGTTGATTCTGTAGTCTGATCAAAGGAAAAAGGTTTTTCTGCCTGTGAGCGGATGCGGGTAAAGTCCACATAATTAGAAATGACCTGAACCTTTTCCGGATGCCCTCCGATGCGTTCGACAGCGCCCCGAATATCTTCACCAACAGGAATCACATGGTCATAGGAGGCATATGCTTTTTCCAGAAGAGGACGGCTTGGGCTGTGTTTTTCTGCCATTTCCTTTTCCATATCATTGTGGGCGAAAATGGTACGGGTACACGGCGCTTTTTCCAGAAGGGCGATCATATAATTTTCATAACCGTCATAGTGTACCACATGATCAAAGGAAATACAGCCGAAATGCTTTTTCCATTCCCGGTGATAAGCTTTATCCAGACGTTTTCCGATGCCAAAAGAAGTAATTCCAGATTTCAGGTAAATAAGCTGAGCAACAGCAGTTATCACATCAAGGTTCATTTCGGTAGCCAGAGGGTAGAAATGATAGCCCTCCGGAACATCCTGAAGCCGTTCAGGATCCTCTTTGAGAGAGAGGGAACGGTAAGAAATGTAGTAATCAGATTTACCGGGATCCAGACTGCGTATAAGGCTGTAAAAAGCTGCAGTTATTCCATTAGGCTGGAGACTTCCCGCATACAGAAGAACTTTTTTCTTTTTGGTACCGGGCATAGTGATCTCCGGGCAGATTTTTTCTCCTAATAGTACATGACGGCAGATATTTCTGGTGGCATTTGCCTGCTCGAAAGTAGCATATTTTTGAAGAAAGGCATCGTCCGGATGCCCGGAGTCTCTGTTCAGCTCTTTTATCAGCTCATCAGGAGTATGCACAACCGGGAAAGGGTAGGTGGTAATATCTTCATACATTCCACGGTGTTCCTGATAAAGGTTAAGATCGTAGGCAAACAGCAGAATTCTTCGGCCGGTTACTGCAAAATCATACATAACACTGGAGTAATCAGTAATCAGCACATCACAGGCGTTCAGAATCTCATAGGTATCATATCCGTTTGGAAAGGGGCGGATATGGCGGTAAGCACTGATATCCAGGAGACTCTGTACAAAGGGATGAAGCTTTACGAGGATGACCTGTTTTTCATTCAACTGTTCATCCATGAGGCTGAGATACTCTTTGATTTGTTCTACATAGCTTTTTTCCTGAACAGAACTGGAAGTACCGCGGAAGGTAGGCATATAAATACTTAACTGAATACCTGCATAGCCCAGGCTTTCTTTCAGGCTTGCTCCCTGTTCCGGATGAAAAAAAATGCAGTTTCTGGGATAGCCCTCATGGAGAATGGTTCCCTGATAAAGTTCCTTCAGATTATAGGCACCGGACATTTTTTCTTCCATATAAAGATTTGGGAAGGTAAGATAGTCAGACTGAAGAAGATTGCGCATTACATTTCCTGTATCGCAACGTTCCGAAGGGTTGTCCTGTCCCATATGTTTCAGAGGTGTTCCATGCCATACATTCAGGATAGTCTGACCGTCTTTTTTTATATAACGACCCGGGAAGGTGGTATCTGTGATCAGCCACCCGGCTTTTGCAAGGTGGTAATAGTAGGAAGGCAGACGGGTGGTTACGATGTCGTTCACAGAGATGTGATACCGGTCAAGCTTTTTTCGGATCAGCTCTTTTTTATCCTTCTGTACTGCCAGAATCTTGCGGAATCCCTGATATTCCGGGGCAGAAAGCTCCTTTAAAATAGCCAGGATATTGCTTTCCAGGGCAAGACCGCTTCTGGAAACGATCAGGATCTCTTTTTTATCAACAGGTATTTTTTCATAAAAGGTGTTATAAAAAGGATACCAGGTGCCGTTTTTTAATTTTTTCTTTACTTTTGTAGTGAATGAACTCATAAAATTACCGCCTTAAAACTTTTTATTGATCGTTTGTAAGATGAAGTTTATCAAGCACATAAAATACAAGACTGAGGATCATGGCAACCACACATGCCAGAACCATTCCGGTCAGCTTTACATTTCCAAGGTTCAGTGCGATACCGGAAAGACCTACGATAAATACGACAGAAGTCAGTGCAAGATTACGGGATTTTCCATAGTCCACATGATTGTCTACCAGCATTCGCAGACCGGAGGTTCCGATCATACCATATAATAAGAAGGAAATTCCTCCGATCACAGGTCCGGGGATGGTATTGATCAGTGCTGCAAGCTTGCCCATAAAGGAACAGCAGATCGAAAGAACGGCAGCGCCTCCGATTACCTGAACACTGTAAACCTTTGTCATAGCCATAACTCCAATGTTTTCTCCATAGGTGGTAGTAGGTACGGAACCTACGAGACCGGAGAGAGTTGTGGAGAAGAAATCAGCAAAAAGGGAACGATGCAGCCCCGGTTCTTTCAGGAGATCCTTGCCGACAATCTTTCCGGTTACGATCTGATGCCCGACATGTTCCGAGGTTACCAGAAGCAGTGCGGGAAGTATGGTGAGGATCGCTTCAATATGAAAACGTGGAGTCTGGAAGTTGGGCAGGGCAAAGAAAGAAGCTTCTTTTACTGCCTGAAAATCCAGGATTCCGCAGAAACCTGCAGCAGCATATCCGGCAATAATGGCGATCAGGATAGGGATGACGGAAAGAAATCCCCGAAACAGGATCTGTCCGAAGACTGCTACACCAAGAGTTACCAGAAATACGATCACATTTTTCATATCTACCGTTTCGTCTAAAAGTCCTGCGGTGCTGGCAGCGCTTCCTGCAAGCTCCAGACCGATCAGAGCGACAACCGGTCCCATCGCTGCGGTAGGCAGCACAATGTCGATCCAGCTGGTTCCGCATTTACGGATGATCAGAGCGACACCCATGCCCGCAATACCAAGCACTACGAAACCGCCAAGTGCGTATTCATAACCGAATTTTGATGCAACAAGAAGTCCGGGGGACAGAAATGCAAAGCTGGATCCCAGATAGGCTGGCGCTTTTCCTTTTGTGATAAGGATGAACAGAAGTGTTCCGATTCCATTCATAAGGAGTACAATGGCGGGATTGATGCCAAACATAAAGGGAACCAGAACAGAGGCGCCGAACATGGCAAACATGTGCTGGATGCTTAACGGGATTAAAAGCTTTACAGGTACCTTATCTTCGACTTGAATTATTTGTTTTTCCACTCTTTTCCTCTCTTTCTCGTATAAACACGATGTAATCGGAAATATTATAGCATAGTGTATGATCTTCTGTAAAAGAAAATACAGAAAGAGGGCAGGAAAACGCCTGTTTTTCGCGGTTTTTTCGTGATTGAAAAAATTTTAAAAAAATGTCAAAAAAAGTGTTGACTTTTACAGAACCCTATAATATAATATGTCTTGCGTCAAACGAACGCAGAAAATTAAATACCGTTTACGGGGTGTGGCTCAGCTTGGCTAGAGCGCCTGGTTTGGGACCAGGAGGCCGCAGGTTCGAATCCTGTCACCCCGATGCTGTAAACAACTTTTACCGTTTCAGCGAATATGCGGGTGTAGTTCAATGGTAGAACACCAGCCTTCCAAGCTGGATACGTGGGTTCGATTCCCATCACCCGCTTCTCTGTAAAAAGAGAGATGTGTCTGTAGCTCAGCTGGATAGAGCAACGGCCTTCTAAGCCGTGGGTCGGGGGTTCGAATCCCTTCAGGCACGCTGTGGTGGGTATAGCGCAGTTGGTTAGCGCGCCAGATTGTGGCTCTGGAGGCCCAGGGTTCGAATCCCTGTATCCACCCTTTCGCCTTTGGGCTATCGCTAGCTCAGTCGGTAGAGCACTTGACTTTTAATCAAGTTGTCCGGGGTTCGAATCCCCGATGCCTCATTGCATCTGTAGAAATACAGATGCTTTTTTTCTTGATGTATACATCCGATATTGCGGATGATACAGAAAATTTCATATGTTTATGCGGGCATGGCGGAATTGGCAGACGCGCCAGATTTAGGTTCTGGTGTCTACGACGTGCAGGTTCAAGTCCTGTTGCCCGCAGTCTAAAAGCCGGGGAATTTTCCCCGGCTTTTTTACAGATATTGGATCTCTGCTGAGATATGTCCATTTTCATTGATGTCCAGCACGGCATAGCTGGGCTTGCGGTTTCGCTGACGTGGGAAAGAAAGGCTTCCGGGATTCAGCACAAGCACTCCGTCAATCTCTTCCAGGACAGGACGGTGGATATGCCCGAAACATACACAGTCACAGTTCCTGGAGTGTGCTTCATCTACGATTCTGGAGAAGTCCATAGATACGCCATAATAGTGACCGTGGCTGATAAGGATCCGGTGTCCGGCAATGGAAAGCTCATCTTCTCTGGGAAGGTCAGAGAAAAAGTCGTTATTTCCGGAGACAATGGTGCAGGGGCATTCGGCAAGTGCCTCGATAAAAAATTCCCGGCCTTCCACATCGCCGCAGTGGATCAGCATGTCAAAGGGCTGCTCTTTTAAGACTGCCCGCTCCAGATTTCCGTCACGGCCGTGGGTATCGCTGACCACAAGGATTCTCATCGAAGTTCATCCTTAATAGCGCGCAGAGCCTTCCCTCTGTGGCTGATCTTGTTTTTTTCTTCCATGGAAATTTCAGCAGAGGAGCAGCCATATTCCGGAAGATAAAAGATGGGATCGTAGCCGAAGCCGTTTTCCCCTTTTTCTTCATAACCGATTCTTCCCTCCATAGCGGCGTGGACTGTTTTTACTGTACCGTCAGGGAAAGCAGCGGCAATGACACAGACAAAACGTGCGGTTCTCTGTTCATCGGGAACTCCCTCCAGTCTTTGGATCAGGCTGGCGTTTTTGATCCGGTAGGAGGTGTCTTCTCCCATATAGCGGGCAGAATAAATGCCAGGCTCTTTGTTCAGGTAGTCGATCTCCAGTCCGGAATCATCTGCAAGGACGATCTCTCCGGTAAGCTGGCAGATGGCTTTTGCCTTGATGATGGCATTTTCTTCAAAGGTGCTTCCATTTTCATCGATATCAGCAGTAATGCCTGCGTCTTTCAGGGAAAGCAGCTCGATATCCAGATCTCCAAGGATCTCGCGGATCTCCTTCATTTTTCCTTCATTACCTGTGGCAAAAATTACTTTTTTCATGGATTTACATTCCTCCTTGGCGGCTTGGGGCCCAGAAACTGGTAGTAGTAGGTTTTTAACATTCCGTTGTAAATTTTGCGGTTTTTATCTGCTTTTCTTCCGATGTCATTTTCGGCTTTATCATAGGAAGTGATCAGATACATGGACCATTTGTCCAGACGGGCAAAGCTTTCGCCGATTTCCCGGTAAAGCTGAGGAAGGGCGGCTTTTTCCTCCAGACGCTCTCCATAAGGAGGGTTGGTGATCAAAAAACCATAAGGCTTGGGATGGCTCAGATCTTTGACTGCTCTCTGCTGGAAATGGATCAGCCTGTCCACTCCTGCCATTTTGGCATTGGATCTGGCAGACTTCAGCGCTTCCGGATCAATGTCGTAACCCTGGATGTCTGTTCTGATATCCAGATTTACCCGGTCGTTTGCCTCTTCTATGGCATCATACCAGCATTTGCGCGGGATGATATGCTTCCAGTCCTCGGAAAGGAAGGAACGGTTCATACCAGGCGCCATATCGGCTGCGATCATGGCTGCTTCGATAGGAAAAGTGCCGCTTCCGCAGAAAGGATCTACCAGGATACGGTCTTTGTTCCATGGTGTCAGCATGATAAGTGCGGAGGCGAGAGTCTCTGTGATCGGGGCCTTTACCGTCATCTGGCGGTATCCTCTTTTGTGAAGGGATACGCCGGAAGTATCAATGCCGATCGTGGCAACGTCTTTCATAAAAGCAACACGGATTGGAAAGCTTGCGCCGTCTTCCGGAAACCAGGAAATGCCATAAACGCCTTTGAGACGCTCTACAATAGCCTTTTTCATGATGGACTGGATATCAGAGGGGCTGAAAAGTGCGCTTTTTACAGAGTTTGCTTTGGCGTTTCAGTACAGCCTCCATGCCGAAATGGCAGGGAGCGATCAGTTCCATATATTTCATGGCAGCCTCATTTCTCTGACAGTATTTCCGTCAAAATCTTTAATGGTGAAGCAGTTGCCTTCCAGCACTGCGTAGGTGGGCGGATTTCCTTCTTTTGGGATGGAGACAGAGCCGGGGTTCAGAAGAATATAGCCGTCCATCTGCTCCGCCTTCAGGACATGGGTATGTCCGTGGATCAGGATATCATTTTCCTGAAGGGGAGGCAGATGATCCTGATTGTAGGTATGTCCGTGTGTGGCATAAAAAGTTCTGCCATCAATAGAAAGGATGCAGTAGTCGGCCATGACCGGAAATTCCAGGACCATCTGATCCACCTCTGCCTCACAGTTTCCACGGACGGCATAGATCCGGTTTTTGTTTTGATTGAGAAGTGCGATGACTTCTTTGGGGGCATATTCCTTCGGGAGGTCGTTTCTGGGACCGTGATAGAGAAGATCGCCCAGAAGAACCAGCCGCTGTGCGTTTTCCTGCCGGAAAGCATCCAGCATTTTGCGACAGTAATATGCCGAACCATGTATATCTGATGCAAACATGTATTTCATCAATGAGTTCTCCTTATTATGGAAGTTTTAAGAAAAATCACTTTCCTGTTCCGAAAATGGATTTTTCCTCTTTACATTATCATGGTTAGGAAGAAATTACAAGATTTCTTCCCCGATAAGCTTCAAAACCGCCAATCACAGAACGGGTACGGTATCCTTTCCGGACAAAAAGGCGGGCTGCAGCCATGCTGGCGCCGCCTCTCTGACAGTAAAAGATCAGAAGTTTTTCGCGGGGCAGATCCCTGCAGCAGGATAGTTCCTGATAGGGAAGATTTACAGCTCCCAGAATATGGCTTTTTCTGTAAGCATCCGGTTCGCGGACATCTATAATAAGGGTATCGGACCGGCCCACATAGTAATCCAGCATTTTTGCAGAAATGGTTTCAATTGGAAACATAACGGCATTCCTTTTTTCTTTATCATATGCGGAAAAAATCAAAGGAGTACAAAGAGGATATATACGCAAAAAGGAGTGCTGCGGTCGGCGGCACTCCTGTCTGCATCATCATATAAGAAGGGAGAAGCGATTGTAGTTCAGTGGATGTTTGCTTTAGTATCTGTCAGAATAGCTGTTTTCTTCCATATCATAGGCATTGGAGATTTTGTTTTTGGAACTGTTTTTACTGGTGTTTTTTGTGCTGTTCTTTCCACAGTTCTGTGCACTCTGTGAGTTTTTGTCAGATGTTTTGTTTGTGTTGTTGTTCATTGTTTTGTTTTCAGACTCATAATTTTTTGCCATTTTCATTACCTCCTGGTGTAATCTGTTGAATACAGCCGGATAAATGCCGGCTGTATTTGTCAACTTGTTTATGACATCCTATAGTATGTTAAAAAAGTTGTAATAATATTCATGAAATCATATTGCTTTTTTTTCCAATTTATATTATAATCGTTGTTGTAAAAAGAATTTACCCTTCAAAAATTTTTTTTACATAACCCCTTATTTAATTATTTATACTCCCCTCGAAACACCCGGTAGCTCCCCTACCGGGTGTTTCTTTTTTCTGTTGGAAAGAGCCTTTGAAAATGTTATAATAGGAATACTTAAAAAATTTGAATACAACAGAAAATAACGTTTATCACATACATAAAGGAGAAAAAGAATGGACGTCCGTGAATTTCAGGAAAAGCTAAAAGAAATGCAGACTCTGGCAAAAGAGCAGGGAAATACGATCCAGGCGGTACAGATCCGTGAAACTCTTGCGGGAATGGATCTGAATCATGATCAGCTTGCCGGTGTTCTGAAATATCTCACCGGTCAGGGCATTAATATAGAAGGAACAGGAATGGAAAGCAGTCCGGAGCCTGAGACAGAAAAGAAAAAAATTCCTCTTACACCGGAGGAGGAAGCATATCTGAAGGAATATATGGAAGGCTTGCCGGGAGAGGAAACATTTCCGGAAACGGAAGGGCTTTTTGAACGCCTGTCAGAGGGGAACAGCGAGGCAGTGCAGGTACTTGCGGCAAAATATATGAAAAAAGCGGCAGAACTTGCAGTGGAACTGAATACAGAGGAGATTTTTCTGGCAGATCTGATCCAGGAGGCCAATGTGAGTCTTGTGCAGGCCCTTGGAATGGCAGGAAATGAACTCAGAAATGAGGGATGGCTTTTGGAGCAGGTAAAAAAAGGGATACTGGCTGCCTGCAAAGAGCAAAGCCAGAGAAAATTTGAGGATGACAGTCTGGTTGCAAGAGTAGAAAAACTGGAAAGTGCAGTCAGGGAGCTTTCGGAAGATGAAGAGGAGGGCGAAAGTGCTTTCAGCATTGGAGAGCTTGCGGTGATACTGGATATGGATGTAGAGGAGATCCGTGATACACTCCGTCTTACCGGAGACGATAAATAAGCCCGGCTGAATTGTGGTAACAGAGTGCTGTAAGAGTGGTCTGTCAGTTGAAATCTGTCAGTTTTTATGATAGAATAAGCGGAATGGGAGGTGTTTTTATGCAGATCAGAGAATCGGCGGAGGATTATCTGGAAGCGATCCTCGTTCTTTCGCAAAAAGGCAGCGGTGTCCGCTCTGTGGATATTGCCTCGATGCTGTCGGTTTCCAAACCCAGCGTCAGCCATGCGATGAAACTTTTGCGGGAGGACGGATACATTGCAATGGACCGCTATGGAACCGTCACTCTTCTTGATAAGGGGGCTGAGATCGCCAACAGGGTTTATGAGAGACATACAGTCCTCACAAGGATGCTGGAAAGTCTGGGGGTTCCGTCGGAGATTGCGAGAGCCGATGCATGTAAGATGGAGCATGATATCAGCGAAGAAAGTTTTGAAAGAATTAAAGAACGTATGATGGCGAATGGACAGCCCGATTAAAGAAAAAAGATCGTTACGGGAAGGTAACGGTCTTTTTGTAAATACAGCTGCTTATCCAATATTAAAGAAGAAGGTGATCAGGATCGGTACAAAGAAGGAGCACAGCATTCCGTTGAGTACGGCAAGAACTACTGTTTCTTCATCTGTATATTTCAGAAGTACCGGAAGTGTGGTATCCTCGCTGGTTGCTGCAGCCGGGGCGATGCAGGTGCAGTAATTCAGCTTTGCTGCGATTATGGGAATCAGGAAAAAGGAGAAAAATTCTCTCATAAGATTGCTCATAAAAGCGATACTGCCAAGTTCGGCTCCCCCCAGGCGGCTGATGGTGACACCTGCCAGACTGTACCATCCCATACCGCTTGCCACGGCGGCACCCTGATTCACAGGGATTTTCAGGATCAGTGAACAGAGGATTCCGCCCAGAATAGAGCCGGCAGTGATACCAAGCGGGATGATCAGGATTTTCAGGTGATACTGACGTATTTTTTTCAGGATTCCGTTATGCATACCGATACTGATGCCCACAGAAAACATCAGAACATACAGGATCATATCGGAATTTTTGCCGATAAAGCGGATGATCCCGGATTCGGTTCCGGAGAGTCCGCAGAAAAGCCCCAGGATCAGGGCGAAAAATGTGAATACAACAATCATTGGTCTTTCCCCTTTGTCTCTTTTTTGTCAATAAAACGTCTGGTCAGGACATAAACAAGGATAATGGAAACAATGGTGGGAATCAGGAAAAACAGGAAACTTTTCAGTCCCAGGGAGGACAGTTCGCTGAGAAAGTTTTCTTTCTGCCCAAGCATAACGCCCATGGAAAAGATCAGAAGAAGGGTACACAGCATGGCGAGACGTTCATTCCATCTCTTCAGTTTTCCTATCATAAGGAATCTGCCAATCAGGATTCCGATACCCATGACGATAAATATTTTCATAAGAAGTTCTCCTCAATACGCAATATAAAAAACATTATAGCATTGTGGGGAATGCTTTACAATGAGAAAAAACAAAAAAAGAGGAGGCCGGGGCATAGCCCCGACCTCCCGTTCTGTTCTGTTGTGGATTTACAGGAAAATATATTTCAGTACAAAAAGTACAGCAAGCACATACATCAGTGCACTGATCTTTTTCTCTTTTGCTTTTCCTGAGATCAGGTTAATCACAACGTAGGAGATTACACCCATTGCAATACCCTCAGAAATACTGTACATAAATGGCATTGCGATAATAGCGATAAAGCACGGAATCGCTTCTGTATAGTCCTCAAAATCAATCTTTGTGATAGAGGTGAGCATCATAAAGCCTACGATGATCAGAGCCGGAGCTGTTGCAAAGGCCGGAATGGCGAGGAAGATCGGGGACAGGAAAAGGGAAAGACCAAAGAGCAGTCCGGCTACCAGAGCGGTAAGACCGGTACGTCCGCCTTCTGCCACACCGGAAGCACTCTCTACAAAAGTGGTAACAGTGGAAGTACCGCACATAGCACCTACAGAAGTACCAACAGCATCGGAGAGGAGCGCGCCTTTGATACGCGGAAGCTTTCCGTCTTTATCAAGCATATCAGCCTTGGAGGCAACACCAATGAGGGTTCCAAGGGTATCGAACATATCGACAAACAGGAACGCAAACATGATCACTACGAAATCCAGTGAAAATACAATGGAGAAATCCATTTTCATAAAGGTAGGAGCCATACTTGGTATGCTGATACCTCTGGAAAAATCCGGAAGGAGACTGAAAAATCCAAGTTCCGGATTTGGCTTATACAGTCCGGTAAACTGACAGATGATACCGAGAAGCCATGTGATCAGGATGCCCCATAAAATACTTCCTTTTACATTTTTAACAAGAAGGATCGCGGTGACCAGTACGCCCAGCAGAGCCAGAAGAACTGTGATTCCTTCGCAGTTGAAGGTTCCGTTCTGAGCAGAGCTCTTAAAGGAAAAGATACCTACCAGTGTAGAATCGTTGTTGATTACGATCTTGGCATTCTGAAGACCGATAAAAGCGATAAAAAGACCGATTCCTACAGAAACTGCGTGTTTCAGGTTCATAGGAATGGAGTTAAAGATCGCTTCGCGGACATTGGTCAGTGAGAGAAGAATGAAGATCATACCTTCTACGAAAACTGCGGCCAGTGCCTGCTGCCAGCTGTAACCCATGCCAAGAACAACGGTATATGCAAAGTACGCGTTCAATCCCATACCAGGAGCAAGTACAAACGGATAATTGGATAAAAGAGCCATTAAGCAGGTGGCAATAAAGGATGCCAGTGCAGTTGCAGTAAAGATGGCGCCTCTGTCCATTCCGGAAGCTTCCAGAATATTAGGGTTTACAGCCAGGATGTAAGCCATAGTCATAAAGGTGGTGATACCGGCGATCACCTCAGTTTTTACATCCGTGTGGTTTTCCGTTAAGTGAAAGATTTTGTCGAGTTTCATAATGCTACCCCCTTTTTGTGAAAGATATTAAAACAGTTCCCTTCCGGAAACGTATTTTCCTTTTATGCAGCGGTCATCGGAAAGATATATAAGCCGTTCCAGACGATCCCTTACACTTAAAGGCTGCGGATGGCGGTAAAAACTGTCATCCAGAATTACAGCATCAAACTCATAGCCATTCAGGAAACTTCCTACTTTTCCGAAGAATTCTCCGCCGCCCATAGTTGCCAGATAAAAGGCTTCTTCAAAAGTAAGTGCCTTCAGACGGTCATCTACCAGACACCAGCGCAGTTTGGATACCTGTACGGCATCGGCAATGGCGCGGAGCATGGAAAGAGAATGCCCCCCGGCAATATCCGTACCAAGCCCTACGCGAAGTCCCCTGTCCAGATATTCCCGTACAGGTGCGATACCTGAGGAAAGATTGGTGTTAGACTGAGGACAGTGGGCAACGTATACGCCGCGTTTTTTCATAAGCTCAATTTCGGCTTCCGGAGAATGTACGCAGTGAGCCATGATGGTAGGACATTCTTCCCCACCGAAAAGTCCGAACTGTTCATAAGCCTCTCCGTAAAAAGAGATGTTTGGACAGAGCTCCTGAACCCAGGAAATCTCACCCATGTTTTCGGACAGATGAGACTGAACAGGAAGATGATGTTCTTTCTGGATCTCTGCCAGTTTCTGCATCAGTTCATCTGTACAGGAAGGTGTGAATCTTGGAGTCAGGATCGGTTTGGTGTTTTCGTACTTGTCAGCAGTATCTGACAGCCAGTGAAGAGTGGCTTCTGCGGATTTCACGGCACTTTTTTCCTGAAGGATATCCGGGCCGTTACGATCCATGTTTACCTTTCCGACATAGGTTTTCATACCGGTTTCTTCCAGAAGATCCATAAGAAGCTCCGTTGCTTCTACATGAAGAGTTCCGAAGATGCAGGCTCTTGTTGTGGCACTTTTTTTCAGGTCGTCCACAAAAATGGAATAAGCCTTTCTGGCATAGTCGGAATCTGCGTATTTGGCTTCCTCCGGGAAGGTGATGGTGTTTAACCAGTCCAGAAGTTCCAGATCCATACCCATTCCCCGGAAACTGTACTGGGGAGCGTGAAGATGGATGTCTGACAGCCCGGGGATGATCAGCGCATCTCCCGCATCTCTTACCGGAATACCGTGATACTGTTCCGGAAGCTCTTTGAAGATTCCGGCACAAACCCCGTTTTCACAGACCAGATAGGAATTTTCATGTACAGAAATCTGGTCGGATTCCTGACTGAAACATACATTTCCCCTTAAAGCAAAAGTGGTTTCGTGTTTCATATACCTCACTTCCTTTCTGCAGTCAGGGCGTTTTTGGGCATAAAAATGCCAACTACCTTTTTGGGTACCCTGAAAAAAACTTATAGGCAACTATTACGGTAGTTGGTAGAGACGTCCAACCGATTATGGACTTATATAAGCTGTTGCTGCAAATTATTGATTTATGTATTTATTATATATGGAATTGATTTTTCTGTCAATTGAAAATAAATAAAATAAAATGTCGGAAATGACGAAAAACAGTAGTGGATTTTGTGCAAAATATCCAGAAATAAAATTTAAAGAAATTTACTGGAAAGAAGCAGACATAAGTGTTAGAATAAATTTCATAATTTACCAAAGGGTATGAGCCTTATTCTTATCATTATACTATGGAAATGAGAGGTTGTGAAATTTTGGAATTTAAAAAAGAAAACATGAAAAACTGTATGTATCTGATCCTTTTTACGGTTCTTCTGTATGTGGGGCTTCAGAATCTGAATGTGGTTCTTGATTTCCTCATGAAAGTGATCGGATTGTTCCTGCCGTTTATTGTGGGGGCAGGGATTGCTTTTGTTCTGAACGTTCCCATGAAATTTATTGAGAAAAACGTGTTTGGCAGAGGCAAATGGAAAGATACGAAGGTGGTCAAAAAAATAGCGCGCCCTGTAAGCCTGGTTCTTGCGATCCTGGTGGCTGCACTGGCTATTTATATTGTAGGACAGGTTGTGATTCCGGAGCTGGCAACCACAGTTATGGGACTGGGACGAAACATTGAAAGAGGAATCGAAAATCTGACTCTGTGGATCGATAATAACTTTAAACAGGATTCAGTCATTGCAGAATGGGCGGAATCACTGGAGATTCAGCCTCAGAAAACATTGGATGCTGTGATTGCAGCTCTTCAGAACGGAGTGAACAATATCCTTACTTCTACAGTATCTGTTACAATGGGGATTGTGAATACGGCAATGAATCTGGGAATCGGATTTGTTTTTGCCTGCTATATCCTTCTTCAGAAGGAGCGTCTGACTGTGCAGACAAAGAAAGCTTTTTATGCGATATTCCCGAAAAAGACCGTGGAATATATCCTTCATGTAAGCACGCTTGCAAACAATATTTTTTCCGGCTTTGTAACCGGACAGTGTATCGAAGCGGTGATACTGGGAACCATGTTCTTTGTGGCAATGACAGTTTTCCAGTTTCCCTATGCCATGCTGGTAGGCGTGCTGATCGCTTTTACCGCACTGATTCCTGTATTTGGTGCTTTTATCGGCTGTGCGATCAGTTTTTTGCTGATCCTTCTGGTAAGCCCTATGCAGGCCTTGCTTTTCCTGATCCTGTTCTTTGTCCTGCAGCAGATCGAAGGAAACCTGATTTATCCTCATGTGGTAGGCGGATCTGTGGGACTGCCATCTGTATGGGTCCTGATGGCGGTGACCATTGGCGGCAGCCTTCTGGGTGTGGTCGGTATGTTGATCTTCATTCCGCTGGTATCGGTGCTTTATGCACTGTTCCGGGAGTGGACATACAAAAGGCTGAAAAAGAAAGAAATTAAAGTTGAAGACTAAAAAATATTGTTTGTGGGGATGGACGGAATATGATTTTTTGTCTGTAAATGACATGCAGGAGTGAATCCTTCTGTTACAAAAGCTGGTTCGAGACTTGGAAAATTCTAAGCTTCTGCTCCTTTGCAAAAAACGCTCCCCCGAATGCTGAACTCGTCTGCGACTCAGACAACAGCATCCGGGGGAGCCGCAGGGCGCAGCAAGGTGAGTTCGTGCGAATGGCAGCAAATCAGCGCACAGGTTTACCAGGAAACGCAGCACAGCACATGATCTGCCTTTTTTCTCATATGCATCGTCTGTGGGTGACAAGAAACAAAAGTCCGTCTATCTCCATAAATTTTACTGATTATTTTTGTTCTGCTCTACTTCCAGAAGCTTCATAGCTCTTACTTTCAGCGGAAGTCCGAACAGTGTGATGAATCCGTCTGCATCATGGTGATCGTACATGTCGCCGGTTGTAAAGGATGCCAGAGACTCATTGTAAAGGCTGTATGGAGAGGTAGTTCCGGCTTTGATGATGTTTCCTTTGTAAAGTTTCATTTTTACTTCGCCGGTAACGTATTTCTGTGTGGATTCTACAAAGGCCTGAATCGCTTCGCGGAGCGGTGTAAACCATTTTCCTTCATAGACAACCTGTGCAAACTGGCTGCCGAGTTTTTTCTTGGCTTCCATGGTATCACGGTCAAGAATCAGTTCTTCCAGCTGGTCATGAGCTGCCATCAGAATAGTTCCTCCCGGAGTTTCATATACACCACGGGATTTCATACCTACTACACGGTTTTCAACAATATCTACGATACCAATACCATTTTCCCCGCCAATGCGGTTCAGCTCTGTGATGATCTCAGATACTTTCATTGCTTTTCCGTTGAGGGTTTTCGGGATACCTTCCTCAAAGGTCATGGTGATCTCTGTTTCTTTATCCGGAGCTTTCTGCGGAGTTACACTTAATACAAGCATGTCATCATAGTTTGGTGCCTGGGATGGATCTTCAAGCTCAAGTCCCTCATGGCTGATGTGCCATAGGTTACGGTCACGGCTGTAGCTGTGACGTGCATCAAATGGAAGGTTGATTCCGTGTGCCTGGCAGAATGCAAGCTCATCTTCACGGGACTGCATGGTCCATACGTCAGTCATACGCCATGGAGCAATGATCTTGATGTCCGGAGCAAGTGCTTTGATACCAAGTTCAAAACGGATCTGGTCGTTGCCTTTTCCGGTTGCACCGTGGCAGATGGCAACGGCATTTTCCTTACGTGCGATCTCAACCAGTTTTTTTGCGATGACCGGACGTGCCATGGAAGTACCAAGAAGATACTGATGCTCATAAACAGCGCCTGCCTCTACACATGGCATGATATATTCATCACAGAACTCATCTACGATATCTTCAATATATAATTTAGATGCGCCGGAGAGGCGGGCTCTTTCTTCCAGTCCATCCAGTTCATTTCCCTGTCCGCAGTTTACGCAGCAGCAGACAACATCATAATTAAAGGTTTCTTTCAGCCACGGGATGAGGGCTGTAGTATCAAGACCACCTGAGTATGCTAATACAACTTTTTCTTTCATAATAAATCCTCCTCGTTTTTTAACTTTATATAGAAGTTTCAATATTTTCATTTCCGAGAAACAAGTAGTTTCGGTTGACAATGGATAATATACAACATTTTTTATAAATATGCAATAGGAAATTAGAAAAAAGTAAAAAAAGTTCGCATAAATATTCGACATTAAATAGGATATAATCAATATAAAACAAATAAAATCACAAAAAAGAGATTGGATTTATAAAAAATGCATATTGCATATTATGCAAATAGGATGTATAATCTTTGTATCTTTACAAAACTGATCGAATAAAGTGAAAAGTTGATATCCGGACAGAGGATTAGAGGAGGAAAAGATTATGATAAAGGCTGGTATTATTGGAGCAACAGGTTATGCAGGAAATGAGATCGCAAGACTTTTGCTGGGACATAAAGAAGTAGAAGTGGCATGGTACGGATCAAGAAGCTACATTGATAAACAGTATGCGGATATCTATCAGAATTTTTTTCAGCTGGTAGATGCAAAATGTATGGATGATAATATGGAAGCTCTTGCAGATGAAGTAGATGTGATATTCACCGCAACTCCGCAGGGACTTTGTGCTTCTCTTGTAAATGAAGGGATTCTTTCCCGGGCAAAGGTCATTGACCTTAGTGCAGACTTCCGGATCAAGGATGTAAAAAAATATGAGAAGTGGTATGGGATCCGGCATAAATCTCCTGAGTTTATTGAGGAGGCGGTGTATGGTCTCTGTGAGATCAACAGAGAGGAGATTAAAAAGGCAAGGCTGATCGCCAACCCGGGATGTTATCCTACCTGTTCTACGCTTTCCATTTACCCGCTTCTGAAGGAAGGGCTCATTGATCCTTCTACGATTATCATTGATGCAAAGTCCGGAACCTCCGGAGCAGGAAGAGGCGCGAAAGTTGATAATCTTTTCTGCGAGGTCAATGAAAATATCAAGGCATATGGGGTGGCGAGCCATCGTCACACACCGGAAATAGAAGATCAGCTGGGATATGCCTGCGGGGAAGAGGTGCTGATCAATTTTACTCCGCATCTGATCCCGATGAACAGAGGAATTCTTATTACCGCATATGCATCTCTGAAAAAAGAAGTTACCTATGAAGAAGTAAAGGCGGCATATGATAAATATTATGACAGGGAACAGTTTGTACGTGTTCTGAATAAAGATATCTGTCCGCAGACAAAGTGGGTGGAAGGAAGTAACTTTGTAGATGTAAACTTTAAGATCGATCCCAGAACCAGGAGGATCATCATGATGGGAGCTATGGATAATCTGGTAAAGGGTGCGGCAGGACAGGCCGTACAGAATATGAACCTGATGTTTGGATTCGAGGAAGCAGAAGGGCTTCGCCAGATTCCTATGGTTCCGTGATCTTTGCATAAGACAGCGGCTTTGGATGGGAAGAACGATTAAAAAATAAGAAAGGACATTTACTATGAAGATCATAACAGGTGGTGTAACAGCAGCAAAGGGATTTCAGGCAGCTTCCACAGCAGCCGGTATCAAATATCAGAACAGAACCGATATGGCAATGGTGTATAGTGAAAAGCCGTGTAAAGCGGCGGGGACTTTTACTACGAATGTGGTGAAAGCAGCTCCTGTAAAATGGGATCAGAATATTGTATATCACCAGCCGGAGGCACAGGTGATCGTGTGCAACAGCGGAATCGCCAACGCATGCACCGGAGAGGAAGGCTTTGGATACTGCAGAGAAACGGCTAAGGCAGCAGCAGAAGCTCTTGGTGTCAGTGAGAACAGCGTACTGGTAGCCTCCACAGGGGTGATCGGCATGCAGCTTCCGATTCAGAAGCTGGCAGATGGGGTAAAAGCCATGGTTCCTGTTCTGGACGGAAGTCCGGAAGCCGGAAATCAGGCGGCAAAAGCAATCATGACAACAGATACCGTAGAAAAAGAAGTGGCAGTGGAGTTTGAAGCCGGAGGAAAAACTGTGACCATTGGTGGTATGTGCAAGGGTTCCGGAATGATCCACCCCAATATGTGCACTATGCTGGGATTTGTTACAACAGATCTTAATATTTCCAAAGAGCTTCTTCAGGAGGCATTGAGCGAAAATGTCCAGGATACTTATAACATGGTTTCCGTAGACGGAGATACCTCTACCAATGATACCGTTCTTCTTCTGGCAAACGGTATGGCAGAAAATCCGGAGATTACAGAGAAAAATGAAGATTATCAGGCTTTTTGTGAAGCACTCAATTATGTAAATACCACCCTTGCAAAAAAGATCGCAGGTGACGGTGAGGGAGCAACCGCTCTTTTTGAGGTAAAGGTCATCGGAGCGGAAAGTAAGGAACAGGCGGTTACGTTAAGTAAGTCGGTTGTGACATCTTCCCTTACAAAAGCAGCTATATACGGGCATGATGCCAACTGGGGAAGGATTCTCTGTGCCATGGGTTATTCCGGAGCACAGTTTGATCCGGAAAAAGTGGATCTTTACTTTGAAAGCAGGGCGGGAAAGATCAAGATTATTGAAAACGGTGTGGCAACCGGATACAGCGAGGAGGAAGCGACCAGGATTCTTTCGGAAGAGGCGGTGACGGCTATCGCAGATGTAAAGATGGGAACCTGTACGGCCACTGCATGGGGCTGTGACCTGACCTATGACTATGTAAAGATCAATGCAGATTATCGTTCCTGATCTTTAAAAACGGGAAATGGAGAATGAAAGAGAAAACGAGGAGGAAATAAAATGGTAAAACAAAAATATCTGGACAAGGCAGAGGTGCTTATTGAAGCGCTTCCATATATTCAGCGCTTCAACAGAAAGATCGTGGTGATCAAATATGGCGGAAGTGCCATGCTGGACGAAGAACTAAAGGCAAACGTGATCAAAGACGCGGTGCTTCTGAAACTGGTTGGCTTTAAGCCAATCATCGTACACGGAGGCGGCAAGGAGATCAGCCGCTGGGTCGGCAAGGTGGGAATGGAACCCAGATTTGTCAACGGACTTCGGGTGACAGATAAGGAAACCATGGAGATTGCCGAAATGGTTCTTGCAAAGGTAAATAAGGAACTGGTAACACTGGTGGAATCCCTGGGGGTAGACGCAGTAGGCATCAGCGGTAAAGACGGCGGTCTTCTGAAATGCACCAAAAAGCTGTCCGGCGGTGAGGATATCGGTTATGTGGGAGAAGTGAAAGAAGTAAATCCAAGAATTTTGCATGAACTTCTGGAGCAGGATTTTCTGCCGATTATTTTCCCGGTGGGCTTTGACGAAAATTATGATTCTTATAATATCAATGCAGATGATGCGGCCTGTGCGATCGCAGAGGCTGTCCATGCAGAAAAACTGGCGTTCCTGTCAGATATCGAGGGTGTATACAAGGATCAGAACGATCCGGCCAGCCTGATCTCAGAACTGCATATCCATGAGGCAGAGAAACTGATTTCAGAGGGATATGTGGGAGGCGGTATGGTCCCCAAACTGAAAAACTGCATTGATGCCATAGAAAACGGAGTAAACAGAGTCCATATTCTGGATGGAAGAATTCCCCACAGTCTTCTTCTGGAGATATTTACCAATAAGGGAATCGGAACTGCTATTTTAAGAGAGGACGGCGAAAAATATTACAATGAGCATGTATGAACAGATGGAACAGGCAGAAAAAAGTATTCTTCACACCTACAACCGCTTTCCGGTGATGTTTGACAGAGGAGAAGGCTGCCGGCTCTATGACACAGAGGGAAAAGAATATCTTGATTTTGCAGCAGGAATTGCGGTAAATGCGCTGGGGTATCATTATCCGGGTTATGATGAGGCGCTGGTGGAGCAGATCCATAAGCTGACTCATATTTCCAACCTTTATTATAATGAGCCTATGAGTCAGGCCGGAGAAAAACTGGTAAAAGCCAGCGGCATGAGCAAGGCGTTTTTTACCAACAGCGGAACAGAAGCCATTGAAGGCGCTCTGAAAGCAGCAAGAAAATACGGATTTAAAAAGTATAATGGTGAAAGATATGAAGTGATCGCCATGGAACATTCTTTTCATGGAAGAAGCATGGGCGCTCTTTCCGTTACCGGCACCTCTCATTACAGAGAGCCTTTTGAGCCTTTGATCGGAGGAGTGAAGTTTGCGCAGTTTAATGATCTGGAAAGTGTAAGGGCGCAGATCACAGAGAAAACCTGTGCGATTCTGACGGAAACCGTACAGGGAGAAGGCGGCATCTATCCTGCAGATGAGGAATTTCTGAGGGGGCTTCGTGCACTCTGCGATGAAAATGATATTCTTCTGATTCTGGATGAGATTCAGTGCGGTATGGGGCGTACCGGAGAATATTTCGCATGGCAAGGCTATGGTGTGAAACCGGACATTATGACCTGTGCAAAAGCTCTTGGAAACGGAGTTCCGGTAGGCGCCTTTGTCCTCGGAGAAAAGGCGGCAGAAGCCTCTCTGGAACCGGGAGATCATGGAACTACTTATGGGGGAAATCCTTTTGTCTGTGCCGCGGTAAGTAAGGTTTTTGATATTTATGAGTCCGACCATATACTGGAGCATGTACGGGAGCTTACCCCGTATCTGGAAGAAAAGCTGGACGAAATTGTGGATAAGTATACCTGCGTTTCCGCAAGACGTGGAAAAGGTTTTATGCAGGGACTGGTGATCCAGGGAATGCCCGTAGGAAATATAGTAAAAAAAGCACTGGAAAATGGTCTTTTGGTGATTTCTGCGGGAAGTGATGTACTGAGAATGGTTCCGCCGCTGGTGATCCGAAAAGAAGAAATTGATGAAATGATCGAAAAATTAGAAAAAAGTCTGGTATAAATACCGGACTTTTTTATATGTCTGTTTATCGTATTTTCCAACCGTTTCGTCCTTTGGCTTTTATCTCATAAAGTGCCTGATCTGCTCTCTGGAAAACAATTTCCAGAGATTCATTTTGCTGTACGGCTGTTGCGCCGATTGACAGGCTGACAGATCCTGCATCTCGAATGTGAAGGCAGGAAATGTTGGTAAGTATCCGGTGTAAAAGAAATTCCGCCTCTTTTTGGGAGGGGAGTCCGCTGCACAGAAGAACAAATTCATCTCCGCCCATACGGCATACGAGATCATTGGATCTTACGGAGCTTTTCAGGATACGGGCGGTTTCTTTCAGAATACGGTTTCCCTCAATATGACCGCAGGTATCATTGATATTTTTGAAACAGTCCAGATCAGCAACGAAAAACCAGGTGCCGTTTTTTATGGACTTTGGATAGAGTTTTTCAAAAGTGCGATAATTGATCAGATCTGTCAGTCCGTCTTTTTGGGCAAGAAGAGAAAGAAATTCGACTTTTTCTTTTTCTCTCAGAAACTGTTCTGTCAGTGTTTTGGGATAAGCTTCCCCGTCTCTCTGCTCCAGATTGGGAAGGGAATGATGGATATGAACGATCTTCCAGCCGGTATCTGTATTTTTATAAAGAAAACTGAAACGGCTGTCCATATGAAGCCGGATATTTGTCTCTGCGTTGACCCACCAGACCAGAAAACTGCCGTACACCAGAACGACGCCGGGAGCGAGTCTGTTTTCCTGACACTGGAACTGGTCGATCTGAAAATCAGTATTCTGACGTTCCACGATTTCTTTTTCCAACGCCATGCAGAAATCTTCCGTAGTATGATAAAATTCATGGCGTCCTGTTCCTATGATCACACAGTCGGGGGCGAAAAAACCCGATAATGTATAATCGTGTATACTGGTTGCTGAAAAATAAGTGCACCAGAGCTTTTTTGTTATTTCTGAAAAATCCATGGAAACTCTCTTTCTGTGTATTCTAAAATTTACAATAATGTGTACCTTCTGGTAATTTTGTTTTTTCAGTATAGAATCGGATTTTTTATGTAAAAAGCAGAAGTATATAGAAAACTGGTGGGATAATTATATAATTCAGGTAGAAAAAATGCCGGTTTTGTGCTATGATTATTTTTACAAGAAGGTACACTTTTCTGTAAAACTGGAAAATTATATATAATTTTTTTCTTCCAGCAGTGCGGCCTGGTAACGGAAGGTGGAAAGTGGCATTCCGCAGCGTCGGGCGGCAGCTGTTCCGGTTATGGTTCCGGTTTTCCACTGATGGTACAGTCTGTAAAAGTCCGGCGGAAGTGGTTTTGAAGGACGGCCGAAGCGTACACCTCTGGCTTTTGCAGCCGCAATTCCTTCAGCCTGTCTCTGACGGATGCAGCACCGCTCGTTTTCAGCCACAAAAGATAAAACCTGAAGTACGATATCACTTAAAAAAGTTCCCATAAGATCCTTGCCTCGCCGTGTATCCAGAAGAGGCATATCCAATACTACAATATCAATGCCTTTCTCTTTGGTAAGAATTCTCCATTGTTCCAGTATTTCACCGTAGTTCCGTCCAAGCCGGTCAATGCTTTTGATAAAGAGCAGATCGTTTTTTTTTAGTTTTCTGAGAAGACGCTTGTACTGAGGACGGTTAAAATCCTTTCCCGACTGCTTATCAATAAAAATATTTTTCTCAGGAATATGCAGTTCTTCCATGGAAAGAAGCTGTCTGTCTTCATTCTGGTCCTTGGTACTGACACGGATATAGCTGTATGTTTTTTTCATAAGATCCAATCTCCTTTACATAGATTTATTGTGTTAGTATCTATAAAATAGTGCAAATTAATATTTTTTGTAATAAAGACAATAAAAAAGTATTGACAGACCAACAGTGTTAGATTATACTAACTGATAGAAAAGCCATATATAAGAGAAAGGAGATCTGGTATGGCAAATGTAATAGTAACCGGGATCCTTCTTCTGACAGTGGGAGCTGCAGTAGCTTATATAATAAAAGCGAAAAAGAACGGCAGGAAATGTATCGGCTGTTCCGAGGGAGGATGCTGCTCCGGGAAATGCAGCGGTCACTGTGGAGGAAGTAAATAAATAACAGATTAAGAAAATGCTGTATAAAAAACATGGTTTTCGCATATGATGAAAGTAACACGAAGAGGCTGGTTAACGATACTGGCCTCTTTTACTGCTATCTTATATATGGAGGGAAATTTTATGTGGGGTTTTCTAACAGCTTTGATTTCGGGAGCTTTGATGAGTGTTCAGGGAGTTTTTAACACAGAGGTGACAAAACAGACAAGTCTGTGGGTGTCCACGGGCTGGGTGCAGCTTTCCGCTTTTCTGGTCTGTGCAGTCGCATGGTTTTTTACCGGAAAAGAAAGCATTTCCGGATTGTGGAGGGTAGAACATCCATACACACTTCTGGGCGGAGTGATCGGTGCTTTTATCACTGTAACAGTGATTCAGAGTATGGGAGCTCTGGGACCTGCCCGGGCGGCTATGCTTATTGTGGTAGCCCAGCTGATCGTTGCTTATTTGATCGAACTGGCAGGACTTTTTGGTGTGGAAAAGTCTGCTTTTGAATGGAGAAAGCTGATCGGAATGGCAGTGGCCATTGCCGGAATCGTCATCTTTAAGTGGCAAAAATAAATGTTTGGTATTGTAAAAGCAGAAGGAATTCGTTAGAATAGAAGATGGTCAGGTATGAGAATCGGGGAATCAGATAAGGAGTGACCCGATATCAGAAATCAAAAAATAAATCAGAAAAAGAAAGCTCTTCTGCTTTTATTCACCCTGTCAGTTCTTTTTCTTTTTGCGGGATGCGGCAGTCAGAATGACGCTATTCTGCTGGAAGAGGAACAGAGTGAGGGAGAAGAAAGCAGGGGACCGGAGATCACAAAACCGGAGGTTACAGAACCGCCGGAAGAAATTTTTGTAGATGTATGCGGAGCTGTGACAGCTCCCGGGGTTTATTGTATGTCTCCTGAAAGCAGAGTGTTTCAGGCGGTAGAAGCAGCAGGCGGTTTTCTTCCTGAGGCTGCCGGCACCAGCATTAATCAGGCACAGCCTCTCAGTGACGGACAGCAGGTTTATGTACCGACGAAGGAAGAGATAGAAAGCGCCGGGGCAGCACCGCTTACAGATGCGGAAAAAAACGGAAACGGAACACAGGAATCCGGGGAGCCGGGGAAGGTCAATCTGAATACAGCGGACGCAGCGGCTCTTCAGACCCTCAGTGGTATTGGAGAAGCAAAGGCGCAGGCAATCCTTGCATACAGAGAAGAACACGGCGGATTTGGTTCTGTGGAGGAACTGATGAATGTACCGGGAATTAAAGAGAATACTTTTTCAAATATCAAAGATAAAATTGCAGTAGAATAGGAGAAAAAAATGAGCAGGAAAGTGTTAGTGGTAGATGACGAAAAGCTGATCGTAAAGGGAGTTCGCTTTAATCTGGAACAGGACGGGATGGAAGTGGACTGTGCCTATGACGGAGAAGAGGCGGTAGAAAAGGCAAAGAACAATCGCTACGATATCATTCTTCTTGACCTTATGCTTCCCAAGATGGACGGTCTGGAGGTCTGCCAGCAGATCAGGGAATTTTCAAATGTTCCCATTGTAATGCTTACTGCAAAGGGCGAGGATATGGACAAGATCCTTGGTCTGGAATACGGGGCGGATGATTATATCACCAAACCATTTAATATTCTGGAGGTAAAGGCAAGGATCAAAGCAATCATGCGACGGGCACGTTCCGAAAGTGAAGAGAAGGAAAAGGCAAGAAGCATCGAATCCGGAGATCTGAAGCTGGATTGTGAGAGCAGGAGAGTATTTATCAGCGGACGTGAGATCAATCTTACAGCAAAGGAATTTGATGTTCTGGAGCTTCTTGTATTTAATCCAAACAAGGTATACAGCCGTGAAAACCTTCTGAATATTGTCTGGGGCTATGAATATCCCGGTGATGTAAGGACTGTGGATGTACATATCCGTCGTCTCCGTGAAAAAATTGAGGCAAATCCCAGTGAGCCGAAATATGTACACACCAAATGGGGCGTAGGCTACTATTTTCAGGGATGATCTATGAAGAAAAAAAATAGATTTTTTAAAAGTCTGCGTTTTCGTATCCTGATCATTCTGGTGATTCTGGGAATTGTACCAGGAGTGATCGTTACACAGTTTATGATCACGGGGTATGAAAAGCAGGCGATAGATATAAGTGCAGGTGCGGTCAGTACTCAGTGCAGGATCCTGTGCAACCAGATCATAAAAGAAAATTATCTCAATGACTCCAGCTCCGAAGCGGTAAACAGCAGGCTGGAGTTATTGTCTAATGTTTATGGCGGAAGGATCCTCCTGGTTGACAGAGATTTTAAGATCGTTAAGGATACCTATCATGTGGAAGAGGGCAAAACCCTGATCTCTTCCAGACTGATCCGCTGTTTTAAAAGCGGAGAGATCCTGGAATATAAAAATGACGATCATTCGCTGACACTTGCGGTTCCCATAAAAAGTGCAGACGTTCCCCAGGTACAGGGAACTATGCTGGTCACGGTATCAGGCAGTGAGATTGCTGCAGTAGTAACAGAATTGAGATATCAGGGAATTCTGATTGCAGCGGTGATCATTGTTTTATCGGGATTTCTGGCTTATCTGCTGGCAACTGTGCTGGTAAAGCCGCTTGCCCGTGTAACCAAATCCATAGAGGATCTGACAGACGGGTATCAGAACGAGGCGATCTCAGTTCCGGACTATACAGAAACAGAGCTTATTACGGATGCATTTAACAAGATGCTTACCCGGATGAAGGTACTGGATGAATCGCGTTCTGAATTTGTATCCAATGTGTCTCATGAGCTGAAAACACCTATGACTTCCATGAAAGTACTGGCAGATTCGCTGGTAGGACAGGAAGGAGTCCCGGAGGAACTTTATCAGGAATTTCTGAGAGATATCACAGCAGAGATCGACCGGGAAAACAGAATCATCACAGATCTTTTAAGTCTGGTAAAAATGGACAAAAAAACAGCGGACCTTTCAATCCAGCATATGGATATCAATCAGCTTCTGGAGGATATCCTGAAACGTCTGCGGCCTATTGCAGATAAAAGGAGCATTGATCTGATCCTTGACAGCTTCCGGCCGGTGGAGGCGGATGTGGATGAGATTAAATTTACTTCCGCTATCAGCAATCTGGTAGAGAATGCGATTAAATATAATGTGGATGACGGATGGGTACGAGTATCCATTGATGCGGATCATAAATATTTTTATGTGACAGTTGCCGATTCTGGCATGGGAATTCCGGAGGATTCTCTGGATCGGGTTTTTGAGAGATTTTATCGTGTTGACAAATCACACTCCCGTGAGATCGGTGGTACCGGTCTCGGACTTGCCATTACCAGAAGCAGTATCGCCATGCATCATGGTGTGATCAAGGTATTCAGCCGGGAAGGCGAGGGAACTACTTTTTCCGTTCGTATTCCGCTGTCGTATATTCCATAGGAGGTGCCGGATGAAGAAATTTTTTAACATGCTTCTTCTGGCGGTCTTTATCTGTGCAGCTGCGGGCTGCAGCATTGAGGTAAAAGACAAGGAGAAGGAGCCGGCAAAATATAATTTCTACTATATAAATGTATCAGAAACATCCCTGAAGAAAGAAGCTTATCAGCCTAAGGAAGAAACACGGGATCTGATGGTGCGTGAGCTGATGCAGAGCATCAGCAGCAAAAATGCTCCGGAGGACGGTCTGGCGCTTCTTCCGGAAAATGTCACCCTGGATTCCTATGATTTTAAAGAAGACGCGCTGGTGATCGACTTCAGTGAGGAATATAATAAAATGAGCAGAGCCAGAGAAGTACTGACAAGATCGGGAATTGCCATGACATTTTTGCAGGTGCCGGATATTGATAAAGTACGGTTTACCATCAAAGGCCAGGAACTGACAGATTCGCGCAACCATAAGGTAGGAGATATGACGAAAAACAGTTTTCTGGAGATTTCAGGGAAGGATGCGGAAAGCTATCGATATGATACATTTACCCTGTATTTTACCGACAAAAGCGGGAAGCGCCTGGTAAAAGAACAGCGCAATATTTATTACAGACGTAGTCTTCCAAAAGAACAGGTGGTTTTGGAGCAGCTTGCAAAGGGACCTCTGGAGGAAGGAAACTGTGCGGTGATACCGGAAGACTCTCATGCTCTCAGTGCGGTGATCGCTGACCGGATCTGTTATATTGATATGAATCGTGCCTTTAAGGCAGAGGTGTCCGGTGTAGAAGAAGCCGTACAGCTTTATGCGGTGGTAAATTCCATACTGGATTCCTGCGAGGCAGACAAGGTCCAGATTTCTGTGGAAGGAAGTCTGGAAGGAAATATGAGAAATAATATGCCTCTTTATACGTTTTATCAGAAAAATGAAGAACTGGTTGTTCAGGAGGAAGCTGCTTCCTGACAACCCCATATATTCAAAAATAGAAAGGGAAGGCTTATGACAAGACGGCCGTTATGTCTTGTGTGTCTGATCTTTATGATGTGTATGTGCCTGGGAGATCTGGCAGGGATGTCTCTGATCAGGGGAAATCCTCTGCCGGAACAGGTTCAGGAATATATCAGTACACATCCGGATGCTGTGATCGTCGGGGAGGTCCAGCGGTGCCAGGCCACAGACGTTTCCTTTTCTGTCTATCTGAAACAAGTCTCTCTGATCTGTCGGTCAGAAAAAATTCCCATTGAAAATGTAAGAGTGTTTTTAAAAAAGAAAGAAGAAATTTCGGCGGGATCGCTTATTTCTGTTTCAGGAAAACTGGAACAGACAGAACCGCCACGTAATCCGGGAGAGTTTGATTCCAGGCAGTATTATGCCTGCGAGCATATTTATTATTTTATGAAGCAGGGTATTATCAGGAAAAAAAGTACCGGCTCTTTCGGATATCAGCAGATGCTTCTGAATCTAAAAGACAGGATACGGGCAGTATTAAGGAAATGTGCCGGAAGGGATTCTCCTGTTTTTGAGGCAATGCTGCTTGGAGAAAAGAGTGACCTGGAAGAAGCCAGGAAGCTGAGATATCAAATGGCAGGAATGATTCATATACTGGCTATTTCCGGACTGCATATCAGTATTCTGGGAATGGGTATTTTTTCTCTGCTGAAAAAGACAGGATTTGGAAACGGTACAGCAGGTGTATTTGTGCTTTTTCTTATGCTTCAGTATGGAATACTGACTGGAGGAAGCGTGTCGGCTATGAGGGCTGTATGTATGTTTGTCATTTCTGTGGGGGCAAAAATCCTGGGACGAAGTTACGATCTTCTGACGGCGTTGGCGCTGTCTGCAATTCTGCTTCTTCTGGATTCGCCGGCGTATTTATACAGCAGCAGTTTTCTTTTGTCTTTTGGGGCAGTGGTGGGAATCGGAGCGGTGACACCGTGGATGATAAAAATTACAGGTATCAGAGGAAAAACGGGGAAAAGCCTGATTTCCTCTCTGGCGGTTCAGCTGGCTATGCTGCCGGTAATGCTGCGGTTTTTTGGAGAAGTGTCTGTTGTGGGAATATTTCTGAATCTGGCGATCCTTCCTACGGTGGGGGGAGTGCTGCTCAGTGGATTGTGCTGCTGTATGCTGGGGCTCTGGAACAGCCGCCTGGGGATTCTGGCAGCTGCTCCCGGAAGAATCCTTCTGTGGGGATATGAAAAACTTTGTATCCTGGCAGGAAAGCTTCCGTTTTGCACCTGGATTGGAGGGAAACCGGAAATCTGGAAGTGCATCCTGTACTATTTTTTACTTGCTGCTGGCATTTTATCAGGTCTTTATGCAGCCGAAAGACTCCGGAATCGGGAAGAAAAGGAGCGCTTCAGACGTCTGATAAAAGGAAGCTTGTCGTTTGGTCTGTGCAGTCTGTTTGCCTTTTCGGGGATTCTGCTCCTGTCCTGGAAGTCCCGCGACAGCCTTCGGATTACCTGTCTGGATATCGGGCAGGGAGACGGAATCGTTCTGGAAATGCCACAGGAAGGTGTATTTCTTATGGACTGTGGAAGCAGCAATAAAAATAATATTGCCATGTATCAGCTGCTTCCTTATCTGAAAAGCAGAGGAATCTCTTATATAGACGGTATCCTGATCTCTCATACTGATCAGGATCATATCAGTGGAATCCTGGAGCTTCTGGAATATATGTCCCGGGGATTGACGGCTATAAGGGCAGGTGTTTTGCTGCTTCCTGGCTGGAGCCGCCCGCCGGAGATATATCAGGAGCTTTGCAGTCTGGCAGAGGCAGCGGGGGTAAAAGTGGATTTTATTGGAAAAGGGGACTGCTTTTCCAGTGGAAGAGTGAAATTTCGGATACTGGCGCCCTTAGAGGCTTCCGCAGGGGAAAATGTAAATGAAGAAGGTATGGTAATGGAAATGGAATATGGAGAATTTCAGGGACTTTTTACCGGGGATATCGGATCTGACACAGAGAAAAAGCTTCTGCCTGTATTGCGGGATGTGGATTTTTTGAAAACAGCACATCATGGATCGAGACATTCCACCTGTCAGGAATTTCTTGACCGGGTAAAACCGGAACTGGCGGTGATCTCGTGTTCGGCTTCCAATACCTACGGACATCCTTCTCCGGAAACTACGCTCCGTATGAAAAAAAGTGGAGTAAAGGTAGAGTTTACCATGAAAAACGGGGCTGTTACAGTGTCTGCTGACGGAAAGTATATCAGCACAGAACGGTTTGTGGAAGAACTGTAAAAACGGTACTGTGCAAAAGCCGGCTTTTACAGACAGCGGGGATTTGGGTTGCGGGCAGAGTCAAATCTCTGTATAATTATAGGAGATTAATAACAGAAGGAGTTTAAACTTGAAAAGCTTACAGGAAGATTTAAAAACAGGAAATTTTAAGGCTGTTTATCTTTTGTTTGGAGAGGAAGCCTATCTCAGACAGCAGTATAAAGAGAGACTGCTGCATGCATTCAATCCGGATGGAGACACTATGAATTTCAGCCGATACGAGGGAAAGGGGATAGAGGTTCGTGAAATGATCGATCTCTGTGAGACAATGCCCTTTTTTGCGGATTACAGGGTGATTCTTGTGGAAAACTCCGGATTTTTTAAGAACAAATGTGAAGAACTTGCAGATTATATAAAAACGCTTCCGGAATATGTGAAAATGATTTTTGTGGAGGAAGAAGTAGACAAAAGAAGCCGTATGTATAAGGCTGTTAAAAATATTGGTCGTGTAACAGAGTTCTCACGTCAGGATGAAAAATCTCTGATGCGTTGGGCTGCAGGAATTCTGGGGCAGGAAGGGCGTAGGATCAAAACCTCGGATATGGAGCTTTTTCTCACAAAAACAGGAACGGATATGGGAAATATCCGTATGGAGCTGGAAAAACTGATTTCCTATACGGCAGGCAGAGATATTATTACTACAGAAGACATTGAGGCAGTCTGCACTACACAGACTGCAAATAAAATTTTTGAGATGGTTCGTGCAGTAACTGAGAAAAATCAGAAACGGGCGTTGGAGCTTTATTATGATCTTCTTACACTGAAGGAGCCGCCTATGAGGATTCTGTTTCTTCTGTCGAAACAGTTTCATCAGCTTTTTCTGGCAAAAAAAATGGCGGAAGAGGGCGCTTCCCAGCCGGAGATTGCGTCCCGTTTGGGTGTGCCCTCTTTTGTGGCAAGAAATATTGCGGCCTGTGCCCGTTCCTATTCATCCGGGGAGCTTCGCAGGGCAGAAGAGGATTTTGTGGAAGCAGAAGAGGCGGTAAAGACAGGACGCCTTCAGGATGTACTCAGTGTGGAGCTGCTGATCGTAAAATACAGCTCTGCCAGATAAATTTCTGTTTGTGGAAGTGGAGAGGATTTAAGCTTCTTATTATCCACAGACAATGTATATGAGAAAAAAGCAGATCATGTGTTGTGCTGCGTTTCCTGGTAAACCTCACAAGGCACTATGATCTGCTTTTTTGCATCTGTGCATATCCTTTACTGACAAAAAATCATATTCCGCCCCACTTCACAAACACAAATTTACAGAAGAAAACGATACAATATGATTAAGGATGACAGATCGAATTTTTCTTAATCTGCTCAAGCCCAAGACGAATGAGTTCCACAGTGGCCTGATTGCGGTTGGGAAAACGGTGTTCAAAACGGAAATCCTCGATTTCTTTAAACATTTCTTCATCTACTGTGATGGAATACCGTGGTTTATCGGTTGCCATAACATCACCTCCTGATGCTTCTATTTTAGCATCAGTGAACCACATATGCAAGTATTGGAAATACTTGAGCTATAAAATTTTTTTAATTGACAAGTGAATCACTTAATCACTATAATGAAACCAGAGAATCACTGAATCACCATAAAGAGGGGAAGGAGTTAGGGTGATGTCCATGAAAAAAAGAATGATACTGGCGATACCGGAGGAACTGGAAAAAGAGATGGTCAATCTAAAAGAAACGGTATTTTCAGATATATCTTATTCAGAAATGTACCGGCAATTACTGCGCACGGGTCTGGATGTGCTAAAGGAGAAAAAAGAGAAAGAAGGAGAAGAAATATGAAGAAAAAAACGGTAATTATAATATTGGCTGGAATCATGGCGCTGGGAACTGCATCGACAGTTTATGCTGCACAGACAGAAGAAACGATAGGGGCAGAGACAGAAGATGCGCTTTTGTATCTTTATGGAAGCTGGATACAGGGTTCGTCTATGTCTCTGGTTTTTACACCGGATCAGGAAATTTACGATATAAACTGGTCCAAAGAACAGCCGATCTGTGAATTTTCTGTAGAGAATGGCAGGATTCTGTGTAATCTGGATACTATGCCTGAGGAATATCTGGAGGGCGCTGTCGATCCGGAACTGTCTATGGAGTTGGTGGAGGCAACCGAAGAAGCAGCCCGCGAATTTATCGGCAAAGGAGATCTGTATGCAGAGCCGGGAAAGGATCAGATGCTGAAGATCACATCTGGTATGACAGATGAAACGGATCCATTGAATCCGGAAAAAATAGAGGGAACGGTATTTGCCTGTAAAGAAAAGAATCCGGAAAATTATCTTAATATTCTATTGAAGGACAGTTGTTGGGAACTGGATGGAAAGCTGCTTAAGCTGGAGGCAGATCCGGAGCTTTATGATTTCCAGTTTAAAATAGATTTTGATCATGGAAAACAGACAGGAGTGCTGTCAGTCTGGTCCGGAGGCGAGATCGGATTTTCCTGGGATGGAGGAACTTCAATTATCTACAACTATGTGACTACGGATACAGACAGTATTACGCTGGCAAACAAACAAGATCCGGAAAAAACTGTTGTTTTAAAAATGGTATCCGAAGAAACACAGAACTGAGAAATGTGAAATACAATTTTAGAAAATCCTGTCGGGAATAAGGAAGAAGATTTTTTATGGATTTAAAAAAGGCAACGGAGCTGCTGTACAGAAAAATACAGAAAAAAATGGAACAGGATATTTTGTCTGCAGAAAAAAATGTGGCAAAGAAGGATACTCCGGAGCAGAAAATCGCATTTTCTTTTTCAGAGGAACTGCCGGATCTTTTGTTGAAACAGGGCTTTCTTTTTTGTCAGGAGCAGAAAAAAGGGCTGGGCGAAGACTTCTGCCTTGCAGAATACAGAGAGGATCAGCTCCTGATCGGTGTCTTTGACGGCTGCGGAGGGAGCGGCGCCCGTATATATCCGAAGCTGGAAGGACATACAGGCGCGTATGTGGCTTCCAGGGCAGCGACCCGGGCGGTGAAAAGATGGTTCCGGAAGCAGAAGGAAGATCAGGAGAATAGTCTGAAGACCTGTATTGATGCGGAACTTGACATATGCCGGTCTTTTGCCGGGGCAGCATCGGTACTCAAAGGCAGCCTGAACAGAGAATTTCCCACCACAATGGCAATGTTCTGCTTAAAAAAACAGGAAGCGGAGTTTTTCTGGTGCGGAGATTCCAGAGGGTATTTTCTTGACCGGGAAGGGCTTCATCAGGTGACCGTGGATGATGTAACGATAACAGATGCCATGCAGAATCTCAGAGAGGATGCGCCGATGACTAATGTGATCTCTGCCTCCCGCCCCTATGAGATCCACAGACGGAAGCTGGAACTGAAAAATCCGGGGATACTGCTTGTCGCCACAGACGGATGCTTTGGTTATCTTACTTCTCCTATGGAGTTTGAAAGGCTGCTTCTGGAAACCCTGCAGGATGCCGGAGATTTAAAAGAATGGAAGGAAAAACTCAGAGAAAAGATCGGAAAAGTGGCAGGAGATGATTATACACTGGGACTGTGGATCTGCGGATCTGACAGCTTCAGACACCTGAAAGGATATATGGAACCCCGTCTGGATCATATGTCTGTAGTTTTGGGAGCTGACGGTCAGACAGAGGAAAAGCTGTATGAACAGTGGGAATGCTACAGAAGGATCTATGAAAGTCTCTGGCAGAAAGGGCAGGAGCTTCCCGACGAAGAAGCCGGATGTGGAGAGAAAGAGAAATGAATATTAAAGGCTATGAACTGAACGGAGAATTAAAAACTACAAACAGTGGATTCTCCAAATGGGGTTATGCCCGTAAAAATGGAACAACGTATTTTATCAAGGAATTTATCGATCCGGTATATCCTGTACACACAGAGCTTCTGGATCCGGCGCTGGTTCGGAGAAAACAGGAAATCTGTGAAAAATATTCCAGGCGAAGCTCAGAGCTTTACAGGGAGATAAACGCCTGCTCAGACGGGAATCTGGTATATATTGAAGAATTTTTCCGTCATGGAAGCCATTATTATCTGACGATGGAAAAAGTGACGGCAGTCAGCCGCAGGATCGTGGAAAAAACTTCTCAGGAGGATCGGATCCGTATCTGCAAATCACTTCTCCACAGCGTTGGAAAACTTCATCAGAAAGGAATTGTCCATGCGGATATCAAGCTGGACAATATTATGTTCCGGGAACTGGCATCAGGAAAGATCGCAGGAAAGATTATTGACTTTGATAACAGCTTCTGGGAATCGGATCCTCCCAGCCCGGAGTCAGAGGTGTGTGGAGATCCGGTCTATATGGCGCCGGAAACCTATATGATGATGGCAGAAGAGGAGGGAAGACTTACTTCCGCAATTGATGTGTTTGCGCTGGGGCTGGTATTTCATCAGATTCTTTCGGGAGATCTTCCGAAATTTGACAGGAGCAGATACCAGTATCCTTTTGAGGCGGTACTGAACGGGGAAAGCCTGATCTGCAGCAGCAGGATTCCGGAATTATGGAAAAAGATGATCGAAGCCATGACAGAAAAAGACTGCAAAAAGAGGATCACGCTGGAGGAAGCTGAAAAAATCTGGAAAAAGCAGATGAACCCGGTGAAAAAAACAACAGGATTTTTTACACCGGCAGGAGATCTTTAACTAAATATAAAAAGAGAAGGAGAAGGATGGATAATGGGAATTGGATTAAGGATGACATACAATGTAGATATGGTTTTCTGTATTGATGCAACGGGAAGCATGTCACCGGTTATATCTAAAGTAAAGGAAAATGCCCTTTCTTTTTACCAGGATGTGGTTCGTGTTATGGAAAGCAAGCAGAAGACCATTGACGGGATGCGAGTACGGGTAATTGTATTTCGTGATTATATTGCAGATAATGAACCAATGATGACAACAGATTTTTTTGAACTGCCAGGCCAGGCAAAGGAGTTTGAGGCCTGTATCAACAGTATCAGGGCAATAGGAGGCGGAGATGAGCCGGAGGACGGACTGGAGGCTCTGGCCTATGCTATTCGTTCCAGGTGGACAGAAGAAGGAACCAAGAGAAGAAATGTAATCGTAGTCTGGACAGACGCTTCTACTCATGAGATCGGACATGGAAAGATTTCCGGACATTATCCCAATGGAATGCCGGAGAATTTCAGTCAGCTTACGGAATGGTGGGGAGACTGCCAGATGGAACCATATATCCGCAATGCGGCAAAACGTCTGATTCTGTTTGCTCCGGATGCGCCTTACTGGAAGCAGATCTCTTCAACCTGGAACAATGTGATCCATTATCCGTCTGTGGCAGGTAAGGGTCTGGAAGAATTTACTTATAAAGAGATTGTAGACGGAATCTGTAACAGTATCTGAGGAGGGACGGTATATGTTTTGCAGTAAATGTGGACAGCCGCTGAGAGCAGGTGCAAAATTCTGCGGAAAGTGCGGAACGCCGGCGCGAAAGCCGGTCACTGAGCCGACTATCAAATCGGAAAGAAAAACAACACCGTCAGCAGAAGGTGGGGAAGTGTTTTTTGAAAAAAGGGAAACCTCTTCCCGAGATCACCTGGAAGCGCCCGTAAAGGAAAAACCTTCTCTGGTAAGTACCATGCCGGAGCCGGGCGGCGGATCAGATGAGGAATTCCACAGCTGGTTTTCTGATGCAGGGGATCTGTAAGCGCTGATGTAAAACAGCGACGAAAAAGTAAGAGGTTATCCCTGTGAAACTTACAGGGAGGAAAGGAGAAAAGTGAAAATGAAGAAAGTGGGAATTGTTCTGATCGTTTTGCAGGTATTTGCGGCTCTGGGAGGGATTGCGTCAGGAAACGCGCCTTTTTTAAATATAGGCGGAGCGGCGGATATTTTTAAGCTTCTGGGATATTTTGCTCCGGGTATTATTGGAGTGGTCCTGATAGTCAAGGCCGGTAAAAAAGAAAAAACAGGAAAGGAAGAGCCTGTGCGTCCGGTATCGGCAGCTCCATCCGGAACAGTGCCATCCGGAAAAGCGGGATTTTGTCCAAAATGCGGGAAATCTTCTGATCCGGAAGATGTATACTGCATCCATTGTGGGGCACTCCTGAAAAGAAAATAAAAAAGAGACTTTATAGAAAGGCTGTCCGGTGAAAAACGGATGGCTTTTTTTGTATATTTGCCTGTACTTATCATTACAGGTGTCTTGACACCTGTTAAGTCTGGTGGTATACTTGCAAAAAAATGTTAAGAATATGAGGAGAAAACATGAAAGAACATTATGACGTGATCGTTGTGGGAACAGGAGCCGCAGGCCTGTACTGTGCCCTGAATCTTCCGGAGAGGAAGAAGATCCTGATGATCACTAAAAAAGAAGCAGATCAGTCGGATTCTTTTCTGGCTCAGGGCGGAATCTGCATGCTTCGGGGAGAGGCTGACTACGATGATTATTTTGAGGATACCATGCGTGCCGGTCATTATGAAAATAATAAAAAAGCGGTAGACTTAATGATCCGAAGTTCTAACAGTATTATTCGCGATCTTCTTATGAGAAAAGTGGATTTTGAACGAAGTGAGGAAGGAGATCTTCTGTTTACCAGAGAAGGGGCACATTCCCAGCCCAGAATTCTTTTTCATAAGGATATTACAGGAAAAGAAATCACTTCCAGACTTCTTGAGCAGGCGCAGAAAAGAGAAAATATAGAAATCTGTGAATATATGACTATGGTGGATCTGATCTCTCAGGATAATATCTGCGGTGGTGTGGTGGTCATGGATGAGAAGGATGAGATCTATGATATTCGTGCGCCTTATGTGGTCCTGGCCTGTGGAGGGCTTGGCGGACTTTATAAAAATTCCACCAATTTTCCTCATATTACAGGAGATGCACTTGGCATTGCCATGAAACATCAGGTTGCCCTGGAGCATCTGGATTACATACAGATCCATCCGACTACTCTTTATTCCAAAAAGCCGGGCAGGAGATTTTTGATTTCAGAATCTGTACGGGGAGAGGGAGCGCATCTTTGTGACAAAAACGGACAGCGCTTTACCAATGAACTGCAGCCTCGAGATCTTCTGAGCCAGGCAATTTTTGCCCGGATGGAAAAGCAGGATACGGAATATGTATGGGAAGATATGCGCCCGTTAGGAGAGGATACCATCATGAAACATTTTCCGAACATTTTCAGACGTTGTCTGGAGGAAGGATATGATGTGCGTAAAGAACCGATTCCGGTAGTTCCTGCTCAGCACTATTTTATGGGAGGTATCCAGGTGGATCTGGGAAGCAGAACCTCCATGGAAGGGCTTTATGCCTGTGGCGAGACAAGCTGCAACGGGGTCCACGGAAAAAATCGTCTGGCAAGTAATTCTCTTTTGGAATCTCTGGTGTTTGCAAGAAGAGCGGCAGATGATATTATATTTGGGAAGAAACCGGAGCCATGCCGTGCGGGTGCCATTGACCGGAAATGTTATGAAGACCGGGAATCTCTGATGGCGGGCTATCGGAAAAACGTATTAAATGAAATCGAAAGGATGAAAAACAGTCATGAATGAGATTACAATGAAAATGCAGGCAGATGAGCTGATCATGATGGCTCTGAGAGAAGATATTACAAGTGAGGACGTTTCTACCAACGCTGTAATGCCGGAGGCACAGCAGGGAACAGTAGATCTGATTGCCAAGGAGGACGGAGTGATCGCCGGACTTCAGGTTTATGCAAGAGTATTTACCCTTCTTGATGATAAGACTGAAATTGAATTTTTCTGTAAGGACGGAGATCAGGTAAAGAACGGACAGCTTCTGGCAAAAGTAAACGGAGATATCCGTGTGCTTCTTTCCGGTGAGCGGGTAGCGCTTAATTATCTTCAGAGAATGAGCGGGATCGCTACTTATACAAGAGAGGTGGCAGGACTTCTGGAGGGCAGCAGCCTGACTCTTCTGGATACAAGAAAGACAACTCCAAACTGTCGTGTATTTGAAAAGTATGCCGTACGCGTAGGCGGTGGCTGTAACCATCGTTATAATCTTTCTGACGGAGTACTTCTGAAGGATAATCATATCGGGGCAGCCGGAAGCGTGGCAAAGGCTGTGGCTATGGCAAAGGCATACGCACCTTTTGTACGGAAGATTGAGATCGAGGTGGAATCTCTGGAGCAGGTAAAAGAGGCTGTAGAAGCAGGCGCAGACATCATCATGCTGGATAATATGACACCGGAACAGATGAAAGAGGCAGTTGCTTTTATTGACGGAAGGGCAGAGACAGAGTGTTCCGGAAATGTGACAAAAGAGAATATTGCAAAGATCCGCGACGTTGGCGTGGATTACGTTTCCAGTGGTGCGCTGACACATTCGGCACCGATCCTTGATATTTCCATGAAAAATCTTCACGCAGTCTGAGAGGAGGCATATCATGAACACCTCTGAGAGGAGAAAGGAGATCCTGCGGATCCTTCAGGGAACGGAAATCCCGGTTGCGGCCAGAGAGCTTGCGGCAAAATTCGGGGTGAGCCGTCAGGTGATCGTTCAGGATATGGCGGTGATCCGTGCGTCTACACCGGGTATTCTTTCCACCACAAAGGGATATGCCATTCAGCAGGACACCAGTTTTACCAGAGAATTTAAGGTGCGTCACAGACAGGAGCAGGCAGCAGAGGAATTAAATCTCATCGTAGACTGTGGCGGGCATGTGAAAAATATCAGTATCAGTCACAGGGTATATGGCCGTGTATCCGCAGAAATGGATATCCGGTCCAGACATGATGTGACAGAGTTTGTAGAGGCTTTAAGCAGCAGTCATTCTACAGTCCTGAGCAACGCTACTTCAGGCTATCATTATCATCTTGTGGAGGCGTCCAGTGAGGAACGTCTGGAGCTGATCGGGCAGCAGCTTGAAAAAGCGGGATTTCTGGCGCCCTTGCAGCCATGGGAAAAGAAAGAAAAAGAGGAGAATAAATTATGAAGATCGCAGAGATACAGGAGGAGATCCTCCGTCTGAAAAAGGAAAAGAATATCTGCATTCTGGCACATGCATATCAGGGACATGAGATCCTGGAGGTGGCAGATTACACAGGAGATTCTTATGGATTAAGCGTGCAGGCGTCCAAAAGCGACTGTGAAGGTATCCTCATGTGCGGCGTGCGTTTTATGGCAGAGACATGTAAGATCTTAAGCCCGGATAAAAAGGTATGGCTTCCGAATCCTGCAGCAGGATGTCCTATGGCTGAACAGCTTACAATAGAGGAACTGAGAGAACTGAAAAAGAAATATCCAGGTTATGCGGTTGTGGCTTATATCAACACAACGTCGGAGCTGAAAACAGAGTGTGATGTGTGTGTGACCTCTGCTTCCGCAGTGGAGATCTGCCGCCGTCTGGATCACGACAAGATTCTTTTTATTCCGGATCCTAATCTGGGACATTTTGTGGCAGAGCAGATCCCGGAAAAGACGTTTGCTTTTTATAACGGAGGATGTCCGCGCCATGCGGCAGTTACCGGAGATGAGGCGGAAAAGGCAAAAGCCGCTCATCCGGGAGCTCTTCTTCTGGTGCATCCGGAGTGTCGCCCGGAGGTTGTGAAGCACGCAGATTATATCGGTTCAACTACTGGAATCATGGCTTATGTAGAAAAATCAGAGGCAGAGGAATTTATTATCGGAACAGAGAACAGTATTGTGGAGCATCTGCAGTTTTCCTACCCGGAAAAAAGATTTTATCCTCTATCCGTATCTCTGACCTGTATGGATATGAAGGTTACGACGCTGATGGATATTTATAACTGCCTGAAGGGACAGGGAGGAGAAGAAATCCGGCTTCCGAAGGAAGTTATGGACGGAGCGGAAAAATGTATCAGAAGAATGGTTGAGTTAGGCTGAAAGAAAAACAGAAAAAAGACAGTCACATGACGGTTGTGACTGTCTTTTTTAATTATAAGCTTATAATTAAAAATAATTTCGTCTTCTATCAGCCGATGTTGTTAACGGCTTTTGTCAAACGGGAAACTTTTCTTGCACAGTTGTTTTTGTGGTAAACACCCTTGGATGTTGCTTTGCTGATAGTAGCAATTGCCTCGTTGAGTGCTACCTGTGCAGCATCCTTATCGTTGTTCTGAACTGCAGCTTCTACCTTTTTGATGGAAGTTTTAACAGCAGAGCGGATAGACTTGTTTCTCGCAGCTTTAGTTCTGTTTACTAAAATTCTTTTCTTTGCGGATTTAATGTTAGCCAATGTGATACACCTCCATTTCGAGTTTTTGATGATCTGTTCCAGAAACAGACACGGGCGCTTCTGTGAACATGCTTATATATTTTATTACACATATCTTTGAATGTCAATACATAATTCTCATAAAAAAGACAAATCCTACACAAAAAGACAATCTGGAGGAGAAAAAATGTTGGGAAACAGCAGGATCAGAACCGATCTGGCTCTGGAGGCAACGGAAAGCTTTGCGGAGAGAGACACAGAATTGCGGGGAGTGGAGATTCATGAAGACTATAATAAGGAAAAAGATATTCGTACAACCATTGTAAAGATCACTACGGAAAACGGAGCCAGGGCAATGGGAAGACCGCAGGGGAATTATATTACCATAGAGGCTCCTGATCTGTCTGCTTCTGATGAAGATTATCATCGGGAAATTTCCGGAGAGATTGCAAAGCATCTTCACAGCCTGATCAACCTGGAAAGGGAGACATCGGTTCTTGTGGTAGGACTGGGAAACAAAGGAATTACCGCAGATTCACTGGGACCGCTTGTGGTGGAAAATCTCCGGATGACCCGACATATCATACGGGAATACGGACTGAAAAGCAGTGGAAAAGAGCTCCTTCACCGGGTAAGCGGAATAGTGCCGGGGGTTATGGCACAGACGGGAATGGAAACATCGGAGATCATTCAGGGGATTACGGCGGAAACAAAGCCGGATGTAGTCATTGCAGTGGATGCACTGGCTGCCCGCAGTGTCCGGAGGCTGAATCGTACAGTTCAGATCACAGATACCGGAATTCATCCCGGATCGGGAGTCGGCAATCACAGAAATGGACTTACAGAAGATAATCTTCAGGTAAAGGTGATTAGCATAGGAGTTCCGACGGTAGTAGATGCGGCTACGATCGTTCATGATTCCATGGCACATCTTCTGGATGCGCTGGAGGAACAGGAACAGAAGGAATTTCTGGAAGAAATGATATCTCCGAATTTGTACAGTATGTTTGTTACGCCAAAAGATGTGGATGAAACTGTAAAGTATTTAAGCTTTACTATTTCAGAGGGGCTGAATATGGTCTTTTCCTGAACCGGGTATAATCACAGCTGCTTCATCATAGGATACTTTGAAAGGGGGGATCCTATGACGAAACTCCAGAAAATATCCTGTGTGTTTTTGAGTGTTTGTTTTTTTGCTGTTCTGGCAGGTATGCCGGGAGCGTTTTTTCTGAGGGGAAATGTGTACAGGCAGTTTCCCCTTTACTGTTTTTTGGAGGAAAAGGTCAGGAGTGTCCCTCAGAGAGAAGATCCGGATACTTATGAAAAACTTATGGAAAGCAATGCGAGGTATCTGGCGGAGCAGATGGAAAAGGAAAACCAGATCATGGATACAGCTGTGAAAGAACAGGACATGCCGTCTCCAAAAGCATCAGAAACTCCCAAAGCGACAGCAGCACCCACAGCAGCGCTGACAGCAGCACCGACAGCAGCACCGACAGCAGCGCCGACAGCAGCACCAACAGCAGCGCCGGTCCTTGCACAGATCCAACCGGCTCCTGTGATCAATCTGGCACCGGAGATGCTTGCGGATTATGATTATCTTCTGAATCATTTTTTTATTGTGGATGAAAGTACTGCTACGAACGCAGAGCAGCTGAATGCAGAAGAATTTCTGAAAAAGGATCTTACTGTGAAAAAGAATCCGGAGGTTCCACAGATCCTTATTTATCACAGTCATTCACAGGAAAATTTTGTGGATTCCAGAGAAGGAGAAAGAGCAGATACGATTGTAGGAGTAGGAGATCATCTTGAAAAAATCCTTACGGATACTTATGGTTACGGAGTGCTACATGTGACAGAGGAATTTGATATGGCAGGGGGAACTCTGGATCGGAGTGCGGCTTATGACTATGCGCGGCCTTATATAGAAAAAATCCTGCAGCAGAACCCTTCTGTTGAGGTGATTATTGATCTTCACAGAGACGGAGTGCCGGAAGACCGGCATCTGGTTACAGAAATCAATGGAAAACCTACCGCTCAGATCATGTTTTATAATGGATTAAGCTATACACGTTCCGGAGGACCGGTGGAATATCTGCCAAATCCTTACATACAGGATAATCTTGCATTTTCTTTTCAAATGGAATATCAGGCGGCACAGTACTATCCGAAACTGTACAGAGGCATTTATCTTTCCGGACTGAGGTATAACCTGCATTTGAAAAAACGGGCGGTTCTTCTGGAAGCGGGAGCGCAGACAAATACGGTACAGGAGGTAAAAAATGCAATGGAGCCTTTTGCAGATATACTGGATCGGGTACTGAGGGGAGATAAATAAGAATACGGAAAAAAGGGGGATTTGTCGAAAGTTTTTTGGGATAAAATAAAAAACAGTCTTGAAAGCTGGAACATACGTTTGTATAATGAAATATAGATAGAAAATCACTCTGGAAACAGTGCCGGGACATAGGGAAACCGCAGAGGATGTATGGACTTGATGCAGATACTTATGCTATAATGAGGCACGAATGTGACGAAAACACGGCTGCTGTTCCTGAAGGGAGCAGAACCAAAACATACAGTAGATAAGAGGAGGAAAACTGCGGAATGACAGATCAGAGCAAGATTCGTAACTTCTGCATTATTGCACATATCGACCACGGAAAGTCTACACTGGCTGACCGTATTATTGAAAAAACCGGACTTCTGACCCAGAGGGAGATGCAGTCCCAGATTCTGGACAATATGGAACTGGAAAGAGAAAGAGGAATCACCATTAAGTCTCAGGCAGTGCGCATTGTATATAAGGCTAAAGATGGGGAAGAATATATTTTTAACCTGATCGATACTCCGGGGCATGTGGATTTTAATTATGAGGTATCCAGAAGTCTTGCTGCCTGTGATGGGGCGATCCTTGTGGTAGATGCAGCTCAGGGAATCGAAGCACAGACTCTGGCCAATGTTTATCTGGCTTTGGAGCATAATCTGGATGTGCTCCCTGTGATCAATAAGATCGATCTTCCAAGTGCGGAACCGGATCGTGTGATCAATGAGATTGAGGATGTGATCGGGCTGGAGGCGCAGGACGCGCCGCAGATTTCAGCCAAGACCGGGCTGAATATTGAGGATGTTCTGGAGCAGATCGTAGAAAAGATCCCGGCTCCGGATGGAGATCCGAATGCGCCGCTGAAGGCTCTGATCTTTGATTCTATTTATGATTCTTATAAAGGTGTCATTGTATTCTGCAGACTGATGGATGGAAGGATAAAAAAAGGAACTACCGTAAAAATGATGGCTACAGGATTCTCGACAGAGGTGGTAGAGGTTGGATATTTTGGCGCAGGACGTTTTATTCCCTGTGACGAACTGAGTGCAGGAATGGTAGGATATTTTACTGCAAGCATTAAGAATGTCAGCGATACCCGGGTAGGCGATACGGTAACAGATGTAGCAAACCCCTGTAAAGAAGCACTTTCGGGATATAAGAAGGTACAGCCGATGGTTTATTGCGGACTTTATCCGGCCGATGGTGCCAGATATGGAGACCTTCGGGATGCCCTGGAGAAGCTTCAGCTGAATGATGCCTCGCTTTTTTATGAGCCGGAGACATCTGTGGCGCTGGGATTTGGATTCCGCTGCGGCTTTTTGGGACTTCTTCATCTGGAGATCATTCAGGAGAGACTGGAGAGGGAATATAACCTTGATCTGGTCACGACTGCTCCGGGAGTAATTTATAAGGTGTATAAGACCAACGGGGAGATGATCGAGCTTACCAATCCGTCTAATCTGCCGGATCCATCGGAGATTGAATATATGGAGGAACCTATGGTCAATGCGGAGATCATGGTGACAACTGAGTTTATTGGTGCGATCATGGATCTCTGTCAGGAAAGACGGGGACAGTATATTGGTATGGATTATATGGAAGAAACCCGTGCACTTCTGAAATATAAGCTTCCTCTTAACGAGATCATTTATGACTTTTTTGATGCGCTGAAGTCACGTTCCAGAGGATATGCTTCTCTGGATTATGATCTTTGTGGATATGAGCGCAGCGAGCTTGTGAAGCTGGATATTCTTGTAAATAAAGAGGAGGTAGACGCACTTTCCTTTATCGTTCATGCAGAAACGGCTTATGAGAGAGGAAGAAAAATGTGCGAGAAGCTGAAGGAGGAAATCCCCAGACAGCTTTTTGAAATTCCGATCCAGGCAGCAGTAGGAAGTAAGATCATTGCCAGAGAGACCGTCAGAGCTATGCGTAAGGACGTACTTGCCAAGTGCTACGGTGGTGATATCAGCCGTAAGAAAAAACTTCTGGAGAAACAGAAGGAAGGTAAGAAACGTATGCGCCAGGTAGGTAATGTAGAGATTCCGCAGAAGGCATTTATGAGTGTCCTGAAACTGGATGAGAAATAAAAGGATGAGATACCTATGAAAAAATATACGAAAAAAAAGCTGGCAGTTATATCTGTACTTATGCTCTGTGTTTTTCTGTCCGGATGCGGATGCGGCAAAAAAAAGAAGGATCCTGCTTCTGAGCAGGTTTTAAAGATCAGTATTACTCCGGAACCGTCGCCAACACAAAAACCGGATGAGATCGATAAGGACGCAGTGGTGACGAAGGGTGGAGTGACTATGGTGAATGAATATCTGATATCTCAGGAGGGATCAGGTGAATAATAGAGAGAAAGCACCTCTGGAGCTTTATGTCCATATCCCTTTCTGCATAAAAAAGTGCGATTACTGTGACTTTCTGTCCGGACCTGCCGGGCGGGAAGTACAGAAAAGGTATGTAAAAGCGCTTCTGGAAGAAATCGCCGGAGTTTCCGGTTTTTCGGAAAGAAAGATCAGTTCTGTATTTATTGGAGGAGGAACGCCGTCAGTGCTGGAAGCCTCTGAAACAGCGGAGATCATGGATGCTTTAAGAGGAAAATTTCGTATTTCCAGCCGGACAGAGATCACAATGGAAGTGAATCCGGGAACGCTTACAAAAGAGAAACTGGAACAGTATAAAGTATCAGGCATCAACCGTCTGAGTATGGGGCTGCAGTCAACTGAAAACAGTGAGTTGAAAATCCTTGGAAGAATCCATATGTTTGAAGAGTTTCTGGATAATTACCGACTTGCCCGGGATATCGGATTTAATAATATTAATGTAGATCTGATGTTTGCCATACCCGGGCAGAGCTGTGAAAGCTGGGAGAAAAATCTGAGGACAGTGGCAGAACTGGAGCCGGAACATATTTCGGCCTACAGTCTGATCATTGAAAAAGGAACTCCTTTTGCAGAGCGTAATCTGGAACTTCCGGACGAGGATTCTGAATACCGGATGTATGAGGATACAGCAGCAATCCTTGAAAGCTATGGATATCACCAGTATGAGATATCCAATTATGCAAAAACAGGATTTGAATGCAGACATAATATCGGTTACTGGAAAAGAACCGAATATCTGGGCATGGGACTGGGCGCAGCATCCCTGGTCTCAGAGGGAGACAGGCAGTGCCGTTTCAACAATACAGGAGAGATGCAGGAATATTTCAGCGCCAGCCGCAGTCCGGAAAACATACGGAAAGAAAAAATTTTTCTGTCAGCTGCAGAGCAGCAGGAGGAATTTATGTTTCTGGGATTGCGAATGACAGAGGGAATATCAGAAAAAGATTTTCTTTCCTGTTTTGGTGTACCGGCAGAGAAAATTTATGGACAGGTTCTGGAAAAATACAGAAAAATGGGCTTTTTAGAAAAAAAAGGATGTTTCTGGAGATTTACCCGTCAGGGGATTCATGTAAGTAATCATATTCTGGCAGAGTTTCTGCAGGAATAGCAGACAGGATCAGAAGAACAGCAGCATACAGGAAATTTGGAGGAATAGATGGCTGAACATACAACAGGAAAAAAATTTATCAGGATCCGGGGAGCAAATGTAAATAATCTGAAAAATCTCAGTGTGGATATCCCGAGGGATGAGTTTGTGGTTCTGACAGGTGTCAGCGGCTCAGGTAAATCTTCTCTTGCCTTTGATACGATATACGCGGAAGGGCAGAGACGATACATGGAGTCGCTTTCTTCTTATGCCAGACAATTCCTTGGACAGATGGAAAAACCGGATGTGGAAATGATAGAGGGACTTCCGCCGGCAATTTCCATTGATCAGAAATCCACCAATCGTAACCCGAGATCTACGGTAGGAACAGTGACGGAGATTTATGACTATCTGCGTCTGCTTTACGCAAGGATAGGAATTCCTCATTGTCCTAAATGTGGAAAAGAAATCAAAAAACAGACAGTAGATCAGATGGTGGATCATATTATGGCACTTCCTGAACGAACCAGATTGCAGCTTCTGGCACCGGTGGTCAGAGGGCGGAAGGGTACACATGCCAAACTTCTGGAACAGGCAAAAAGAAGCGGATATGTGAGGGTACAGATTGATGGAAGTCTGTATGAATTGTCTGAAGAGATTAAACTGGATAAAAATATCAAGCATAATATAGAAATTATCGTTGACCGTCTTGTGGTCAAGCCGGGAATTGAAAAGCGACTGGCGGATTCAATAGAAACTGTGCTGGATCTTGCGGAAGGTCTGCTGATGGTGGATACCATGGATGGCAATGTTCTTACATTCAGCCAGAGCTTTTCCTGCCCGGATTGTCAGATCAGCATTGATGAGATAGAGCCCAGAAGTTTTTCTTTTAATAACCCATTTGGAGCCTGCCCGGACTGTCTGGGACTGGGGTACAAAATGGAATTTGATGAGGATCTGATGATCCCGGATAAGTCTCTGAGCATTTCTCAGGGAGCGATCGCCGTTATGGGCTGGCAGTCCTGTACCGATAAGGGAAGCTTTACCAGAGCAATCCTGGACGCGCTGGCAAAAGAATATAAATTCAGTCTGGATACACCGTTTCAGGATTATCCACAGAAAATTAAAGATGTGCTGATCCATGGGACAGAGGGACGTTCAGTCAAGGTTTATTATAAAGGCCAGCGGGGTGAAGGCGTTTATGACGTGGCTTTTCCCGGACTGATCAGAAATGTGGAGCAGAGATACAGGGAGACCGGCTCGGATGCAATGAAGCAGGAATACGAAACTTTTATGCGGATCACACCCTGTAAAACCTGCAGGGGACAGCGTCTGAAAAAAGAGGCTCTGGCTGTTACGGTAGGGGATAAGAATATTTATGAGCTGACAGCTCTTTCCATAGAAAATCTGAAAAAATTCATGAAGGATCTGACGCTCACAGAGCAGCAGGAACTGATCGGCAGGCAGATTCTCAAAGAAATCCGCGCCAGAGTGGGATTTCTGGCGGAAGTAGGGCTGGATTATCTGTCGCTTGGACGCGCCACATCCACGCTTTCCGGAGGAGAAGCACAGAGGATCCGTCTTGCGACCCAGATCGGTTCCGGTCTGGTAGGGGTAGCGTATATTCTTGATGAGCCGAGTATCGGACTGCATCAGAGAGATAATGACAGACTTCTGAAAGCCCTGATGCGCCTGCGGGATCTGGGAAACAGCCTGATCGTAGTAGAGCATGATGAGGATACTATGAGAGCGGCAGACTGTGTCGTGGATATCGGTCCGGGGGCGGGCGAACACGGAGGCAGGCTGGTCGCTATGGGAACGGCAGAGGATCTTATGAAAAATCCTGATTCTGTAACCGGTGCCTACTTAAGCGGAGCATATAAAATACCGGTACCGGAAGAAAGGAAGAAACCTTCCGGATGGCTGAAAATCCGGGGCGCATCAGAAAACAATCTGAAGCAGGTCAATGTGGATATTCCTCTGGGAGTTATGACCTGTGTGACCGGGGTAAGCGGATCAGGGAAAAGTTCTCTTATCAATGAGGTTCTTTATAAAACTCTTGCCAGAGATCTGAATCGTGCAAGGATCATCCCGGGGAAACACAAAGAAATTCAGGGAAAAGATCAGCTTGATAAGGTGATCAGCATTGATCAGTCTCCTATTGGACGGACACCAAGATCCAATCCGGCCACATATACAGGTGTGTTTGACCAGATCCGCGATCTATTTGCTTCTACAGCAGACGCCAAGGCAAGAGGCTATAAAAAAGGAAGATTCAGCTTTAATGTAAAAGGCGGAAGATGTGAAGCATGCAGCGGCGATGGAATTATTAAGATCGAGATGCATTTTCTGTCAGATGTGTATGTACCATGTGAGGTATGCAAGGGAAAACGCTATAACAGGGAAACTCTTGAAGTAAAATATAAGGATAAAAATATCTATGATGTTCTGAACATGACAGTGGAAGAAGCTCTGGAGTTCTTTGAAAATATTCCATCTATCCGCAGAAAAATACAAACCCTTTATGATGTGGGACTTTCTTATATCCGCTTGGGACAGCCATCGACAGAGCTTTCCGGAGGAGAGGCGCAGAGGATTAAGCTGGCTGCGGAACTCAGCCGCAGAAGCACGGGAAAAACCATCTATATTCTGGATGAACCCACAACAGGACTCCATTTTGCGGATGTCCATAAGCTGGTGGATATCCTGAAACGGCTTTCGGAAGGCGGAAATACAGTGGTTGTCATTGAGCACAATCTTGATGTGATCAAAACGGCTGATTATATTATAGACATGGGCCCGGAAGGCGGAGACAGGGGAGGAACTGTGATCGCCAGAGGAACACCGGAAGAGATTGTAAAGGTTCCGGAGTCTTATACAGGGCAGTATGTTGCAAAATATCTGAACGGAGAAAATTAAAATTCTTCAGACTGTTATTTATCAGAATACAGCAGAAAGGAGACCTAATATGCCTGCAAATGATATCGGGATCGATCTGGGCACAAAAAACTGTCTGGTTTATTCTACGGGAAAGGGACTTGTCCTTCAGGAGCCCTCTATCGTTGTTTATGATAAGGATACAGAAAAAATCAGGGCAATCGGAGAGGAAGCACGGCAGATGGCAGGTCATGTGACTTCTAATATGGAAGTGATACGACCGATCAGTCAGGGTGTGATCGTTGATTTTAATGTTACGGAAAAAATGCTGAAATATTTTATAACAAAGGCAATGGGGAATCGTGCTTTCCGAAAACCGAGGATCAGTATCTGCGTGCCGAGCGGGATTACAGAGATCGAGCGAAAGGCTGTGGAAGAGGTTACTTATCAGGCCGGAGCAAGAGAGGTTTTTCTGGTGGAAGAGCCTATAGCGGGGGCTATTGGAGCCGGTGTGGACGTGACAAAGCCTTTTGGAAATCTGATCGTTGATATCGGAGGCGGTACGACAGATGTTGCAGTGATCTCTATCGGGGGTGTTGTTGTTTCTGCTTCTGTAAAGGTTGCCGGAGATGCTTTTGACCAGGCAATCCTGGAATATGTGCGTAAAAGCCACAGCCTTTTTATCGGAGAAGATATGGCTGAACAGATTAAGATCAAAATAGGTACGGCAATAGAGGAAACCGAGCCTCAGGTCATGGAGGTTAAGGGACGAAATATTATGACAGGCCTTCCGAAGATTGTTAAGCTTACTTCGGAGGAGATCAGAGCAGCTCTTCGGGATGCGACAGGACAGATTGTGGAGACTGTACATGGTGTGCTTGAAAAAACACCTCCTGAACTTGCAGCGGATATTGTAGACAGAGGGATTGTCCTGACGGGAGGAGGGGCGCTTCTTCGGGGAATGGATTCACTGATCGAGCAAAAAACCGGGGTAAATACACTGACGGTGCAGAATGCTATGAATGTGGTAGCGGTAGGAACCGGAAAATATGCGGAGATCATGGCAAGAATGGAAGATTAGAGATATGAGTGAATACGTAACCGGGTATATCGATCATATAATATTCAGAAATGAGGAAAACGGATATACCGTTTTTGTGATGAAAGGTGTGGAGGGGCAGGAAGAGCTGACCTGTGTGGGGAGTTTTCCCGTAATCAGTCAGGGAGCAACGATAGAGGCCTCAGGCAGCTATATCAATCATCACATATATGGAAAACAGTTTCAGATCACATCCTTTGCAGAAAAAATGCCGGAGGATGCTCAGGCAATGGAACGCTACCTGGGATCAGGGGCGATCAAGGGGATCGGAGCAGCGCTGGCAGCCCGGATCGTCCGTCATTTTGGAGAAGAAACTCTTCGTATTGTAGAGGAAGAGCCGGAGCGCCTGGCAGAAGTGAAAGGAATCAGTGAAAAAAAAGCCCGTGAAATTGCGGCGCAGACAGCTGAGAAAGCAGATATGCGTAAGGCGATGATGTTTCTTCAGAAATATGGCATTTCTCTGAATCTGGGGGCAAAGATCTACCAGAAGTACGGGGATTCTGTATATAGTGTACTTCAGGAAAATCCGTATCGTCTTGCAGATGATATCAGTGGGGTCGGATTTAAGATTGCAGATGAGATCGCGGGCCGTATAGGAATACATACAGATTCAGATTACAGGATACGAAGCGGTATGCTGTATACTCTTTTGCAGGCAACAGGAGAAGGGCATATTTATCTTCCGAAAGAGGAATTATTTTTTCGGTCTTCGGAACTTCTGGGAGTAGATTCCTCTTATATGGAAAAACATCTTATGGATCTTTCTATGGAGAGAAAGGTAATACAGAAGGAGGCAGAGGGGAAAATTCTTGTTTACCCCAGCCGGTTTTATTATCTGGAACTTAATACGGCAAGGATGCTCAGAGAATTGAATGTATTATGTCCGGAGGAAGAAGCTTTTGTTCAGAGAAGGATTGCCCAGATAGAAAAAGAAACGGGGACGATTCTGGATGAAATGCAGAAGAAAGCTGTGACGGAAGCGGCCAGCCACGGACTGTTTATTCTGACCGGAGGTCCGGGAACAGGAAAGACTACAACGATTAATGCAATTATCCGCTTTTTTGAAGGGGAAGGTGTGGAACTGAGACTGGCAGCGCCGACGGGAAGAGCTGCAAAACGTATGACCGAGACTACCGGATATGAGGCACAGACCATCCACAGGCTTCTGGAACTGAATGGTATGCCGGAGGAAGAAAAGGAAGGTCAGGCGGTTCATTTTGAAAGAAATGCCGAAAATCCACTGGATGCAGATGTAGTAATTATTGATGAGATGTCCATGGTGGATATTCAGCTGATGCATTCGCTTCTTCTGGCAGTGACAGCCGGGACGAGATTGATTCTTGTAGGAGATGAAAATCAGCTTCCGAGTGTAGGACCGGGAAATGTTCTCAGAGACATCATAAGAAGCGGAGAATTTTCTGTGGTAGAGCTGAAAAAAATTTTCCGACAGGCTTCGGAAAGTGATATCGTGGTGAATGCCCATAAGATCAACAGGGGAGAACAGGTTACTTTAAGTAACAAAAGCAGAGATTTCTTTTTTCTGAAAAGACAGGACGCAGATATTATCATCCGTGTGCTGATTGCTCTGATCCAGGAGAAACTTCCAAAATATGTGGAAGCAAAGCCTTTTGATATTCAGGTGCTGACACCTATGCGAAAAGGGCTTCTGGGAGTGGAGCGCCTGAATCAGATCCTTCAGAGATACCTGAACCCACCGGAACCATCCAAGAAAGAGAAAGAATATGGACAGGGGCTGTTCCGTGAAGGAGATAAGGTTATGCAGATCCGGAATAATTATCAGCTGGAATGGGAAATCAGGGGAAGATATGGTATTCCGGTAGAAAAAGGTGTGGGAGTCTTTAACGGAGATACCGGAATTCTGAAAAACATAAATGAGTTTGCGGAAACGGCAGAGGTAGAATTTGAAGATGGACGGTGGGCGGAATATTCATTTAAACAGCTTGAGGAACTGGAGCTTGCCTACGCGGTGACGATACATAAATCGCAGGGCTCGGAATACCCTGCGGTAGTGCTTCCGCTTTTATCCGGACCAAGAATGCTCCTTAACAGAAACCTGCTTTATACAGCAGTGACACGGGCTCGAAAATGTGTCACTATAGTGGGAAGTGAAGAGACCTTCCGGGAAATGATCAATAATGAAAAGCAGCAGAGACGCTACAGCTCTCTGGATATGAGACTGAGGGAAGATATGTAGCAGGAAAGAAGTTTTTTCATCGGGGAGAAAGGACGGTTTTGAATCAATATCTGAAATTGTTTCTGAATATACTTTATCCCAGACACTGTCCGGTCTGCCATCGGATATTAAAGGATCAGAAAAAGAATATCTGTCCGGAATGTGAGAACATATTTATCAGAGCAGATAAAGACTACTGTCTGAAGTGTGGTAAACCTGTGAAAGAAGAGGAAGAATACTGTGATGAATGTAGAGCCGGAAAAAGGAGCTTTGACAGAAATATATCTGTATTTGTTTATAATGAAAGAATGCGCCAGTCTCTGGTAAGATACAAATATTACGGATACAGAGAATATGGAGATTACTTTTCAGCCTGTATATGCAGATATGCAGCTCAGAACATCTGTAACTGGAAGCCGGATGTGATCGTTCCTGTTCCCCTTACTGCGCGCAAGCAGAGGCAGAGAGGGTTTAATCAGGCGGGATATCTGGCAGACCGGGTGGGGCAGTATTTTGGAATTCCTGTAAGCCACAGTCTTCTGAAAAAAATACATAAAACAAAATCTCAGAAAAAACTAAGCGCTTCTCAACGCAGACAGAATCTTAAAGATGCTTATCGTACGGGAGAAGACCTGCACGGAATCACGGTACTTGTTATTGATGATGTTTACACAACCGGCAGTACTATGGAGGCAGCGGCCTCCTGCCTGAAGGAAGCCGGAGCTGAAAAAGTATATGGGATTACTCTGTGTACAGGGCATGGCTGAGAAAAACCATAAAAACACTTTTCATGAATAGGGATATATGTTACAATTAAATTACTTTGAATACTGGGATTTTTTTGGAAAGAGGAGAAAGAACCGCTTTTATCTATAAGAAAAAGTCGGTTTGTTGAGGAGTAGATCATGATTAATGAAGAAAAAGTTAAAATAATGACAAAAATTGCCATGTATGAACAGGGGAACGGCAAAAAATATCTTCCTGTCAGTAAATACTACAGAAGTGATTATATTGGACTGGCTCTGATCAAGAACTTCTTTCTTGTCACCATTGGTTATGCTCTGCTTGTTGCGGCAATTGGTGTATATTATGGAGAGTACCTTATGGAAAATATCCATAAGATGAATCTGGTGACCATGGGAGTGTATATACTGGTGGGCTATGTGGTAATGCTTGTGGGATATTCTATCCTTACATATGTACAGTATTCCGTAAAGTATTATAAGGCCAAAAAAAGTGTGAAAGAATATTACAGCCAGCTTACAGCACTCAGCAGGATTTATGCCCGGGAAGAGAAAAAAACAGCAGGCAGAGGAACCGCAGGAGGATATCGAAAATGACAGCATTATTGGAACTTAAACAGAAAATAAAAAATCTGTACAGTAAATATGAAATGTATCTGCAGCCGCTGATGAAATTTATACTGGCACTGGTATATTTTGTCTGGATCAATTCAAATATGGGGTATATGAGTGCCCTTGATAATATATTTGTGATACTTATCCTTGCTCTGATCTGTTCGATCCTGCCGTCGGGAATGATGATCTTCGCAGGGTTTGCCATGATGCTGGGACACAGCTATGCTCTGGGAATCGATGTTGCGGGCTTTATGCTGGTAATGATCCTGTTCATGGTCATTTTGTTTCTCAGATTCAGTGCAGGGAACAATATCGTTCTGGTTTTGACCCCTCTTGCCTGTGCATTTGACATTCCGGTACTTCTCCCTATTGGATGTGGTCTTCTGGGAAGTGCCTTTTCCGCTCTTCCGGCAGCCTGTGGTGTGATCCTTTACTTTTTTATCCGTTTTATCAGAACACAGGCACAGGTACTTCAGACAGCAGACCTGCAGATCCTGGACAGAATCACCCTTCTTGCAGACGGGTTTATGAAAAATGGTACAATGTGGCTGACCCTGATCGCTTTTGTTGTGGTGATTCTTGTGGTGAATCTGATCCGCACAAGAATGTTTGACTATGCATGGAGGATTGCGATTGTAGCCGGAGGTGTGATTTATGTGGTAGTCATGCTGATAGGCAGCAGCGTTATGGGAGTTGCGGTTCCCGTGATTCCTACGATCATCTTTTCGGTTGTTTCCGTACTGATTTGTATGATACTGGAATTTTTCGTGTTCGGAGGAGACTATACTCGTACAGAAAGACTTGAATATGAGGATGATGAGTATTATTATTATGTTAAAGCGGTTCCAAAAGCTCTGGTGACCAGTTCGGAACGCAGCATTAAAAAAATCAATGGTGTGCCGGACAGAGAAGAACGGAAACAGAATGAGCGCGTTGTGAAATATAACGAGCCTCTGTTTCAGGAGGCGGAACCTGTAAAAAAGAAAAAAGAAAGAAGAAAAACACAGGATGCGGATATTATGATCCAAAGACCTGATGTTGACAGCGTGGATTTTGAGAAAAAACTGGAGGAATCTCTGAAAGATCTTTAAAAATCCGTAAAATCAGTTTTGTAACCTGAAAACACAGCAGTAAAAGAAAGGAGTCCGTATGCAGAACATCATAAGTATATTGAGCAGGTATCTGTCGCATATCAATATGCCTTCTGTCAATATCATTGATGTAATAGAGATTTTGCTGATCTCTGTCTTTGTATATCAGTTTATGGTATGGATCAAATATACCCGTGCCTATAACCTGCTGAAAGGGCTTCTGATCATTGTAACCTTTTTACTGATCGCTTATATCTTTAAAATGAATACAATCCTGTGGATTGTGTCAAAGCTGGCAACAGCCCTTATTACTGCAGTGATCGTTATCTTCCAGCCTGAACTTCGGAAAATTGTGGAACAGCTGGGACAAAAACGGATCATGGCTGCTATCATTCCTTTTGATGTGGGAAAAGAAGTTCAGGAACGGTTCACTGACAAGACGATCAATGAACTTGTAAAAGCCTGTCTTGATATGAGCGAAGCGAAAACAGGTGCACTGATCGTTATTGAACAGAAAAATCTTCTGGACGAATTTATACGAACAGGCATTAATGTGGATGCAGTTCTTTCCAGTCAGCTTCTGACAAACATATTTGAACACAATACTCCTCTTCATGACGGAGCTGTTGTTATGAGAGGAAATCGTATCGTTGCGGCAACCTGCTATCTGCCACTGTCAGATAATATGGAACTGAGCAAACAGCTTGGAACCAGACACAGGGCCGGAGTGGGAATCAGCGAGGTGTCCGATTCAGTGACAATTATTGTTTCTGAGGAAACCGGACAGATTTCCGTAGCTCAGGAGGGAAAACTTCTGAGAGATATTTCGTCTGCTCAGCTCCGTGAAATTCTGGAGAGGGCGCAGAATAAGAAAATTGTGGATAATAACAAATTGAGACAGCTTTTGAAGGGAAGGTCAAAGAATGAAGGAAAAAATCACAAATAATCTCTCTTTGAAAATACTTTCTCTGATCGTTGCTATCCTTGTATGGCTCCTGGTGATCAATGTAGATAATCCGATTGTAACGAAAACCTATGTGGTTTCGGAAGTACAGCTCTTAAATGAAGCATATATCGATGCGGATGGCAAGATGTGTATGCGTGATGAGAATCAGGAACCTGTCCGTGTGACAATAAAGGCACAGAGAAAAATTCTGGATGACATTACGACTTTTGACATACGGGCTGTAGCAGATCTTCAGCAGGCAGTCAGCCTGGATACGGCACCGGTTATGGTTCCTATTACAGCGACTGTAGGTAAGATTCCGGCAGAAAATATTCAGGTGAATCCCCAGAATCTCAGTCTTCATATTGAGGATAAGGAAACGCAGGAATTTGTAGTGAATGTTACAACAAACAATACAAGACCTGACAGGGGATACGAAATAGGAAGTCTTGTATCCAGTCCTGAGAAACTCAGGATTACAGGACCGACTTCGCTGATTAATAAAATAGATAAGGTGACGGCATCTGTTGATGTGGGAGGAGAAACCTCTGATGTAACAAGGGAAACAGATGTTTCGGTTATTGATAAAAATGGAGAAGAGTTCAGCAGTCAGGACATGAGCTATCTGAATGTATCCAAGGTATATGTAACAGCCAGGCTGTGGAAAGTACGCACAGATGTGAAGATCAGTGCAGAGTGCTCCGGAGTCCCGAAGGAAGGATATCAGATAGAGAGTGTGACTACAACTCCCAATGTGCTCAGTGTAGCAGGCAATGACGAAACTTTGTCTGCGCTTGCAGAGCAGAACAATACAATCTGGATACCGGCAGATGCAATTGATATTTCCGGCAGGGACAAAGACTATGAGACAAAAATAAATATTTCTGAATATCTGCCGGATGGAGTGAAGCTTACCAGTGATTCCAGTGAGGATGTTTTTATTCATGTCAATATCCTTCCTCTGGGAAGCACGGTATGTGATCTGCCTACAAAAAATATTTCAGTAAAAAATCTTCCGGACGGAATGCAGGCTGCATTTGACGCGGCACAGATAGAAATACGTGTAAGAAAAACAAAAGAAGATCTGGGAGATTTGCGTACAAAGGATATCAAGGCCTCGATCGACCTTAAGGATAAAGAAGAAGGTGCCTGTGAGGTGCCGGTAAATATTGAGATTCCGGAAGGATATGAACTGGTAGACGAGGTGACAACTGCCGTAGAGGTTTCAAAAATTTCAAAAGCAGAAGAAGATAATTGAACAGGAGATGACAAAATGATCAGTCAGAAAATTACAGTAAATAATCCTTCAGGTCTTCACCTGCGGCCTGCCGGAAATTTGTGTAATGTGGCTATTAAGTACGATTCGGTGATTACATTTTCCTATGAAGGAGGAACTGCAAATGCAAAAAGTGTACTCAGCGTGCTTGGTGCCTGTGTAAAATGCGGGGATGAAATTGAACTTGTCTGTGAAGGCGCAGATGAGGAAAGTGCAATGAAAGCTATGGTCGATGCAATCAGCAGCGGCCTTGGTGAATAAATGTTACAAGATGTGTGAAGAAGAAATAAGGAGGAATTACGTTGAAGAAACGAGTGGTGGCAATTCTTTTAAGCTTTACTTTGTGTTCAGCTATGGTGACAGAAGCCGGAGCGGCAGCTTTTGCTGATCCGTCAGTTGTGGTTGCTTCAGAAGCAGCTTTTGGAGACCAGGTGGAAAGCACAGAAGCAGAACAGTCAGAGGAAGTTCAGACAGAATCGCCGGAAGAAGTTGAGGATGGTAACATAGCAATTGATGGGACTGAGGGAGAGCAGGCTTCTGATGAGTTTTCAGACAGCATGTCAGACGAAGGGGCAGACATTACAGTGGATGATACGGAAGAAGTGATTCCGGGTGATGAGCCTGCTTCCGGTGATACCTCAGATGAAAATACAGCAGACATACCGGATGCTGAAGTGGAGTTCACGGAAGAACTCTTCAGTGCAGGGGATTCATCTCCGGTAACTCTGGAGACAGAGGAGAACACAGCAGATGTTCTGGCAGCGGATATCGAAAACATTGATGAAGAAAATCATAAGGCAACGGTTCTTCATACTCGCTGGAAGCTGGAAAACGGAAAATGGAAGCTTGCGAAGCCTGCACTTCCGGTAAGAAACGCAGCTGCTGCAGGAACCGTCGAGGTTCTGGATGGAACAGCAGCAGATGATGGAGTTGTTCAGGATATGACAGCAGAGGAGCCCTCTGCGGGAGAGGCAGAACTTGCTTTTGAGGATCAGGAGAATGTGGTAGTTGAGAGTGAAGAACAGTCGGCACCGGAGACAGAAGTAATTCCTGAGACAGAAGCAGAAGCAGTTCCGGAGACAGAAGTTTACAGTAACGAAGCTGTTGTAGGAAATACAACTGAGTATTTTACAAACCAGATGGTGGAGATTACAACGGTATCCAGTGATAAGAAGGAACTGGAGAAAGGTATCTACTATTTTGATGAGGACGGATATCTGGTAACTGGCAGAAGAACAGTCAAAAAGAATACACCGGGCTTCCAGTTCGGTTCTGACGCAGAGTTTTATTTTCTGGACGCATCCAGAGCAAAAGTTACCAATACAAATACAGAAGAGGGAAAAAATCTGACACCGTTTAATTCTGCTCTTGGCCAGATGCAGAAAAATTACAATTGGCTGTGGGACGGCGGCGCTTTCCATAATTATGGAAGTGACGGACGTGCGGCTAAAATTACCGGAAATAAGATGTATAATATTAATGGTCAGTATTATTATCTTTTAAATGGCGGAAAACCTTTTGTCGGTATCAGAGAAGCTACATGGAATAACAAAAAGTCATGGTATTATTTTAAAAATGCATCAGGAAGTAATAGTATTCCAGGTGTAATGGCTAAAAAATGCTGGGGAAGCAGAAAGACTCCAGGAGGTCAGAAATGGATGTATTTTGGTGCTACAGGCCGTTGGGAGAAAAAACCGGCAGGCATATATAAGGTGATGGCACCATCAAAAAATACAGACTATGTGCTTAATTCTTCAGGATATCTTGTGAAAAACAATATAGTAACAACCCCCGGAGGCTCTGTTTATATGGGAAATAAATGGGGCTGGGCATATAAAGACAGTGTTGTGAAATATAAAAATGCAAGATATTATTTCGGCAAAGATGGAAAGCGCGTAAACTGGAAAAATCGTTGGATAAAGGTTCCGAATGGAAATAAAAAACCACGTTACTATTATCTGGGAAGTAATCCGGGACGCATACAGGAAAAACACGGGATCCAGAAAATTGTAATGAATAAAAAGTTTGTTGGATGGTTCATGTTTGATTCCAGGGGAAACAATCTTCAGAGTGCATGGTCAGGAGATCGATATTTTATTTCTGATGGACGTATGGCAAGCGGATTCCTTAAGTTGGGCAATACTGCTTACTTCATGGAGCGAAGTTCATCAACTAAATGTCGTGGAAAAAAATATAAGAATCAGTGGATAAAGTATAATAACAAATATTATTATGCAACAAGAACCGGAAGACTGTATGGCGGTGGATGGAAAACAATTAATGGCGGCAGATATTATTTTAAGGATTGGACAGCTGTAACAAACAAAACTGTGAAAGACCCTTCAACAAATAAATATGGTTATTTAAACAGCAGGGGAAAATATGAAACAGAATGGATTACATATGACCCTTCCAAAAATTATGCTCGCTATATAGATCCTGAAACAGGAAAGGTTCTGAAGAATACAGTAAAAGTAATTAATGGAGTGAACTACCGTTTTGACAAAAATGGTAATCGTGTTACTGACCGGACAAATGAATTCAGACAGAAATCCTATTATATAGAATGTGATCGTGTGAACGGTGTTATGACAGTTTATACAAACAGCAAAAAAACAACGCCGATCAAGACGATTCGCGTTTCTGTAGGTAATCCAGGGACACCGACTCCGCTGATGACCAATGAAAAAATTGACCGGGCAGGCCGTTGGCAGCTTCTTATGGGACCGTCCTATGGTCAGTACGGAACCCATGTACGAGGCGGTATCTATATCCACTCTATTGCATGTGGATTGCCGCATGCCAATAATCTTCCGGCAGGTGAATATCTGAAGCTGGGCAATCCGGCATCTCACGGCTGTATCCGTTGCTGTGTGGCAGATGCAAAATGGATCTGGGATAACTGCAATGGATCAAGGATTACTGTTTTTGATGGTAAGTATACTTCTAATGAATGTTTTAAGGGACCTCTGGGCAGAAATCCGCTGAAGCCTCTGAGAGGAAACGGAACCTTTGACCCGACCGATCCAATTTACAATTAATAATTAAAAATTAAAAAGGAGGCTGTTACAAAACTGTTCCAAAGAGAAGTTATAAACTGTTCGGAAGGTACAGATTTGGTGACAGCCTTTTCTCAGGAGGAAGATAATATGAGAACATATCTGGTAACAGGTGGAGCAGGATTTATTGGATCCAACTATATCCACTATATGTTTCAGAAGTATGACAATGAGATTCGCATTATCAATGTAGATAAGCTGACTTATGCAGGAAATCTGGAAAATCTGAAGGATGTGGAAAACAGAGAAAACTACACCTTTATAAAAGCAGACATCTGCGACAGTGATGCCATTATGAAAATTTTTGATGAGAATGACATTGACCGCGTTGTTCATTTTGCAGCAGAAAGCCATGTGGATCGAAGTATCCGCAATCCGGAGGTTTTTGTAAAAACAAATGTGCTGGGCACTCTGGTTATGCTGAATGCAGCAAAGTCTGCATGGGAGCTTCCTGACGGAACGTTTAAACCGGACAAGAAATTCCTTCATGTTTCCACAGATGAGGTTTACGGATCTCTGGAGGAAGATGGCGGATTCTTCTATGAAACCACTCCTTATGATCCGCACAGTCCTTATTCTGCAAGTAAGGCCTCCTCAGATATGCTGGTAAAATCTTATATGGATACTTATAAGTTCCCGGCAAATATTACAAACTGCAGTAACAATTATGGTCCTTACCAGTTCCCGGAGAAACTGATTCCGCTGATTATCAATAATGCTCTCCAGGGAAAGAAGCTTCCGGTATATGGCGACGGCAAGAACGTTCGTGACTGGCTGTATGTTATGGACCATGCAAAGGGAATTGACATGGTTCAGGAAAAGGGACGCCTTTTTGAGACCTATAATATCGGAGGTCATAATGAAAAACAGAATATTCAGATCATCCATATCATTCTGGATACTCTGCAGGAGATGCTTCCGGAGGGAGATCCCAGAAGAGAGCTTGTCAGTGAAAAGCTGATTACTTATGTGGAAGACCGCAAGGGTCATGACCGTCGTTATGCGATTGCACCGGACAAGATCAAAGAAGAGGTGGGCTGGTATCCGGAAACCTGTTTTGAGGACGGTATCCGCCTGACAATCAAATGGTTCTTTGAAAATGAAGACTGGATGAAGAATGTTACCAGCGGAGACTATCAGAAATATTATGAGGATATGTATAAAACTTCCAAATAAATAATTTTTATAAAGAAAAATGCGGCATATATCTGAAAAAGAGTGTGCAGCATTTTTCTTTTAAAGAAGGGTGGTTGTTATGAGTTCTAAAAAAATAATGCTTCTGGGTGGTAATTACTTTCAGATGACAGCAACGCTTACGGCAAAACGCCTGGGCTACCATGTGGTCAGTGTAGACTACCTGCCGGACAATCCGGCACACCAGTATGCAGACGAATATTATAATGTCAGTACCATTGATAAAGAGGCGGTTCTTGCTCTGGCCAGAGAAAAAGAGATTGATGGGATTGTTTCCTATGCATCGGATGTGTCTGCCCCTACAGCTGCATATGTGGCAGAAAAAATGGGACTTCCTACCAATCCTTATGAATCGGTTATGATCCTGACCCATAAAGATCTGTTTCGGAAATTCATGAAGGAGAATGGTTTTCTGATGCCTCAGGGCAGAAGCTTTACAGACAGAGAAGAAGCGAGAACTTTTTTCCGTACGCTTTCTATGCCTGTAATGGTGAAACCTATTGATTCATCAGGAAGTAAGGGTGTTGTAAAGGTATTTCAGGAAGAAGAATTTGACAGCGCATGGGAGGAAGCAGTATCATATTCCCTGTCAAAGCATGTAATTGTAGAAGAATTTATTCAGAAACAGGGTTATCAGATCGATGGAGACGGTTTTGTGGTAGATGGAGAAATACGGTTTTTTGGTGTTATGGATCAGCATAATGATCTTTCCTGTGCTCCCCATACCCCGATAGGTCTCAGCTGTCCTTCTGTTCAGCCTCCGGAAATCAGCAGAGAAGCGCGCAGACAGATTCAGAGAATCTTTGACCTGCTTCATATTAAAATGGGAGCTTTTAACTTTGAATATATTGTAAATGAAAAAGGACAGGTATATATTCTGGAGATTGGTCCGAGAAACGGAGGTAACCTGATACCGGATACACTGAAGATTGCCTGCGGTACTGACCTTGCAGAATATACGCTCCGGATAGCGGTGGGAGAAGACTGTTCCGATCTTAAGGATATGTCGGCGGATGTGTGTGCGACTTCTTATATTCTTCATTCGGTCCGCGATGGATTTTATGACCATGTAGAAATTTCAGACACACTTCCCGGAACAATTGTCCGCAAAGCCGTTCTGGTCAAAGAAGGTGAGCCTGTACAGAGCTTCCGGAATGCAGGAATGGGAATCGGGGCAATGATCCTTACCTTTCAGGATGTGAAGACGATGTGTGATACTGTCGATCATATGAATGATTATATTCAGGTAAAGGTTCGAGAAGAGAAGGGAGACAATGCATGAAAACACTGATGATCCTGGGGGCGGGCTATACCCAGATACCTCTGATCAGAGCTGCCAGACGCCTGGGGATCCGTACTGCGGTCACCAGTATCCAGGGAGAGTATCCCGGCTTTGAAGAGGCAGACGAAAGAATCTATGCAGATCTGAGCAGACCGGATGAAGTAGCAGAGAAGGCTGCTGAGTATAAAGTGGACGGGGTGGCGACCTGTGGTCTTGACCTGGCCATGGAGGCCATTGGAGCAGTCAGTGAGGCACTGGGGCTTAACGGACCGTCCAGAGAGGCGGCATCGAAGGCGGCAAATAAGCTTTTGATGAAACAGGCATTTTCTGCCTGCGGAGTACAGACAGCATCCTGGATATGTGTACATAATACCGGAGAACTGGAAGCTGCAATGGATCAGCTTCGTTTTCCGATCATTGTAAAAGCTGTGGATCTGATGGGAAGCAGAGGGATTTTTCGATGCGATTCCCGGGAGGAGGCCAGAGAAAATTATGAAAAGACAATGGAAGCTACTGGAAAAGATTATTGTCTTGTAGAGGAATTTATTGAAGGAACGCTTTTTGGCGCAGAAGGAATGGTTGCCGGAGGAAAGCTGCTGTTCCTGCTTCCTGATAATACGGAGGCCTTTGACGGTGCCGTGCCAAGCCCGGTAGGTCATTCCGTACCTTTTGAAAAGGAAAAGGAACTGGGCGGCCAGATTTATGAGCAGGTAGAAAAGGCAGTAAAAGCCCTGGGACTGGATAACTGCCCGATAAACTGCGATCTGCTCTATAAGGATGGAAAAGTCTATATTGTAGAACTGACGGGAAGATCGGGAGCTACGGGGCTTTCTGAGATGGTGAGCACCTGGTATGGAATTGATTATTATGAGACGATTGTCAGGTTGTCAATGGGAGAAGACGTTTCAGATGATTTCATTAGCAAAAAGCATACTCCCAATCTGACACGGACGTTGTTCAGTCTTCGCAGCGGCACGCTTGTACGGCTGGAAGACCGGAATCCTGCAGCGGATGATATTCTGGAAATCTCGTTTAATGTATCTCCGGGAGATGAGATACGGACATACACAAACGGAAGAGACCGGATCGGTCAGGTGATGCTGAAAGGAACCGGAGTAAAACAGCTTCGTCAAAGACTGGATGCTGTCCTGTCCAATATTTATATGGAGCTGGAAGGAGATCTTTCACTGCCCGAGACACCGATTCAGAAAATGGCTTCTTTCAGTGCGCAAAACCAGATATATATGAAAAGGGAAGATCTCCTGCCTTTTTCGTTTGGGGGAAATAAGGTGAGGTTTGCCCGGAAATATCTGGAGGATATGGAACAACAGGGTGCGGATAGCATGATCATATATGGAAATTATCATTCCAATCTTTGCAGGATCCTGTCAGCAGCCTGTGGAAGAAAGCACATTCCCTGCAGCATGGTCCATAATGTAGATGATGCAGATCCCGGTGAGATCACAGCCAACAGTTATCTGATCCATGATATGCAGGTCAGGGAGTATCCCTGCCATAAAGGAAATATTGCTTCTGCCGTTGCCGATGCCCGGGCAGATTTCCGGGAAAAAGGTCTTATCCCCTATTATATTTACGGCAGTGATCTTGGAGAAGGAAATGCCCATGTTCCTATGGAGGCTTATGTACAGGTTTACCGGGAAATCCAGAAACAGGAAAAGAAGCTGGGAATCTTTTTTGATTATATTTTTCTGGCATCAAGCACCAATACCACGCAGGCAGGTCTGCTTGCAGGGATGCTTCTGGAGAAAGAGCAGAGACAGATCGTGGGGATTTCCGTATCCAGAAACAGGAACAGGGCAAAAGAAGTGATCCGGAAAGATCTGGAAGAATACTTTGAAAAAAAAGGATATTTTCCGGGAGAAGAACTGAAAAAAAATCTGGAATCAATAATTCAGATAGAAGACGATTATCTGGCTGGAGGTTACGGATCCAGTGATGAAACAGTAACGAATACGATTCATCAGGTATACAGACAGGAAGGAATCTATCTGGACCCTACTTATACAGGCAAGGCCTTTCGGGGAATGGAAGCGTATTTAAAGGAAAAAGCTGTGGAAGGGAAGAGGGTACTTTTTCTTCATACAGGAGGAGCACCTCTGTTTTTTGATTCGCTTTCCGATGTGTTTGGAAAATAAACATTGAATTTATATATTGATTGTGAGAAAATAACATGAGAAACCTTTTGGAAAATAAAAAAACTGTTTTTATTATGCTTCATATCAGTCTGCTGTTCAGTTCTCTGAGCGGAGTATGTTCTAAAAAAGCTGCCGGATACGCGGAAAACATATTTTCTGTTCCATTTTTGTTCTGGTTCGGACTGGTTTTTATCATAATGTTCAGTTATGCCCTGATCTGGCAGCAGATATTAAAAAGAATGCCTCTGACAGTTGCCTACGCAAATAAACCGGTAAGTCTGATATGGGGAATGGTCTGGGGCCATTTTATTTTTGGTGAAACAGTTACATGGAAAATGATCGCAGGGGCAGCGGTTATATTTTTGGGAATTTATCTGGTGGTGACGAGTGATGAATAATCTGGGAATCTCGGTGTGCATACTGCTGTTGTCTGTTTTTATTTCATCAGTATCGCAGATCATGTTAAAAAAAGCGGCAGACAAAACCTACTCCAGTGGTATCAGGGAGTATCTGAATCCGCTGGTAATCAGTGCGTATGTTCTGTTTTTCGGTTCGGTGATCCTGACTATGGTTGCCCTGAAGACGGTGCCATTGTCCATGTCTCCGATACTGGAATCCACGGGATATATTTTTGTCTCTGTTTTGGGATATCTGTTTCTGAAGGAACGGTTTAACAGGAGAAAAATACTGGGGATCTGCCTGATCCTTTCAGGAGTGCTGCTGTTTTCCCTGTAAAAACCGGAATGGCAGCTGTTACAGAAAGCAGTATTTATGAGAAACAATGACGAGGAGATCGAAATGCTTGTATCAATTGTAATACCGTGTTATAATTCGGAGAATTCTATTATAAAAGTTGTAAAGCTGGCAATTGAAGAATTCAAAAAAATGGAAGACTATGAATGTGAATTTATTCTGGTAAATGATTATTCAAAGGATCACACATGGAAATCCATACAGAAGCTGGCAAAAGAATATCCTAATGTCAGAGGAATCAATTTTGCCAAAAATTTTGGTCAGCATAATGCTCTGATGGCAGGACTCAACTATGCCCGGGGAGAATATATTGTGGGAATGGATGATGATATGCAGAATCATCCGTCACAGATCCCTCTGTTTCTGGATAAGATCCGGGAGGGCTATGATGTTGTGTTTGGCGTATTCCGTCAAAGGCAGTTTTCAGCAGTAAAAAATATAACAGGCTCCATCAGCCGCTTCCTTTTGTGGCATCTTTTGGACCGTCCCAAGGATATTCAGATGAGCAGCTTCTGGTGCTGCCGTAAATATGTACGGGACGAGGTTGTGAAATACGATGGATACAATGCATTTCTTCAGGTTCTGTTCTTCAGAACAACGCATAATATAGCAAATATTGAAATTGAACATTTTGCCAGAGAAGAGGGAACATCCAATTACAATTTCCGCAGAGGCCTGAATCATTTTCTGTCCTGTCTGAATTTCACTGTGATTCCTCTTCGGGCGGCTACTTTTTTTGGGACTCTGTTTTCGGCAGCGGGTTTTATTGGAGCAGTAGTTGTTTTTATCCGTAAACTGCTTGATCCATCCATAATGATTGGCTGGTCTTCTCTTATGTGTGCCATGCTGGTGCTGTTTGGCATCTGTTTTTTCATGCTTGGCATTTTGGGGGAATATCTGGGCAAGCTTATGTTGAATGTAAATAAAACACCTCAGTTTGTGATCCGCGATACAGAAAATATAAGAGAAGATACAGATGAAATAACAAATAAGGACAGGGAAGATAAAGAATGATAGATTTTAACAGACCTGCATTTGTAGGGAAGGAACTGGATTATATCAAAGATGCCGTAGCACAGGGAATGCTCTGTGGAGACGGCAAATATACCGGACTGTGTTCTCAGTGGATGAAAGAAAGATTCCGGCTGAATCAGGTGTTTCTGACAACATCCTGCACACATGCGCTGGAAATGGCAGCTTTTTTGTGTGATATACAGCCGGGAGATGAAGTGATCATGCCGTCCTATACTTTTGTATCAACGGCGGATGCTTTTGTCCTCAGAGGAGCCAGAATTGTCTTTGTGGATATTCGACCGGATACCATGAATATGGACGAAACACTGATCGAGCAGGCAATCACAGAGAAAACAAAAGCAATTGTGCCGGTTCATTATGCAGGAGTTTCCTGTGAGATGGACACCATAATGGCACTGGCGGAGAAATATCATCTGAAGGTTGTGGAAGATGCAGCTCAGGGTGTGGAATCCTATTATCACGGAAAGGCTCTTGGGAGCATTGGAGATTTTGGCTGCTACAGTTTCCATGAAACAAAGAATTATACCATGGGAGAGGGCGGCGCTCTGGTATTCCAGAAAAATGAATATCAGGAAAAGGCGGAAATCCTCAGAGAAAAAGGAACAGACAGAAGTAAATATTTCCGGGGGCAGGTAGATAAATACCGATGGATCGACTATGGTTCCTCTTACCTGCCAAGTGAAATGAATGCGGCATATCTCTATGCCCAGCTGGAAGAAGCGGAACGGATTGACCGTAAACGCCATCAGATCTATGATTATTATAATGAAAGTCTGAAAGAACTGGAGGAGCAGGAAAAAATACAGAGACCGATTGTTCCGGAGGGCTGTAAGCATAATGCTCATATGTATTATATAAAAGTAAAGGATCTGGAGACGAGAAGCCGGCTGATCACATATCTGAAGAAAAATGATATCTGTACAGCCTTTCATTATGTGCCTCTGCACAGCTCACCGGCAGGTAAAAAATTTGGAAGGTTTTTCGGAGAGGATGTTTATACGACCAGAGAAAGCGAACGTCTTCTGCGGCTTCCGATGTTCTACAATCTGGCTATGACAGATGTGGAATATATTACAGAAAAAATACTTGCATTTGAGTTTTAACGGAGGAGCAGGAAATGAAAAATATAAAAGCAGCTGCGGCAGCAGCCATTGCCGGAATTATGGTTTCGGCAGCGCCGGTGCAGGCGGCAGCAGTCCAGTTTGGTACCTCGGCGGCAGTAGCCACAGATCATATACAGGGATGGCCCAAGGGACCGGCGACGGTTTCGGAAACGGCTGTCCTTATGGACGCGGAAACAGGAGCTGTGCTGTATGATAAGGGCATGAATGAGCTCCGCTATCCTGCAAGCATTACAAAGATCATGACAGTGCTTACCGCGATTGAAAACAGTTCGCCGGACGATTCTGTAACATTTACAGAAACAGGAGTCCGGGATGTGACCTGGGACAGCACCAATATAGGCATGAAGCTTGGTGAAACCATTACCATGAAGGACTGCTGGTATGCGGCAATCATCAAATCGGCCAATGAGGTCTGCGCGCAGATGGCAGAATATATTGGAGGAACCGAAGCACAGTTTGTTGAAATGATGAATCAGAAGGCAGAGGAAGTGGGATGTAAAAACACGCATTTTGCGAATGCAAGCGGTCTTCCGGATCCCAACCATTATACAACTGCCTATGATATGGCAAAGATCATGCGGGCAGGTCTGAGAAACTCCACATTCCGGAAAGTGATCGGTGCTGTGAACTATAAGATCCCGGCAACCAGCCTCAGTGAGGCAAGAGTGATGCATACGCATATGCCTCTCGGGGCAAAGGAATCCAATCTTTATTATGAAGGCTGCCTTGGGGGAAAGACCGGAAATACCAATGATTCGGGACATACTCTTGTAACCGCGGCGAAAAGAAACGGAAGAACTTATATTGCCGTGACCCTGCGCACCTCTGACCTGGGTGCCAACTGTACGGACAGTATTGCTCTTTTTGACTATGCATTTAATAATTTTGAATCATTAAATGTAAATGGAAAAAATATTACAGTGCCAAAAGGAGTTACTGTAAATGATCTTACAGTGGAGACAAAGGACAAAAACGATAAGATCATGAACCAGTATTATTATAACGGTCAGTGGCTGGGCTATGTGTTGACGCCCAAGAACACACCGACACCTGCAGCGGTACAAAACGAAGAATCCGCGGCGGTAACAGAGGTGTCTGAAACAAATACGCAAAAGATTACAGAAGAATCAGAGGAGGAAGAGGGACTTTCCGATATGTCAAAAATCCTTCTGGCGGTCATGGCGGTCATGGCAGTGATCCTGGTGATTTTAATGACAGCACTTCACTTTAAAGAGAAAAAAATGTACAGATCCAGACGATAAGGAGGAGAAAATATGAAGGGAATTATTTTAGCAGGCGGTTCAGGAACCAGATTATATCCATTGACAAAGGCAATCTCCAAGCAGATCATGCCGGTATATGATAAACCTATGATCTATTATCCGCTTTCTACCCTGATGCTGGCAGGAATCCGTGAGATCCTGATCATTTCCACACCAAGAGACCTTCCGGTATTCCAGGAGCTTCTTGGAGATGGAAAACAGCTGGGAATGAGATTTGAGTATGCGGTGCAGGAGCAGCCGAGAGGACTGGCAGACGCTTTTATCATCGGAGAAGAATTTATTGGAAAAGATGCAGTAGCGCTTGTTCTTGGCGATAATATCTTTTATGGACAGAGCTTTTCCAGAGTTCTCCAGAATGCATATCAGAGAACAGAGGAGGAGAAGGGGGCTACCATTTTTGGCTACTATGTAAGAGACCCGAGAGAGTATGGAGTGGTGGAGTTTGACGAAAACGGAAAAGCTCTTTCCATCGAAGAAAAACCGGAGCATCCGAAGTCCAATTACGCAGTTCCGGGACTTTATTTTTATGACAATGATGTAGTGGAGATCGCAAAAAATGTAAAACCGTCTGCAAGAGGCGAGATCGAGATCACCAGCATCAATAACGAATACCTGAACAGAGGTACCCTTAAGGTAGAAACTCTGGGAAGAGGCTTTGCATGGCTTGACACCGGAAATCATGATTCTCTTCTTGATGCGGCTGACTTTGTTTCTGCTTTCCAGAAACGTCAGGGACTTTATATTTCCTGTATCGAGGAAATTGCGTACAAACGTGGATTTATCACAAAAGAGCAGCTTGTGGAACTGGCACAGCCCCTTCTGAAAACTGCTTATGGAAAATATATGATCGAAGTAGCGGAGGGATTATAAAATGGGGAAAATCACAGTAGAAACCTGTCATATTGAAGGACTGAAGGTGATTACACCTGCAGTATTCGGAGACGAGCGCGGATACTTTATGGAGACTTATAATTATAATGACTATAAAGCGGCAGGAATTGATCAGGAGTTTGTCCAGGACAATCAGTCCAGCTCCAGAAAAGGAGTTTTAAGAGGGCTTCACTTCCAGATCAATTATCCGCAGGATAAGCTGGTCCGTGTAGTCAGCGGCGAGGTGTTTGATGTTGCTGTGGATCTGAGAGAGGGCTCTCCGACTTATGGACAGTGGTATGGCGTTCTGCTTTCTGCAGAGAATAAAAAACAGTTCTTTATTCCGAAGAACTTTGCACATGGTTTTCTGGTGCTTTCTGATTCCGCAGAATTTGCCTATAAATGTACAGACTTCTATCATCCGAATGATGAGGGCGGTCTGGCATACAATGATCCGGACATTGCAGTTGAGTGGCCGATCCCTGAGGGAATGGAGCTGATCATGTCTGAAAAAGATCAGAAGTGGGGAAGCTTTCAGGAATATTCCGCAAACAGGAGCAAAAAGGATTGAAAAAAGAAACCTGGCTGCCAGGGGAGCTTTACCGGAACAGAAGGTTAGTATTCTCTCTGGCAAAAAACGACTTTAAAACAAAATATGCAGGTTCCTATTTCGGAACCATCTGGGCATTTATCCAGCCCATTGTGACCATCTGTGTCTACTGGTTTGTATTCGGACTTGCCCTGAGAGGCGGAGCAGACAGAGGCGTTCCCTTTGTGCTGTGGCTGGTGGCAGGTCTGGTACCCTGGTTTTTCTTTCAGGACGGACTGGTAGGCGGCACCAACGCACTTCTGGAGTACAATTATCTGGTAAAAAAGGTAGTTTTTAATATCCGGATCCTTCCGGTGGTAAAAGTGATCTCAGCCGCTTTTGTACACTGCTTTTTTGTGCTGATCGTGCTTGTGATCTACACCTGTATGGGGTATCCTCCCACCTGGTATGCGCTGCAGCTGATCTATTACAGCTTCTGTATTTTTATGCTGATCCTTGCAGTAACTTATTTTTCCAGCGCGGTGGTGGTATTCTTCCGGGATCTCAGCCAGATCATCAACATTGGCCTGCAGGTAGGCGTGTGGGTGACCCCGATCATGTGGAATTTCAGTGATCTTGGTCTTGAGGGGATCCTGACAAAAATCCTGAAACTGAATCCTGTGTTTTATGTGGTGCAGGGATACCGTGATTCCCTGATCGACCATATCGGAATCTGGCAGCATCCATGGCTGACCCTGTATTTCTGGGCAGTGACCATTTTGCTGTTTGTTCTGGGAACGCGGCTGTTTAAGAAACTTCAGGTACACTTTGCAGATGTCATGTAAATGGAGAGTAAGATGAGTGAAATTGCAATTCAGGTAAAACATCTGGATAAGATGTATAAATTATATAACAAACCTTCAGACAGGCTCCGGGAAACCCTGGGGCTTAAGGTGCCTGTAAGGGAACATTATGCCCTCAGGGATGTAAACTTTCAGGTGGAGAGGGGAGAGACGGTAGGGATCATCGGAACCAATGGTTCCGGAAAATCCACGATCTTAAAGATCATTACCGGAGTTCTGAACCCCACAGCCGGAGAAGTGACTGTAAACGGCAGGATCTCAGCCCTTTTGGAACTGGGAGCCGGCTTTAACATGGAATATACCGGGATTGAAAACGTATATCTTAACGGAACAATGATGGGATTTTCCAGAGAAGAGGTGGATGCAAGGCTTCAGGATATTCTGGATTTTGCGGATATCGGAGACTTTGTTTATCAGCCGGTGAAATCCTATTCCAGCGGTATGTTTGTCCGTCTGGCTTTTGCGGTAGCCATTAACATTGATCCGGAGATTCTGATCGTAGATGAGGCTCTGTCTGTAGGCGACGTATTTTTCCAGGCAAAATGCTACCGTAAATTTGAGGAGTTCAAAAAAATGGGACGTACCATTCTTTTTGTCAGTCATGATCTCAGCAGCATTTCCCGTTATTGCGACAGGGTCATCCTCCTTAACAAAGGGGTAAAAATGGAGGAAGGTTCTCCAAAGCAGATGGTGGATATGTACAAACAGCTTCTGGTGGGGCAGGATCCTGCAAAAGCAGACGAAAATAAAGAAACACAGAAGGAAAACTGGAGCGAACAGTTCCAGGTGAACCCCAATATGCTGGAATATGGCAGCAAACTGGCAGAAATTTTGGATTTTGCAGTGCTGGATGAGAAAGGGCTGTGTACAAATACCATTGAAAAAGGAAGCTCCTTCCAGATCAAAATGAAGGTTGTTTTTCATGAGAATATCCAGGAGCCGATCATGGCTTATACCTTTAAGGATATTAAAGGAACGGAGATTACAGGAACCAACACTCTTTTTGAAAAAATGGCTGTGGAACATTCCGAAGCAGGCGATGCCTGCACAGTGACCTTCCGGCAGGATATGTTTCTTCAGGGAGGAGAATATCTTCTTTCCTTTGGATGTACCGGTTATAAGGACGGGGAGTTTACTGTTTTCCACAGACTGTATGATGCATGTAACATTACGGTGGTTTCCAATAAAAACACCGTTGGTTTTTATGATATGAACTCAAAAGTAGAGATTCACTACGGAGAAAAAGTATGAAAGAAAAGATCGGACAGGTGACCCTGGATGATACCTGTTATCCAGGGCAGGATTTATACAGTGACGGAAGTGTAGAGGATGAAATGCTGGAGATTGCCAGAAACTACCCGGAGGAGGAATGGAACCGGGTGATCGCCGAGCGGAAAAGCTGGCCTATCCTTTACCATTTTTCTCATGTAAGAGAAAATATTTTAAGCTGGCTTCCTTTTACCGGACAGGAAAGTGTGCTGGAGATTGGTTCCGGCTGCGGAGCGATTACAGGCGCCCTTTGCAAAAAAGCAAAAAAGGTCACCTGTATCGAGCTTTCAAAAAAAAGAAGTGAGATCAATGCCTGGAGACACAGAGACTGTGAGAACCTGACGATTCTTATGGGTAATTTCCAGGAGATCGAGCCTGCGCTGACGGAGAAGTATGACTACATTACTCTGATCGGCGTTTTTGAGTATGGGGAAAATTATATCCGGAGCGAAACTCCTTATGTGGATTTCCTCAGAACCATTGCCCGCCATCTGAAGCCGGAAGGAAAGATCATTCTTGCCATTGAAAACCGTTTCGGACTGAAATACTGGGCAGGCTGTACCGAGGATCATTTTGGCACCCTATTTGAGGGACTGGAAGGATATCCTTCCACAAAAGGCGTTAAGACCTTTACAAAAAAGGAGCTGACGACGATTCTGGAAAAGGCGGGAAACCTCAGGGCAAGCTGGTATTATCCATTCCCGGATTACAAGCTTCCCATGACCATATATTCCGACAGCCGTCTTCCTCTGAAGGGAGAACTGAACCGGATGGAGACCAATTTTGACAGACTGAGACTTCAGCTGTTTCAGGAATCCTCCGTATACGATTCCCTTCTGGATAACGATATGTTTCCGGAATTTTCCAATTCGTTCCTTCTTCTGATCGGAAGAGAGGAAATCAGACCGGAGGTGGTCTATTCCAAATTTTCCAATGAAAGAGATCAGAAGTTTGCTCTTCGGACTGATATCTGTGAGCCGGGACGGTATGAGAGATATGTACGGAAGCTTCCGGTAGTGCCAAAGGCAGAGGAGCATGTAAAGAATCTGGAACGGATCCAGAGAGAACTGAATGCGATTTACAAAAAAGAAGGCATTGAGCTGAATAACTGCCGGTTTGAGCAGGGGGCGGCAAAGCTGGAATATCTGGAAGGCGTAACTCTGGAGGAAAAGCTGGATATGCTTCTGGAACAGGGAAAATTCCAGGAACTGGAAGAGCTGTTTTTCTTTTATCTGAAAAAGATCCGCAGTCTTCACTGTAAGGAGAAATTCAGAAAGACACCGGAATTTATCCAGGTATTTGGAGACGCGCCTCTTGAAGGAGAATATGATGCTTCCGGCATGTCCAATATTGATCTTGTTCCGGCAAACCTTTTGATCCAGAGGGACAGACAGGTAGTTATTGATTATGAATGGACCTTCCGTTTTCCGATCCCGGCGGATTTTATCCAGTACCGGATGATCCATTATTATCTGGAAAGCGACGGCAAGCGCCATGTTCTGAAGAACCGGGATTTTTATGGAAAAGCCGGGATCACCGCAAAGGATCTGGAGATCTACGGGGAAATGGAACGAAATTTCCAGAATTACATGAAAGGAGAGCATGTTCCTCTTCTGGAGCTTTATGAAGAGGTTTCTCCGGGTAAAGTAGAGATCCTTCCGTATTATGAACAGATGCGGATCGCAGGAGCAGAAAGAAGACTTCAGGTATTTTTTGACCGGGGAGAAGGCTTCCGTGAGGAGGATTCAGCCGTTTATCCGATGAGCAGGGAAGGGCTGGACCTGGAGATCATAATTCCCGAAGGCGTACACAGACTGCGCCTGGATCCGGGAGAAGTGGCGGGAGGACTGATCCTGAAAGAACTTTCCTATGAGGACGGAACACCGGCAGATTTTACGGCCAATGGATTTCCTATGGGAGAAGGCGCATATTACTTTGGCGGAGGCGATCCTCAGTTTATAACCGGAGATGTTTCCGGGAAAACAAAGCTGTGCATCCGGATCCGGACTATGAAAGAACAGGATGCCCGAGAAGATTTCTGGAAGAACTTTTCCAGAGTATCTGCCGAAAAAGACGCAGAGCTTCGGAGACTGAATGAAAAGATCAGCCAGATGGAAAATACAAAGGTCTGGAAATTATATAGAAGCATTAAGAAAAAGTAGAATGAGGTAAAACATGGAAGAATTGCGCTTCAGTGTGGACGAAGAAAAATATGATGACAGGCACGGGCAGGTTCTGAGTCTTACAGGCTGGTATGTGCCGGCAGACGGACAGGCTGCGGAATTCCGGCTTCTGGGAGACGGGGAGGAGATCGCGGTTCCATCTCCGGAAAGATATCCCAGACCGGATGTGGCTCAGGCTCTGGAACGTGATCTGGGAGAGTTTCTTCCGGGATTTACAGTATGTATCCCGGAGGCGGACAAACTTGCAGAAAAATATCATACAGTGGAGCTGATCCTCACTGACGGTGCAGAGATTCATTCTGTCTGGAAAAAATCCGGAGAAGAGCTGGGAGCCTTTTTGAAAGAATGTCTGCTGGAATACCATATGGACCGGGTGGAGATTCTGTATGATACCATGCTGGAGATCCAGGGCTGGGTGATGGATCAGAGAGGCGATGCACTGGCAGAGCTTCTCAATGAGGACGAAACTCCTGTCCCCTGCCGGATGAGCCGGGGAAGAAGACCGGATGTAGTGGAACGGAGAGGACTTGACGAAGAATATAAAGCACGGGAGATCGGATTCCGTATTTCTTCTACGCTGGATGAGATCTCAGGGAAAAAAGTGATTCTCCGGTTTACAGGAACTTCTGTCAGGAAAGAGTATGAGATCGATGTGCAGAAGCTTCTGAAGGATGGGCAACCAAAAGGCATATGGAACCGTCTTTTCCACCGTTCCGAAGAAAAGACAGGAGATTATGAGCAGTGGCTGAAGCGCCACAGTGTCAGCCGTTCCCGGATGTGGAAACAGAAACATGAGAATTTTGAAAAAAAGCCTCTGATCAGTATCGTGATCCCGTTATACAATACGCCGCTTCCCTATCTGAAAGAACTGATCGAATCTGTGAGAAAGCAGACTTACGGAAACTGGCAGCTGTGTCTGGCTGACGGAAGCCCGGATGATAAAGTGTATGATTTTCTGAAAAAAAATTACAGGCATGAGGTTCGGATCAGCTATAAAAAACTAAAGGAAAACGGAGGGATCTCCGTGAACACCAATAAGGCCATAGAGCTTGCAAGAGGGGAATATCTGATGCTCTGTGACCATGACGATACACTGGAGCCGGACGCACTTTATGAAATTGTAAAGGCGATCAATGACCATGAACAGGCAGATGTGATCTATACAGATGAGGACAAGGTCAGCATGGATGGCCGACACTATTTTGATCCTCATTTTAAATCGGACTTTAATCTGTTCCGGTTAAGAGAAAACAACTATATCTGCCATATTTTTGCAGTAAAAAGGCAGGTGGCGGAAAAAGCCGGATACTTCCGTAAGGAATTTGACGGGGCGCAGGACTTTGACTTTATTTTCCGCTGCTGTGAAAATGCCGCCGGAGTCATCCATATTCCAAGAGTGCTTTATCACTGGCGCTGCCATATGGATTCCACAGCCGCTGATCCGGAAAGCAAGGCATATGCATTTGAGGCCGGAAGAAAAGCTGTGGAGGAGCATTACCGGAGAATGGGAATTCCTGCAAAGGTGGAGATGACCAGTCGGCCGGGCTGGTACCGGAGCCGGGTGGAACTTCAGGGAAGACCGATGATCTCTGTGATCATTCCCAATAAGGATCATATTGACGATCTGGAGCTTTGTCTTTCGTCTCTGACAGAACGCAGTACCTATGACAATTATGAGGTTCTGATCGTAGAAAACAACAGTGAGGAGCCTTCTACCTTTGCCTATTACGAAAAGCTTCCGCAGCGTTTTCCGAAGGTGAGAGTCCTTACCTGGGAAAAAGAATTCAATTATTCTTCTATTAATAATTTTGCGGCAGAGCAGGCAGGAGGAGAGTATCTGCTGTTTCTGAATAATGATGTGGAAATTCTGACACCTGACTGGATGGAGGAAATGCTGCAGATCTGTCAGCAGAAGGAGGTTTCCATAGTAGGGGCCAAGCTCTATTATCCGGATGATACCATCCAGCATGCAGGCGTTGTCATGGGGCTGGGCGGGATCGCCGGGCATATCATGTGCCGTGCGTCCAGAGAGGATGCAGGATATTTTGGAAGAATGATCAGTGTGCAGGAGATCAGCGCAGTGACAGCAGCCTGCATGATGATGAAAGCAGAAGATTTCCGGATGGTGGAGGGCTTTGACGAGACCTTCCGGGTTGCGTTTAACGATATCGATCTCTGTATGAAGGCAGGAGCCCTTGGCAAAAAAGTGGTGTTTACCCCTTATGCAGAACTGTATCATTATGAATCGAAATCCAGAGGTCTGGAGGATACACCGGAAAAACAGTTCCGTTTTGAAAAGGAAATAAAAAGATTTCAGGAAAAATGGGGAGATCAGCTGAAAAAAGGCGATCCATATTACAGTCCCAATCTGTCTGCAACAGAAGGAGACTGCTCCCTGAGAGAAAACTGAGAAACGAGGTTGGATATGTCAAGAGAGATTTTTGAGGTAACAAAGGACCGGTTCCATCTGAAGGATCCCTGTCAGTATATCCTGCAGGGAACCTGGCCTAAGGAAGCAAAGATGCGAGCCTGTCTGGATGATTCTGAGATAAAGTCGGAGATCCAGAAGCTGGAGGTGGTCAGCGCCCTGGAACGCTTTAAGGATCCGGACCTGATGCGGGGAGAGAGGATCACTGCCGCAGTGCAGCTTCCGGAATCTCTGGAAGGGCATCAGAAGCTGTCTGTCTATGCAGATATGCCGGATAAAACCATGTGCTGGTTTTCTGTTTCTGTAAAGGAACTGGAAAAACGCCGTGGCAAGCCTCAGTTTTTTATCGAGGAAGAAAAGGTTCAGCAGGGATTCTTGCGGATTCGTGGCTGGGCCGTTGCCAACGAGCCGGTACAGATCCAGATTTTTGATGAAAATAAACAGAAGCTCCATGCCGAGATCCTTCGTACGCAGAGAGTGGATGTGGAACAGCTTTATGAGGAAATGGATCATGAGGATAAAACGGGATTTTTTGCAGAGCTGACCAACCTTACGGGAAAGCTGGTCTATGTGGTATTTTATGCAGGGGAGAAAAAATCTGTGCACATTGCCCATTTGAATCCGGCTGTGGTATTCCGTAAAAAAATCCAGAAATATGCAAAAAAAGGACTGCGCTACTGGAAGAGCCAGGGAAGTGCGGCTATGGCAGGAAAGATCATTTCCAAGATCAAGACAGCGTCTACCAGAGAGATTCCTTATCAGAAATGGATTTTTCATCATCTGCCGGGGAATAAAGAACTGGAAAAGCAGAGAAAAACAGTTTTTGACTATCAGCCAAAGATTTCAATTGTGATCCCTTTGTATAAGACCCCGGAAAAATATCTCCGTCAGCTGGTAGATACGGTAAAAGCTCAGACCTATACCAACTGGGAGCTTTGTCTTTCTGACGGAAGCGGAGAAAATTCTCCTATCCGGAAGCTTCTGGAAAGCCTGGAGGCTTCGGATGAACGAATTCGGGTGATCCATAATGAAAAACAGCTGCAGATCTCAGAGAATACCAATGCTGCAATTCAGGCTGCAACCGGGGAGTATATCGCCTTTGCCGATCATGACGATGAACTGACGCCAAACGCTCTGTTTGAGTGCGTGAAGGCTCTTAATGAGAAAAAGCAGACAAGGATCCTTTATTCAGACGAGGACAAAATGTCCATGGACGGACACAAGTTTTTCCAGCCGCATTTCAAGCCGGATTATAACCCGGATCTGCTTTGTACGGTCAATTATATCTGCCACCTTTTTGTGGTGGACAAAAACGTGATCCGGGAAGTGGGAATGCTTCGCAGTGAATTTGACGGAGCGCAGGATTATGATTTTATTTTCCGCTGTATTGAGGCGGTGAAGCCGGAAGAAATCTGTCATATTCCAAAGATCCTTTATCACTGGCGCTGTCATGAGGATTCTACAGCTGAAAATCCGGAAAGTAAGACATATGCTTTTGAGGCAGGAAAACGTGCCATTGAGGAGCATTATAAGAGAACCGGGATCCAGGCGGAGGTTCTCCGGGGTGAGTTTCTTGGACTTTACCGTACCAGATTTATCCGGGATCATGATCCGCTGATTTCCATTATCATTCCCAATAAGGATCACACAGAGGACCTGAAGCGGTGTATGGATTCCATCGATCAGAAATCCACCTACCGGAATTACGAGTATATTATTGTGGAAAACAACAGTACAGAAGAGGAAACCTTCCGGTTCTACAAAAAACTGGAGGCTGAAAATCCAAAGGCCCATGTGGTGTACTGGGACAAAGAGTTTAACTATTCTGCAATCAATAATTATGGAGCCACTTTTGCAAAGGGCGAATATATCCTTCTTCTGAATAACGATACAGAGATCATCAATGAAGACTGTCTGGAGCAGCTTCTGGGCTATTGTATGAGAAGTGATGTAGGAGCGGTAGGCGCAAGAATGTACTACGAGGACGATACCATCCAGCATGCAGGTGTTGTGATCGGGTTCGGAGGAATTGCAGGTCACTGCTTTGTACTGCAGCCAAGAGGAACCACAGGCTACTGCCACAGAATCATCTGTGCGCAGGATTACAGCGCAGTGACGGCAGCCTGCATGATGGTGAAGCGTTCCGCTTTTGACGAGGTGGGCGGCCTTACAGAAGAACTGGCAGTTGCGTTTAATGACATTGATTTCTGCATGAAACTGAGAAGCGCAGGCTATCTGATCGTATACAATCCTTATGCGGAACTGTATCACTATGAATCCAAATCCAGAGGTCTGGAAGATACACCGGAAAAGGTTGCAAGATTCAATAAGGAAATTCAGATTTTTGAAAGACGCTGGCCGGATATCATGAGGGATGGCGATCCCTATTACAATCCGAATCTGACTTTGAAGAGCCAGGATTTTTCACTGAAAAGGATATAAGGAGGACTTAATCAATGAAGGTATTAGTCACAGGAGTAAAGGGACAGCTTGGTCATGATGTGATGAATGAGCTGGCGAAACGGGGCTATGAAGGTGTTGGCGTAGATGTGGAAGAAATGGACATCACAGACGAAGCGGCAGTGCGCAGAGTCATGGAAGAAGTCCGCCCGGACAAAATGGTGCACTGTGCAGCCTGGACTGCAGTGGATGCAGCAGAGGATCAGGTGGAAATGTGCCGTAAGGTCAATGCTCTGGGAACAGAAAACATTGCAAAAATGTGCGGGGAACTGGATATTCCCATGATCTACCTCAGCACCGATTATGTGTTTGACGGAGAAGGCACCCGTCCCTGGGAGCCGGACGATCCGGTGGTGAAGCCTCTGAATGTTTACGGTCAGACAAAGTATGAAGGAGAACTGGCAGTAGAAAAATATACGGATAAGTATTATATTGTCCGTATTGCCTGGGTATTTGGCGTGAATGGCAAAAACTTTATCAAGACTATGCTGAATCTTGGAAAGACTCATGATACCCTGACTGTGGTAGATGACCAGATCGGAACGCCTACCTATACTTATGATCTTGCAAAACTTCTTGTGGATATGTTGGAAAAAGAAGAGTATGGTAAATACCATGCGACAAATGAAGGCGGTTATATCTCCTGGTGTGATTTTGCAAAAGAAATCTTCCGTCAGGCCGGGATGGACGTAAAAGTAACTCCGGTAAGCTCAGATCAGTATCCGGCAAAGGCAAAACGTCCTTCCAACAGCCGTATGGAAAAGAACAAGCTGACTCAGCATGGATTTGAGCGTCTGCCTTCCTGGCAGGATGCCCTTTCCCGTTATCTGAAGGAGATCATGTAAGAGAAGATGAATACACAAAAAGCAAAAAAAGCGGTGGATAAACCCACCGCTTTTCGTAAATGGTGTGGAAAAGAGAATGAAAATATCAGATTTGCCGTATATTTACTGGGATTGATGTTCCTCAGTACCTGTTTTATGTTCGATGATTATCTTTTTGGAGATCAGCTGATGATCTTTCAGGATATCGGAAGTGACACCTGGCAGCAGTATATTATGAATTATTCGGCGATTGTCAACGATATCCGGGATGGAAGCTTCAGCCTGTGGGATTTTTCCAACGGATTTGGGGTCAATCTGTTTAACTTCAACCTGTTTGATCCTTTTCTGATGCTCCTGTACGGTCTGGGAGTGATACTGGGGCCTGCACATATGCTTCTGTATATCAATGTGATTCAGATTCTGAAAATGCTGGCAGCGGGATTGGCGTTTTATTTGTTTTTATCCCAGTTTTCTCTCAGCAGTCAGGCAAAACTGGTGACTTCCTATGTGTATGGATTCAGTGGTTTTCTCCTGGTGTGGGGACAACATTATCAGTTTGGTACGGCAGTGATTTATCTTCCCCTGCTTCTTCTTTTTTGCGAAAGACATGTGCAGAAGAAAAAAGGGTGGGGATTTTTCCCGGTGATGGTTTTTTTGTGCGGGATCTACAGCGTGTATTTTACCTATATGTGTCTTGCGGCAACAGGACTTTACCTTTTGTTCCGGATCCTGATGCTGGACGGACTTACACCTGCGCAGAGGATCCGGCGATTCTTTACAGGCTGCGGTGAAATGCTTCTTGGCATAGGAATGAGTATGGCGGTTTTTCTGCCTATGGCAGAGGTGCTTCTGAACGTGTCCTCCAGACTGGACAGCAGCGGGGTGGGATTTATGGACTGGCTGCAGCAGTGCTTCACACCCTATAGCGGGAAATTTTATGATTCTCTGGTGAAGCATCTGTTTTCCAGCAATCTGCAGAATGGATTTGGTATGGCAAAAGGACCTCAGCAGTATGTAATGAATTATTATGAGGATCCTGTTCTGTTCTGCTCCGGGCTGGCTGTTTTTCTGGATATCCAGTTTCTTGTGATTCTGAGAAAGACGGAGATGACCCGAAGAGCAAAGACAGTCCTGTACAGCGCTGCGGCGCTGATTCTGGCAGGTATGCTCCTTCCTGTTGGAGGAACGGTTTTTAATTACTTTACAAAGCCCACGCAGAGATATACCTTTGTACTGATACCGGTTTTTCTTCTCCTTATGGCATGGATGTGGGATTACCTGAAAAAAGGCGGTCGCCTCAGTATCCTTCTGATCGTTGTTGTGACTGGATTTATGGGACGGGCATATCTGGAAGGCTGGCAGCAGGCTGGATTTCCGGAATATAAAAGAAATATACTGATTCTGACAGCTACGGGGATTCTTACGGTTATCTGTCTGATCGCACTGGATTTTGTAAAAAAACAGCAGATCCGAAATCTGATAATGGGAATTCTTACTGTGGCACTGGCTGTGCAGGTGATGTCAGAAGGAAGTACAAATTTCCAGGCCAGAGTTACCCTGAAAAAAACAGATACACCGGCAGAGCTTATGGCACAGGAAATGGAACAGTATGAGACTGACAGACATTCCGAAAATAAAGCCGTCAGATATCGGGCAGAAATGAATAAGCCTCAGGATTTTTTCAGGGAAATGTATCGGGCGGATATTCCGCAGGTGCTGGATTATCTGGAAGAAAAGGACGGAAGCTTTTTCCGGGTGGAAAAGGATTATATTTCCGGAACAGTAGCCATGGATGCCTCTGCTCAGGGATATAACGGGATATCCTCCTATAACTCTGTTATGAACGGCTACATAAAGGAATTTGTGGAGACCTGCTGTCCGGAGCTGTTTTTTGCAGATCAAAATCATTATACCTTCTGGAACAATGTAGAAGATGAACAGCTGGCAGCTTTTCTGGGAATCCGTTATCTGATCTCCGGTCAGAAGGTGCCGGAGGAAGGCTGGAAGGTACTGGATCAGGTAGGAGGGCTGTATGTCCATGAAAATCAGCTGGAAACCGGAACGGCTCACTTTTATACCGATGCGGTAACAGAGGAAAGTTTAAATGAATTGTGTACAGAAGACACAAGAGACGAGTTTCTTCAGAATGTGATTTCTCTGCCGGAAGAAGAGAATTCTGAAACAGGAGTGAAGATTTCCCGGGAAACATCTCCGAAAGAACTTCAGACAGCCTCCGAGATTTCGCAGCTTCTCAGCCAGGAGGACAAAAATGCCATGGAAGATTCAGAAATCATCCTGAATCGCCCGGAAAAAGATTCCCATATTACCGGATCCATCCATGCAGAGACAGACGGATATGGAATGTTTATGATTCCATACGAAAAAGGATGGAGCCTGACCATTGATGGAAAAGAAACAGAACTCCTTCGCGGAGACATTGGATTTCTGGCCTGTGAGATCCCGGAAGGCGATCACACACTGGAGCTGAATTTTCAGGCGCCGGGATTAAAGGCAGGAGTACTTGCCAGCTGTTTGTTCTGGATTTTGTTCGGAGTGTCCAGAATGGCGGGCAGATTTTGGGAAAGAAAGCAGAAATAATGCCGATATCGGTGATTCGCTATCTGTGGGATGTTCCATTATCGAAGAAACTGCAATAGAATGGAGAAAAAGATGATTGTTTTAATAACAGGTGCATCACACACAGGTAAGACTGTGCTTGCTCAAAAGCTACTCGAAAAGTATAAATATCCGTATTTATCAATAGACCATCTGAAAATGGGTCTGATTCGCAGCGGCTATACTAAGCTCACGCCCCAAGATGACGATAAACTCACCGAGTATCTGTGGCCTATGGTTCGTGAAATAATTAAAACCGCCATAGAGAATAAACAAAATCTCATTGTTGAAGGGTGTTATATCCCTTTTGATTGGGCAAATGACTTTGCAAAAGAATATCTTGATAATATCAGATACTTTTGCCTTGTAATGAGCGAAAATTATATTAAAAAGCATTTCAACAATATCAAGAAATATGCAAGTGTAATAGAAAGTCGCTTAGACGATGAATGGTGTACTATGGAAAGCGTTTTAGAAGATAATGCAAAAGTTTTGGAACTTGCAAAAAAGTATAATGTAAAATATCTGCTTATCGATGATAAGTACGAGATAGAGATTGATTTGTAGTGCCAAATTCTGTTTTTACAGAACGAATGAAATTTGAGTAGGGAGGGAATGACTGAAGACCGGTCATTCTCTTTTTTTGACTATATTTACTAAATAAAATTAAATTGTATTTTTATGATATATTGTTGACACTAGATATACTGTGTAGTACACTGTATACAAAGGAGGCATAGTAGATGAATATTGATGACTGGAAATCACAGGTAAAAAGAGGAACACTTGAATTTTGTATTTTGCTTTTGATAAAGAAACAACCGTCTTATGGTTATGAGATTATCAGCACATTGGATCAGTATCCCATCATTGCCGCGAAAGAAAATACAATTTATCCGCTGCTGCGCCGATTGTTGAAAGAGGAATTTATTTCTTCCTGCTGGCAGGAAGGAACAGAGGGGCTGCCGCCGAGAAAGTATTATTCACTTACAGCCAAAGGAGAAGAATACATTTCCGCAATGTCTGTGGAGTGGGACAATTTACTGAATGCGATCAACGAAATTAAAGGAGAAAAGGCGTGAAAAAAATATTAGATAATTATCTTGAAAAAATGGAAAAATGTCTGAGACCTGTTTCTGTTTCAGAACGGATTGATATTATTAATGAGATAAAAAGTGAAATGCAGGAATTGCAGAACAATGGAGTTTCTGATGAAATGATTATTGAAAGACTGGGAAATCCCAAAGACCTGGCAAAAGCGTATCTTGGAGATCTGATATCCAGAGAAAAAGGATTCAGCTGGAACAGAGTCCTGATCATTTGCGCTTTTTACAGTCTGGTAGGATTTTCGGGAATGGTTGTGATTCCCTGTCTGGGAGTGATTGCACCTACATTTATAGTCTGCGGCGCCATCTGCCCGTGTCTGGGACTGATCAAGCTGATCAATCAGATCTTCCATCTTGGACTGCCCTTCGCAGATCATATTGGGATATTTGTAAGTGAATCTTTCACACTGAATCCCCTGGTGGAATTTATCCTTATCCTTCTCATCGGAGTTCTGCTGTTTCTTGCAGGAATTGCTGCGTGGAAGCTTCTTGTTTTCTACTGTAAAAAGGTGAGCGGAACAGCAAAGAGGCTTTTCGTATAAAAAACAGCAGGTTTGTGGGGCGGATTTAAGTTTCTTGTTACCCACAGACGATGCATATGAGAAAAAAGCACTATGATCTGCCTTTTTCTTTTGCATCTGAAAGTGGATAACAGCCAAACAGAAATCCTTCGGCAGTTTTCAGCCTCTGGGGCGATTGCCAGCCGCAGGCTGGCTAGCACTCCTGCATGTCATTTACAGACACAAAATCATATTCCGTGGTCTGTCATAAACAGATATTTATTTCAAAAATTTGTTAATCAGGTACACCAGAAGGGTCAGGATGACGATAACAGTAAAGATACTCAGCATCCCTTTCCACATAACCTCAAGTGCCTGCATGATAAGCTCTGTATTCATACGGATTTCCCCCTTCCATTAGAGAATGCTTGCAACAACGTTCAGGATAACGCCGCCGGCAACAACAGATGCGATCTGACCGGAAACGTTGGTTCCTGTTGCCTGCATGATGAGAACATTGCTTGGATCTTCCTTAAGTGCCATTTTCTGTACGACACGGGCAGCCATAGGGAATGCGGAGATTCCGGCAGCACCGATCATAGGATTGATCTTTTCTTTGGAGAAAAGATTCATAAGTTTTGCAAAAAGCACACCTGCAGCAGTATCAAAGATAAATGCGCAGAGACCAATAAGCATGATCAGAAGAGTTTCCTTATTTACAAAGGTATCGGCTTTCATACTGAATGCAATGGTGATTCCCAGAAGAAGGGAAACCAGGTTGGACAGAA
>PPYE01046189.1_pt1 | contig 174868 bp, 186 predicted proteins | sample 1559881 | NCBI WGS metagenome assembly PPYE01 (sample SAMN08240022, study PRJNA423297) | Human gut metagenome, whole genome shotgun sequencing project. | reverse complement strand
ATTAGGTACGGATATTGAAATTTAACGAGGATGCCGGAGCCGAACTCCGGCTAGATCACTGAAAAACGCAAAATCTCAGGTTAGAGGGTGTCGCTCGCAAAATCCGCCAGGCGGGATCTTTCGCCGCGCTGCATCGTGATGTGCCCCGAGTGCGGCCAGCCTTTGAAGCGGTCTACCACATAGGTCAGACCGGAGGAGCCTTCCGTCAGGTAAGGTGTATCGATCTGAGCGATGTTGCCCAAGCAGACGATCTTGGTACCGGGACCGGCACGCGTGATCAGCGTCTTCATCTGTTTTGGCGTTAAGTTCTGAGCTTCGTCAATGATGACGAACTTATTCAGGAAGGTACGGCCGCGCATGAAGCTCATAGACTTGATGCGGATTCTGGAGCGAATCAAATCTTCAGAAGCTCTGCGGCCCCAGTCGGATCCGTTGCCGCTGCCGCGGTTCAGAACTTCGAGGTTATCGTCAATGGCACCGAGCCACGGAGCCATCTTCTCTTCTTCCGTGCCCGGCAGAAAGCCGATATCTTCGCCCACGGAAATGGTAGCACGCGTGATGATGATTTCGTTGAAGCGTCTCTGCTCCATCGTCTGAGTCAGACCTGCTGCCAGCGTGAGCAGCGTCTTACCGGTTCCGGCTTGGCCGAGCAGCGTCACAAAGTCGATGTTCGGATCCATCAGGAGATTGAGCGCGAAAGCCTGCTCTCTGTTTCTGGCGTTGATGCCCCAAACGGTGTGCTTCGGATTGAGATAGTCGTCGATCAAACGTACGGTAGCGCGGTTGCCTTCGACCGACATAACCTGGGCATAGAACGGTGTAGCACCTTCCTGCTCGTACCAAATGAATTGGTTCACAAGGAAGCTCGGAACGAGAGATCCCTCGATCTGATACCAAGTACGGCCGTCTTTCTGCCAAGACTTGAGGTTTCTGCCGTGTTCGTCCCAGAAATTGGCTGGCAGCTTGAGCGTTCCTGAGTAAAGGATGTCGCTGTCCTCGATCATCTTGTCGTTGTAATAATCTTCAGCGACAAGGTTGAGGGCGGCAGCCTTCAGACGCATGTTGATGTCTTTAGACACCAAGACGACGTCGCGGTCTTTGACGCTTTCCTTCAAGCCTTCCACCACGGAAAGAATCTGGTTGTCGGCTTTGCCCTGCGGCAGCATCGGAAGCTTCACGTCAAAGGGCTTGGTCTGAATGAACAGACGGCCAGTTGCTTCACCGTGGTTCAGTGTTTCAAGCGGAATGCCTTTGTCGATCGGGCCTTCCAAATTCTGCAGGATGCCGTCAAGCGTACGGCTGACCTGACGAGCGTTGCGGGCCACGTCGGTCATACCGCTCTTATGGTTATCGAGCTCTTCGAGCGTCATCATCGGCAGATAGATATCGTGTTCCTGGAAGCGGAAGATACTCGTCGGATCGTGCAGCAGCACGTTGGTATCAAGCACATAAAGTTTGTTCTTGCCGTCGTGCTTGAGATTTTTGTTTCTTCTGTGTGCCAGCGTCGTTTCTTTGAGAACCTCTTTGGTTTCAACCAGCGCGGCGGCTTTAACTTCCTGCTTGGCTTCTTTAGCGGAAATCGGTTCAACGGTTGTTTTCGTGCGCAGAGTCTTCGCTACTACAGCAGGTTTAGCTGCCGCCTTGGTTTTACGAGGCGCGCGGGCTGCTGTCGGTGCCGGCGCCTGTGTCGGCAGTTCGGCCGGAATGTCGGTGAGGACAGATCCCTTAGCGACCGGGGCTTTTGGTAATGGCATATGTGTTCCTTCGGGCTCTTCTTTAGAGGAGAGCGGCTTAAAAATCTATTCTTCCTTTGATGCTCGCCGTCTCAATCAAATTACGAGAGCCGCAATTACAATGCCGATCATTGTAAAGGCCAGTCCGAGTTTGATGACGATCCCGATCATCATTCCGAGCCATGTGGCAAAACCGACCTTACCGCTTTTGAGAAGGTCTCGATGATCAATAAATTCGCCGATGGCTGCGCCGAGCAGCGGCATAAAAATCAACCCCCATAAACCGGTGAAGATGCCGATAATGGTACCGATAAAGGATCCCAAAATGCCGAGTTTGGTTGCCCCGGCTTTCTGCGCGCCGAGCGTCTGTGCAATCCAGTCGACAATCAGACCGATAACGGTCAGCACGACAAGAATCACCAGCGTCATCACGCTAATTTCGTTGTAATGATCGATGAATGCGGCCAGCCACGCACCTGCAAAGATGAGCGGGAGCCCCGGAATCATCGGGACGATAGTGCCTGCAAAGCCGATGACCATGAGGGCAGCGGCGATGACCCAAAGAATAATATCCAGCATTGATTAATAACCTGCGTGCATTTGTGCCTGTGTGGCTCTGCTGACAAAACGCGTATACATACCTTGGAAGATCAGATTCACGGTACCGGTCGGACCGCTTCGCTGCTTGGCGATAATTGCTTCGGCATCGCTCGGCGCATTGGAATCCACCGCCGGCATCGGCTGACCGTCTTCCCCCATGTCGTCCGTCTTCTGCTGATAAGCGACTTCACGGTACAGAAAGATGATGACGTCGGCGTCCTGTTCGATAGAGCCGGACTCTCGCAAGTCACTCATCAGCGGACGCTTGTTGGGACGGGTATCCACTTCACGCTTTAACTGAGAAAGCGCGATCACGGGAACCTTCAGTTCACGGGCAAGACCCTTGAGGCCGCGGGAAATTTCAGCAATTTCCTGGGCGCGGTTCGCGTCATTGCGTCCGCCGGATTCGCCGGACATCAGCTGGAGGTAGTCAACCACGATCAGACCGAGCTTGCCGCCTACACGGCTCATCAGCTGACGGGCGCGGCTGCGCAGATTCAAAATGGAAATACCGGCGGTATCGTCGATGAAGATCGGCGCTTTTTCCAGAGATTCGGCGGCGTCGTAGAATCCGCGCCAGTTTTCCAGATGACCGGTTTTGAGTTCTGACTGTGGAATTTCTCCCTTGGCGCTGAGGAGACGACCGGTAACTTCTTCGGCTGACATTTCCAGCGAGAAGACCCCGACAGGCAAGCCTTGATTGCTGCCGACGTGCAGCGCGATATTCAAAGCAAACGCGGTTTTACCCATGGCCGGACGACCGGCGATGATAATGAGCTGACCGTCATGCATACCGCTCGTCATACGGTCGAGATCCGGGAAGCCCGTGCTAGTGCCGGAGACATTGCTCGGGTTGTCAATCTCGGAGAGTTCGCGAAGATGATCCGCGTAATCGGCCAAAACCGCGTCGATTTTTTGGAAACCGCTGGACGAGCGGGACAAATCCTCACTGATGCGAAGGACTTTTGCCTGAGCTTCGTCCAACAAATCCTTGGCTTCGCGAGCGCCGGGATTCATGGAGTCATTGATGATGTCGTTACCGGTTGTAATTAAACGGCGGCGAATCGAACGGTCGCGAATAATTTCCGCGTAGCGCAGAACGTTAGCCGCACCCGGACTGTAATCCGCGAGTCGGTTGAGATATTCGAGGCCGCCGGTCTCTTTTTCGAGACCGCCCTCACGCAGGATGTCGTGGACCGTCAGAATATCGGCCGGCTTTCCCTGCGAGAGCAAGCGCTTAATGTTTTCGAAAATTAAGCGGTTTCCGTAGTCATAAAAGTCCTCCGAATCGATTTTTCCGCCGATCAAGTCGAACGTATTGTTATCGATCAGGAGTGCGCCCAAAACACCGTCTTCAGCCTCTTTTGAGTAAGGCGGAGTGCGGTATTGCTGGACTTCACGATCTTCGCTGCGAATATCGGGCATCGTATTTATGAACTTCCTTTTTTCCAAAAGCAGATGAGAAAACTATAGCTGAAAGAGCAGAGACATGAAAAAAAGAAGCCTCCCAAAAATGTGACATTTCTGAGAGGCATTTTGAAGACCGAAGTCTTCAGGAATTTCTTCCCTAATTAGGCTTCAGCAACAACCTGAACGTTGACATTAGCAACGATGTCGTGGTGCAGGTCGATCTGCAGCGGGTACTCGCCGACGGCTTTGATAGCACCCAGCGGTGTACGAACCTGGCTCTTGTGGATATCGTAACCAAGTTTTTCGAGGGCTTCGGCAACGTCCATGTTGGTCACAGAACCAAACAGACGACCGTCGACGCCGGCCTTGGAAGCGATAGTGATGGTCAGACCATCGATCTTGCCCTTGAGCTCTTCAGCCTTAGCAAGACGTTCAGCCTGAGCGCGTTCGAGTTCAGCCTTGTGGGCTTTGAATTCTTCGATCGCAGCTGCTGTAGCACGCTTAGCCTTCTTTGTCGGGATCAGGTAGTTACGAGCGAAACCGTCTTTAACTTTGACGACGTCGCCGAGCTGACCGACGTGAGGAATAGATTCAAGCAGAATGATTTGCATGTTGATTTCCCCCGATTACTGATTGTCGGTGTAAGCAAGAAGAGCAAGGAAGCGAGCACGCTTAATTGCTGTGTCGAGCTGACGCTGATAGTGAGCCTTCGTACCTGTCAAGCGAGCCGGCATGATCTTGCCGTTTTCCTGGATGAAGTCGCGAAGTGTGTCGATATCTTTGTAGTCGATCTGATCAACATGATCAACTGTGAAGCGGCAGAATTTTTTACGCTTGAAAAGCGCGTTCTGCTGATTAGGGTTACGAGGTCTACCCTTTCCTTTGGCACCAAAAGCCATGATTTACTCCTTTTCGAATTCCGTTATATGCAGGACAAGTTTGCGTGAACGCGCCGAAGATGTTGTCAGAAACCCTCTGAATTTCAAACGGCTTCCGAGCTCCACCTCATTGAGAGCCTTAGCAGCCGGACCGACTGCCGCCGCTTCTGCGGAAAAGCTCAGTTTTCTATCCGATCCGGCTTCTTGGACCACCGACATATGGCGGATGGTCAGGTCAAGAATGGGAACAGAAGCTAAGGTGTAGCGGATGACGTCTTTCTTTTCAAGAATTCCGTCCAGTTCGAACGAGTTCACCTCGCAGTCCTAAATTAAGCCTGGGCGTCAGCCGGGGCTTCTTCAGCAGCCTGAGGTGCGGGAGCAGCAGCTTCAGCAGCAGCGCTGGCAGCCTTACGGGCTTCTTCTTTCTCGACAGCCTTCATCATCGGAGAAGGTTCTGTCTCAGCCTTCTTCATTTTCACGGTGAGGTGACGAAGAACGGCGTCGTTGTAACGGAAATTGTTTTCGAGTTCTTCAAGAACTTCGGGGCCGCATTCGATGTTCATCAGAACATAGTGGGCTTTCACGAGTTTCTCGATCGGGTAAGCCAGCTGACGACGGCCCCAATCTTCGAGACGGTGAATCTTACCGCCGTGGCTTTCCACAGCAGCCTTGTAACGCTCAATCATCGCCGGAACCTGTTCGCTCTGATCAGGATGGACGATGAAGCAAATCTCATAGTGACGCATTGAACCTCCTTATGGGAAATAGTCGCCCGGAGCGTCTTCCGGTGTGACAAGGACTAGAAAGTGCGTGATTCTACACCACTTTCAGTAGAAAAAAATCCTGATTACTAAATTAGTTACGAAAAACAAGTCGAGGAATAGCCTTAATGAAAATGAGACCTGCTTGCTCAGCCTATTACTCTACGAACATCTGGGTTGAATGGTGTGTGCTGCGTTTTCTACTATTCGAATCGACCTATTAGAAATTTTCTAATAGTTGAACCTTCCTTGAGTACTCCTGAAGAGAAATTATTTCTCCAGTGTTCGTTAATCGTTGCAAAAAACACATTGGCTACACCTGTCTTTCATGGAGGAGCCGCTTTTCCCATCAGATAGGGCTCCGTGCCGGGATCTGTAGGAAAGGACTTGCAACAGATCAAAAAATCAAGGTCGTGATTTAGCACGACCTCTGACTTTGCAAACTTCAGATTCCGCTTAAGGCGGATACTGATCAGCCAACAGTACGCTGACGCACGGTTTCAAACAAACAAATACCGGCGGCAACGGAAACATTCAGACTTTCGACCGTTCCCAGCATCGGAATCTTCGCCAAGTCACTGCAGCGGCGGCGCGTCAATTGACGAAGACCGTCGCCTTCGGCGCCGAGTACCCAGCCGAAAGCGCCCTTTTGATCAAATTCATAAATGGTCTTTTGAGCTTCACCGGCTGTGCCGATGATCGGAACACCGGCGTCAACGAGCTCAACAATCGAACCCGCCAAATTCGTAACTCGCACAATCGGAACGGTTTCAGATGCGCCGGCGCTGGCCTTCACTGCCGCAGCCGTTAATGTGGCGGAGCGGTCTTTCGGCGTGATTACGGCAGATACTCCTGCCGCATCAGCGACACGGAGGCAGGCACCGAAATTGCGCGGATCGGTCACGCTGTCCAAAAGCAGTAGAAGCGGATTACCGGCGAGATTATCCATCAATGTGTCGAAGGACATGCCGATATCGATCGGTGCAGCTAAAGCAATCAAACCCTGATGCGGAACTTCATGAGAAAAGCCGTCCAGGCGATTGTTGTCGGCCTGCATCAAACGAATGCCGGCCTTTTCAATCTCTTCAATCATCCTGCGCATACGCTGATCGCGGCGCTTCGGATCATAGTAGACGATGCGAATCGACGAAGAATCGCGTTTCATTCTCGAGGACACGGCATGGAAGCCGGCTAGGACTGTATCTTCTTTTTTCATGAGCGTTTCTTTGCAACAGACGGTGCTTTCTTCGTTTTTCTCGCTGCCGGCTTACGCGGCGCGGCAGAAGATTTTACGGTTTTCCTTTTGGCTTCGGTCTTCGGCCTGCTTTGACGATTCTTCGAAACCAAAGCGAATTCTATTCTTCTTGCGTCGAGATCGCAGCGGGCAACCTTAACAGTGAGCTCGTCGCCCAAGCGATAACGCAACCCGGAGTCTTCGCCGTAAATTTCATTGGACTTATCGTCAAAGACGAAGTAATCATCCCCAAGGCCGGAAATATGAATCGCGCCTTCGACATACAAGTCTTCAAGCGTCACAAAGATTGCAAAGGGACTTACACCCGAAATCACGCCTTTAAAGACCTGGCCGAGTTTCTTCTGCATATAGTTGCATTTCAGCCAAGCCATTACATCGTAACTGGCTTCATCGGCACGGCGTTCATGGGCAGAACACAGAAGGCCGAGCTTTTCCCACAAGTCGATATGCGCAACCTTCTTCTTGTCATCGGGTTTTGCCTTGCAGATGATTTCTCTTGTCTGAACCGGAACATCCGCTTCATTGGGTTCAACCAAAATCTTCGGCACGTATTTCCGGCGCCGTAAGATACCTCGGATAGCGCGATGCACCAGCAAGTCAGGATAACGGCGGATCGGTGAGGTGAAGTGCGTATAAGCGTCATAAGCCAGGCCGAAGTGACCGACGTTATGCGGGCTGTAGACGGCCTGCTGCATGGAGCGCAGCAAAATCGTCTGAATCATTGCCTTATCCGGACGATCAGCGATCGATTCCAGCACCTTGGCATAGTCTCCCGGAGTGGGGGAATCTCCGCCGGGCAGCGTCACGCCGAACGGCGCCAAAGTTGCCCTGGCTTTTTCCAGACGATCCTGGCTGGGCGGTTCATGGACACGGTAGAGACACGGAGCCTTATTCTTCTGCAGGAAGTCGGCTGCACAGGTGTTTGCCACCAGCATCATTTCCTCAATGAGGCGATGAGCGTCATTGCGTTCGCGCGGCAGAATCTGTTCGATCTTGCCCTGCTCATTGGCGACAATATAAGTTTCAACCGTCTCAAAATCCATCGCGCCGCGCAATTCACGGCTCTTGATCAGATTCTTGTAAAGATCATAGAGATCCTGGACGTTGCCAAGCACGTGTTCCATGACCTTGGCTTCAGGACCGTTCGGGTTGCAGAGTGCGGCCCAAACATTGTCATAAATCAGTCGTGCCGCCGAACGAATCACAGCTGGGTAGAACTGGTAGGCTTCTACCAATCCGTTGGCGCCAATGATCGCGTCGCACACCATGGTGCAGCGGTCAACCTGCGGATTCAAAGAACACAAGCCGTTAGAAAGCTCTTCCGGCAGCATCGGGATAACGCGTCTCGGGAAGTAGACACTCGTTGTTCTTAACTGAGCGTCCTTATCAATAGAGCAACCGGGTTTGACGTAATGAGAAACATCGGCAATGGCTACGAGCAGACGGAATTTGCCTTCTTCCACAGGTAAGCAGTAAACAGCATCGTCGAAGTCTTTGGCATCTGCGCCGTCAATCGTCACAAACGGAATATCACGGAGGTCTACTCTATCTCGAAGATCGGACTTCGTTACAGAGTCAGAGAAACGCTTAATTTCTTTCTTTGTTTCTTCGGAGAACTTGTAGGGAAGATCGAATTTACGAACCGCGATTTCTGTTTCCATTCCCGGCTCGTCGATCGTTCCCAAAATTTCGACTACGTGGCCGACAGGACTATTAGTGAGAAGGCCTTTATCTTCAAGTTCGGCCACGACGATCTGAGAAGGCGTTGCGCCTAAAGAGCGGCCCGGTGCAATTAAGATCGTTTTGCAAATTCTTGCGTCTTCAGGCACCACAATTCCGACGCCGCGTCTCAGTTCAAAGCGGCCGACAATGCGTTTTAACTTGCGATCGGCAAGTTCGACGATATCGGCTAAAACTCGACCCCTGTAGTCGGTTCCTGCTTCTCTAGCGACAACAATATCTCCGGGAAGAACTTTGGTCATTTCTTCCGGAGAGATGTACATATCGGGAACGTCTTCTTCGCAAATCAGGAATCCGAATCCGTCACGGTGTCCCTGCACCACGCCGGTATGAAGTTTGGCAGAAGAGGTCAGGAGAACAATGTCTTCCCGATTCGTAAAGATTCTTCCTGCCTCTTTCAATTTATTGAAAGCGCGATCAAAGACCTCAGAGGAGATGCCCTTATGAGAAAGCATCACATACTCTTTCAGGTCGTCCATTTCCATCGGGAATCCGGCCGTCCTCAATTCCCGTTCAATTGCCTTTTCAGCCGCTTCCACTCCGGCAGCCAGGATGGCACGCTGCGGCTTAGCAGAAGTCAACGCAGACTTCTGTGTGGTTTTATTCTTCGCAGTAATTTTGAGCCTCAACTAATTAATGTTGATCCTATTTATGCTGGATTGTAATTGCTGAGGTTGCTAACAAAGTCCTAAGATCGCTCAGAGTGGAGATATTTGATTTCGGCCTTCAGGTACTAAAAATATCAATCCAAATTAAGCACATCCAGCATTCCGAGTCCGCGGAACTGGGGAAGAAGCAGAATTAACAGAACAACAATCAAAAGAAAGACCAGTCCGTAGGCAAACTGATGATCCGTTAACTGCCTGAAGAAACGGTATTGGCCTCCCGACGGATTCTGTTCATAGCGGTAGCCTGAGACTTGGAAGTTTTCAGGGAGCTCTGTTTCCCGGTAATAATCGTTCAGACGATATTCATTCCAAACTTTGGGATCTTTTTGACTTCCGAAAGTATCCAGATCTCCGGGCCTTCGAAGATCTCTCAGATAAATCGGACGACGCTCAATGATTTCCTCTCTTTTACGAAAGCGGATGCCCTGTTCATCCAAAAGCTTCTCGTAAGCCAAATCATGTTTCTTCTGCAGATTGGCGAGAAAACGATAAGCTTTTTCGTCCGCTTGGTATTGGCTATCAGCCTCAATCGTGAAGCATTGGTTTTCCAGATAAACCGATTCGTAATAGGGAATCGGATAAAACTCGGTCGACGAAACAGCCTTAGGGACGCAATAACGAAAAAGCACAGAAACACCGCATGGAAAATTGAAGTTGAATCAAGACCGGCTGTATTACCGCCTGAACTTGAAAAAGGATTCTAACGACAAAGCGTCGGCTTAAGAAATGTTTCTGCCGACTGCGCCTTTGGCACAAAAAGACGGCTCCTTTGCCTATTTTTATCTATGTGAAATCGGTTCGCCTAGAACGAGACGCAGGAAAATTCGGGTCTCGGTGCCGGTTTGGCTCAGCGTTTCTAACGTAGAAACAGCGTGATAAGTGATTTTTGCCTTGGAGACTTCTCAGTCTTCAAGGCTTTTTAGTATTTCAGATCAGAAAAAAGTACGATCAAGCAGGATTACTTTCGAAAAAGATTTGCTCAGACAAAGTTTTGGGGTAGTTGTAGGTATCCGCTTCATCCATACATCCTCTCAGCCAGCGGTAGTACGGTCCAAAAGCTCGGGACTCACGAGTACGAATTCTCAGTCTCGCTCCCATTTTTTCTCCCGAACCCAGTTATGAAGTACTTTGTCGAGCCAAACCGAAGAGCAGTTAGTGACCAGAACCTGATATTTTCTCGTCAAAGGAACCGGCATTCGAATCATCTTTCGGCCTTCTCTGTTAAAAACCTTGTGCCGAAGTTGAGCGCCCAAGTCGAAGTAAATGCCTTTAGCTTGTCTTCCTTACTCAATAGCGATAAACAGCAGACGCCCACTCGATCAGAGAGACTGGCAAGTTCAAACTGAACTTGCAGCAGTTCGTTGATTAGACTGTCTTGCTTGGCGAGTTCCGCCAAAATATTCCGCGGAACATAAGCGACTTCGGCATTTGTGATCGCTAAGTAGTGTCCGGCTCGGGCCGTCAGGAGAAGAAATTCAAGTTACCGGCCGCCAAATGACCAGGTGTGGAAAGCGCAATTGCAGGACTGTCTCCTTTTGTTGAGCCGATCGCACGAGCAGTCACGCCTCTAGTAGCGAGGACCACGTGGTCAACACGTTCACCCGGAGAAAATACTCTTTCTTCTTTCAGCGTTTTGGAAAGACCTAATCTCAAGAAAATCCTCACCAGCACCGGATGAAGGCGATGATGGATCCAAGGCATTACCGGAACTTTAGAAAAAATGGCTCCTGTCGAGTTCGCATTGTTTTTACCTTGAACAATCGATACGTACCAATTTTGAGTGAACCTTGCCATAAGCTCTTTCCAACTAACCTTAGTAACGTGAACCATGCAGAAGCTAGGCAATCATCGAAGGGATGATTAATTTTCACCCTAAGGAATTCCTACGATTCGTCAATAATGGAACGCGTTTTTACCGTAATTAACCCCAAATTAAGTTAAGGATTTGCGTAAAAAGGCTATTAGCCTCTCCAAATACTCATGAATTATCGAGAACTAAAAGTCAAATCTGAAACCGTCTCTTTAGAAAGAACGGAAGCATCGAGCGCTTTAGGTCGCGCAAATAGAATTGAAAGTGAGAATTTAAACTAACCACGCAACCCGCTAATGAAATGAAGGCTCGGATAGTTCTAGGGATTTTTGGGACAAAGAAAAACCCCGCAAATCTACGAGGTCTTAAGAATTAGGTCTGGTGCCCGGGACTGGACTCGAACCAGCACGCCCGTGAAGGCGCTAGCACCTGAAGCTAGTGCGTCTACCAATTTCGCCACCCGGGCAACAGAGAAGTGAAATTTTACCTATAAGATTCGATTTTTGCAAACACCTATATAGACTCTATTTGTAATAAATTATTTCAAATGAGCCTCGATTTCAATTTATCGGTCCCGGAGAATGCGAAGGGCAAAAAGAAAACCTCGCGAATCTGCGAGGTCTCAGGAATAAATCTGGTGCCCGGGAATAGCACCACATTTTTAATATTATTCAATTAGATAGCTTTAACGGTTCCGTTATATTTCCGTTATATGGATGTAAAACGGAAATTTTTGATGGTTTTAACGGAAATTTTCGGTTGTTGTATAAAAGACGAAAGGCACTATTTATTTGCGGCAAACACATTTGCGCTCGTCAAAATAAATGTACTTATCTGTGTACTAAAAAAACAGAATCCTGACTAAAAATACAAAGCTCTTGTAAACTTAAAGAAAGGGCATAAGGGATTTTGATATGAGTGACAAGCTCCAGCTTTTTGGAAATGCGAAAATAAGATCATCGTGGAACAAAAAAGAGGAGGAATGGTACTTCTCGATAGTAGATGTAATTGAGGTTCTTACTCAGTCACCTTCTCCTGGAGCGTATTGGAGAAAGTTAAAACAACGCCTAAAAGAAGAAGGAAATGAAACCGTGACGAACTGTCACGGTTTGAAAATGATGGCAGCAGACGGAAAAATGAGAACAACTGATGTTGGTACTGCCGAAAACATATTTAGACTCATTCAATCCATACCCTCACCAAGAGCAGAGCCGCTTAAACTCTGGCTTGCTAAAGTTGCAAAAGAGCGGATTGATGAAGAGATTGACCCTCAGAAAGCAATAGATCGAGCAAGAGAATCCTATAGAAGAAAGGGATATCCCGAAGAATGGATTAACACTCGAATGAAGGGTATAGAAACGCGGGTTGCTTTAACGGCGGAATGGAAAGAGCACGGAGTTAAAGACCAACAATACGCTATGTTGACCGATATTATTCATCGAGGTACGTTTGAGGTTAGCGTTAGGGAACACAAAGCTCTCAAGGGACTAACCAAAGAAAATCTTAGAGATAATATGACGTTAGTTGAGTCCGCCCTAACAACTTTAGCAGAAGCAACCGCTACCGAAATTACCCGTGCTCAAGACCCTCAATGTATAGAAGAGAATAAATCTATTGCAAAAACGAGCGGCAGCATTGCGGGAAATGCAAGGAAAAAGATCGAAGCCGAAACTGGAAGAAAAGTTTTATCCAGCAAGAACGCACGCCACTTAATTGAAGAAGAACGTCAAAGAAAATTAAGCTCTAAGAGCTAAGAATTTTACTTTCGCATTTCTTTTGGTCAAAATATTTGCGCTCGGCCACCTCGCCTTGTTTGCCGATGTTGAAAGAAGAGATCGGACGATGGTAGCCCATCACGCGGGTCCAGACTTCACACTTCGTTCTCTCGCTGTTTGGGATACCGAGTTTTTCAAGTTCAGTCATTTTTTCTCTCCTCTATCTGAGTTGGATTGCACATCTTTCAATGATTCTTCTATCGCTGACTGCGCGCTCTGCACATTCTGCAAGAGTTTTTGAAGAGAGCTCAAGTGCGCGTCTAAATCGACCACACTCTCCAAGCTCCCTCTGTAACTTTCGCTGTATCGCGGCGTCTCGCTCGCGCACCCTGAGAGCAGAATCGTTAAGCACACCAATAGACTTTTCCAACTGTGCAATTTCTTTATCCTTCCTGTGCAGTGTTTCAATCTGGTGAGCAAGTAGCCGTTCCCGCTCCTGTGTCCACCTCAGCTCTGTTTCCTGCTGGCCGAAGTGATACCCGAGCACCGAGGAAAACATCACGGCGGCAATAATCAAAATTACCCGGATCATTTTCTGAAAAATAGTTCTAGCTCTGCGTTTCGGCGCCTTCTCAACCCGTCTTCAAACTTCGAGCCAGGGTTGACATATTTAGGCCACCATTCCCTAATCCCGTCCTCGTTCTCTGCGTTAATCATTTTGAAGAGTGTGTACCTTCGACACTTCGTAATGCCGAAGTTGAAAACGAAAGACATCAGGGCAATAAATTGATTCTCGGTAACGGGTACGTGAACGAGCGCTGCCAGCTCCTCTTGTTTATGAATGAGGTCTTTGTCCAGAAGGTCATAAGCCTCAGCTCTGGTGATGTGCTCTCCAGGATGTACATCTTTGGTGTGTCCGAAACCGATCGTCCACACCCCAGCAGGACAGCGATAAGATTCAAGGGCCGGACCACCTTTTGGGCCTTGCTCGAATTCGGATATGAATTGAGTAGCCAGTTCTGGCGGATAAAGCATGATGTTTTGCTTTCTCATTTAGGCTCCTTCTTAATACCGTGCAATCTCTGCACCTCTGATTTCAGTGTCTCTAAGTCTTGTTGGATTTTTGTGAGCTGTTTAATGCTCTCGGTGTTTGATGTCGCTCGGCGGTTTAGCTCGTTGATCTGGAGGCGCTGGAGCGCGGTTTCGTTCTCCAGGCTGTTGATCCGGTCTTGTTGTGACACGATCGTGTACTGATTCAACTGAGAGTTTGTAAGCCACCCTGCCATATAAAAAGCAAAGAAAAGAATGAGCTTAATCAGCCCTGCGATAACTGAGCGCATATTAATTGCCATGGTTCGCTCCATTGTGTACGGTAAGTTTTAATTTGCCTGTGACGACCCCGTATAAGGTGTTCATAATCTTCAGGCCGAAGTAAGAAGACACTCCGCTGCAGGCCCCGATCCACTCCCAACTGAGTTTCGAGGTGCGGAGGATCAGATAGACAATGAATCCGGCCGCGCATGACGTAACAAACTCAATGAACCAGCGCGGAAAATTCCAGTCCCGTTCTGCTCGCACGTACGGCATAGCAGAACCCGATGCCGCACATATAAGAATGAGCGTGAACACTATTAGGTTTACCGTGCTGGCAAACTCGCTGAGGCTGAAATCTGTTTCCATGTTTATCTCTCTTTTTGGACATGTTATGAGCGCTTTTTCTTTCAATGCGCACACCTAACGAAAAGCCCCTCGAAGTGAGGGGCGGAGTGGTTAGCCTCCAATGGACGGAATAAACCTGATTACAGTTCCTTCAGTTTGGCCAATCTTGGTATAGATGACTACTTGCCAACTATCTCCCTTTGCACACGGGAGTATTAAATGAGGCCACTGTAAATAGTTTTTGTCCGATTCACCGTTTTCTAAACGAACGGAAATACCTGAGCGATTGTTTTGGATCATTGCCGATTTAATGAAGTTTCCGCATGTCACGAAAACCCAGCCGTTATGAGGAGCCGTGTTAGCCACAACCATATCGCCAATATAATTGTTGTAATAATCAATCCTCTTGGCATAATCCCCCGCCATAGGCTGAGCGGCTATGAACTCCGTGTCCGAGCGTTTCACGAACTTGGAGAGGAGGAGCGCTAAAACTGATTTCAGCATGACGCACCTCCTACAGCCAGATTACGCAGGAATAAAGACGGCGTATCCTTTCTGTTCCACTTCGTCAAAAACAGATTTGAGAATGTACGTTTGCCCTTTTCTGACCGGAACACAAATTCTGAGACTGTCCCTCTGACCCGTTCCGGCCACGTCCCCAGCAATCGACTTGTTATTTCCTGAAGCCACCGAGATAAAAGTGTCGCCTGTATCCGTGGACATAACAATAAAACCATTTGAAGGCGGGATGTATTGCATTCCGTCCATTGTTGCGGAAGTAAGCGTAATCGAAACAGGGTTAACCGTGCCTCCATGAGCGAAGGCGCTGGTCTTGTCCACAAGGAGCTGGAGTAGCTTCTTAAGCATAGGCCACCTCCTTGCAGAAGAGCATTCTTAAGAGCTGATACCCCCCCCCGATAGTTTTACACAATTCTAAAGATATTTGTTTAGCGTTGGATCCTTGAACCGTCCACACTTCTCCTTTTGCAATTGGGGCCCATGTAGAACTTCCTGCAGAAGAAAACGGAAACACAATTATTGAGCGTACACACGGCGTAGAAATAAACATTGAGGCGGAGCCACTTGTTCCATCGCCATTTGCGTTAAGAACTAGAAAGCCATCATACGGAGCAACTCCTGTAGAAACGTTTCCCCAATCAGAAACACTTTTATTGGAAAACAGATAAGTACTATTCGTTGAAGGTAGCGACTGGTGTGCGACTTCACCCGATTCTATCTTGCTGTAGAACTTGCTCAGCAGGAGGCTCAATAAACTTTTCAGCATAATGCGCCTCCGGTCAGTGCGTCACGTTCCGATTGTTGGAACAAAGACAATGGTCGCTTCTTTAACTCCGTCGGCCGCGGGGTTCTGAAACTCATACCCAACTTTGGCGCCCCCCCCCGATAGTCTTTGAGAAAGTCATCATTACGCCAGTTGAGTTGTGATCCAGTTGATATCTAACTTCAGATCCTTTTGACATAGGCAGAGTAAATCCCATGTAGCCTCCGCTGGTTAATCCAGTCACACCAGACCATTGGGCCGCAGAGTTTTCTATGAGCATGTGTTTGGTTATTCCTTTGCATGAAAAATAGCCATCAAACGGGGCAATCAATGAATGCCATGTTTTATCTGTAACAGGATCAGAAACGATTGTTGGCGTTTCCGGCTTCGGCATAGCGCTATGCGCTGCCTCTGCCGCCGTCGTTCGGCTATCAAGTAGCCGCTGAATAAGTTGTTTTAGCATTTAAGCTCCTTTTGTCGGGGCTTAAATGCCCCGTCTTAGTTTGGTAAAACTGGTCTGATTACAGCCCTATTGCCCTTTCCTCTCGCACCGACAATCCCCCCCACTGCTTACAGCCCGTTTAGGCACAAACAGACTGCACAGCAAACTGGCTAATTCTTTAAGCATGGAAAAAACCTCCTTGTCTCATAGAGTTGCGGGCATCAACTGCCTGTTCTAATTCATAGGCCAAAGCATCCGGAAATTCCGGGTAGCCGATAAAAGGAAAACCTGGTTGATCCGGAAGATCTTTGAGCGCTTGTCGATAATCCAATAATTCCTGCCGATCTTGGTCTGTTAATTGAGCTCTCTTTGCCTTGGCCTCAGACTGAACCGTAATATCCGGAAGCTGGACGTACTTGTCAGTGTCAGAGATTCGAGCATTGCGCTCACCTCTCACCTCTTGTTCGTAACGATCTTGGACAAATTCGTCATCCAATTCCGGGAGCTCCGCCGATAAATAGAAATTCCCGTCAGCGCTCTGAAAATAACCTTTAGGACTGAGCTCCATTTTCCAGAAGTTGATTATGGTGCCATCATCCCTTTTGAATTTTTCAGAAAGCTTGTAATGGCTTTTGGCGAAAGCCTCATCCTTCGGATCCATAAAGGCATGCTGACCAGGGGAATTGGAAGACACCACAACATTCCCTTCTGAGTCCTTCAGTGAGTATTTTGCCAGCGGCTGGCTCATAGCCTTGGCAAGCATTTCCTGCCTAACTTGTTCTAAGGTCTTCATTGTTTATCCTTCGGAATTGTTTAATTTGTCGATGGTGTTTCTGACTCAGCAGAGTTTTTGGCGTCATCAATTTCTTGCTGGGTACCACCGTTTTCAAGGATCAGTTCTTCGAGAATCGGGCAAACGTAATCATCAACACGGCCGTCAAAGCTACTGTCTGCCCATTCGTCTACCCCTGTTCCGAAAGCGATGTTGTCTCTTGCCGTCTTCTGCTGAGTTGTCGTTAATGACTGGTTCGCTTCATAAGAAACAGATGGCGTAAGGTCTGTATAGTCAGCAGAAAGAAGAGCTGTCCCAGCTTCTGAGTCAACAGACGCGATTGTGAACATGCGACCGTCTGTTCCGACGACAGTATCCCCTGCTTTGATATTCCCCTGTGGCTTTAGGTCAGCAGTTTGGATCGTTCCCGAAATCGTTAAGACCTGGTTTATTACGCGAACTGCATAAGCATTTGATGCCGCCTCTAGAGCTTTCGACTCAGCATGTTGTGCCGCTGTCTGAGCTGTTAAAGCCGCAGTTTGCGCTGTTTCCGCATTACCCTCTGCCGTTTCTGCCGCTTGTTGGGCGGTTTGTGCGGTTTGCACTGCCTGTGCCGCATTGTTGGCCGCAGTTTGTGCACTCGCCGCAGAAGCCTGCGCAGCCGTTTGCGCCGATGCTGCTGATGCTTGGGCAGTGTTTGCCGTATTAACTGCAATCGTTGAGGCATCTACGGCAGATCTTGATTGTGCAATTGCTGCTTGGATGTCGGCATCCCAATCATCGACAGTCTGTTTTAGAGTCGCAACCTTCTCATTTGCTGCATTCGCCTCCGCCAACGCATTCGAAGATGTTGAATTAGCCGTCTGGGCTGTTTGCCGAGCCTCTTTAGCGATTGACAAGGCCTCTTCGGAGTTATCTGAAGCCTGATCTGCATATTGGCCAATGTTGTTAATTGCATCTTCCGTCTGCTGAAGAACGTCCGGACCACTAATTACTCCGGTGCCTGTCGGCGTGTAATGAAATTGAAATTTCTTGTTTGCCATGATCTTTTACTCCGGCAACCTGAGGAAGTATGCAAGGGTGTAAAACGGAGGTTCGTTTGAGACTCCCGTAATCGCGACATTCGCATTCAGTGTGTGAGTATGGGTTTGCCCACTTCCAGTGTCCGATATGTTTACAGGATGCGAGTGTTGTCCGCTAATTGAAGTTTCTCCAGTCCAGCTTCTAGAAGCGTCCATCCCGATTCCCCAATTGTCCTCATCGCTTCCTTCTGTACCTATCAAATTCCTTCGAGTTTTATAAAAGCACCCTGTAGCAACAACGGAGTCATAATGTTCAAGGCCGCCAAATTCTCCTGTTATGTTCATGTTTCCTCGAGTGTGGGTATGGTTCCCAGCTTGAGAAGTAGATCCAGCATGAGAATGAGCAGGCAACTGTGCAACTGTGAGCGCAGTTCCTCCGATAGTTCCATTCACAGAAAGACTTGGAATTTCAATCGTTGCAGATCCTCCTGTAATGCCAGCATTCTTAGGAAGGGATCCCTTAACAAACTTTCCAACTAAATTTGGAGTAGTACCTCCACTTCCGTCTGAGCCTCCGTCGCATAAAACCCAGCCAACATCAGCCTGAGTAGTTCCCCAAAAAATTGGATTCCTATTTCCCGTTCCACCAAGCGTCACGTTGTAAAAAGGAACAACGGCGCCGGCAGGAACTGTGATGTCAATATTTTTCCAGACTGCTCTGTTTGTTCCGGGTGCCACCTTTGTGCTGGAAGGACCGTTGGGTTGGATGCAGCGGTACTTAGTTCCATTCTGCATGACCTCATTGCCAACCTCGTAATCCAATAGTGCTGAGTAATTCATGATTCCACCCTGCTGGAACCACACTGCAAACTGAGAAATAAGGAGCAAGATTCCATTAAAGTCATCTTTATGGGGAGGAATGCCGCCCTGCTCGATCGGTACAGCATTGACCTGGCCCCAGCCCTCCTGAACAGACAATCGACCAGTTCCCGCTTCAGTCGGAGTCAAGGGAGGAATCGTGTATTCCCCGTTAGCGGCCACAACTCCGGGAATTTGAAATTTAGGATAGTTGCTCATATATCAATAACCTTTGAAGGATTGAATACGCCCTGATTGAAGGGAAGAAGTTTTGATCCGTAGAAACCAAAGACCAATGTGTTCGGAACAACGGCTTCGACATTGGCTAGAACACCCGCTGGCCTATTCAACAGTCCGTAGTTTTTAAGAATGGCGATTTGAACTGAGTTCGGCTCACCCACAATTCGGATGTTGATGGTCATGTCTTGGTAGTCGTTTACGAATGCCGGAAGACCTATCAGCCGAGTCAGCAGGGAGTTAATAGTTTCTGCTGTAGAGTTCGAAACATTTACAACAGCGCGATAAAAAATCAGGAAACGGAAAAACTCATCATCCAGCCGAGTGTCCTGACCGTCGACAACGAGGTTCCGGTTCACGCCTACGCGCTTTCCCCACCAATCCAGCCAAACCCCGGAAGCCGTATCAGGATTCAATATGAAATTAAAAAACGCGTCCAGCTGAGGGGACGCGTCTAATTCCGCATTGAAAAGTAACCCTAATTGTCGGTATCGCTCGGAGTGCGAATACTGCGACTGGAGCACAATAGAAATAAGCGATCGGACATTTGAGAGTTTTCGAAAATCCTCAACACTCAGAATGTTCCGCCAAGTTGCAGAATCTGCCATCGTTAGCCTCCTGTCTGAAATAACAGAGAGACATCAGACTCCTGAATCGTAGGCTCAACATTCGCAGGAATTTGGACACTGGATCCGAAAGTCCCATTTCCTAGGGCTACCCGGACGGATGCAACCGGAACGGCTGTCGCTGATTGAATTGCGGCATAGAACCGAGAAGCGTAGACAGTCGAAGCCAAAGAAACTCGGTCATTCGCACCCTGTCCTAGAACATCATTTATTACAGCTTGGATGACATTGTTCTTCTCGGTCGGATTCATTGAAGTGGCAAAGAATTCGATCTTGACCTTAAGAGCTTGGTTCTGCGGTCTGACAATGTTGTAGACGTAAGTAGCGTTGTAGAACCTAGAGTCTGTGAAGGAAACCTGATAGGTTCCGGTAGTCCCGCACCCTGCGTCCTTTCGCTGGTAGATCGTTTGGGCGATCTGCTCATCCTCTCCGCCCACAATTGCGACCAAGATGGAATGAGGATTGATGCTTACGCCGAACTGTGTGATAACCGAATTCGTGGGATTCTCCAAAACTCTGACATCAAGAACGCCTTCAAGCGCTGCTAGGTTTGCCTCAATCGCTTCAACATATCCAGTGGCATTGACTGCATAACTTTCTACCATACGGTTTCTAAGTTCTGCGTCCGTCTCTTCATCTCGACCGACCACTCCGGCGGTAGGATTGTTAATAGTGTCCCATCCTGCAATTGTTGTGACGATTCTGTTCACTGCTCCCGCTGCTACTTCTAGCGGGCCATGTTCAATAGCGGTAAAGGTCGTTGTGACGCTTCCGGTGTCTCCGATTCGCGCTCCTGCCGCCGCAGAGTGTCTGTACTGGTTTCCAAGAGAATCTTGTGAGATCGCACCGTAGGGGATTACTGTTCCCTTCAAGCCTGTCAGCACGCAATTGACAACTGTAGGCTCGGAAATTTTGCGATCTAAACCGTAAAGAGCTGCCAGTGCATCTAAGAATTTTCCCGTTGCGAGATCCGGATTCACCATATTCGAAAGGAAAAGGATCTCAGAGTTTTTGGCCTCGATTTCGGCCACGATCAGATCAAGAACCTGTCCCATCGGAGAGCTGGGCTCGATGTTCAGAAGCGGATCCGTCGGCGATGTTTGAAACGCCTGCTGAATGCGTGAACCGAGATCGGAACGAATCTCTTGCGTACTCGGCAGTTCTACGCCGACCAGTGGATTAAAAATGATTTGAGCCATAATTTTTAGAACACAAAAGAAACTGTTTCGTCCTGTTCGGTTGTAATCGTGATTTCTCCGTGAAGAGTTCTCGTTTCCTCATCGAACTCGGTAATGTCCACAGAATCAACAGACTTCACACCATCAACCCTATTCCCAGCCTCATGAATCAATTGAGCAAGGACGGAGGAATCCAGCTTTTTCGCGAGCTGGGCTTCCTTCCATGCAATGCCGTTGGCCTGCTGGAAGTACGCATCGTTGGTCCACAAACGAATCTCATTAGCCAAGTTCTGAGCTATTGCAAGAGCTCCAGAAGTAAGAAGGATGTTCCCTTCCTTTGTTAGCTGAAGATCCCATGACTGAAGATCCAGAAGAGCTGTTTTTGCTGTATGTGGCATTGTCTAACTTCCTCGTTACTGCGGGGCGCCGGTGTTTGAATTTCCGCTTTGGACGCCTGTGTGCGTGTGGCTGGTGAGGCTGATGCCCTTCGCATTTACATCACCTGTGAATGTTGCATCAGCACCGCCAGAACCACCGCCGGAAATCGGACCGTTCAAATTGATCTGAGCAGAGTTGACTGTGAAACTGGTGCTCGCATTGACTTCACACTCAGGAGCCTCCATCGTGATTTTTGTCGGAGCTTTAATCTTGATAGTCCCTTCATCTTCCAAGTGAATAAAGACTTCAGGAGCTTTTCCCCAGAATCCTCCGATGTAGAAAGAATCGGATGGATCGAACTCTCTGAAGGTAGCAGGGACTTTAGCCGTGTTATCTCCGTTCACATTTGAAATATCGTGCTTAGCAACAACGGCTAAGCCCACGTCCCCTACTTTTGGATCACAGACGATAGCGGCGGTTCCATGCTGAAGTCGAAAGTACGGCAGTTTTGGAATCGTCGTTACTTCAATCCCTTGAGCCTGTACATTCATAGGCTTTAGCAAAGGCTTGGCCGTAACGTAACCGGCGCCAGCTTCTGTGCCTGCCCTCTCGACTTCCGTTACCGTGACCGGAAATGCCGTATAGACCGTCTTAGAAAGGATCGACTTTACGAAAAACTCTAGGGCATTTATGGGATTAGAGCCTGCAAAATCATCATAGTTTGCACTGAATTCTTGATTACTCATCGACCTCACCACCTCGGATAGATTGCTGTAATGCTCGTTTTCCACGCCTGAGCACCAGGATCGTTTGCACTGAGCTCATGTCGAAGCCCCGTGATCTTCCAGGTTCCGGATGCTCTTGGGACTATCGTCTCTAATTTGAAATTTGCTCCGATCCGCAGATCCGGCCTAAAGAACGTTGTAACGTTGATTCCGTTATTGGAAAATGTTGGATACCCGATCATCCCATTCATTGCGTTAATCAAGGGAATAGATCCCTGAGTCTTCCGGATTCCGTGTTTTTCAACGAGCACCACCTTGTCATCGTCAAAAATCAGATTGGCCCCCACTGCTCCGGCAATTCGTCTCATTTTCGTAACCGGATCGCCTTCAATGATGCAGTCCTTGATTGAAGCTGTGATGTCGTTATTCTCAAGTGTGTAACCGATCTCCTTTGAGATCTGGTCAATTAAACCTGCAACCGTTTGATTTCCGTTAACAGAAATTGGCGGCTGAGGAATCAGCGCAGGGAAAAGCCCGCAATTTGCTTCGATCTTAAAAGCCGGAGAAGGAGCGGCATTGAAATCCGCCCAGGCGTTAATTATTTCGCCCTTGAAGATAACCGACAGAGTTTTTCCCTTCTCTCCGGCAGAAACATTGATTTTGTTTCGCTTCAACGAAAATGACTTAAAACCTAAATGGGTCAGCCGCTCCATCGTGGTTAAAGACAACCCTTTAAGTTCTATCTGAGCCTTAGGAAATGCAGGACATCCGGACTTTTCGACCGTACACTTAACCGCAAATCCTTGAAACGTAACCGCCTCTTGACCGTCAAGAGTAATGGTTACAGCAACCTCTTTTTGCGTGTAGGTTGTGTTTTTATCAATTTCCGGCAGTAGTGACGGCATTTTCTGCCTCCTCGTAAACCAAGATCCATCTCGAGTTGAGTCCCTCGTATTGAGGGTCCGAGTTCCCTAAGGTATCGACAAAAAACAAACGCCCCGAAAATAGAGGCGTCGGATAGCAATTGATGTCGGTACCTACACAACATCGGCGCCCAGAGAATATCTGGACACCTTCGACCATTAGGTCACAAAAGAGATATTCGGCAACTTGGCGTAACCTGATCACGCAGTTTTGACCGTCAAGAACACATGAGAATTCTTGAAACGGAAGAGCACTTATCACGATTTGGTTCATTTTTTCAGGTAATTAGTTAGGCTCTTAAAGATGCCTGGTTTTACTTGAGCTTGACCCGTGTTCACCTTATTGGCCGAGGTTGCACGCTTGGGCGAGTACGAAGTTTTTTGCTGACTTAGGTTTACAGAGACAATTTCAACGAACGAAGCGTGAACGTTGAGCATTGAGGCGCCCGTCGTTTGAGTACGAGAAAAATCATAGTGATCGAGCGCCATATTTCGCCAAATTTTGGCAGGGCTAAATATCGTGCAGGTGTTGGTACTGTTCAATCGCCTATCAAGCATGGCAAGGGCCAGAACCTGAATGGCGTAATTACCGTTAAACAAAAACTCCACGTTCACCCGTTCAGGCTCCCGCACAATGTTGAATGCTGCCAGCTGACCATTTTCAATAGGCTCTGTCGGAACCCTCGAAGATTTATCTGCATCAACTGCGCCAATAGAAGTGTACGGAACGAATGGCAGAAGATTGTTGCCAACTACCGCCCAGCCCATGGACATTACAGAGTTTAGACTAGCCATTTAACCACCACCTTGACGATATCCACTGGCCGCATTCTGCAGCATATCCTCGTAATCTCCCTGACCTTCCATTACCGCACGGTAGGCGGCGTCCTGTACGGCTTTAGGATCGGCGTTACCTTGAATCGTAATGCTGACATCCGTTTTCATCGGCGCGTTAATTACTGAAGAGGAAGCTCTAGGAACAATCGAAGCAGCGGCTCCGGCTTGAGCTCCCGGAGGTGCTGTAACTGGTGCCTTTTTGTCGTCACCAAAACCGAACCATCCGCCCACCGTGTCAATAGATTTAGAAGCCCAGTCAGGTAATTTCCAATCGGTGAAAAACTTCATTTTGTCTTCCAGCCATTTGAAAATTCTTTTGCACCCGGATTCAATGTCCTCCCACGCCTTAATGAAGTTATCCTTCATCTTTGGGATGGTATTTATCAGGTTCGCGATATCTTTAGCCAAATCTCCGATAAACCCTACGACAGCCGTAATCGCCGCTACAACCACGTCCCCGAAGGCCTGCAGGAACATGTCTTTGAGCGGTGAAAGTTTGTCTAAAAGGTCTGAGATTGACTTCCAAGCGTCCTGAAACGACTTGCGGATTCCTTTGATTTGATCGTCTGTATAACCTACAGACTTCAAGAAATCTTCAAATACGCTCGGTCCGCCTTTGGTGAAGACAATTAAGTCATCTATAGCTCCGGCAAGCAGAAGAACACCGGCGATAAGAAGACCGATGGGACTAGTCAATGCACCCAAAAGTTTTCCGGACATCATCAAGGCTGATTTCGGTCCGAATGCTAAGACCGCGGCTATAGAGATGCCTTTGAGGGCTAATTGAATAAATTGGCTGTGCTCACCAATAAAAGCTGATGCCTTGCCAAATGTCGTAACAGCTTTTTCAATGTACGGCAGGAAAAATTTAGCAATTCCATTACCGATACTTTGAATCGCCATTCCGGTCACTTGCCACGAAATTTTGAAGCGTCTGGCATTCTCTGCATCTTTAGGCGTTAAGGCGAGTTTTCGATATGTCTCAACCAGCTCTCCCATCTGCTTGTTGTTTTGCAGAAAAACAGCCGCGCTTTCACGTGTCAACCCGAGATATTTCAGAGCGTAGTTCGCCTGGGCGCCGGTCATGCCGTTGAGCTGTTTTCCCATACGAAGGAAAACTTCTCCGCTTGCTCCTGTGCGCTCTGTAAACGCTTGCATAGCCTGAGTAAATGCCTCAGCACTTCCTCCTGCTGCTACATTTGCCTTACGCCAAGCGTCAATCTCTGAAACGTTCATGCGAACTTTCTTTGAGATATCGTCAAGTTTGGCGCCTTCGTCTAGGAAGTTTCCAAACATGAATTTGGCGCCAAACATGGCGGCCAATGGTCCGGCATAGCTTTTGATTGCCGCAAATACTCGCTTGGCTACAGAATCGAGCTGAGAAAGCGATTTTGATGCATCCTTGGAGGATTTAACAACCTTCTTCCCTGCTGTTTCGCCGCTCTCTCCAACCTTTCCTACTTCTTTAGAGGTTTTCTTGGCGTTCTGACTTACTTCATCAAAAGATGCAGAGGCTTTGTTAATACCATCCGTTGAGCCACCAATGGAGTCGAGTTTTTCTCCAGCCGATTGAGCATATCCGAGCAGCTGATTCAGCTTGTCGGATAAAACTTCGAAAAACTTGATTACGTCATTGGAATTGACTGATACATCAATAACTAAAGAGTCGGTTGTTTTGGCCATGATGTCATGCGCTCTTTTGCGCCACCCACGAGTTGTAGTTTTTAATTAGCAATGCCTCGTCTAATGCGTAAGCATCTTCCAGCGTTAGTTGAGTTTGTAGTTCGACTAATGAGGCCATTCCGCCCATGACCAAACGAGACATTAGAGGCGTGAGCTGAGTAGTAACCGCCACGCCCCGAACTTTCGCGCAATCTGCTAAGAACTCTGCTCTGCGGGGTAGAACTGGCGTATCAAGTCGGGAAAAAAACCGAAGTTCGCCTTGAAGCTTTCAATTCTGAGTTTGAGGATGGTCAACGGGCTGGAGATATAACCGTCTGCGTCATCGAAGGAGAATTTGATCTCACTCTTACCATCCACCTTGTAGACCTCGGAAAGCAGTTCATCTAAAAGGGCCTTGGCTTCTACATGAGGAACACTGACAAGCGCTTTGATCACATCTCTGTATCCCATTTCGCTCTCAATATCGAGATTTTTGCCGGTCATCAAGGCAATCCGGATCATTAGATCTTCAGCTTTAGTTGCCGGAAACGGATAAATCTTGAAGGTCAGCTGATTATCGCCGTCTTCCAATTTGATAACTTTCGGTTCCTTCATTTAGATGCGCTCCATGGATTCAAAGTGGAACACCCAAGTTGTCGGCGCCAGAACTTTATTGAGTGCCGGCATAGGATTTGCTGTCTGCAGCACACCATTTGAGAACTGGTAAGTCTTGCCGATAGACGGGATCTTGACTGTCAGATTGCAAACATAGAGCTGTTTGTTAGCGCTCATTGCTTCGTAAAGCGTAGTGAATGCTGTCGCAGTCGGAGAGTTAGCCTCCAGCGTGATCGTCACCGGATAAATATTCGGAGTAACGCCCGCTGCCATATGGCCGTCCACTCCCATTCGGGTTTCGGCGATCTGCTGAGAATCGGCAACAATAGCGGCGTCAGTTGAAAACCTTTCCAACTTCAAACCATTAGGGTACAACTCTTCAATCGTCATCACTGCAGAAGCATTGGCGGATGTGATATCTAATTTCGGTTTCATTTTTATCCGTTCCTAAATGAAAAACCCGCCTTACGACGGGTCTTTTCGGTTGAGAAATTTTGATTACATGACTGCGGTCAGTGGCATTTCGATTCGTTGGACACTTCCGGCGTAGGTGAAAAATAATCCGAGCCTTGGACTTCCTCTTTGGGTTCTGACATTTGCAGAAGGAGCCTCAATCAAGTACCAATAGCCTTTAGAGTAGAGGTCTTGCTTGATCGTCGGATTGTTAGTTTCCGTCAATAATTGCTGAACTTGAGAATTCGAGAGCTCGAGACCAGTGTCAATAACACCATTTCGTTTGGCGTCATTGATCGGATCGAGCAACCAAGCCTCAATGTAGGCGAACCCAACAGCGTTGTAGGGAGCGCGATTGATTGCGGCAAACCCGTCCATAATTTGACGCTGGATGCGGGCCTTGAACCAAATCATGCCGTAGAGGGCGTCAATCCACTGATAAATACCGGATAAGAGACATCCGCGGTTAATAAAATCAAATTCCGCATTACGTGTCGCAAACGCGCCCACATAGTTAACTCTAAGATCATCCAAGGCCTCAGAGACTTCATCGGATAAAACAGAGGCTTTAATACCGGAAGCCGACTTTGCAAACCAAGTCTTAATGCCTTGAATTGCCGACCAATCGATAGATGCACCGACTGCAAGGAAAACCGCAGTTTCCTGAGCGGTACCGTAGACCATCGCCAAACAGTTGTAATTATTCTCAACCAGCTGAGCCGCTTTCGTCGTGGCTTGCGTGCTCTGATTCGTCATTTTGGTGTCTGTAGACCAATCAAAGTACACATAATCATCATCGATATCTGCCCATGCAGCCAGCGCAGAGGCCTCATCAAGCTCAGTGCTGTAGAGCGTCGTAAAACCAACCCAATTACGTGAAACCGAAGTAATCAGGTTCATATTTTGAGCGGCCGTTAAAGCATCCGTGCCCTGCGATAAAACAGCGCCGGCGCCACTAGTCAGTCCGAGAAGCGCGGATACGTCAGTACCGGTACTAGCACTCGTAGCGAAAGAAATTGAAGCGGTGTCGCCTGTCTCTGTGGTGGTCAGAATGATGGCATTTTGATCAGAGTTAAAGGCGCCGGAAACTGCACCAACTGCAGAAGCCAGCTCGGTTGCAACGTCACTGAACGACTTGGCCGTAGAGAAGTCGAGGTTCACGACTTCTTTTTCTGTGCCGTTGACCGAAATCGTCAGGGAACCGGTCTTAATGGCTGTCAGTTCAGAAAGTTGCGCTGTGATCGGAGCTGATTTAATCCACGCGGCGGCGTCTTCGTTGATACGGCGAGCAATAAACAAACGGTTTACAGCCTTCTGCTGATTATTAATTCCCGAAAAATATTGATTGGCAAAATCCGCCTCAGGAGATTCGGCACCAAAATAATTCCCGACAGCGGCAGCGGTCACAAATTCCAGTGCCGGAGAATCTGCAGGAATCAGAGCATTCTGGGTCAGCAGCAGACCATTTGTTTCAAGATCGGCGCTCCCAGCACTTATAATGCGAGGGGTGATAGAGACCAATCGGTTAGCGTTGATTGACATATTTTTCCTCAAAATAAAAAAGCGCCAGATGGCGCCGACGATAATTTTTATGGAGCGGCTATGAGCCACACCAGGAACTCATTTATTTGAAAATATCCTTTACAGCCTTAATCGCTTTCGCAATCACCCAAACTGCGAGCCCGTAGCCGATTAGGTAAACGGGAAGAGCTGCGTACAAAGGAACGGCAGTGACCATGGTTAGGGCCTCCGCTAGGTCGTGTAAAATGTTCATATTGACTGATTCCCTTGCAATCAGTTAACTCAAACCCCGCTCAGCTACCGACTGAACGGGGTTATTTTTTTCATAAAATTCTTATTTTTGGGACTGACATCTTGCCCAGCCCCTCAGGCCGCTCTAAAATTCCGTCCATAGCTAGAGATTGTTCTGTTGACCGGTGTAAACCTTTCACCGAGCCCTTAGAGGGCGGTAATAGCACAGCGTCTCTGGCTTTTCTTTTAAAAAAAGCGCCCGTTAAGGCGCTGACGATAATTCTTATGGCGTGGCTATGACTCACGCCTAATACTCAACTTATTCAGAGCTTGTTAAGACCGCTAATAAAATCCTTATCACGCACGGATGACGAGAAGAATTTGTCAAGGAACTCTCCGCCCTTTTGCTTCCAGTAATTAAGTGCTGCTGTGTTCAATTTTCCTTTTGATAAAGCAGCATCCTTGGACAGTGCGTTCTTAATTATTTCATCTCGCGGGATGTCATCACCAAACATGGATGATTTGGCCAGTCTCGATTCTTCCATAAGGACGTCTGCCAACTTGTTAAGTTTTTCTGAAATTACCCTAGGCGAACGTGCATTATCCGCGAATAATTTAATGATCATATTCTCGGCCGAGTTCTCTGAACTCTTGTTAAACAAATCTTGAGAAACGGCCTCTGACATTAAGTTGATTCCCTCCCGTCTGGCATTCACTGCTCTCATAGCGGCTTTAGAAACGATATCCCTAATGTCATAGCTGGAACCGGCGTCCCTTAGTTCCTGCATTTTTGACGCGGCCCCTTCCAAGGCATTAATAATATTTTTGCTATCGGGATCAAGTGCCTGAGCATACAAATTCGTTAGCCCTTCATTTTCATATGCTTTTTCAAATACTGCAGCATTGAAACGATGTAAGGCCTGCCGTGTCGGATTGCCCTCTTTATCGATCAATCCTGCTTGTTCAGACTCAGGCATACGCTTTACAAATTCTGAAATCGTTTCCTTCGTCGGACTTCCGTCTGAGTAGGTTTTGATATTTTGAAAGTCAACTCTATTCGCATCATTGCGCGCTTGTTCAACGGCCGTCATTTGAATGTTCCCGACAACATTACTTTTGTCTCCAATGTCTTTAGTAACATCCTTCGGCTGCATGACTCTTACAAGGATAGGATTTTTCATCCGGTCAATCACATTTTGATCTACTCCGTGGGATGTATCGTCGTAAAGGTCATCATTGTATTTTTGTGCGTTTCCTTTTTGATAAGCACTTGTAAGACCCGTTACACGCCCGTTTCCAGCAATGGCTCTAATCTTCGAAGGGTCATCGGAGTAATACTCTTTGTTCGTAAGTCCGTGAACGTCATTCGAAGTTAATACTTTATCCGCCTCTACTACAGCATATTGAACGGCATATTTAGTACCGTCCGGCATTGTGGCCCACTCTTTTTTGCCGAGTTGATTTTCAGGTATTGATCCGAATGCAACAACCGGGGCGCCGGAACCAAATTCCCGCGATCCGCTTAAACGATCGTAATCCGGATCTTGAGATATTCGATGAATCTGAGTTTGACTTGCTACGCTGGAGCGGTCCCTATTTTGCAAAATGGAATCTGCAGGTATCTTTTCAGGATTTTTAAAATCAAGCTTTTCCGGCAAAGACTGGCGCTGTTTCCTTCGCTCTGCTCTTTGCTTGTCTCGTTCTGAGCGAAGTTTCTTGTCACTCTTGGCCTCGGAAATATGTTTACCAGTAAATTTACCGCCCATACCTCCGATAACGCGACCTGTTTCATCATCGATTAAAGCCGGACGACCTTTTGATTCAGCTCCGTTAGGTTTTACGGTAATCCATTTGGCAGCATCCTGAGCACATTTTTTGCCTTTTCCATACGCCGAACCTAAACGGAATGCCGCGCCTTGCGCAAAAGCAAGTTTTTCTTTCTTACTTTTTGTTTGCATTGTCATCTTCTACCGGTGGATACGAAACATCAACATTTTTAAGATCAAGTTTAACGTTGTAAAAATAATCCACTGAGGTTCTAACCTGACTTTCGAAACTTAGATGAATCGTCAACGTTGAACGTCTTACATACGAATCCGAATCGCCTACGAACGTGGCATCCCTCGGATCGTCTGCATACAGCAATGAAATCCCGCGGTCGTTAAAAAACTGTACGCCAGTCGTTGACCGGGCAACTGTTTCGAGGGCCTGCGCCCTCAACATAGCGTTAATGCCGTCATTGCCGTTCGTTGTGACAGCGTAGCAATCAATCTGAACAATGACCTCTGTCGTATTGCTCAAATATAAGTAGTCGTTACCGTCTGTTTTCTCCCAGCGCTCCGAGTTTGTACCATGTCGGACACTCGATAGATACGAAAAAACTATGTAGTCATTGTTTTCCGGCAGAGCGATATTGTTCTGATTGCCGTAAAAAATGGCGGCTTTATCAATTACCGGAGCAGCGAACTGAGCAATAAACTCGAATAAAGCGGCTCGAAAATTAGGAGTGAGATTCACTGTCTCCGTCATCGTTTTCGTCCTCCTTAATATTTAACGTGATCGGCGTTTGCTCAAACGTGCACCGCACGCATTCCCATCCGGCATCCGAAAAATCTTCTAAAACTGCAGTGATCAACCAATAGCCGCCCTTCGAATCTTCGATGTAATCGCCGGTCCTCGCGAGAGGTCTGTATTGAGCCCATGGGCGTGTTTTTCGGTCGTTTGAGGCATAGAGGTACAGCTTACGAATAATTGTGTTCTGACCCGCCAAATTTGCATGATCCAACGCAGCGTCACCTTCGCTCTGGAAATTACCGAGAATGTTTTCAGCCGGAGCGTAAAACGCGGTCATAATCCCGCTAACGTTTTCTTGCCCTATAGAGCGATAGATTTTTAGCTCTGCATCTGCATAGTTTTGATTTATCGCACGTCGGACAATATCATGTAGATTCAGCATGTTAAGAATGGATTTTGTAAGTAATACTCTTTTCTAAAACACCGGTACGCATGAGTGCTTTATCAGTTGTCGTGTTGCTTACCGCTGCCTGTCCTTTTTGCTGGCGCTTAGCTTTCTCAGTTTCGCCCATAGCGTCCAGCATAGCCATCGTCAACGGAGAACGTTTTGGAAAAGGATTAGAGGCCGTTCCGTTGTTTCTAATCGTTGTGCTGATATCAGAAGAGGCCATGATACACATGGCCTCTAACGCAGACTTTACATCATGTGTTTTCTTGAATTGAGATTCAAAAATCTTCTTCCACTCTTTATTTTTCTCGGCAAACGTAGCGCGCATGAATGGCCGTGGAGGCATGTACAACGTTTTGAAATTCGCTCCCCAGCGGCCTAATCGAGCACGCAGGAAATTATTTTGTTTGGAAGTTACCGCCTGTGCCCAGCCATACTCTAGATACATGCCGATCGTAGCGATATCGGGGATCATGATTCCAATTTCAGCATGGGTATTTTTATTTAGAACCGCGTTCTTTTTCAGATCGTTAAAAATACCGTGATCGGTAATTTTGATACCCATAAGCTACCCCCAAGGATGGTAATTAGAGCCTCCATAAAACCGGCCTCCGACGCGATAACGAGCCGTCATGATCCAGTACTGCGCCCCGCATCGTGTCTGCGCCCACCAGTCCCCTACGTAAGAATTCGTTTTAAGCAAATCGAACGAAGTAGAAACGGAGCCTTGAGAGGCGCTGGAAATTCTGCCTACCGGCCCCGTCATGTTTTCGTCTAGCGTTAAGAGATGGCACATAACCAAGTCCAAAAGACGCTTTCGCAAATAGACGTGGTTCTCAGGATCGTATGGCGCAAAACTGGTGCTATCTGAGTTCCCTACGAACTCTGCCGCCATACCAAAATACTCAGTAAGAAGTTCGTTCGAATATTTAGTTTCATCCGAAAACGCTGGGTATAGCGTTCTAAAATTCTCTGGATCAAAGATAACAACAGCCATAACTCTCTCTATACGTTTTTAGTTTCTTGAACTCCGACTTTGGCCGGGTCAACAGGATTCACTCCATGATCAATCTCTTTTAGCTCATCAGTACGAGACTTAAATTCTTTTTCGTCTTTCATTGGAATAATGCAAGGCAATCCGCCGTTTACGCCTGTAAATGCGGCTTCTTTTCCGTGCATTTTGAGAATATTTTCCCAGTCTGCTTTATCAATCTTGAAAGCTATCGCGTTGCCTTTCCCGAGCAGAATCCCCTCTCTTTTAGAACGCAGATCGTCATTAAGCCCGGGGAATACAATCGTTTTTGTTCCACCGTCACTGCATGGAACATCATCAAATTTCAAGCCGTGAGGAAGGGAAACAGCCAAAACAACAGTTGCTGCCGTTTTTGCCGCTGATTTTGTTTTTTTCGTATCTTCAAAAGTTGAACCAACAACAGTGCCACCCTGAGCGAGTGTTGCAGCTTCGTTTTTCGCAGGTCTTGCCATATTCTTAAATCTCCGTGAATGAATAAAAAGGGGACCGAAAAGCCCCCTGTTTGGTTTAAATGAAGGTTACACCCCCAGCATAGTTGCAACGAGGCTGGGTCTGCGAATGATGGAACCCCATGTGCCACCCACAACTTTCTGTTTAAAAGAAGAGAGTTCAGGAACGACACGGCCCAGGAAGAGTTTTTCAGAGTATGCGGTAATGCCAGTCTGAACACCCATCAACTCAGGAACCACCATATAGAGCATTTCTCCTGCAGTAGTGCTGAGTTCGGGCAACTGAACAATTTCAAGATTCGGGAATGACTGTTTGAGCATAGACATAGCCGTACGACCGAAATTGTTAGGTTGGGTCAAGTATGCGGCTCGTTTGTTGCTGATAGCTAAAACAATACGCATATTCTGATCAACCAGTCCCGCGTTCTTTCCTGAAATCTCGATCCAAAGCTTGTTGATATCATCGTAGACGAGATTAGCGGCGCCCTCAGGGTTGGCCGCCACCTTAGCAGGCCACGTAGAGTTGCTGTTTACAGATGTCGGGGCAATAGAAGCAGGAAGATTAGGATCATTTAACATCCCGTAAATCTTCTTGCCCGCTACCCCGTAAAGTGCGAACTTGTTATGTGCCATAGCAAGCACATAAGCTGCGGCCTGCTGCTTAGAGCCAACAAGGTTTAATTTTGCCTTCGCCGCAACCCCCGCTTCTCTATCGCCGTATTTGATGACAGTTTCAAAGAGGAAGTTTTCACGGGTCGGGTATGCAAAGTTCACATCTGAAGATACATTTTCCGTAAAGTCGGAATAAGGGGTCACATTGCCTGCAAATTCTTCTACCGGGAAGGTAAAGAAGTTGTAGGTCCAGTCTCCCTTGCGTTCTTCGCCGAAAACCTTAGAAGCATTCTGGGCGCCAAATAAAATCGGAACAACGTTCGGATCAATGAACGTCGTAAATAGCGCAGGCACGCCCACAGAAACAGGTGTCTGCAAGGCCGCGTCACGAGCGATAGAACGCGCTGCGGCCTCGTAATCAACTTTGATTTTTCCGTCTTTCGTAGAGTTAAACGGCATAAAGCCTTTAACGCCTACGCCGCCAATGCCCTTTTCTTGTGCTAGCTTGAAGTCATCCATGTTAATTTTCCTCGATTAGTTGCCACTAGCCGCGGCGGGTGTAATAGACAAGCCGTGGTTAGAGATAATGATCGTGTCATCCTTAGCGCCAGCCGTACGAACTACCCAGCCCGTATCATTTGCGGCGCCGGCAGCTCCGAATGTGATGTTTCCGGTTGTGGGATCACAAAGAACCGATTGACCGACCGTAGCAGCGGCCGGAGCAACAATGTAGTAATCACCGCGTTCGGCGATTGTGAGCTCAGCGCCCTCGGGATAAATATCAGTATCCTCATCATAGGACGGCAGAGAAGCCGTAAAAGTACGCTCTACAAGACCTACTACCTTATCCCCTGCGGCTCCTGTTGCAGAGGCTACAGGGAATTGAACAGCCGTTGTGGAGCCCGTTGCGGCCTTAGCAAAGACGAAAGTACCGCAAGCCACGGTTCCATCGCTCAAGTAATTATGCGGCGTATATACCGCCTGATTGAAAGCGACCTGCTGACCGGGAATGCCAATCGCAGGATAGAGATTTACTGTTTTTTGCAACATCTAAAAACTCCTATTAGTTAACTTTTTCAAGAATGGAAGTGAGCGCGGTACGTTCGTCTTTCGGCGCTGAATCGTGTGCCGAGGACTTCGTAGAACCCTGACGGCCCGCAATATAAGCGCGATAAGCGATCCGAGCCTGAGAGGGACTTACACCGCTGATTCCGAGTTTCTTCAAAGCGGCCAAATAAACCTGACCTGCAGAATCGTAAGCACCTAAACGAATTGCACCGACAATCGGCTTGACTTCCTCAATTGCGGTCATTTCGTCGACAAGTGCGGATTTAAGGGCTTTGAGCGAATCAGACGCTTTCACCGTTTCTTCTACCTTTTCTTCGACGCCTTTCACTTCTTCACCGTCATCTTCGGCCTCTTTGGCCGTGAACTTGTAGCCTTCCTTGAAAGCATTCTTGACAGCGTCCGGAGCGTCATCAAGGCCGCAGGATTTCAAAGCGTCTTCAACACCCTGCAAGTAACGCTCTTCACCTTCGCGCTCATGATCTCGATCAATGCGTTTCGGATCAGCTTTTTCACGTTTTTCGCCGTAAAGGACGCCAGCCTCAAATCCAGCCTTGAAAGTCGGATCTTTCATTTTTTCGTCAAGTTCAATATCGTCATCCTTTGTTTCGTTTTCAGCGGGCTTGGGTGCTTCATCGCCAGTAGCCTTTGAGTAAGCCAAGTCAGACAACGTATCCTTCATTTTCTTGAGATCGTCATCGCTCATCCCCTTGCTTTTCAGCTCGTCGAGAATTTTTGTAATGGCGGCCTCTTTGTCTTCATCAGAGGCGTCTACAACATTGCCGTTTTCATCAACCTTGTGCAGGTCGATAATTTTCTGGGCGAGATCAACTTCTTTCTGCTCGGTGCCAGCGTCTTTGTTTTCAATATCTGCCATATTGATTTCCTTACCTGTATCGCTAACCTTCACGGTCGGGCCAGCTCGCCCTTTCTCAACTAGCGCCAAATGGTTAGCTCTAATTTGACGCTGTACAAAATCGTAGTGTTCCCCATCATCCGTATCCCCTGACTTAAACTCAGGAATATATGTGTACGCTAGGGACAGCTCCTTCATGCTTCCATCATTGATACGGTTAATCGCGTCCTGATCGAAAATATGAAGAGAGTTCATTAAAAACGGGGCCTCAAAAGCCCCGTCGGTTCCGGTAGTTCCTACCCGAGTTTGTTTATCCTCAGGCTCGCCTGAATCATCGTGATGTTCTAGGTGAATCGGAATACCATTTATCGATTTGATTGTTTCTTCGCTTGCAAGTTCTTCCGGAGGTCTGTATGCGTGATAGATCTTTTCAGGATCCAGTCCTTGAGCCTGCCAGCCTGAGATTTCACGGCCTAAATAAGGTGCCACTTGCACGCGCGTTAACGGCGAACGTTCGACGTGTAGAAAGCCATTCGCGTCAACCGTTCTCATACTGGCCGAGTCGAACGCAATACAGCGATCTTCTTTATTCATTACCTAAACCTCAAAATATGAGCTGCCATGTCGTCAAAATCCAATGACAAAAAGGACTATCGACTTAAACAAATAAAAAGCTAAGTAGCCTGCAAAAGTCCACCGAATAACAAAGAACCACTTGGGGTAGGCTCTGACAAAATCCATGACGAATCTCCTCGTCTGTTTTGATAAAATTAACTTCATGGTCGATGTTTCCCTAAGCTAATCGACTACTAAAAACCCCGCGAGTTCGTACCTCACGGGGTTTTGTTTAAATTCTTGGTTTAGTCCTCAATGACAGGACGAAACGTACAGCGGCACCAATACAACTCACCCGGCATAACTTTTTTGTCTACCGCCTTGTCATAAAGTCCTTCCGCGAGATTGAACGTTTTCCCGTTCATCTCTATATGCGTCGGACGGCTTGAGTACTGACCGGGTACGTGAATCCAAACGCCTCGCTTAATCCCGATTCCTTCACAATTCTTTTGAAGAATTTTTTGACTAATTTTTGACGTCTGATCTATCGCTACTCGCCTAGCACGTTTCTCGGTAAAGCCTTTCGTGGCTTCCAAGGTTTCAACGATGTGGGAGTACGTGTTCTTGCCTTCGTATGCGTCTAAAAACGCCGCCCGAATGTTCCCTATATCGCTGGAATTTATGCGTGTTATAAGACTTACTGTGTCGGTTACAAGCTTCGGTAATTCATCTATAGCCTGAGGCGTTATGAAAAACGATTTACGACTATTACGCATGGCCTGCCTGAGAACGGCCGCAGGAATTCCCGCGGCTGTTAACGAGGCCTTTTGGGAAACCGAAATATCAGCCGACAGGTTACGTACATACCAGTCTGCGATCTTCTGCGTTTCTTTGTCCGCTTCTCGTAACCATGACATCATGTTGCGAGCGATAAACTCATCAATATTCCGCTTGAAACGTTCAGGATCACGGAGCACAAGGCGATTGATTTTGCGCTTAATCTGCCTAAGCCTTTCACGGTCTATCGGGTCATCAGGCCTAAACGTTAATGACACGTCTTCGGCTAAGAGATTTTCCTGATCGATGTACAGCAAAATCTCATTGATAACACGACGCCTAAACGAGTTAACAAACGTCAAAAGTTTCTTCTCGAACTTTCGACTCATCGCAGGACTGGCGGCAATGCTGCGGGCCGTTTTCAATGAATTTCTCCCGATTTGTCAACGTCATCCAAATGAGGCTTGTTCTCCGGCGCCGGAGTTTCCCTCTTTGATAAGAACTCCTGCATAGGGCCGTTGGTCGCCGCAGGATCATCGGTCATTAAATCACCCTCCATATCGTCAGGCAATTCATCGCCAATGAAATCTAACCCGGTAGCCGGATCACGTTTAACCGATTCTCGAACTTCTTCAGCGCTGATAACGTTTCTATCCTGAAGTACAGCCAGCATATCCACGCGGGTTTTTGCCGTCATTGCAATAGCTGCAGCGTCATCCTCACCCAGCTCATTAAACATGAAGGAAATTGAATCATCAATTTTTCCAAACTCGACAAGCTGAATGATTTTTAAACAGGTCTGAATCGCGTTCCTGTTTAATTCCTGCTTTGACTTGATATGGTCGTAATAATTCCGGATATCGCTCTGACCGGTTGCGTTAAATCCGCTCGGCGAAATACCCAAGAGTTTCACCGCAGGCGTACGGTTAATGCTTGCTATGAACTCCAGCGACTGGCGGATAATGTCAGTCACGCCTGCAATGGTGGCGGTAATGTTTTGAACATCTTCGGTTGAATCGCAGGCAAACACAGAATCATTATCTCGATATCTCTGCAGGAGCGACATTTTGCCGTCGAGCTGTTCGATACCGCCAGCTTCTAATACCTGAGAAAAATCCGTCTTGAAAACCAAGAGATTCAGCTTGTCTAAGATGTTTACACCTGCTTCCCGAGCTTTGTTCCAATGCAGCACGTAATCCCACAAAATTTGCGCTTGTGGAATTCCGAAGAAATTGTATGCAGGCTTCAGTAACTGCGGGGGCTCGTTATCAACCAGTCGCAGAAGCCGAGAGGCGTGGACTTTGCGCCCTAAAACGTACCAATGAGCGGGCCTCATGTAATCAGACTTCAACGGGTCGACAGAGTTGTACAAACCGGGTGATACGTTAATCGGGTCAATTAAAACAAATTTAACGTCGGAATCTTTCTTGATCTCAGCTGAAACGTCTGAAATATTCAACGGCAAATCCAGCTTCTCAGCTCCGGTATCGATAAAGATCAAGGCCCCGCCCATAAACCCAACTAGCGACTGAGCACGATTGAATAAAGAACGTAATCTGTACTTTGATTCTTGAAGGTCTTGGAGTTTGTCTATTTCTTCGTTGTTAACGTCATCTCCCCCTGTGAGCTGAATCCACTCTCTGGTCATGTCATCTGCGACGGTTTGAACGCAGGTACGAATCATGCCATTTTGCGCGATTTGCTGAAGGACACCATAGCCTACGAAAGATGTTGTAGGAAACTGTCCCAGCGCCATAGCGTGACCCGTGAGCGTGCTCTGTAACGCCGCTAGGCTAGCCTCAAACGCTGAATCATGAGCCATTGAGACGGCCTTGCTATCTTCCTCGCCTAAACCTTGTAACCCAAGGGTAACAGGCAACGAGGAAAGCGCTTTGACTTCATCCTCCGTTAATGTCTTCCCTTTGGGAAAATACGGAGCACTGGCGGCCTGAGCATAATCCACCACCCCGGCCCGTTTCTGCAAACCTAACGGGCGGTGTTTATCGTTTGTTTTTTTCTTCATTGCGTTAATCGAAAAAATGCCGCCCACGAGTTACGCAGGCGGCCAACTCATCCAAGGAGATAAAACTACTCAAAACCTCGGAGGCCGCTTCAAAGCTTTCAGGACATCCTTCGAGAGGATGTACGTTGAGTTATTTCTAAAGTAATTTAGACATTGACTGAGGGAGTCGACACAATCGTCGTGAGCTCCGGCTGGAAAATTAAGTAATTCGGCCTCAAATGCACCCATCCATGGCGTTTTCTTCGGGTCAGGCAGGTACACATTACCAGCCTCAAAAAACGGCGTAATCGCGCTCGCACGGGCCTCCTTAGATTCCTTCGGAGTAACCGGGACAATACCGCTGACCGTTTTTTGAAGTTCTGAAATAATCGCCGAACCGTTCGCTTTGTCCTCAACGAGCTTGCGTAACGCCTTGGGCCACTTTTGCGCAAGGATAAGAAACATCTCACGCGTTTTAACGAAGTCCCACTGACCTCTCACTTGATCGAGCAAATAAAAATCAGCGCCTTTCTTACCCCAAATCTGACCCACCACGTAGTCAGAATTCTTAGAGTCTTTAAACGTCATATCCCACGACGCGACGATCTGATCAAACTCAGGAGGCAGGCTTGATTCTGTCCAATATTTGAACCATTCGGATTTGAATACATTGCCTCCGTCGGGTATCGGGTGCTGCTGATACAGCGCGGCCCAATCTCGCGATCCAACAGTTTTCTGAATCTTTTTCAGCTGATCTAACGAATAACGTTCAGGGTGCAGCGCCTCGCCTTTCCGCCTATGAATTTCATCATGCTCAGCAATCGCAGGATAGTTGATGACCGTAAAAGTATCGCCCTGTCCGTTCTCCATGTTTTCAATGAGGCGCCCAATGAGATCATCTAAGTGCCACCTCGTAGCCATGACGATCACACCACCGCCCGGAGATAGGCGTGTATATGCCGTAGATGTGTACCAATCCCAAATAGACTGTCGGACCGTGGCACTATTCGCTTCCGCGCGATCTTTCACTGGGTCATCAATGAGTAGGCAGTCTGCGCCTTGGCCCGTAATACCGCCTCCGACGCCGCATGAGCGATAGGCGCCGGCATGACCAACAATCTCAAATAAATCAGACGTTCGGATGTACGAACCTCGCGAGTCCGGACGGACTCGCGAGCCATTTAACGTAGTTTCAGGAAATATTTCTCTATATTTTTCGTCATCGATAATTCGCTGAACGTCACGATTAAAACGCTGAGATAAGTCAGCGCTGTAGGATGTAGCGATAATCTGCAGATCAGGGAAGCGTCCGAAAGCATAAGCCGGAAAGCGACGCGAAACCAACTCACTCTTGCCGGACCTCGGCGGCATCGTGATAATCAACCGAGGCGACCGCTTGGCTCTCACGTCATCCAAAAACTTATCCAATGCATCGCAGATTTCACGATGAACCCAGCCCATCAGGTAATCAGGTTTAGTCCGCTGGGTAAAGTAAGCAAGAGACTTACGAGCTTTCCAAATTCTCACTTCCTCCAGCGTCGGAAGATTTGTTAATGCCATTCAAAATAGCCTCCAACTTTTCTAAGTCCGAAACTGAAAGATTCGACAAATCGTACTGCTGCTTAGTCTCAACCTTCACAGCGCCACCATCGGCGCCGGTCAAGGCAACTCGTTTACGATCTCCATAACGTGAGTCATCGCGCAGACCAGCCTCCCTAGCGTCTTCCTGAATCGAAACCTTGATAGCCTCGACCACACCTTTAGGAATATCTAAGCCCATTTTCAGGTGCTTCTTCGCGATCTTGTACAACTCGTCAGCTTTCTTCTGTCGCTGATCGTTGTAAAACTCAGCGCTATCAGCCCTTGCGCGCGCGGATTGTCGTAAAAATTCAGGATGCTGATCTTTCCAATTCCACAGCGTTTTAAGCGACGGCATGCCGCGTTTTCTGCAAATTTCGCGCTCTGAGCATCCGTTACGAATCAATTCGATAATTTCGTCGGCTAATTCCTGCGTATACAAAGAAGGGCGGCCGACTTTGTTTTTAATCGAAGTGGCCATGTTTTGACCTTTTTACGTTTAGAGGTGATCAAAAATTACGTTTCTTTGCTTTTCTTCGTGAGGAAACATAACATCTAGGCACGACGCTTTAAACTGTTTCAAACCTCTAATAATTTCTTCTTCGCGCCTAATTTCATCTAAGTAATCGAAATACTTTGAGGCTATTTTCTTTTGTTCGTTTAATGTCGGAACCTGTATCTCAAAGTTTAAAAATTTGTGGCTGTTTAATGCACCACGTACTGCATACGGCTCTTTGAAGTTAGTCCATTCGAGATTATCGAGAATCGCAAAAATAAATCGTAGATCTACACCTTCTTTAGGTTGTACGTAAATCTGCGTCGAAGTAATCCATACTGGTGAATCAAAGTAACGCGGTCTGCCGATAGTTCCAGCCGCTCCAATAGCGATTAACGGTTTATCGCTTATTGGTTTATCGCATTTTTTACCGTCAGAGTCTCCAATATTAATTACTGGTACTACGCCATTTTCAGAAAGAGTCGGTTCTTTTCCGTTAAAGCAGTAAATCAGGTCTCTGAGCTTCTTTTTCTGCATTGATAATGATTTTCTTTAATTCTTTTAGACACGCAGGATAATCGATTGTGCACGGCTCTAATTCTTGTCCGAACACTCTCAATACCCTGATACTGCTTTCTAACGACTCTTTCGTTTGCTTGTAAAACTCGTTAACTTCACCTTTGAACTCAGCAGCACTTAAATGTTTTTCCGGTTCGTCTTTCCATACGTATCGAGGAAAGTTTAAGTTGTATTCATTCTGCTGAATTTCTGATAACAGTACGGCTCTACCAAGTTTTAAAGTCGTATCCTCAAAGTAAATCTCTGTAGTCGTCTTTGTTTTCGATAAAACTAAGGCGACCGTAGGAATTGTTGTGTCTACGAAGTAACCGGCGCCAAAAGCTACCAATCGTTCTAAGTAGTTTGAATCGACTAACCAGCGTCGTAATTTTTCCTCTGCATTACCTCGGAATAAAACGCCATGAGGTAGTAATACGACAGCCTTACCGTCATCGCTCAGGTAATGCAATATGTGACAAACGAAAGCGTAGTCAGCCTTACTTTTAGGAGCTAAACAAGGAGCATTTTCAAATCGTTCGTCGGTTTTCGGTTCCCATTTAATAGAATACGGGGGATTAGCCGTAATCGCTTTAAATTTCTTTCCTAAAAACGCAGGCTCAGTTAACGTATTTCCCGCGACGATTTCGCAATTACGTAACGTGCGCCTGCAAGTTTCGACCTGCGATTCGTCAATTTCTTGACCGTACTTTTTAACGTTATCCGGAAAGACTGCCAATAATGAACCGGCTCCGCACGTCGGATCGTAAACCTCGCAAATGTCAGTAGGCAGGTAAGACTTGAGCTTCTCTGCCATCTCGGTCGAAGAATAAAAAACACCGTTTTTCTTAAATTCTTCTCGAATATTCGCGAGATTCTTTTCTTTGATCGAAAAGGATACGTTGACGCTATCCATACGTTAAAAAAAAGAAAAAACCAGCGGAGTAAGCATCTTCCCGTTGGGAATCTAAGCTTGCTGGATGTTGTAAGTGGCTCGGTGCTTGAGCCCACCGAGAGGCTGGCGGTTGTCGATAACAATTGAGGTCAATGAAACCGCTGAGAATGTTGGCCGTCCGCCTGTTCTTTAATAATTCGATTTTGGAGTACGGGAGGACAATCGAAGTTTGAGCGAACGGCCGAAAAACAAAAAAGCCCCGAAATCGGAGCTCTCGTATTCGCCCGGCTTGATGTTTGTATCCTCTTCTCTCTGGACACACCGGTTCCTCCGCAAGGAACCGTCATCTTTAAGCCTCTAGGCGGCCTGGCAAACAGGCTTGAAATTGTCTACTTGTGACTATACACCAAAAAGAAGCCCCTCGCACTGGAGGGGCTTGGGTTGAGTAAGGTTTGCTTATTGAGCGGTATGCGTCAGCGCCCAATGCTTGTAACAGTCAAGGTCTTTGACTGAAAATCCGAGATCATCGAGCGAGCGTTCGAGCTTTATAAAATTAAGGTTGTTTACTACATCCCACAGCTTACTTGCGTCCGGTACATCCAAAGCCTGCATGACCCGCATTGCCTGCATTAGAGGTTTTCTGAAAAGGTAGCGCTGGTAGTAGCAGAACACCTGCAGAGTTCTCAAAAAGTCCGCGTCAACAACGTATCTTTGCGGCTTCTCGGTCTCTGGAGGAGTGGTAGTCGGAGCTTCGGGCACGCTCAAGTCAACCGTTTCAATAAAACGCAGGCAGTCCTCGAACTGCGATTGTTTGAGTTCTGTGTAGCGTGGGATTTGGTAGCGTACCTTGATTGCGCGGTAGATCGTCTGATAGTACACAGCCGTTTTCTTTGCGCGTCTTGCTACTGCCTGTTGGATGGCAACTTGTTGCGCGTTGGTGATCGTGTCACCTGTTGGAACTTCGTAGCGTCCGGCCCTGCGAATAGCCGGTAAAACCTCATTCGTGACCCAGCGCTTGAATTGTTTTGCCTTCGGAAGTTTCGAGCCGAAGATCAAGGCGTAGAGACCGCTTTCGTTTACGCAGTTAACTAACTGCTTGCGGTTGAGGCGGTCGAGTATTTCGATTTTACAAACGTCTTCGGGGTCGCAGTGTGTTTCAAGAGCTTGACGTGAATTTCCGAATCCTAGTAGATCACAAACTTGTTTAGCAATAAAGAGAGGATTGAGTAAGTCCCCAAGGACAGAAAGTTGAGAGTTCTCAAATGAAAAAGTTAAAGCGTTAGACATAAAAGTCTCCAGATGAGTTTTAATCTCGCTCTGCCAACGCCAATTGGGAGAGTGAGTCCTGCGGGTTGGCGTACCGTTCATCTGGTGACGGTGTATCTTTCGATACCCCGAAGAACTCACTCATTAAAGACATGGTGTCCAAATTCTGGACATCATATAAACCCTAATAAGGGAAGCAATCAGCCATAAAAAAAAACGCCTTACGGCGACTGATCGCCAGATGAAAGGCGGGACGCCAATCCCGCGCTGTTGTTCAACAGCGAGGTCAGTATAGCGAGACTCCGAGAAAAAATAAATAGGTTCATCTTAAAAAGCATCTTTAACCTTCCTTTCGTTGGTTTTTTCAAAATACCGAACTCGCAAAGCGAAAAATAACAAGGCATCTTCAGTCCACCGATCAAGCTTTCTCCGCTTGATATTCCAGATTCTCTTTCCAGCCCTGCTCAATGAAGACTGGGAGCCAAACACGTATAGGAGAACAATCAGTTTTGCTGTCCGGACATTCAGACCATGGGTTCCGATAGAGAGAACTTCGGTTCCCGGCGCCGAGAAGTTTTGCCAAACGGTGTTGAGGAAGTCAGCGTCCTTCAAGTCAATTTCTCGGGAGTTTAGGCCGTTGCCTCCATCATCTTCTGTGTAGTCTTCCGAAAAATCCGTCTTGTTTCTCGTCAATGCGAGAGCTCTCTCTACTGCGTAGGCAATTGAGACGTTTTTGACAACACGGTCACGATATGCCCGGCGCCAGTTGTCCAAACGAGGTCTGAGATCGTCAATAAGTTTTTGTTCTGTTTCTGTCATCCAAGAGTCCTCACGTAGCTAAACATGCAGTAGAGATAAATAATCCCGAGAGCTGATAGCCCCCAGAACTCCAACTTTTTACTAAGCTTGTCGTGGTTTTCTAAATAATCCGTAATCCATTTGAAGATCCAAAGGAAGACGAACATCGCGACATAGATAGTTAAAGTCCAAAAAATAATTCCCTCTGTACTAATAGGCCTCGACATTCCAACCCCCTCCTTCTTTCTTCGGTTTCGGCGTGACGACAAACAGCGGAATTGGGCACTCATCAGCACAGACTTTGCACTTCACTTTTGCGTCATCGGTAAAGATCCTCAGAGACCCTTTAACTTCATGAAGCTCTAGCGTTTTATCCGGACGCATGACCAAAAAATCAGGCGTGTATGAGCATCGGTTTGAGGCAATCTTCCACGTGAATCGCTCGAACCAGTATTTGAGAATTAACCCAGCATTTTTCTGTTGCTCAAGGTAATCTCGATAGGCCGCCTCGGTCCGGTTCATTTCACCGACCTTGAGCCTTCCTTTTGCTTGTAAAAACCTTTTCATTTATCCCTCCTGATTGAGTTTGTGTTGTTTAGTTGAATTCTTTGATGCTGTTTCCAGAACATTAGAGTTCCGTTGAGCGATGATCTGAGCGTGTGAAGTCCAACGTTCAAACTGAGAGAAAAACTCTCTCCTGCGTTGAATTTGATCGCCTCCTGCCTGCTTGAACGATGAGCACCGAGAAAACGAGATTGGATAGCACTCGCCGGGACCTCGGGATTCATGAAGGCAGAAAATATTCATGCACCCGAAGCTCGATGCCGGCGGAACATGCTTTTTACCGTTCGCATCGACCCAGTACGAAGCTCCGTGAATGCAATAGAGACAGCAGCCGGTCATGATCAATCCTTATTCTGTAGCCACAAAATAAATGCGATTAACAAGGACGCCACGCAGCACATAGAAAGATAAGCAACGTCCTCAAGATCAAAATTCATGTCTTTTCTCCCCTCCGATTTCAAACGCCGCTCTCACCAGTAGCCCAAACAGCACCAAATTCACGAAGACCACCGGCGCCAAAATGATCATCAGCAACTGCCATGCACTCTCAGACATAAAACCTCCTAAAAGTAGGGTTCAGGCGCCGGCTCTGACTTTGTTAAATCCAGCCATGGCCTCACTGGAACACGCGTCCAAGACGTGCAGAAATTCAGACTTGCGTTGTCCCTCCAAAGCTTGATGAACCCTTCCCAAGCACCGTTTCTCTGCTTGCATAGGTTCAAGACAAAATCGGGTTTTGTGTCATCGACATCTTTTCCCTCTGCCTTTTTCTGAATCTTGGAGATATCACGAGCCAAGACGAAAACGTTGAATGCAATGTTGGTGATATTGGAGCTTCCCTTAATGGATTCTTTCGTCGCAGAATCAAACACCGAATAGGTTTTTGAACCGCCGTCTCCACGCTTTCGGCAATGGGCAACTACCACGATGTGGACGTTGTTGACCTTTGCAAACTCGACCAGCTTCCCCATAACGTAGTCGGTTTCCTTCTTGTCCATATCGTCTCTGACACACATCATCAGAGAATCGACAAAGAGGATGTTCGACTGGTAGTCATGGACGGCGGAATCCAGCAGGCGCAACAGCTCATTGGGCGCAACTTTTCGCTGCAGATCGCAAATCCGCATTTTTGAGGCAAATTGTCGAAAAAACAGATCAACATCCGGCGCTTCAATTTTTCGCTTGTTCTGACTGCAAACTGTCTGCATGAGCATGCGTTCAATCGTTCTAACCGGCGCCATCTCAAAAGAAGCGATGTACAGAGAGGCTCCGCAAGAAATGAGGTGAAGTCCGATCTGCCCAAGCAGAAGAGATTTCCCGGAACCGTTTTCACCCGCCAACACTGTTAGTTCTCCGGGACGAAATTCAAAATCGATCGGTCGGCCGATGCACCCTTCATTGGTCTGTGTGAAGGGAAGCGTGAACTTGGACACATGAGTCTTCTTCGCTTCCAAATAGTTCTGGAAATCGTTTTTGAACTCGAGAACGTCCTTGTTGATGAAAAACTCAGGTGTCTTGCATGCCCTGCTCTCGTAGTCTGCGAGCGATGTTTCTATCTCGGCTCCGCCCGTCGGATCGCCCCAGTAGTCATCAAGCTCAGGCGAAACGCTTGTATTTTTTGGATTCATAGTCAAATTTCCATGCAATCAGTTGTTTGTTTTTGAACATCACCGAGACGACAACGGCGGCAGGTAGGGATTTGGGAATTTCGAGCATCCAACGACGGACGGTTTCTCTGAGTTCGGGCGTATCGTCGACATCGATAAAGTCGATCAGAACAGTCTTACCTCGGAGAAATTCAGCCTTGATGTGATTGGGTTCGTCGCAGAACGTAAACAGTATCGTCGGAACCTGAGGACGCCTTCTGGGCAGCACCTCGATTTCATCCTCAAAAATCGCGTCAGCTTGGTAGAGCGCCAGCTCACTGTCAGTCAGGCGAGGGAAAAAGACCAACTGGGTAGTCGTAAATGCGTCCGGATGCTCGTAAAACGTTCTACCCTGATCGTCTCGAACAACGGCAGCAGCGGCAAACATCATTTCTGCTCCTTATGGTTCGGGAGGTCCTTAATGTCGAATGCATTCATTCCCGCATGGAGTTTTTCGATGAACATGTCTCTAGCACCGATCGAATACGTAACGGGAGGAAGTTCTTTGTTGTATTCGGCCGCCGTGACCCACACCGCATTGGGATTTTTCCATTCGTCTTTGACGTAGTCCGCCTTAAAACCAGTCCATCCTTCCGCCAAAACTCGCTCGATTGCCTCGGTCATGGTCCATCCTGCTTTTTTACATTCGGTCTGCATGAGCTTGAGGGCGTACGAATTGAACGGCTTTTTTATCGCCTTACGGTGTGCAAGGAAATCATTCCAACGGTCAATGGGAACGTCATCGGGTTTTTGAAGTGCAGACGAATCATTTTTGACTTTTTCGCTTTTTCGAACCGTTTCCGTTTTGGAAACAGTTGGCTGAGTGTCTTTCTCTTCTTCTGCATTCAAAAGCGGAAGTTCTTCCTCTGTTGGATCGGTTTTTGAAAAAGAAGGTTTTTCAGATACACGCCCCGCGAAATCCTCAGAGACTTCCGGATGTTTTTCGCTCTTTCCGGTGCGTGTATATGTTTCTTGTTCTTGTTCTTGTTTTGCCAAACTCTTCCCGAAGTCTTTCGGAAAGCCTTTGCCATAGCATTTCTCAAAGGCTTCCACAAACTCTTTAGGCAATGCTTTGAAGAAATTATCTTTTTGACTATTAAGAATAATTTCTGTCGATTTTGCAAGCGCGTAATTGGTTAAATCGCATTCCGGCAGGGAGTCTAGAACGCTGTTCCAAGACTTAACCACATTGGGATTTTCAGGAAAATTGAAGCGCAAAAAGTTCGGAACATAGATCAAAAGAGCTTCCGGATCGTACTTTATTAAACCCTTTGAAGAGAGTTCGTACAAGGCTTCAAGAAAGGCTTCGGCAAAGGCTTTCTCAAACCCTTTGTTTAGATATTCGTTGCCTCTTTGCTCGATAGCCAGAGATTCAAATGAAGCTTTGAATGCACCAATAGGAGCAAGGTCACGGCGACTTAGGATTGTGTACCAAGCCAGCTTGCCCTCTACAGACAATTCTCTGAACTTCTTATCGTTGCTGATGCGGCAGTCGATCTTTCTATAGATCGCCATAGTTGCCCCCTATTTGGATTTTTTCCAAGCTTTGAAATGTGGGAACGCGAGCCGAAGGTAAGGAAGTCTCCCAAGAGGAACACCGTTCTTCGACCACTTAGTGACGGCGGCTGCACTTAACCCAAAGGTCTTTGCAATTACAGACTTCCGTTTGAACTCACCCAGAAGTTCATCAAAAACCTGCTCTTCAAGTTTTTTCATGATTTTACTTAGGTTAGAAATTAACGCTTATATATTAACTTAAAAATTTACCTAGGTAAACCAATTCAGTGTTAACTTAGGTTAAATTTATCTCACACAGACGGAGGAACGTATGAGAACAAATGACTCTCAAAAAACGTGGACAGACCGCTTAAATGAGGCTTTAGCGTTGCGCGGAAAATCTCCGGCGGACATATCAAAGGCAACCGGCATCACACCTGCCGGAATCAAAAAATGGATCGACGGCGTTGTCTCTAAGCCGAAATTCGATGACGTTTTTGCAGTTTGTTCATTCTTGGATATCACCACAGAATGGCTCATGAAAGGCATTGGATCAATCAACGACAAAACCATGCCTGCTGCCAACATGGTCTCCATTCAACAAGTTGACTTTTATGGCTCTTGTGGTGTCGGAGTGATGAATTTCGAGGATTACCCGGAAATCAAGACCCTTCAAGTTACTCCAGCTTGGTTTTCTCGGAACTTTGCCTTCTACAACCCTAGAGATGTGAAAATCATCACCGCGCTAGGCGACTCTATGGAGCCAGAGATCCGTGACGGGGATGCCGTATTCATTGACATAACAGACAAAGAAACCTTAAGGGATGGTATATACCTGTTAGTGGTTGATGGAGAAGCCTATATCAAGCGAGTACAAAAACTAATAGGCAAGAAGATCGCACTCCTTTCAACGAATAAAGCATATAAGGACATTGAAATCAGCCTTGATTCTGATATTGAAGTTCGCATCATCGGACGAGTAATCAAAAGCTTGAAACTCGTGGACATTTGAAATGAAAACAGTTGCTGAAATTCGTCGAGATAACTTAAACACGCTCGTTAGCAGAGCTGGTTCCCTTGCGGAGCTAAACGAACAGTTGGGCAGGAAACGAAATCATCCTTCGCTCGGCCAGATAAGAAACCGATCTGATAGAGGAAATGGAACGTTTTACGAAATGGGCGACAAGCTGGCCCGTGATATCGAAGAAAAATTAGGTCTCAGTTATGGCTGGATGGATACCAACCACACTCCCGACGACTGGCCAGATGACAACATCATCAACTTGAAAAGAATCAACATCCAAGCCTGCTGCGGGTCAGCTGGAATCCAGAATTACGAGGATGATGCCTTCGTTGAACAAATCCAGGTCTCACGTCCTTGGTTCCAAGAAAACATTAGCAAGATTAGAGAGCAAGGATATGAACTCATAACCGCCTCTGGAGATTCAATGGAGCCAACCTTTAGAAATGGCGATTTGATTGTGGTAGACCGTCAAGACAGAGATCTTAAGCGGGACGGTGTTTTTTGCGTTCTAGTAGATGGAGACCTGTATGTAAAGCGCGTTCAGCGCATCCCCGGGGCTGTTCTTTTTATTTCCGATAACTCCCTTTACAGGCCATTTGAGATTCCCATCAAAGAAGTTGAATTTAGGCTTCAAGTCTTAGGTCGCGTCGTCAACTCCATGAACCTCAAAAGGTACGACTGAATGGATAGCAGGAGTCGATATGGAACTTCCCTTGCTGAGAACTTTGGAAAAAATCTGCAAATATTATTAATTGGAGAAATGTGCTATGACAGAACAATTTCTTTCTTGTGATGCACCATTAGTCGTTGAGTATCTGAATGCAATCAATAGGTCTTCCTGCCCTTGGTGCAAAAGTAACGACTGGAGCATGATCACAGAGAGCTCGGCCATGTGCGTAGGAGAACCAGCATTGGAAATGGCCAACTCCGTCAGATATACAACTCCTCCAGTTACTGAAGGAGTGAAAGACGCAAAATTCATCCTGAAGCCCTCCGATGAGCCACCTAGTGTTTACATGCGTTTGAGATGCAACGTTTGCAGCTGTGAATTGAGGTTCGACTATTTCCAGTTAATTAAAAGGGCTAAAGCCTGGAAAAATAACCAAGAAAGGTAAACGCAATGGAAGCCGATCAGGGGAATAAGATAAAATTAGCTCAAAGAGATCAAGACTCGGTGGGCGTAATGATGGGGCATGAGACTCGTCTAGGGTACATAGAAGGCAAGCTGGAGAGCTTTGCGACGAAAGCAGACATAAAAGACCTAGAAGGAAAGATAGCGCTTATCGAAGAGCGTTTGCAAACAAAAATAAAGGATGAAATCAACAAACAGACAAAATGGATAATCGTGGGTATTTGGGTTCCGTTTATTCTTGCTGTTTTAGGATGGCTGATAACTCATTAACGATGAGAATGGATTGTCTGCCTCCTTTTCTATGTGACCTTGAAGTGAATTTTTTCTTTAATTTCAATTTCTCCAATAATTTCTGAAGTAACTCTCTTTATGATATTCGGGCTTTATGACTACTAGTACAAAAAATCCTATCGAAAGAAGAACTTTTCTTCTTTACGGAACCCCGGGCGACGGTCCTCTGGTGATTGTTTTAGTTCAAGATGAGACAATGTGGCTTACTCAGCGCCAAATGGCAGATTTGTTTGGAGTGACCCCGCAGACAGTTACTCGCCATTTGCAAAACATTTTCGAGACTAATGAGTTGGACCCGGAGGCAACTTGTACAAAAATTGTACAAGTTCAAACTGAGGGGGATAGAAAGGTCGAAAGAGAATTAACGTATTACGATCTGGATGCTGTAATTGCTGTTGGCTATCGCGTTAACAGCAAACAGGCTACACGGTTTCGCCAGTGGGCAACTCAAGTTCTTAAAGAATACATCATCAAAGGATTCGCCCTAGATGATGATCGTCTAAAACAAGCGAAGACTGTTCTTGGAAAAGACTACTTTCAAGAATTGCTGGAACGAGTTCGCTCCATCCGAGCAAGCGAACAGCGGATCTGGCTTCAAGTTACTGAAATATTCAAGGAATGCAGCATCGACTACGACAGTCATTCATTGGAAGCAAGACGCTTTTTTGCAACTGTTCAGAACCGTTTTCACTTTGCCATCAACAATCAAACTGCCGCCGAGATTATTCATGCCAGAGCAGACCACACGAAGCCTCACATGGGTTTGAAAACGTGGTCTAACAGCCCGGAGGGGCGTGTCAATAAATCAGATACGACAATTGCAAAAAACTATTTGGACGAAAAGGAGCTCAAGTCATTAGAGCGTTCCGTCAACAGTTATTTTGATTACATTGAAGGACAGATTGAACGCAAGAAGAAATTTAGTATGCTCGAGCTGCGCCAGTCTGTAGACAAGTTCCTGTCGTTCAATGACCTCCCGGTTTTAGAAGGAAACGGACAGGTTTCTAAAAAGCAAGCTGAAGAAAAAGCTCACAAAGAATACGAAATTTTCAACAAAACTCAGCCGATAGGCAGAGACTTTAAGAAATTCCTAAACGAAGTTAAAAAATTAAAGAAATAATCTACCCATAACTTACGAGCCGCCTCCGGGCGGTTTTTTATGGCCGCGAGAGCGGATTTTTTTGTTGCCGTTTGTAGAGCCTTTTTTTTACTAAAAAATTTATCTAAGTAAAAGTACTAAACAAATTACTTTACTTTTTAGTTTACCTAGGTTAATATTTGTTCATCAATTTATTAACTCAGGTAAACAATGTTCCTCTAATTCCTACAATTTCAGAATCCGGGCCATGGAGTACTAAACCCGGACGCAGCGGACAGAAGCAGAGTCTGTGAGCGAAAAAATTCGAAACGGCCGATGCAGGCGGTGCTGGTCACGCGAAGGAAGACAATCGAACACCAGCAGTCAGTGAAGTGAATGAGTAAGGCAAACGGTAGCCACGAAACACTTTTCAGCTAGAGACCTCTGACAAATAAAGGCATTTGAGATGCACGCAGTATCAAGAACAGAAAACCTGCGTTGAGGTCCCGAGAAGCTAACCAGACGAGGAAATCAAAACCAAGAACAGAAACTCGGGCGTCCCAGTCTCGTGAACTGGGTGAGCTAAGCGCTCTCGCAAGAGAAACTGTAGAGCGCAAACATAAGCGCCTTCTTTGTCACTCACCAAAAGACGAACCATCTTTAACTTGGAGGGCGCTTCTGTTTCTTACAGGAGAGAACAAATGCTTTTAAAAGTTAAGCGCGTTGTCCCTCGAGCTTATGAGATTTACTACAAGGGTCAAAACATCATCAGCTTAATTAGACCGAAGCCTAATGACTGGCGATTTTCCGGATTCTTCATGAAAGAACAAGACAAGGTAAACGATTTGTTATTAGCAAACGTTTTCGGTCTGAGTTTCCGGACAAAAAGACGAGCTCTCATCGAGCTAGAGGTCATTTTTGCAAGATTTGAATCGCTGCTAGCAGAGCAATAAGTTGAGTTGTTAAATGAACAAAGAAATATCTATCCTTTCGCAAACATATAAGGCGCTCAGCAATGCGGCTCCTCCTCAGGGCGAGACAGCCGCACGCGAGTTCTACGAAGGTCTGAAAGCTCTTGAGTACGCAGTCTGGTGCCTAGAAAACTCTCAGGAAGTTGCTATGGGTTCACCCAAACAGGTGATACGAATCTTCCCAGAGTTTTATATTGTGGAGCGGTCTGAGGAGGTACATACTTTCCTTCAAGAATTCGGACATTGGTTATCTCAGGAACCTCGAAGTACTTAAGAGAATGAGGCTCTCCGGAAAGGCTCCCTCCCTCAGTCTGCAAGCCCATCAATTTGTTTTTGCCAAGGATGTATGGCGACACAACCCGATACTGTCCATGGTAAATAAAAGACACTGCCTTTCGTGCTTTCAACGCTTCAAGCAAAGTTTCATAAGCAAACATCTTTTCCTCCATTGGTTAATTGAGTGTTGACAAATTAATTATCCCGCGGAGGTGACGGCTCGGAAAGACGAGCACTTTAGACCATCTTCATAAGCTCCCCAGGCTTTTACCAATTTTGTTATTTCCAATTTTTGCGCTTAGGGGAGCTTTCGAATGTGGTCTTTTTTACATAGTTTTAAGGAGAGAACAAATGATCTTATTACCGGACGAGCAAAAGCAGCTCTTTAATTTCGTAGTTGACGATCTTCTGAAAGAACGCGGCTCCGCCATTTACCTCACTGACGCGCTTGCTTATGCCGAGCGCGCTGTGGTTTCTGCCCTGCTTTCCGGACGGTCCGAGATAAAGCTAGATCTCGGCCACGTCGTCCAGACTGCTGAAGCTCAGAGAGAAGTTAAAGCCCTCTTCAAAGAGTATGCAGCGGATTTCATCTCTGACCTTGGGATAGAAGCGATAGATAAAGACATCTACCCAGATGTTAAAAATTAAGGCCTTTACAAGGCTCCATGAAGCCCCTCATTCGAAACTTTTACTTTTCAGGAGTCCACGGACTTGGAGTAATTAACCAATCCGGCGCTTCCTCAAGTTTGAATTTTCCCTTAGCGGCTGTCTGAAGGCTTGAAGAATCTTTGATAATGCCGGAAATAAGATCGTCCGGCTTCTTTGTTCTGTACAGTCGCACGGCAAAGTAGAGTGAAGCACCCAGTGAAAAGACTAGGCAAAACAAAAAGAAAGCCGTCCAAACGCTGGAGGGAAACACAAAACTTCTGAATTCTGATGTTGCTAAGAAAGAGAGTAAAATAGAAACGAAAAAAGTAAAGGAACCTATCAGTTTCGCTGTCAGTTCTGATCTTTCCTTATAGGCGGATAACGTGCAATCAACTCTGAGCCTGAGCCCTTCTTCGGTAATCGTGATCATACTTTGTGGTACCAAGTAAATCGCTTTAAGAGGCGGTGTTAGAGAATTATCTTTCATCTTCCGCCTCCTTTAAGAGCGTAGTTATTGAATGCTGAGAAACAAACCCACAATGTTTGCAGACTATAGCCACACACGGTAAAGTCGGCGCGGCTATTAACGGACCACTTTCATAGTCTCCACTAAGAGAATTTATCACGTAGTCACTTAAAAAGAAAAATTCCTTGTGGTGACAAAGCGGGCACTCCATTTCTTTCGTTAACTCTTGTAGCCTGCGAGTGAGTTTGCTCTTTTCCTCTTCCTGCACGATGTCGCTCCTATGAGAATGTTTTTAGACATGAGACCTCTGAATACTATCTCAACAGGATGCGACATCGCGCTCTTATCCTTTACAAAGAACCACAATCATGTCTATACTAAAAAAGTACTTCATGTACGCAGGATTGGTCTCCTGCAAAAAGCAAAACGGTATCAACCGCCGTAAGGCGTTTTTTTATGGTGGTTAAAGGGTTGCATTTGAAATGCGACCCTTTGAAAAGGATCAGATTTCAAATCCGACCCTTTCGCAAAGTCTCTATGAACGAGGCTTGAGGGGTGCGAAAGCACGCCGATCCCGTTTTGCTCGGTAAGACCAACCCTCAAGACCTTGTTCACCCGATTGGTCTCGGGTGCAAGGAATTACAACTTGCAAAACGGAGACTTAAATGTCTAACTCAATAGCCTTTCTTCAAAACGGTTTACCCGTTACGACTTCTGTCATTATTTCAAACGGTATTCAGCTTTCTCATGAGCCCGTTATAAAACTCATTCGAAAGTATCTTGACGATCTAAAAACTTTCGGCAACGTACTTTTTGAAACGGAATCTTTTAAAACGGCTGGAGGAACTCAGAGACGCGAAATTGCAATCCTCAACGAACCTCAAACAACTTTGCTTCTCACCTTTTTCAAAAACACGGAAATCGTGAGAAAGTTCAAGGTCGCTCTGGTTCAAAAGTTTTATGAATTGCGTGAACAGTTGTACGAAAAAAGCGTACAACACGAAGACAACACTCTGATCTCCAACGAGCAGCAGTACGAGCTCTCCAGCCGCGTGATGCGCAAAACTCATGCCCTGTTTGGAAACAAAAACTACAGCTTTGTTTACCGAGCACTCAAGCGGAGATTTCGCATTCCGCGCTACACCTGCCTGCTGCAAAGAGATTTTGAGACTGCGCTGGCGTTCGTTGACGGCCTGAAGATTTCGGATTTCAACGTGCCTGACGTTCAAGAACAACCTGCGCCAGTTAAACAGGTGCACGCTAAATACGTCGTCCAGTTTCCAAGCCTCACGATCAGCGCTTCTAACCCTGCACCGTGTCCGGCCATTCCTGCCGTCCCCGTCAGCAAGCATTACATCACTGACAACGAGCTCCAGGCGATCAAGTCTCTGATCTACTACTTTGATGACTTGTTCAAGCCGCAAATTCAGTGGGCTTCAAAAGAAGCCTACAGGCAGGGACGCTCAGACGCCTCCCGCTTCTACGATGTTTGGCATGAGCCGCTATGGTTCATCGGCCGAATGAGACAACTTGTTTCTCGTAACTCTTAACTTCTCTTCTTAAATCCCCGCCTGAGCGGTAAACAAACTGAACTCCTTGGAGCTCGGGTGGGGAGCCTTTTGCCTATCGGAGGCAATCATGAATAAAAAATTTGATGATCTGTTAGAGGACGATCTCGCATGTTTCCTCTGCGCTCTGATCGCGTTCGCCCTGTTTTTCGGCACGTTGATCGTAGTCCTGAGCGCCGATGCCTTTCAGCGGTGGCTGCTATGCATGTAACTCCGAGAACGTGTCCGGGCCCTGGGGACCTCTGGCAACTGAGCTGGCAGGAAGAAAAACGGCAAGCCGAATATGAGCGCCTGGTTGAAAATTTCTTTGAGAAATACATCCCTCGCTACTGTGACGAACGGATCAACGAGCTTGCTGAAGCTGGGGAGGATGAAAGGCATCCTGAAATTGAGCCTTTGTTTGACGAATTTTTGAAGGAAAACGAATGGCAGTAATTACTGACGCAGAGCGTAAAAAACAGCGCAACCGAGAACTGAAGCGCGAGTACTACGCAAAAAACAAAGAAAAGAGGGTTGCGCAGAGCAAAGAACGGTATCGCAAAAGACGCGAAGAAGAATTAGCCCTGCGAAACGATAAAACACCAATCCTCCCGCAGACCCCTTTTTCAGCACTATTTACAGATTTTTTTATTGATAGGAATCCGAAAAAATGACTAACGAACAAAGAGCCGCCTGGTTAGAGGGACGGCGTACAGGCATCGGCGGTTCGGACGTTGCAGCGGTTCTTGGGTTGAACCCATGGAAGACGCCGCTGGACGTTTGGAACGATAAGCTCGGGCTTTCTGAAGACAAGGGGATGTCCGAACCGGCCTATTGGGGAACGGTACTTGAGGATACGGTAGCCCGTGAATTCCAACAACGAACTGGCATGAAGGTTCAAAAAGTCACTCACCAGTTCGTTGATCCAGAATGTGATTGGATGATTGCAAACATTGACCGAGCGATTATCAATCGGGAGATCGCCAAAAAAGTCAGGCCGTTGCTTGATGTCGAGGAAATTGAGCGCTACGCAAATATCACGGGCGTTGAGCGACCTATTAACACTGACATCGCATTTGAGGCAAAAACAGCGAACGCTTTTACTGCTGACCTGTGGGGCCCGAGCCAGGAGCTTGAGATCAGACAAAACAATCTCAGAACAGAGCACGTGATCCCACTTTATTATGAAACGCAAATTCAGTGGTACTGCGGCATCCTGAAGCTCAGAGGAATGTATCTCGCAGTGCTTATCGGAGGTTCTGACTTCCGGATGTACTGGATCGATGCTCGCCCGGATGTGTTTCAAGTGATCAAAGAAAAGTGTTCCCGCTTCTGGAACGAAAACGTTCTGAAGAAGATCCCGCCTGATCCTATCAACATTGACGATGTACTTCAGTTATATGGCAAAAGCAATGGAAAAGCTGTGGAAGCTCAGGGTGAGCTTGCTATTGATTATGGTGAGTATGCACGTATTGCTGGTGAAATTAAGGAGCTTAAAAAGCAGCAGGACGCGCTCAAAACCAAGCTGGCAATAGGCATGAAGGACAATGAAATCTTAACGTTAGATGGCAAAAAAGTCCTGACCTACAAAACCCAGTCAAGAAAATTCTTCGATATGGATTCATTCAAAGAAGACCACCTCGATGACTTCTTCGACTATTTGAAAGAAAGCTCCACCCGCGTCATGCGTGTGTGCGCGTAACCTTTTAGGTTGATGGCTACACAAAATGGGCAGGGTTTCTACTGATAAAAAGAGCGGTTTTGTGTAATATTCGCTTCGAGCACTACAGTACGGTGCAACAAGAAAAGGCTTTCTCGGTTGAGCCAGATCAACCGAGCCAAATTCCCTCCAAGCCTGCACAAGCGGGCTTTATTTTTGCCTCTGACTTATTTCTCGTAACTCTTAATCAACCAAAGCCCCTCCAGTTTGAGGGGCTTTTTCATAGGAATTAAATTATGTCCACATCTGACCAACTAGCCGCCGCTGTCGGCGCCCCTTCTGCTCCAGTCGCCAAACCAAAAACAAAAGCGCCGATCATCGTGCAGCAGGTCTTGTCCGACCAGTTCAAAAAGCAACTGGCTCTCGCTGTTCCGAAACATCTGAGCGCTGATCGCATGGCTCGCATTGCTGCCACCGAAGTCCGGAAAACTCCTGCCCTCCTCAACACGACCCCGGCCTCTTTCTTGGGCGCCGTTATGCAGTCCGCCCAGCTTGGCCTTGAACCCGGATCTGCCCTCGGTCAAGCCTACCTCGTTCCGTATGGTAATCAGTGTCAACTGATTCTTGGCTACCGCGGCATGATTGATTTGGCCCGTCGCTCCGGACAGGTTTTGTCACTCTCGGCTTTTGCTGTCCACGAAGGTGACGAGTTCAACTACCAGCTTGGATTGCATCCGGACATTCATCACGTGCCGAGTTGTGAAGCTGACCGAGTTAAAAAACCGATCACGTTTGTCTACGCGGTCGCAAATCTGCGCGGTGGCGGATACCAGTTCGAAGTTATGAGCAGAGCTGAGGTCGAGGCCGTCAAAGCTAAAGCCAAGAGTAAAAATATCTGGAATAACTATTTTGAAGCAATGAGCCTCAAGACGGTTATCCGCCGCCTCTTTAAATATCTACCTGTTTCGATCGAGGCGCTGCAGATTACGAATGTAGACGCCAAGAGAGAAGCTGGAGAAGAAATTAAACCTGAAGATGTGATCGATATCAACGCCGTCTCGGTCGAAGACTTCAAGGATATTGAAGATGCCGAGGTCGTTGGAACCTCTCAGGACACTCCGGCGGAGACAATAAATAAGTAACCATAAGCCCTGCGAGAGCGGGGCTTTTCTTTTGGAGAAATAAATGTGGAAGATTAAAGATCCGGAATTAAAGCGAAAGATTAATCAGTTCGTTTCGGATGAGGAAATTGATCGAATATGCAGATGTGACATGATGGACTCATTCGACTGCATATTTTTTTCATTTGAAGATGATTGTGTTTCCATTCGGATAGACAAAAGTTTTTTTAAAGAAATTCCCGATTACGACCCAGATAAATGGAACCCTCTCTCAGAATTTGAACCTGGGTTTTCTGGATGTTATCTCGTGACGCGTGAGGCAGGTTCCACCCCTGTTGTTGATACAGCATTTTTTGATAAAGCCACTAATGAATGGAAACCACAAAATTCAACAGTCACTGCATTTAGAGAGCTGCCTGAACCCTATCAACCGGAGCCGAACAAATGAAACTCGAACTTGAAAACACTGACGATCCTAGAAATCACCAGTTTGAGGAACTGGATCAAATAATCGTTCTTTTAAACGATCCCGAAACTGGGGAGCAGTTCTATGAAATCCTGACGTACGTAAACGGTGATTTTGTTTTTGCTGGTCACGGCTGTGAGTTGTTTGATTTTGACGCTCCTTTTCCCGGACCCGAATTGATGCGATGGGAAAAAATTGACATTTAACAGCCGCCTCCGGGCGGTTTTCTTTTGGAGAAAATATGGCAACAAAAATCTACGGATCTTCAGATGATCTGATTGAATTTGAAGGTGACATTTACGATGAAATCGGAGCCTATAAAGCTCAGGGCAAAGGGATACTTTTATCAGATAGCACAGTGCTCGAATGCTCGTATCCCAAGGCTCCGGGGCTAGGGGTTTGGGGATTCAAGCTGATCCGTGCTGGCCGCTTCTTTGATCGAATTGAAGAATGTAATGATGAAAATGCAGAGATTCACTCTGACATTGTGTTCTTCAAAGATGGCCTAACAGACTTTTGGGAAATCATGCCTGAGCATAAACAAGAAGTCCTGGATCTTCTCGATCAACACTGCATAGAAGACTTGACCTATGTCAGCCATCACGAAAAACTCATGCGGTGCATGTATATCGAGCAAGAGTATTGACAAGGAGCCCTCTTCGGAGGGCGTTTTTATTGGAGCAAATAAATGAGCAAACCTTTCGAAACTACGTTTGCAACACTGCGAAGAGGCGCGGCCTCAATGGAAGCAACTGAGGCCATGCAGCAGGTCGTCAAATCCGTCTACGAAACAGGAAAACCGGCAAAACTCGTTATCGAGTTGACCGTCAAACCAAACACCAAAAACGGCGGAATGGTTGAAGCTGTGATTGTTACCGACAAAATCACAACCCGGATCCCACAAGAGGCAGGCCAGTCTGTCCTGTTTGTTAATTCAAAAATGGAACTTGTTTCCAACCTCGACCGACAGGGAGATTTATTCCCGGAGATTGGAAAAGCAGAAAGAGCGCCGATTGATATTGATGACGACGGCGTAATTCATCATCCAACTAACTAATGGAGGAACCTATGGATGAAAAGAAAGAAGTGAAAGAGTTCACAACAGAAGAACTTGCTCAATGCATCCCGGCGCCAGCAGATTTAAAGGCGCCGTTTGTTTTTGAGGTTGAAGGCGTGCCGATGGTAGCAAAACCTGTAGGCAGACATTCCTGGGACGTAACCGGTAGAGAAGATCTCTTGCAAACTCCTACTAGGATCAAAAACTTTTGCCTCTTCTTCAATGACATTGAATCGTTCTGCCAATATGTCAAGGACTACAAAACTGATTCAACAAATCTTTATCTGACCAAGTCCATTAAGTCTCTGATATTCATGGCAAGTGCGGTTTTTAACGACATTAAACGCGATCAGCCGAACTGGCGGGATCAGGTTGCTAAATATGAACCTGAAAAAAGCATTGAATGGGGCGATTGGAATTCCAACAACAAGAAGCGGATGTCACAGATTGAATTTGCTGAGTTCCTGGACGAGCACATCGCAGACATCGTGGGAGATGGAAAGCGGGCTCCAAGTGCTGCAGAAGTATTGGAAGCAGTCACCAACCTGAACGATGTTCGCAACGTAACCTTCGGCTCTAAAGTCTCTTTGGCAAATGGGATGGCCTCTTTCGTCTACACAGAAAAAAGTCCTTCCGGAGCGGTTTCAGAAGGACACGTCAGCGTCCCAGCTGAGTTCTTGATCGGCATTCCGGTATTTGAAGACGGCCCCGCCTACACCATTCGAGCCAAACTCCGTTACAGAATTGATCGAAGCAGCGGAGAACTTCGGCTGTGGTACGAACTGCAGCAACTGCAGAGAGTATTTTCCAAGGCGATGGAAGCTCATGTCCAGAAGTTGGAAGAGCTTTTGTCCGGAGAACTGCCCATCTATTCCGGCTGTTAATAAATAAACCTTTTAATCCATACGGCACTCTCAATCGAGGGTGCCAAACAAAAGCGCATTGAGAAATCAGTGCGTTTTTGTTTTTTATGGAGAGGTCATTATGAAACCGATACTCGATCCGATGTGCGGCTCCAGGATGTTCTATTTCGACAAGAACAATAAGTCCGTTCTGTTCGGAGACATTAGGGATGAAACTCATTGGACGCGGCAATACAAAAAGCTGGAGATTCACCCTGACCAACTCATGGACGCAAGGAAATTAGATTTTCCTGACAACACCTTCTATCTCGTGATCCTCGACCCGCCTCATTTAATCAACTGCGGCAAAACGTCGGACATGGCCAAAAGTTATGGCTATTTAGAAAAGGCCTGGCACGAGGATATGAAACGGATTTTCAACGAGGCGTGGCGCGTTCTCCGACCTCACGGCACTCTGATTTTTAAGTGGGCTGATAAAGATGTCTCTTTGGCCGAGCTCCTTTACGTACTGGAACGTGAGCCTGTGTTCGGGGACAAAAAGCCTGCTGCAAATAAAGCCGGAACAAACCGTTTCTTTTTAGTTTTCTTTAAGGATGAATAAACATGGACAAAATCGAACTCACCCGCGAGGAGGCCATGCTAGTTATGCGCCTCCTCAATTTATTTTTGGGCAAGGCTCAAGCGCTGAACGTGCGTGACAACTCAGACGTTGCTCCGGCAAAAGCGCTCAAACAAAACATCTTTGACCAATTCATGAAGCTGGATACCGAGGAGACTGAGAATGACACTGAACAAAGCTGTTGAGTTTTACTCATACCTGCTCATGATTATGGATCACTACGGCTATGACCATCAGGTATACGAAAAATTGCCGGAAGAAGTCGATGAATTGCAGGAAGCGTTTGACGCCTACTTTGATAAACCGTCCCCGGAGCATTGGCACCATGTCATTGAGGAAGCCGCCGATGTCCACATCATGCTTGAGCAGTTTCAGATGCTAATCACTTCGGAAGACAAAAAGGAGTTTGACAAGATCTGCATGGATAAGCTGCATCGAGAGGTCGGACGGATTGAAGCAGGAGGTACAAAATGACAGACATTGACTATGACAAATTGTCCAGCATGGTGGCAGATAAAGTCTCCAGCCAGATCGCTGAAAAGCTGATTCAGAAAACAACAAAGCTCACTCTCTCCCGTCCAGAAGTAGAAATCCGAATTGGCTTTGCTCCTGGATCGTCTGCCGCTCGTGAGGTAATGAAAGATCCCAAATTTCCCAAGCCGGACGCATTCTCCGAGAACGGGCGCGATCGTTGGTACACAAAAGACATTGACGACTATATGGAAAACAAAAGACACGCCCGAGCCAAGCTTGCTATTTCAGCCGCTTAGCTATCTCTTCTGCGCTCGCTCTGTAGTATCTCTGGAGCATCTTTAAATCTTTGTGCCCCGTTTGTCTTGCAAGCGCCAGGACATCTAAGCGGGGCGCCCCTGTTTCTGGATCAGGGCTGGCGGCCCAAGTCGCAAAAGTTGCGCGCCCGTCATGGAAATTCAGCCCTTCTTTGATTAGTCGGTTTTGAGAATCGTACTCTGGACCAAGACCGGCCCTATCCCTCACCTTTCGGAATAACGTATCTCTGTTGTGATCGTTCAGTCCGCCAAAAATGCGTGGTTCATACTCGAGCTCCATAACAAGTTTAAGAATTTCCCGAGCTCTTGCAGACAAGGCCACGTCTCTTCTTGACAATGTTTTTGTAGCCTCTGCCGGTACATGAAGCACATTGTCATCAATCCAAGAATATTCAATCTTTAAAAGTTCCCCGGCGCGCATTCCCGTTTGACAACTGAAAAGGAAAGCAGCCACGGCCAACTGCATTTTATTTTTAGGCACGGTGTGGCCGTCCCAGCCGCTAGCTTGGAGGAGTTTCTGTATATCCTCGTCTGAAGCAACCCGCTCACGGTGCTCAGGCTCCCGAGGTTTTTCTACACCTCTGCATGGATTCACGTCCGTGAGTTCGTTTTTAATGGCGTATTGAAAAACGTCGGAGAGAATTGTCAGCTCTCTATTAACCGTTGACGGCAGAATATTGGTGTCTCGGTGTAATGCCCGCTCATTGAGGCGGCGTTCAATATAGTTCTCTATCGTCCGTTTTGTGAAAGTTGATAGAGTTTTAGCCGCCAGCTTGTCTCTCTGGAGGCGTCTCAGTCGGATTTCTTCGGTGCGTCTGGAGCGTTTCTTAGCTGTAACCTCGTTAATGTATTCATCAATCAGCGCGGCCAGAGTAATTGATGAAGAGCGTTCTTCTGCGCTGATGTCCAACTCAGCCGCAAAGCGTTTTGCCTCAGCTCGAGTTTTAAATGTTTTTGAGAATCGCTGTTTGTTTCCGTCTGCTTGCAGTCGGTAGCCGTAAACCTCGTACGTGCCGCAAGACGTTTTTCTGATTGCCGTCATATCCGCCTCGAAAATTTCCGTTAGCGTTTCCGTTAAATTTCCGTTATCTAAACCCGAATATAACGAGATATGCCAAAACGGACAACAAAAAATCCCGCAAAACCGAGGCTTGACGGGATATGACAAGTATGTCTGGTGCCCGGGAATGGATTCGAACCAGCACGCCCGCGAAGAGTGCGTCTACCAATTTCGCCACCCGGGCACAGTAAGCCGCAAAACTATTTATCCTCAAGGCAAACGGTTTTCAAGGCCCTGTCACACCATCATTATTCGGGTTTTCTTTTTCCCTCTACTTTGGCTACCAGCTGTCCGAGGCGCATTGTGTCGTACTCTTCGAACGGCTGGTGAATCCAAGGATTATCTCCGAGATATTCGACATAGTAGTCAGGTTCAACCTGAGAGCAGCCTTTCCACCACAAAACAGCAGTGCGAACTTCGGTCACGCCCGGATAGTTGTTCTGAAGGTGCTCAACAACCTTCTTCAAAGTCAGTCCGGAATCGACCAAGTCGTCGACCAATAGCACTCTTCCTTTGAGAGAGTCAGGACGGCTGGAAGCAATGTACTTACCGATGTCCAAACTTCCCTGAATCGTGCCGGCAGCTTCTCTATAGGAGCTGGTCGACAAAATGTTCAGCGGCATATCGAAAATTCTAGAGAGGATGTCTCCGGGGCGAAGGCCGCCTCGAGCTAAGCAAAGCAAAGAATCAAACTTCCAGCCGCTGTCATAGACATTAAAAGCCAGAGTCTCAATAAGGCGGCGATATTCTTCCCAAGAAACGTGAAGATCTTTCATTCCTATTCCTAATTATTCAAACGGGTTATGAAGCAAAATTGTCTGAGCACGATCCGGGCCGGTAGAAACAACTGCGATCGGGCAGCCGGCAACTTCGGACAGACGAGTTAAATACTTCTGAGCGTTAACGGGCAAATCTTCCCACTTTGTAATACCAAAAGTCGGTTCTTTCCAGCCGGGGAAGTCTTCGTAAATGACTTTGCACTGAGCAACTTCTTCAGCGCCGACAGGCATGATGTCGATCCTTTCGCCCTTGTATTCGTAGCCGACGCCCAAACGAACGGTTTCAAAGCCATCCAAAACGTCGAGCTTCATCACAGCCAGACCGCTTAAGCCGTTCCATTCAACAGCGCGGCGAAGAGCAGCACCGTCGAACCAGCCGCAGCGGCGGGGACGACCGGTCACTGCACCGAATTCATTTCCTTTCTTAGCAATGGTCTTGCCGACTTCATCAAAGAGTTCGGTCGGGAAAGGACCTGAACCGACGCGTGTGCAGTAAGCCTTCGTGATACCAAGGATGTAATTGAGTTTCTGAGGGCCGACACCGGATCCGGGGCTGGCAAAGCCTGCAACGGTGTTGCTGGAAGTGACGAACGGATAAGTTCCGTGGTCGATGTCGAGCATGGTTCCCTGAGCTCCTTCGTACAGGAACTGTTCGCCTTCCTTCATCTTAGTGTTGAGAATGTGAGAAATGTCGCGAATCTTCGGAACAATTCTCGGAGCCATTGCCAGCGTATCTTCGATCATCTTTTCGACGTCGACAGGTTCGCTGTTGTAATAGTTCGCCAGCAGGAAGTTGATGAGCTTGCAGTTTTCACGAACTTTTTCTGCAAAGACTTTCGGTTCTGCCAAGTCTCTGACATGGACAGCGCGGCGAGCGATCTTGTCTTCGTAGGCCGGCCCGATGCCACGGCCGGTCGTACCGATTTTCTTATCGCCTAAGGCGTTTTCACGAGCGTGGTCGAGCGCGATGTGGTACGGGAGAACCAGCGGACACTGACCGGAGACAAAAATACGATCTTCGGCATCCATTCCGTGAGCCTTCAGGTCGTCGATTTCCTTCAGCATTGCTTCGGGGCTAACAACTGCACCGTTACCGATGTAGCACTTGACGTGAGGATGCATAACACCGGAGGGGATCAAACGAAGAACCGTTTTCTGGCCGTTGATCACGAGTGTGTGGCCTGCATTGTGGCCGCCGTTGAAACGGACAACGCCTTGTACACTTTCGGTGAGCCAGTCAACGATCTTGCCTTTGCCTTCGTCGCCCCACTGAGCGCCGACAACGACTACATTTTTACTCATTTCATCCTCTTAAAAAATTAACGGTTCGACGTACGGGCCGCTACCGTCCAAACACCATTGATACAAACTAATTCTTCATCCAAGCGGAAAGATTCTTCCAGCGAAGCAACATTGTCTTCAGGCAGTTTTTCAATCACGATGTCGCCGTTTTCGCGAAGTTCACGAATGCGGGACTGCAGGGCGGCATCGTCCAGCCTGTTGGGCGCCAAGATCGCATAAGGACGCTTTGTGTCCATCACGGCGATAATCTCGCGCAGGTATAACGTAAAACCGACCGCGGGACGTTTGCGTCCGAAACGCTCACCGATATCATCGTAACGACCGCCGCGCAGAATCGGCTGATAACGGCCGGGAATATTGACGCTGAAAGTCACGCCGGTGTGATAGTTGTAACCGGCAACGTCAGCGAAATCATAGCTGACGATATCTGCGCCGGATTCACGACCGAGTCTGCGGACGCTTTCCAGAATTTCCGGAATTTCCGGATAATCGGAAAATTCTTCGATAACTTGATTGAGAACGTCTTCCGAACCGAAGAGCATCGTCAGGCGAATTAAATCATCAACGGTTTTCTCTTTAAGAACACCTCTGAGCTCCTCAAGTGCAGAGCGGTCCTTATGACTCAAAGCAAAGAGAATTTGGTCCTGAACAACTTCACTTACAGGATCACTGTCCAGAATTGCCTTGACCACACCGGTGTGGCCTAAATCTAAGAAAATATTTTCAAGACCGAATTGACGCAGAGACTCAATTCCCAAACAGATCACTTCACGTTCGCTTTCCACACTGGAAGAGCCGAACATTTCAACACCGGCCAAGTACGGCTGGCGCGAAGCAAGAGGATGCAGAGGACGTGCATGGAGAACGCTTCCAACATAGCAGAGGCGGGATACACCCGAACGATTGAGAATGTGAGCATCGATTCGAGCAACCTGCGGCGTCATATCGGCGCGGATGCCCATCGTCTTTCCAGTTACCTGGTCGACGATTTTAAAAGTTCTGAGATCCAGATCTCCGCCCGTTCCTGTCAGAAGAGAGTCAACGTACTCCACCAGAGGAGGACGGACGACTTCAAAACCGTGGCTTGTCACCAGTTTTAGGAAAGAACTTCTAAGATGCTCTATGGCCCTCGCCTCTCGTGGAAGCATATCCGCGATATTTTCAGGTAGCAGCCATACTGACATAAAGATCCTTTCTAAAAAAGCAATGAACCGGCCCAAACGAGCACCAGCCCTAAGACTACACTTTCTAACCCGATATAACGGATTTTCTCGCTAGGAAATCGTGAGATAAATCTCACGGCGCGCTTCCATAAATCAGGAGCCAACATAGGTAAAAGGCCTTCAAGTACAAAGCAGAAACCCAGTACGTACAAGAAGGCCTTCATGATTTAGATCGCAAAAAATTTATGGTTGTTTATTGGCTTGAGCTTCACCGCGGGAATTCTTGAGATAGTCGAAGAATTCGCTGCTCGGATCCACCACCATCATGTCCTGAGATTTATTGAAGGACTGGCGATAAGCATCCAGTGAACGGTAGAACTTCGCAAACTCCGGATCTTTGCTAAATGCTTTGGCGTAAAGTTCGTTAGCTTGAGCGTCGCCGGAACCTTTAATGTTCTGAGCGTCACGATAAGCTTCGGCCAAAACAACGGTTCTTTGACGATCGGCGTCAGCCTTGATCTTTTCGGCTTCAGCAGCACCCTTGGAGCGTTCTTCGCTGGCAACGCGCTTACGTTCGGCTTCCATGCGGCGATAGACAGACTCAGAAATTTCCGGTGTGAAATCAACTCGCTTGAGTCGGACGTCAACAACTTCAATACCTAAGTCGGAAACGCGCTTCTGGAGCGCTTCAGAGATTTCTGCCATTGCGCGTGCTCTGTCGCTGGACGTGATGTCGTTTACCGTGCGGCGGTTTACAACCTGGTTGAGCACGTCACGAAGCAGCGCAGACATACGGTCGTCCGCAGCGCGCTCGCTGCCCTGGAAGGAAACCCAGTAGCGGCGCGGATTATTGATACGCCACTTGACATAGGAATCAATCATCAGGTTCTTCTTCTCGCTGGTTTGAACCAAGTCCGCTGCGGGCGTGTCGATTGTGAGAATACGTTTGTCCAAATAGACAACATTCTGAAGCGGTGACGGCAGTTTGACATGCAGACCCGGTGTAGAAACAACGCTCTTTAATTCACCGAGCATGAAGACTAAGGCGTACTCACGCTCGTTGACCGTGTAAAGGCAGGTTCTCGCGAGCAAGGCGCCAAAAAGAATAACAATAACTAAGGAAAGTAATTTTTTCATCTTTCTGTCCTTATCTCAAAGTGCGGGATAAAAGACGGGAAGTAGGCTGACTCGCGTCCGGTGTTAAAGGCGGCTGATCTCCGCCGGGCAGATTATGCGTCTGCTGGGCAGATGAAGCAGGAACGTTCGGCTGCACAGGTGCGGCCGCAGCTGCAGGCGCCGGTGCCGGAGCAGCTCGTTTAGCCAACTGATCCAACGGCAGGTACAACAGGTTATTGGAAGACTTATTGTCAACCATTACCTTGGTCGTGTTGTTGAAGATCTGCTGCATGGTGTCCACGTACATACGGTCGCGGGTCACCTTCGGAGCTTTCTCATACTGTGCGTAGACCTGATTGAAGCGGTTTGCGTCACCTTCGGCTTGAGAGACAACACGAGACTTGTAAGCTTCAGCCTCCTGACGAAGTCGTTCTGCCAGACCGCGGGCCTTAGGCACAACATCGTTGGCGTAAGCCTCTCCTTCATTAATCTGGCGTTCTCGGTCCTGACCGGCCTTAACGGCATCATTGAAAGCGGCCTGAACTTGTTCAGGCGGCTGAGCATTCTGAATGGCGACGGACAGAACCTGAATACCTGAGTGGTAGCGGTCCAGCATTTCCTGCATCAGCTTTTTAACTTCTTCTGCAATTTCCTGCTTGGACTCGAACAAAACGCTGTCCATCTTCTTGCGGCCGACCACTTCGCGCATGGCGGACTCGGCAGTCTGAACAACTGCACCCATCGGATCGCGGGTGCGGAACAAGAACTCTTCAGCGCCGTTGCCTTGCTTAATTCGATACTGAACATTGAACATCACGTCAACAATGTTCTCGTCGTCGGTCAGCATGAGCGCTTCTTTAAGACGCTGTGTACCGCCTCTCAAACCGATTTCAGCCTTACGGACGGAAGAAACGTCGACCAAAGCAACGTCCTGAATCGGATAAGGCAGGTGCCAGCGGAAACCGGCGTTGGTGCTTTCGGTGTAGCGGCCGAAAGTCGTCACGACGCCGTTCTGACCTTCCGGAACAATGTAGAAACCGGAAGCGAGCCAAGCGGCCAAAGCGATAACAATGGCGGAAACAGCCATTCCGCCGGAGAATGAAGACGGAACTTTAAACTGCGGGAAAGAGTTTCCGCCGCCGTTTCCATTGCCGCCGCCATTGCCGAACGAATTCTGCTGATTTTTGAATTCGTGGTCTTTGCGCAACGGGGGTTCATCGAAGTCGTAGTCTTCGTTTTTCTGATTTTGTGTCTGAGAAGAAGCTGACGGCTCTTCTTTCTGAGCATTGCGATTTTGATTGCCTTTGGTGCCCAACATCGAGTTCAGACGATCGTTGAACTGTTTCCAAAGCTCTTCTAAATCTCCGTCATTGTTGTTCTGAGCAAAGCGTCCGGGCATTTCGTTTTTGCTCGGTTCAGCTTTTCTCGGTTCTTCATCAGTCTCTTTGGGAGGCTCTTTGATTTCGTTTTCTTTCTGGGAGGAATCATCCTCCGAGCCTTTTCGGCCCCAATGGGGGTCATTAAGCGACATTGTCGAATATTTCCTTAAAAATCACAGGACATAGGGAACTTGTCCGAGTGAGTTAGACAAGAGAGCAGAGAATTTTAGCACTTGAAAAATAATAATATTTTTAAGATTAAAGACTTATTACATTTAACAAAGAGCTAATCGAGGCCGATCTCTTTCAAAGAAGGCCCCGAAGGAATTACCGCTCAAATTCAGCGAGCCAGTCCTCATTATCGGGAGCCTCTTGGGGCTCTTCCGGCTCTTTTTCTGCTATTTGACGAATGGCGTCTTTGAGAAGATCGATGCCCTCACCGTTTGCGGCGCTGATACCGACAGCTTTCGGCGCTCCGTCCTCGGCACAAGTGATAAACGGACTCCTGCCTTCCAGGTCGATCTTATTGAAAACCAGCAGCTGCGGAATATCTTTAGCGCCGATTTCTTCTAAGACTTTATTGACTTCCGTCATCTGTTCTTCTCTGGCCGGCGTCGAGGAGTCGACGACATGGAGCAGAAGCTCTGCCTGGGCCGCTTCGTCCAGTGTCGATTTAAAAGCCTCGATCAGCTGGTGCGGCAATCCGCGGATAAAGCCCACGGTGTCACTTAAGACGACTTCCACATCTCCGCCGACAAAGCATCTGCGGGCGGTCGTATCCAACGTTGCAAACAACTGGTCGGCCGCGTAAACACCGCCTCGAGTCAGACGATTAAAGAGCGTTGACTTACCAGCATTGGTATAGCCGACCAGTGCGACAGTCAGCACCTCGCCTCTTTGACGAGATTTGCGCTGAGTATTGCGTTGGCGCTCAAGTTTCTTAAGCTGTTCTCTTAACGCTTTGACGCGCGTCGCGATCATTCGACGGTCAAGTTCGATCTGCTTTTCACCAGGACCGCCGGTCTTGGACAAACCGCCTCTCTGGCGTTCCAAGTGCGTCCAGCCTCTGACCAAACGTGTCGACAAGTGAGTCAGTCGAGCAAGTTCGACCTGCAGGCGGCCTTCTCTGGTCTTTGCCCTTTGGCGGAAAATTTCCAGAATCAGATTGGTCCGATCAAGGACTTCAATTCCGACGGCTTTTTCGATGTTGCGCTGCTGCGCGGGAGATAAAGCGACATCAAAAATCAGCGCCTTTGCCCCGTTAGCAAGCGCTTCACTTTTAATTTCTTCGATTTTGCCGCTTCCGAGGAAAGTTTTAGGGTCCGGACGATCGCGTTTTGCTTCAGTCAGACCTGCAACTTGGAAGCCGCAGGATGTCGCTAATTCTGATAATTCAAGTGCCGCGTCTCGATGAATTTCGCGGCCCACAATGACAGAGACGAGCCACACCTTTCCGGGTGTCTCGTCTCCCTTTTGATATTGATAATCCACTATACGGTTTCTGCTTCTTCAGTTCCCTGCTGTTCATTGCCCAGCGGTACGGCGCGAGCCGGAACAACAGTGCTAATAGCGTGTTTATAAACCATCTGAGTTACGGTGTTGCGAAGCAGAACGACATACTGGTCGAAAGATTCGATCTGTCCCTGCAGTTTGATACCGTTCACCAAATAGATGGAAACAGGGATACGTCCCTTACGAAGACTGTTTAAGAATGGGTCTTGTAACAATTGCCCTTTTGTCATTGTTTTTCTCCAAACGGAAATTTCCGCTCATAAATCTGAATAAATTCTAGCTGCGGCACACCGAAATTGTTCTTTGTATTAATCATTTTGGGCGCACATTTAATTCTTCTGCACTTCTATGATCGAAGGACTCTTGTTGGGCGACAACCCCCTTGTGGAGCTGTGTTTCCGCAACAGATTCTCTTACTACAGTAACTATTTTAGCTGTAAATGCCGTCAGGAAAGATCATTGTTAATGCTTATTTGAGGCACAGAACGGGCAGCGTCCTTCAATCGCGGCTCCTTATAAAAATTCCCGCACTCGGCGGGAATTCTTCGATTAGGCCTTTTGGGCGTAGGGATTCTTGTTCGTTCTAAATTCGATTCGGAGCGGTGTGCCCTCGAGTTTGAATTTATCTCTGAACCAGCCTTCCAGATATCGACGGTAGCTTTCCGGAACATCCTGAAGCGCGTTTCCGTGAACCACGATAACGGGAGGATTCTGACCGCCCTGGTGTGCATATCTCATCTTCGAACGTCCTCCGCCGGCTCTCGGCGGCAGCTGACGAGTCGTGGCTTCGATCAAAGCGCGTGTCAGCTTCGGTGTAGAGAGCTTCATAAACGCAGCGGTATGGGCATCGTTGACTGCGTTGAGCAGGTGATGCAGACCGCGTTTTTCCAACGCGGAGATATAAACAATCTTGGCCCAGCGCAGGAAGTGCAGCTTGCGTTCAAGTTCTTCCTTCACGCGGCGTCTTTCGTAATCGTCCAAGCTGTCCCACTTGTTGACACCGACCACCAAGGCACGACCGCTTTCGAGAATGTAGCCCGCAATGTTGGCATCCTGTTCGGCAATACCGGCGTGCGCATCGAGAAGAAGCACAACCACGTTGGAGCTTTCGATTGCCTGAAGCGTTTTAATCACAGAGAACTTTTCGATTGCCTCAAACACTTTGCCTTTACGGCGAAGGCCGGCGGTATCGATCAGGGTGTAATCACGATCTTTATATTGGAACTCGACCTCGATCGCATCGCGAGTGGTTCCGGGCATGTCAAAAGCAATCAGACGATCTTCACCGATCAGAGCATTGATCAGCGTGCTCTTGCCTGCGTTCGGACGGCCCGCAATGGCAACTTTAATCTTATGTTTGAAATCCTCTTCCTCATCGATTTCCTTTTCGGTCGGGAAAGGTTCCAAAACAAGGTCCATCAAGGCTTTGACCCCTTCGCCGTGGGCGGCGGAGATGGTGTAAGGCTCGCCCAAGGCCAGTTCATAGAACTCGGCCTTAGCCGTTTCCGTTAAACCTTCGGCCTTATTGACGACGAGATAGGTCTTCTTACCGGACTCGCGCAAATTCTGGGCAATTCGCTGATCCTGCGGCGTTAAGCCGGCGCGTCCGTCCACTAAGAACAAGACGACGTCACATTCGGTAATCGCCAACTGCGCCTGTCCGGTCATCTCTTTGACGATGCCTTCGGTGCGGATCGGTTCAAAACCGCCCGTATCGATGACTAAGTAAGGTTTATCGCCGATACGACCGTCGCCGTAATGACGATCTCGGGTCAGACCCGGGAAGTCTGCCACTAAAGCGTCTCTCGAACGCGTCAGGCGATTAAACAAGGTCGACTTTCCGACATTCGGACGACCAACAAGCGCAATGACTGGAACCATAATTCTTATCTATTCGACAAATAAGCAACGTCGCCTTTACTGGTTTGGAAAATAGCGCCTGCACTAAAAGGCTGTGCCTGCGTTACGATCGGACCGCTCAAACGAACACGCGCCATTTCTTCACCGGTTCTCGGCGAAAGGAAATGAACATAACCGTCTTCATCACCGACAGCCACGGCGCCCGGGAATACGACCGGCGCGGAAAGTCCGCGGTAGAGCATGGTCTTATTGGACCAGCGCTGTTCTCCGCTTTCGCGGTAGAAGGCCTGGACTTCTCCGTTGACGCTGACGGCATAAACGTTGTCTTCGTCAATGGCAGGACCTGCGACGGCATCAATCTTTTGCGTCCATCTCGTCTGTCCGTTGGTGCTGTCCACACAAGTTACAGCGCCCTGGAAGGCGGCGGCGCAAACTAAGTTGTCGCTGAAGGCCGGCGCCCCGACAACGTCAACCAAACGTTCGACTTCGGTCACGCCTTTCGCTTGGGCGACTTGGAATTCAAACATCGGTTTTCCGGAGGCAATATCCAAAATCACGATATGGCCGTTCGGCTGTCCGACTAACAAAAAGTTATCATGAGCCAGCATTCTTGTGGGTAAACGGACCGTCAAAGCGGGCTGACTTCTCTGATAAGTCCACTGCAGTTCGCCGGAGGAAGCTTCAAAAGCAGAGACTCGGGTATCCATCGTGCGGGCGATCACTAGGCCGTGAGAAACCACGGGAGGAGAAGCCAGCTCCGTTGTCAGTTTCTTTTCCCAGCTGACCTTGCCTTCGGCATCCACAACTTCCAGATTGCCGTCCCAAAGACCGACAGCTGTAACGTAGCCGTCAGAGCCGACACCCCCGGTAATCGGGCTGTTAAAAGAAACGGACCATTCGGTTTCACCAGTCCTGGCATTTAAACGAGTCAGCGTCTTTCCGCCGGCTGCAAACACCATATCGTCATATACCGCGGGAACTAAGAAGCCTTCGGCAGAGGAAAGTCCTTTGGACCAAACCTCGGTGACTTCCATGCTCGGTGTAAATTTCACCAGCGGCATGGGTTCATGTTTAGGACTGGAACAAGCCGAAAGCAGAACTGCTGCAGCGACTGCGGCCGCAATCTTGAGTTTTGTACTCATGAATTATTCCTTGGGTAAAGAATTTAATTTGATTTCGATGACGCCGACCAGCGGATTGGTCATAGGCGCATGACGCAAGGCGTCTTCCCAGCTTTTACGAGCAGCGGCAACATCGCCTTTGGCGAGATAGAGGTCGCCCATACGGTCATAAACAGGAACTTCTTCGCCTTTAGCGTCTTTAACTGCATTGAGAACAGTCAGGCCCTGATCATATTTGCCTTCATCAAGATAAACACCAGCCAGACGGACAGAAGCGAGCGGCTTGAGTTCGGGATACTTGTCGGAATCAACGATCCACTTGAGTGCTTTTTCTGCTTCGGCATACTTACCGGCGGTTTCCGCATTATGCGCAGCAAGCAGAGCCCCCATTCCGGCGTACGTCGTCGAAGCATAGCTTTCGTGCAGACGGCCAGCGATTGCCTGAACGCGAGCCTCATCCTTCATATTGCTTGCCTGAATCATCTGTGCGTACAGAACACCGGCATCCGTCGATTCTTTCATCTGATACCAGCGCCAGCCCTGAAAACCGGCGGCGCATAAGCAGGCGACCGTCACGACGGTCAAAATTAAGTTACCCCATTTCTCCCACCAAGCCTTAATCTCGGCAAGGGACTCTTGTTCTTCTAAGTCATAGGCCATGTAATGTATCTCCCGGTCTATTTAAAGGTTCTAAATTCAATTTCTAAAAAAAGAAGTAAACGTAAGGGGACGCCGGTCCCCTCTTCTTTTTAAACGTGCTGGCCGAGTAACGAGACCGCTTCGTCGATCGTAAGCGTCTTCTGTTCACCGTAACCTTCAAGGTTTTCACGAAGTGCTTTGAGGCCGACCTTTCCGGCCGCCGCTTCGTCGGCTCCGATCACCAATGCATAAAGAGCTCCTGAAGCATCGGCGCGCTTCATCTGGTTGCCGAACTTCATGCTGCCGCTGTGGATGATCGTCGCGATATCAGCATCTCTGAGTCTTTCAGCTGCAGACAGTGCGTTAAGGTAAAGCGCCTTGTCCCAAACGACGTAAACGTCGCATTCTCTGGATTCGGGCTTAACGCCGCATTCCTTCATGAGTTCAAGCACGCGTTCAATGCCCATGGCAAAACCGCAGGCCGGAGCATCGCGTCCGCCCAGCATTCCGATGAGCGGGTCGTAGCGGCCGCCCCCGCAGATTGTGCCCTGAGCACCGAGTTTATCGGTCACCCATTCAAAGACCGTGAGGTTGTAATAGTCCAAACCGCGGACCAGTCTCGGATTGACAACATAGTCGATACCTTCGGCTTTCAAAATTGCTTCCAGGTCTGCAAGGAACTGTTTAGATTCTTCGCCTAAGGAGTCATAGAGCTTCGGCGCATTATTGACCAAGTCCTGCATGTCGGGGTTCTTGGTGTCGAGAATGCGCAGCGGGTTGGAATAAAGACGACGAGAAGCGTCTTCGTCCAGAATATCTTTGTGAGCCTCGAAGTATTGGATCAATACTTCTCTATAGGCTTTGCGGTCTTCAAGCTGGCCTAAGCAGTTGAGTTCAAGGCGAACCGGAGCAATTCCGAGGCGCTTCCAGAGGCGGTTAAGCATCAGCAGCTGTTCGGCATCCGTATCCGGGCCTTTGAAACCCATGGCTTCCATGCCGAACTGATGGAACTGACGATAACGTCCTCTCTGGGGGCGTTCGTGACGGAACATCGGGCCCATGTACCAAAGACGCTTCGGTCCTTCATAAAGAAGATTGTGTTCAATACAGGCACGTACGACAGAGGCCGTGTTTTCCGGACGCAGAGAAAGCTCGTCGCCGTTTAAGGAATCGACGAAGGAATACATTTCCTTTTCAACGATATCAGTCACTTCGCCGATACCGCGTTTAAACAGACGAGTCTGTTCGACGATCGGAGTACGAATGTGCTGATAACCGTAAAGTTTCGCCAGAGAGGAAGCTTCTTTTTCAAAGAAGTGCCAAAGAGGGGCATCTTCCGGCAGCATGTCGCTCATGCCGCGAATTGCCTGAATCTTTTCAATCGCCATTATTGTTCCTTAGCATTTTGGTAATTTTTCTGAACGTACTCTTCGATGAGCGAATGGAATTCTTCGCTCATCTTCGGCCCTTTCAAAGACCCCCATTTCTTACCGTCGATAAAGACGGGAGAAACCGGCGCCTCGCCTGAGCCCGGCAGAGAAATACCGATGTTTGCATGACGGCTCTCTCCGGGGCCGTTCACGACACAGCCCATCACCGCCACATTCATGTTTTCAACTCCCGGATTATGCTTGCGCCAATCCGGCATTCTCAACTTAATAAAATCCTGAGTTTCCTTTGCCAGCTCCTGGAAGAGGCAGCTGGTCGTGCGTCCGCAGCCCGGGCAGGAAACAACCTGAGGCGTGAAGTTCCTCATCCCGAGAGCCTGCAGGATCTCGCACGCAAGTTCGACTTCCGCTGTACGAGACTGGCCCGGTTCCGGTGTCAGCGAAACACGGATCGTATCTCCGATATTTTCCAGCAGGAGCACGGAGAGTGCAGCGGTCGTAGAAACCGTACCTTTAAGTCCCATTCCGGCCTCGGTCAAACCGAGATGCAGAGGATAAGCACAGCGAGCCTCGAGCTCACGGTAAACGGCGATCAAATCCTTGACACCGCTCACTTTCGCGGAAATAGCTACCTGAGAGGGCTTCATACCGAGCTCAACAGCTCGATCCGCATTTTCAACCGCGCTTCTTACTAAGGCCTCACGAAGTACTTCTTTTGCGTCGAGCGGATTCTCGAGCTTTTGATTTTCCGACATCATGCGGGCCAAAAGATCTTGGTCGAGCGAGCCCCAGTTGACGCCGATTCGAACGGGCTTGTCATACTTCTTCGCGAGCTCAATCATTGTGCGGAAATTTTCTTCCTGCTTGTCGCCTTTTCCGACGTTGCCGGGATTGATTCGATACTTAGAAAGCGCCTCGGCGCATTCGGGATATTCGGTCAGCAGTTTGTGGCCGTTGTAATGAAAGTCGCCTACCAGCGGAACAAAGCAGCCTGCTTCATCCAGCCTCCTGCGAATTTCAGGGATCGCTTTTGCAGCTGCCGGAGTGTTGACCGTAAGACGAACAAGCTCGCTTCCTGCCTGAGCGAGCTCTAAAACTTGTTTGGTCGAGGATTCGACATCGGCCGTATCCGTGTTCGTCATGGACTGGATCACTACGGGGCGGCCGGCGCCGATCTCAACGATATTGTCCTTCCAGCGGACAATCATCGGTTCTTTTTGTGAAGAGGACATTCGTTATTTTTGAACCAAAGTAAACACGGTGGAAGTCGCGCGATTATTGATATTCAGATCAACAGGTGCGCCGTCAACTTTCACAAAGCCCTTAGCACGGTTGCCGACGGAGACTTTGAAAGGATACAGAACTTCATAATCCCGAGTTTCACCGCTCTTTAACTGAGCATTGTGAACGAGCTTCTTGTCCTGGTAAACACCGAACCAACATTCCCCGCCTTCGGCACCGATCGTCACTTTGTACGTTCCGTTGGCGGATTTCGGAACCACGAGGTCCCAGCGGCCTTCAGCTTCGTTATGAGTCAGCGTCAGCAGTTTAGACGGAGCAGCAGCTGCCGGCGCTGCAGCGGCAGCTGCCTTCTTGGCCTCTTCTGCTAAGCGCTTTTCTTCAGCAACTTTCGCTGCGGCTGCTGTCTCAGCTTCTTTTTGCAGTTTTTCTTTTAATGCGGCATCCCGATCAGCCTGTGTCTGAGCTTCTGCTGCGGCCGGAGCCGAAGCAGCGGCAGCGGGCTGAGGAGCGGGTTCAACCGTTGTGTTGGAAACCAAAACAGGAACGGCTTCAGGAGTCTTTGCAAGTTCAGAAGCCGGAGCGGCTGCCTCAGCCGGCTGTGTAGCCTCTGCCTGAGGAACTTCGGCAGCTTTTTCGGTTTTTTGACTCATGTAGTAGTTGTAGCCGATCCAACCCAATGCGATTACAACTGCTAAGAAAAGCAGTCCGGCAATAAACTTACCGACAAAGTTTTTCGGCTGAGCATCGTGATAAGGAGCGAGCTCCTGAGTCGTGCGGCGGATGAACGTACGCGGGTCTTTATCGTCCGGAGCCAATGCCGCATTAAAGAGCGAAATGATCTTGGCTTCATCGACGCCTAACAAACGGGCATAGCTGCGCAGGTGGGCGCGAGCGTAAACAGGGGTCGGAAAAACTTTATAGTTGTCCGACTCCAATCCTTCGATCTGATCCGGTGAAATTCTTAGCTGAGAAGATACCTGATCAATACTCAATTCTTTATTTTCACGAGCAATACGCAACAAGCCGCCGTACGTCGTTGCTTCAGACGGCTGGTCTTTGGCTTCCAAGTTGATATTGTTCTCAGACATTTTTCTCGCCTCCTGTTGCCTTTGCCGGGCTCTTAATCTCTTTGATGATTATCTCGCGATTTGCTCTCTTTTCTGCGAGCTTAGTACGGTCTTTAATTTCCCCGGCCAACTGACCGCAGGCCGCATCGATATCGTCACCGCGGACCTTTCTCACAGTAGTGACAATACCTGCGCCGTTCAGTCGGTCGGCAAAGGCTTTGACCTCTTCGGGCTTACTGCGCTCAAGACCGGATCCCGGGAAGGGATTAAAGGGGATCAAGTTGAACTTGCAGGGAATGTCCTGAACCAAAGTAATCAGTTCTTTGGCCTGTGCGAGTGAATCATTCACGCCGCCGATGAGAATGTATTCAAAGGTGATGAAATCTCTCGGGGCGTGTTCCAAATAACGCTTGCAGGCCGCGAGCAGCTGCTCGAGCGGATGCTTGCGGTTGACCGGCATGATCTTGTCTCTAAGCTCATTGTTCGGAGCATGGAGACTTACTGCCAATGCGACCGGACACTGTTCGGCAAGCTTATCCATCTGCCTGACCAGGCCGGAAGTGGAGACGGTAACGCGGCGGCGGGATAAGCCGTAGGCGTTATCGTCGAGCATCAGTTTCAGGGATGGGATGACAGCGTCCAAATTCTGGAGCGGCTCACCCATGCCCATCATGACAACATTGGAAATTACTCTTTCGTTTTCATCGGTGATACCGAGATCTTTTCTTAAAGTGTGTTCGGCATGCCAAAGCTGACCAATAATTTCCGATGCTTTCAAATTACGGTTAAAGCCCTGCTTACCCGTCGAACAAAACAGACAGTTCATTGCGCAGCCGGCCTGAGAAGAGACACAAAGCGTGCCGCGGCCGTCCTGAGGAATATAAACCATCTCAACGGCGTTACCGCTGCCGACGTCAAGCAGCCATTTACGAGTTCCGTCAGCAGCTGTTTTATCCCGAATGATTTCGGGACCCCGAATCTCAGCAACCTTCTCGAGTTTGGCTCGGAAGGACTTGGCGAGATCCGTCATTTCAGAAAAATCGCGTGCTCCGCGGCGATGAATCCAACGCTCAAGCTGTTTCGCACGGAAAGGCTTCTCTCCGAGATCTTCACAAAACTTCTTCAGCCCCTCGGCATCAAATCCAAGGAGGTTCACTTTCTGAGGCAACTTTTCTTCTGTCATGATCGGGTGTTATCCCCGCTTGCGCGGGGATATTCTTTACATCGCTAACTGAACTACATGCGCGGTCGATTAACGGCCGGCGTAGATGTCCATCTGCGGGAAGAAGAAAGCGATTTCAACGGCAGCTGTTTCAGGGCTGTCGGAGCCGTGAACAGCGTTAGCGTCGATAGACTGAGCGAAGTCGGCTCTGATGGTGCCCTTGGCAGCCTTCTTCGGGTCGGTAGCGCCCATGAGTTCACGATTCTTCATGATGGCATTTTCACCTTCGAGAACCTGAATCTGAACGGGACCGGAAACCATGAAGTCAACCAGATCTTTGAAGAAGGGGCGTTCACGGTGAACAGCGTAGAAAGCTTCGGCTTCCTGGCGGGAAAGCCACTTCATTTTGGAAGCAACAATCTTGAGGTTGTTAGATTCAAAGCGGGAGTAAATCTGACCGATAACGTTTTTGGCAACTGCATCGGGTTTAATAATCGAAAGTGTGCGTTCAATAGCCATTTCAATCTCTTAAAAACGAAAAAAGTAAAAAATAGAAATGCAGAGGATTCCGCACTTCTTTTTGTCTAAAAGACAATCGGTTGATTTTATCATGCAGGGATTAAGGACTAAGGTTTTACGAGAGGCTGAAACGCCTGATTACTTAGTTTTCCGCTGTGCAAGGTTTCCTGCAGCCGGTCAAGGTGCAGGCGTATTCGAAGGTTTGAAACGGTAGGTCAGGCCGAGCAGGATCAAGTTAATCACAGCTACCACGATGAACGTCTCCAAACCGGAAGAAACAAGTTCTGTGGCGCGATCCTGCCAGATCATTTTCGGAACTTCAATAAAAACTACGGCGGCAAATGCGACCGGAAGAATGATCGCGAAGCGAAGTGCTTTGAGGGTCACGAGTTTGCTTTCGACATAGAAGCTTCTGGCAAACCAAATCGAGGGAAAGATAAAAAGCAGATAGATCGCGACAGAAGCTTTGACAAATGTGTAAGCGTGGATCATCAGTCCTCCGTTTACCGAAGCGATATCGTGCACTACCCAAACCAAGAAAGCCAGCATGCCCGGTTCAAACAGCATGATTAAAGACAAAATCAGCACAGCAGAAACCGGAAGTCTCGGACGATGGATCTTTAACTGCCGCGCCAGCCATAATGAGCAAAACAGCATCACAGTTGTTGCAATCAGTGTGCGGACAGCCATAAGAAATTCCATGCGTTCACTCCTATTTCTTTTCCCGATCTTTCTTCGGCTGGTGACTAATGGGATAATTATCCGCTACCTGCGGACTCATTCTCAGGTAAGCAGTGATCACCATGAGCACTGCAATATAAGCACCCATCGTATATCCGGCAGGAATCGCCACCGTAAATCCGTGAGAGCCCAAGATAATGAGCGGCAGAATGCCGGCTGCCAACACAATAAAGAAAGCCGAGGACCACATGATTCTCAGTGCCCGAACCAGGCTTTCGCGGTTGTGACGGATGTAAAGCAGCCAAGAAGCAAAAATGCTTTGACCGATGGCAACCAAAATACAAATCATGGCGAGCGCCACATACAGCTGGTCCAGCGTGGCCATCTTATGAATGGTTCCGTAAAGCAGCGATATGCTCGGAGACTCGTAATTGGCGCTGGTAAAGCTCAGCCACAGAGAAGGAAGAACATCGCGAATCAGACTAATTGAAAGGAGCGGCAGTCCAATAAACAGGAAGACAATACAAAGCGCCAGCCCCCACGTCGAGATGCCCTGCCCTTTGGTTTTGACGACATAGGTCGGAAACCAGACACAAAAGCCCAATGCAAACAAAAAAGCAAACCAGTACTCAAATACTCCGCTTTCTTCCACTCTCTTTCTCCTTAGTTTTTATTTGTTTATTCGTTGCTGAATGTTTTTCCAGCGGCCTCAGAATACTTTACGTAAATACCCACGCCTAAGGCAAGTACCAGCGACAGGCATAAGAACGGTAGGTCTTCTTTGGCAAGATTTACTCCGAAAGATCCGAACAGCAGATACGGCGCAGCTGCCTGAGACACCAGATTTAAGAGGTAGCCGAGACCCGTGAAGAGCAGGACTAAATTTATCGTCCCGCGGGCGCGGCTTTCCACGATAAGGTAAGCCGCATACAAAAAAGAAATGATGGCCCCGGTCGACAGTCCCCAGCTCATCCAAGAAAGCGTCAGTACCGAACCCACCCCCCAGGATGCAAAAGGCAGCATCGTGTTGTTGAGCTCGGCGTTATTCACGTACGTGAGCACGGGCAAAAGGATCATCAAAATAGAGGCAGAAAATGCCAGACCGAAACTTAAGTCCTTCTTGAAAAATTTTAGGGCGAAGGCCGGCACTAGAATGATGACCAGCAGCTCCGCCAAAATTTTTACAAACAGAATTACGATCTGAAAAACCAAAGACGTCATTTCCGTTAAATCTTCGGTTCCTCGGATCGAGCTTCCTGCTCAGCCTCTTCAGTCATTCCGCCGATTTCGATTTCATCGATTTCGTCGATTTTTTCCGGCTTGGGACCCGGTTCAAAAACGGCAATGCTTTCAACGTGCGCCGTATGCGGGAACATATTCATCACGCCGGCAGACAGCAGTTTCCAGCCGCCTTCCCTTACGAGCAGCGCAGCATCGCGGGCCAGCGTTGCCGGATTGCAGGAAACATAAACCAAACGAGCGGGACGCTTATCCGTGTCCGCGAGCGAGCGGCAAAGCGCCATAGCGCCTTCACGAGGCGGATCGATCAGAACACGATCCACGCCGCCAAGCTTGTTCCAGACGGCATCCCAATCGTCCAGCGTCCAGTCAAACAGGTTACGAGCCTCAAATTCAGTCTTGTCTGCGAGATTATTGTCTTTTGCACCTGCACGGGCACGATCAACCAGTTCGGTGCTTCCCTCGATACCGAGAACTTTTGCTGATCTTGTCGCCAGCGGCAGCGTAAAGTTGCCGAGACCGCAGAAGAAATCAATGACTTTGGACGAGGGTTCAAGATGCAGCAGACGAAGCACTCTGGTGACCATCACTTCATTTAAGCGATGATTTACCTGAGTGAAGTCTGTCGGTCTGAAGACGACTTCCACACCGGTTTCTCGATGGTGCAGTTTCAGTCGAGTCGCATTTTCAGGGTCCATCGGATAAATGGAATCCGGGCCTTTCGGCTGATACCAAAAATCGACGCCGTAGTCTTTTTGGAACTGTCTGAGTTTTGCTTCATCATCAGCCGTCAGTTTTTCCAAGACACGAAGAACTAAAGCCAGCGCTTCATCTGTCACGGCCAACTCAATCTGAGGAAGCTTCTTGCGAAGCGATAAAGAGTTAATGAGTTCGCGCAGGGGAACCAAAAGATCGCTGACACGCTTGGGAAGAATTTCGCAGCTCTTCATGTCTGCGATAAAACTGGAACGCTTTTCATGGAAGCCCACGAGCACGGTTCCTTTTTTCGCGACTTCACGCACAGACAGACGGGCACGATGACGGTATCCCCATACAGAGCCGTAGATCGGTGCCAGAACCTGTTCAGGGCGGACTCTGCCGATATGCCACAAGGCGTCCATCAAAACCTTTTGCTTCATGGCCACCTGAGCATGGGCCTCGAGATGCTGCATGGCGCAGCCTCCGCAGCTGCCGTCCTTGACGCCGAAGTGAGGGCACTTCGGCAAAACGCGAAGCGGGGATTCCTTATAAATTTCGGTTGTCAGTCCTAATTCAAAAGAAGGTTTGCTGCGGTAGACCTCGTATTCGACTTTCTCGCCGGGGAGCGCCCCCTCGATGAAAACGACTTTACCGTCACGGCGTGCGACACCGCGGCCTTCCTGATCCAGAGACTCAATAACGGCGACATACTTTGCCCGTTCTTTTTTAGCTCGTGCCATGAATTTTCCTAACTACTAACTTAGCGCTTTTGGAGCATTGTAAGAGGATCGATCGGTTTGCCGTTTTTACGTATTTCAAAATGGACACGGGGAGAAACATCCGTTGTTCCCATCACGGCAATCGCCTGGCCCTTACGAACTTGATCGCCCTGTTTTACCGAGATCGATTTCACCCGGCCATAGACAGAAACACAGCCGTCTTTATCGCGAATCATCACGACCTTACCGTAACCCTGGACCTGACCGTCAAAAAGCACCGTACCGTTCACAGCAGCGTGAACCTTTTCGCCTTCGGATCCAGCGATATCGATACCTTTATTCAAGCCGCCGAAATTCTGAATAATCTTTCCTGAAGCCGGCCAGCCGTAGGTGCCGTTTGCGCTGCCGACAGAGCTACTTGAAGAAGCGGTCTGGGTAGTGCTTGCAGATGCGGCAGGAGCAGCGCTTGAAGAGGTCGAGGGCTTAGCAGAACTGCTCGAACTCGTCTGTGTCTTGGTGTTGGCTTCAACTCTGCGGATATTGGCGTCCGTTGAAGACGATACGGACAAGCGAAGTTTCTGACCGACCAATAGGTGGGACGGATTCGTCAAGTGGTTTTCGCGCGCAACCACGGCGGGATCGAGGCCGTAGCGGGAGGAAATCGCATACAGCGTGTCTCCGGGCTTAACGGTATAGACGGATGCCGTCGCTGAACCGTCCGTTATCGGGGCATTGCCTCTGGTAAACGAACAGCCGGCTATCACCGAAGCAAACACCATCGGCCAAAGATACTTACTGCAATTCATAACTCCTCCATGAGCCTCTTTTATTTCTCTACCGAACAGATTTTAAGTAAAAACCGTCCTAATCGTCAGAACAAATCGAATTATTCTCAGGACTGAAAGCTGTTACACCACGTCCGAACGGTATCCAGCATCCCGTAATTCGTCATATCCACTTGAAGCGGCGTAACGCTGACGTAATTGTGCGATGTTGCCCAGAAATCGGTTCCCTGAGTGCTGTCACGCGCGTCACCGGCGGCGCCGAGCCAATAAATCGTCTCGCCTCGCGGATTAACCTGCTCAATCACGGATTGGGCGGCGTGACGACGACCGAGACGTGTCACGACTAACCCAGAGAGCTGGTCAATCGTTGTGTTGGGGATATTGACATTCAAAAGGAACGGCGCAGGAAGCGGACTTTTAATAAAGTTGTCCACAATATACTCGGCCACCTCCGCGGCGGAATCCAAACAAGACCAGCCCGAATGCACCTGAGAAAAAGCAAAGGACGGGCAACCGAACAAGAAGCCTTCCATAGCGGCAGCGACGGTTCCTGAATAAAGCACGTCGTCACCCATGTTCTGGCCGCAGTTGATGCCGCTTAAAACGATATCCGGTTTTTGAGGCAGCAAGCCGGTTAAAGCAATATGGACACAATCCGAAGGCGTACCGTTCACAAAGAAAACATTTTCCTGAACCTGACGAACGGAAAGCGGACGGTTAAGCGTTAAGGAGTTACTGGCCCCGCTGTGGTTTTGTTCGGGTGCAACCACTGTGACATTGCCGAATCGGCGGATACGACGGGCGAGTTCCTGAATACCGGGCGCTAAATAACCGTCATCGTTTGAAATCAAAATATTCATCGCTTTCCTCAGATAGCCGAAGTTTTCAGTCCTCAATTATCGCGATTTTCCGACTTCTTAGCCAATGCCGCGAGCGCAGACCGAGGACTATCAGAGGAAAGAATTTTTAGAGGCGCCCGAAAAAGCAAAAGCCGCAGGTATGCTAAATCTCTGCGGCTGTGCATCGATGTCGGCAATCGGCCGACGAAATTATTTGTCCTATCGAATAGATTAGGCGGTAGCCTTAGACAGGGTCATTCCTGCGGAAACAGCAACGACTTTTTGCTTCTTCTCTTTTTTCTCAGACTTCTTAGCAAGGGAGATCAACTGAAGAGAAGCCCCAGCTAATAAAAGACGAGTTTTCATTGGAAGAGATTCAGGCATTTAGTCCTCAAAGGTTGTTATGAAATCACCTTCCAATTTAGTAATTCAATATGACAGCTTTATGACAAAAATGACATAAATCTCAAAATTTAGTGTTTATCCTTAGACACTTACCATGACGCGGTAACCTCTTCTTTCAAGTTTGTCGCGGATTTTACAAAGTGACTCTTTATCTGCCTTTTTTAAACCGGCCGCCGGTGTGTCGCGGTCAAGGGTGTAAATCATGACTTCCCGAGGCTTGATTTCTTCCAGCACATCAATCCACGGATCTACAAACTCGTCTGTCGTGTTATCCACGGACTGTCCTTCAAACTCACCTTTCATGAACATCGTCTGAATAATCGGACGAACCGTCATGTTTTTGAGTTTCTCGATGACATCTTTTACATCGTACTTGGCGTTCGGACGATCAATGCGCTTGATGTAGTCCGCGTTTATGGTATCGAGCTTCATAATCGGGTTGTCCACTTTTGCCAAAGCTTTAACAACCTTCTCGCGCGCAAGGAAGGTAGAGTTGCTTAAGACGCTGATTTTTGCGTTGGGAAAATAGCGATCTCTAAGCTCAATCGTGTCATCAATGATGAGGTCAAAATCAGGGTGAGACGTCGGTTCTCCGTTGCCGGCAAAAGTAAAGACATCGGGAACGACGCCTGTTTTCTGCAGATAAATAAGTTTCTTTTCCAGAGCTGTTCGAACTTCTTCCCGCGTAGGGAGCTTGCGTTTGGCGTCGTGGTCTTTATTAAAGCCGCATTCGCAGTACACGCAGTCAAAAGAGCAGACTTTGGCTTCAGCCGGCAAAAGATTGATCCCTAAAGAAGTACCTAAGCGTCTGGAATGAATCGGTCCGAAGATTGGTGAAGGAAAAAGAATACAAGCCATGCCGACCTCCTCCGTGAGAACCGCAAATAACAAAAAAGGCTGCCACTTGGACAGCCTTTCGAGAATTTGTGGTCGGGGCGGCGGGATTCGAACTCGCGACCCCTTGCACCCCATGCAAGTGCGCTACCAGGCTGCGCTACGCCCCGACTCAAGAACCGTGATATTACACGATTTTTTTTAATTGTGCAAAAACTCTTCGATTTTTTCTAAGTTATAGACGACAGAATCAAATTCTTCCCAATCGATTTCCGGCTGAGAAAAGGTCCCGGCCCCTTCAAAACCAGGGAAAGAAGTCTCCGGAAGCTGTGGTGCAGATGCACCGGCTTTTGCTTCTCTGTCTTCTTTATTCAAAATTTCTCTTGCCGCATCAATACGATAGCCGTCTCCGTAGAGAAGCTCCCGTATTCTGCGGGCAATCAAAATATCTTTTGCGCGGTAAGCACGCTGGCTTCCGCGCTTCATCGGTCTGAGCTGAGAAAATTCTTTTTCCCAAAACCTCAGGACATAATCTTTTACGCCACAAAGTGAGCTCGCTTCCCGAATCGGAAAATACCTTTTCGAAGGTATCGGCGGCAATTCAGGAAGCTTTTTCTTTCTGGGCATCCGCTATCAAGCCTTTTGGCGGAGGTTGTAATCGATAAAGTCCGTCAGTTTCTTGGAAGGATGGAAGTAGACATCCAAACGGGTCGGAGCGTCAAACCATTCCTTGGCCTCCGGATCAAAGAACATTTTGTAGGCTCTTCCGCAGATTTCAAACCTGCCGAGTGTCGTGAGTTTTACTTCCTCTCCGGTTGCCAAAACATCCGAAATGGTCTGGAAAAACTGAGTCACAAAAACTCGAGACATCTCGCGGCTGAAGCCGAGCTCTTCGAAGAGAACTTCTTCGAGCGTGCTGCGGTTCATTGTGTTCTTATCCCCAAGCAACTCTTTGACGAGTTCAAAATTGTCAGGACCAATGTTTGCCATGACTTCCCCTTAATCTCTCAAGACTGCACCCTCTTTAGCGAGGGCTTCTACCACAGCGGCGACGGCCTCATCAGCCTCTTCTTCAGAAAGCTGAGCATCCGGGCGCTGGAGCAACATGTTAAACGCAAGGCTCTTCTTCCCTACATTAGCACCATCCTGGGGTTTGTAAAGATCAAAGAGTTTGAAAGATGACAAACTCAGCAGGCGCGGATCCTTCTTCGCAGCCTTGCGAACGGCATCCATCAGCTTCTGAACCGGAACTGCATCGTCAATGAATACGGCGATGTCGCGGGACATCGGCTGGAACTTAGACAGACTGCGGTTGACCGGTACTCCGATATCAAGAAGCGCTTCTTCCTTGAGTTCAAAGACTATCGGAGAATGCGGCAGCTCATACTTATGAGCCAATTCCGGGTGAAGCTCACCGATAAATCCGATTTCTTCGCCGTCGAGATAAGCCGTGGCGGCGCGTCCCGGATGGAGTGCAGGATGGTTAGATTTTTCGAAGCGGAGATTGCGGCCCGGAAGCAGCATCTCTACTGCGCCCTTTAAGTCGAAGAAGTCAAAGTTTCTGGCCTTCTCTCCCCACTGAGCGGGACGGGCAGAACCGTATACCAGTGCGGCAAGATGCAGCGGCTGATACACGCCTTCAACGGCGGAGTCGGAACCCTTAACGGAAGGCTCACGCCTGAAGATGCGGCCCAATTCAAACAAAGCGGCTCTGTCAGCCTTGCGATTGAGGTTGTACTTAAGGCGATCCACCAAACCTGAGATCAGCTGTGTTCTCATCACAGCCATTTGAGAAGCGATCGGATTCAAAACCTTGATCGGATCTTTCACTTCGGCAAAGTCTGCTTCAGCATCTTCACTGATGAAGGAATAGTTAATCAGTTCCTGGAAACCTAAACCAGCCATCTTCTTGCGAAGTTCATGACGGTCGAGTTTTGCTTCAGGACGTTCGAGCATAGCTACGCGAGCCAGCGGCGGAATTTCCGTCAGGTTCTGATAACCGTAAAGACGAGCAACTTCTTCGATCAGGTCTTCTTCAATCTCAATGTCAAAGCGATAGCTCGGCGCATCTACAACGAAGGTGTCTCCTTCTTTCTTGAAAGAGAAGCCTAAGCGAGTAAAGCACTCGGCCATTTTGTCGTCGGAGATATCTGCACCGATGACTTTCCTGCAGCGGTCAGCTCTCATGCGAACGGGTTCGCGAACGGGCAGCTCTTCGATTTCGTCGACAACCGGACCGACCTTGGTTTCAGAGGTACCGCAGATCTCGAGGATCAGGCGAGTGATGTATTCCATGTGATCCACATTGGACTGGAAATCCACACCGCGCTCGAAACGATAGGCAGCATCGGTCGAGAAGTTTAATTTTCTGCAGCGGCCCTGAATGGCTTTGGGCCACCAAAAGGCAGCTTCAATAAAGACATTCTTCGTCTCCAGCGAGACGGCGGCATGATCGCCGCCCATGATGCCGGCGATGGCTTCAATGCCGTTGTTGTCGCTGATCACTCCGAAATACGGATCGATATCGACGGTCTGACCGTTGAGCAGTTCGCCCTTCTCGCCTTCTTTACCCCAGCGAACAGTCAGCGGACCGTCAAGCTTATCGAGGTCAAAAATATGAGTCGGACGGCCGAGCTCGAGCATGACGTAATTGGAAATGTCCACCAACGCAGAAATCGAACGTTGTCCAGAACGTTCCAGGCGGTCCTTCATCCACTGAGGCGTCGGAGCCTTCGCATTTACGCCGCAGACCACACGGCCGGCGAACCGTCCGCAAAGATCCGGGGCCTCATTGCGTACTTCGTGAACGCAGTCGCAGGTGGCCGGAACCGGAGAGAAATCCGGGAGGGAAAGCTCGGCACCGGTCAGCGCTCTCAAATCGCGGCCGACACCGATCACGCTTAAAGCGTCACCGCGGTTCGGAGTTGCTTTGACTTCAATCTTCTTGTCATCTAGACGTTCGTAGACGCGAATGTCTTCTCCGACAGGCGCATCTTCCGGAAGAATCCACAAACCGGAATGATCTTCGCTGATACCTAACTCTCGGCTGGAGCAGAGCATACCGTTGCTCTCGACACCGCGGAGTTTGGCTTTTTTAATCTTGAAATCGCCGGGGAGAACGGCGCCGATGGTGGCGCAGGGTACCTTGACGCCGGCCTTAACGTTCGGAGCACCGCAGACGATCTGTACGGGCTCGCCCTTGCCGATATCGACTGTACAAACATGCAGTTTGTCTGCATTCGGATGCTGATCACAGGTCAGTACCTGAGCAACGATCACTCCGGTGAAAGCCGGCGCAATCGGTTCGGCGCCTTCAACTTCCAGACCGCCCATGGTCAGGGTTTCGCACAGCTCATCGCTGCTGAGGGCAGGATTGATGTAATGGCGCAGCCACTCTTCTGAAAATAACATTTTTATCCTTTCGCCGATTAGTTGAACTGTTTGAGGAAGCGGAGGTCGCCTTCGAAGAAAAGACGAAGGTCATCGATTCCGTAGCGGAGCATGGTCAGTCTTTCAAGACCGGAACCGAAAGCAAAACCGATGTAGCGTTCCGGATCTAAACCGAAGTTTCTGACGACATTCGGATGGACCTCGCCAGAGCCGCTGATTTCCAGCCATTTTCCTTTTCTAGGACCGCTGGTGAACATCATGTCCACTTCAGCGCTCGGCTCGGTGAACGGGAAGTAGCTCGGACGGAAGCGAACGATGAGGTCGTCCGTTTCAAAGAAGCGCTTCAGGAAGTCAACATAGACGCCCTTCAAGTCAGCAAAACTGATGTTTTCGTCGATCCAAAGACCTTCGACCTGGTGGAACATCGGGGAATGCGTTGCATCGGAGTCCACGCGATAGGTCCTTCCCGGAGCGATGACCTTGATAGGCGGCTTGTGCTGACGGGCATAACGAACCTGCATCGGAGAGGTATGCGGTCTTAAAGGAAGCTGTTTGCCGGTTTCATCCTTCATGTCCACGTAGAACGTGTCCTGCATAGAGCGGGCCGGATGATTAGGCGGATTATTTAAAGCTGTAAAGGTGTACCAGTCGTTTTCAACTTCAGGGCCGTCGGCAACATCAAAGCCAATCGTTTTAAAGATTTCTTCGACGCGCATCCAGGTTCTCATGACCGGATGAATACCGCCGTTGCCGAACGTACGTCCGGGGAGCGTGATATCGACCGATTCAGAGGTCAATTTACGGTTGAGTTCTTCACGGGCCAAAGCTTCACGTCGATTATTGAGCAGCGTTTCGACTTCACGTTTAGCTTTATTGATTTCGGCTCCGCGAGCGCGTTTTTCTTCGATGGACAGTTTTGCCATCCCCTTCAGCAATGCTGTCAAAGAACCGTTTTTGCCGAGATAGACCGCTTTCGCGTCTTCAAGGGCTGCCGGCGTTGCGGCCTGATCAAAAGCCTCTTTGGCAGATTGAATGATTAGACTGAGATCTTCCATATTGGGTCAGTTGGATTTTTAGTAACCTGAAAAAACAAAAGCCTGGCATATCAAACCAGGCTTTTGTAGGTATTTTAGCAGTTTCAAAGCACTGAAAGTGGCTTGAAACCTGCGTGTCTGAAGCTAATTAAGCAAGGCTAGCCTTAGCTTTAGCAACAACAGCGGCGAAACCTTCTTTATCGAAGATAGCCATGTTGGACAGAACTTTACGGTCGAGTTCAATACCGGCTTTCTTGAGGCCGTTCATGAACTGGCTGTAGTTCATGCCGTTGGCACGAGCACCGGCGTTGATACGAGCAATCCACAGACGGCGGAATACGCGTTTCTTGTTGCGGCGATCGCGGTATGCGTACTGACCGGCACGCATAACTGCCTGCTTAGCGACACGATAAACATTATTGCGGCGAAGGGTAAAGCCCTTGGACAGCGCAAATACTTTCCTATGACGGGCACGAGCCGTTACACCACGTTTTACTCGGGGCATCTTATTCTCTCCTCTAAATTAAGCGTAAGGCATCATCGCGCGGATTTCTTTTTTATCCGACTCGCTGATGGTTAACATGCCGCGCAGGTGACGTTTGTTCTTCGTCGTGCGCTTGGTGAGAATATGACGCTTGGTAGCGTGTGCACGCTTGATGGAGCCGCCGGAGCGAACTTTAAAACGCTTACTCGCAGCTTTTTTGGTTTTCATCTTGGGCATTTTGCCTAAGTTCCTTTTATTAGATGATTGCAGGCGCCCTCAAACACTGAGGATCTTGTTCAGCCTGATTTCACTTATTTTCTGCCCGAAAGCAGGGTCGTAATGATACTCCAAAACAAATCATTAATTTGTAAGAATACTATTTCTTTTTCTTAGGAGCCAGAACCATAATCATCTGGCGACCTTCAAGTTTAGGAAAGGATTCGACCTGAGCAATATCAGCCAAATCTTCTTTCACTTTATTCAGGAGATCTGTACCAAATTCCTGGTGGGCCATTTCACGGCCTCTGTAGCGCAGTGTGACCTTTGCTTTATTACCGTCGGCTAAGAAACGAGTCAAAGCACGAAGTTTCGTGTCGTAGTCGTTCTTATCCGTCTGCGGACGGAACTTCACTTCCTTGACCTGAATGACCTTCTGCTTGGCCTTCTGTTCCTGTGCCTTCTTCTGCTCCTGATAGCGGAATTTACCGTAATCCATCAGACGGCAGACCGGAGGACGAGCGTTCGGCGCGACCTCCACTAAGTCAACATCTGCCTCTTCGGCCATGGCTAAAGCCTGAGAGGTCCTGACGATACCGATCATCTCGCCGTCAAGACCCGTCAAGCGAACTTCAGGGACGCGGATCTCGCCATTGATCCGGTGTGTACGTTCTTGAGCTATTTTCGTCTCCAATTAGTTATTCAATTTCGTTCACGTTGCGGCGCGTTGCCACATCTTCCTGAACGAGCTTAATAAAGTCTTCCACGCTCATGGCGCCAAGATCCTTGCCGCCGCGAACTCGAACCGCGACTTTACCTTCTGCCTTTTCCTTAGCTCCGACAACGAGGATGTAAGGAAGCTTCTGCAGGCTAAGTTCGCGAATCTTATATGTAATTTTGCCGTTTCGCAAATCTGCTTCGGCACGAAGACCCGCCTTTTTGAGCATAGAAACCACTTCTTTGGCGTAATCGGCCTGGTCGTCGGTAATGTTGGCAACGGCGACCTGAACCGGAGCAAGCCACGGAGGAAGCTGACCGGCATAGTGTTCAAGCAACATGCCGATGAAGCGTTCCAAGCTGCCGACGATTGCGCGGTGGAGCATCACCGGAGTGGCTCTGCCGTTGCTTTCGGTCACATATTCGGCACCGAGGCGAGCCGGCATCTGGAAGTCGACCTGGATCGTACCGCACTGCCAACCGCGGCCTAAGGAGTCGCGCAGATGGTATTCAATCTTCGGACCGTAGAAAGCGCCTTCACCCGGAAGAATATCGTACTTGATGCCCGAAGCATCCAATGCATCCATCAGAGCTTTTTCTGCTTTATCCCAAGTTGCGTCGTCACCGATACGTTTTTCCGGACGTGTTGCAATCTTGTAGGAAATATCGGTAAAGCCGTAGTCGGCGTAAACCTTCTGAACGAGCTTGGTGTAAGCGGTGCATTCGGAAAGAATCTGATCTTCTGTACAGAAGATGTGCCCATCGTCCTGAGTGAAACCGCGGACGCGCATCAAGCCGTGCAGAGAGCCGGACGGTTCATTTCTGTGGCAGGCACCGAATTCACCGTAGCGGATCGGCAGATCGCGGTAGGAGCGAACGGCGCTGTTGAAAATTTGAATGTGGCCCGGGCAGTTCATCGGTTTCAGAGCGTAGTAACGGTTTTCCGACTCTGTCGTGAACATGTTTTCTTTGTACTTAGACCAGTGACCGGATTTTTCCCAGAGAGAACGGTCTAACAGCTGAGGAGCCTTAACCTCCTGATAGTCGTTGTCCTGGTAAACACGGCGCATGTACTGTTCAACCTGCTGCCAGAGTGCCCAGCCACGAGCGTGCCAAAAGATAAGACCCGGAGCTTCTTCCTGGAAATGGAAGAGATCGAGTTCCTTGCCGAGGCGGCGATGATCGCGCTTTTCTGCTTCTTCCAGCATATGGAGGTAAGCAGCCATATCGTCTTTCTTGGCCCAGGCGGTACCGTAAATTCTCTGCAGCATTTCATTCTTGCTGTCGCCTCTCCAGTAGGCACCGGCAAGTTTCATTAGCTTGTGAACTTTCAGACGGCCTGTGCTCGGGACGTGAGGTCCGCGGCAAAGGTCGACGTAGTCGCCCTGACGGTACAGAGAAATAGTTTCACCTGCGGGAATAGAACCGATGATTTCGGCCTTGTAGTGTTCGCCGATGGAGTTGAAGTATTTGACGGCCTCGTCGCGATCCATCTCTTCACGAACGATCGGAAGATCGCGTTTGACGATCTCGTCCATCTTCTTTTCGATGAGAGGCAGATCTTCGTTGGTCAGATGTTTCGGCAGAGAGAAGTCATAGTAGAAACCGTTTTCAATCACCGGCCCGATCGTGATCTGGGCTTCCGGATACAGTTCCTTGACTGCCTGAGCCATCAAGTGAGAGGTCGAATGACGAATGATCTCAAGGCCCTCAGGGTCTTTGTCAGTCACAATCGAAACCGTACTGTTTTCGGTAATCGGGTGAGACAGGTCCACGAGTTTGCCGTTAACTTTACCTGCCAAAGCAGCGCGAGCCAGGCCGGCGCCGATAGAGGCTGCAACGTCACCTACGGTAACTGGTGAATCGAATTCACGTTTGGAGCCGTCGGGCAGAGTTACTTCGATCATTAATCTTTCTCCAAAAATTCTTCAAATTATTCGATTGGTTCGAGCGCGGACGCAAAAAGGCCCAGCCGAACGTAAAAAGTAGATTTTACCGTCTAACCGGAGCCTAATGCTGAGTCGCGCCTTACTTTTTCAGCCTTTCAGAGGCTTAATACTTAGCTTTAAAACTTATTTCGTGGGTTTGTCCTTAAACGCTTTCCCGCTCAGGATGACGCCGAAAACCGACAGAACGGTAAGCCAAATACACTGACGGATAAACCAGTCGGTATTCACTGAGCCGATAACTTCGATCCAAAGGAGGAATTTAAGAATGATGTAGGTTGCCAAAATACCGGTAAAGGCACCTATGACACAAGCCAACACCACCCCGAGAAAATTAGGAACTCTCTTCCGAAAAAAGAGGCCGGACAGAATTCCGATGCAAAACGACAGGATCAGCGTCAAAAATGAAATTAGCACTTTCGCTCCTTATGCGATTTTCTTAATATGAATGTTGCAAGGATACCTATTCCAAATCTTCAATTACTGCAAAAAGGTCCGAAAATGGAACACTTCTCTCCCAAGATTGTCGAAGCTGTAGAAACAGTCAAAACCAGCCCTTCCGTACAACGTGCTTTCGACTATGTGAAAGACCATCTCGAAGAAACGATTCGTGATCAGAAAGAACTCGTACTGATCGAAGCGCCGACCGGTCACGAAAAAGCCAAAGCTGAACGCTACCTTTCTATGCTTCGTGAGGCCGGTCTGGATGATATCTACATGGACGAGCACTTTAACGTCATCGGCAAGCTGCAAGGAACCGGCAATACCGGCTGCAGTGTTTTACTCGAAGGCCATTTAGACACCGTATTTTCTTTCGGCGACGTCAAAGGGATTGAGACAGATGCCGAAGGACGTATCCACTGCCCCGGCATTTGCGACGACACCCGTGCTATCGCCGCCAACCTCGCTGTTCTGAGAGCTTTTAAAGCGGCAAATCTTCGACCCGTTCACGATATCTACTTCTGCGGTACGGTCTGCGAAGAAGGTCTCGGGGGCATGAAAGGCATGGCCTGGACACTTGACCAGCTCAAAGACAAAACCAATCTGCTGGCCACAATTTCCATTGACGGCGCGACGGCAGAAATTTTTTACGCCAACGCCACCGGCATGATCGACCTTGAGGTCACGATTGAAGGCCCGGGCGGTCACGCGTGGACAGCGTGCGAACGCGTCAGCGCCATCCATACCGCAGGCTTAGCCATCGCGGAAATCGCCAAGATCGTTCCGCCGAAAGATCCTAAGACAACTCTGACCGTCAGTTTGATCGAAGGCGGTCAGGCAATTCACGCCATCGCTCAGAAAGCAGTCTTCAAGATCAATGCTCGTTCAAATTCTCAGGCTGCACTGAATGAAATAGAAGAACAAATCTATCATGCCATCCGCCGCGGCGTTGAAATCGAACAAAAGAAAGAAGGCGGCGAAGGAGAACTCAGTCTTTCGATCGAAAAGACGCTGGACGTCCCCGCAGGATCTCAGCCGGATGATGCCGCGATCATTCAGCTTGCCAAACTGGCCACTCAAGCCGTTGGCAGAAATTACAAATTCCTGCCGGGCGGCTGCACCAATACCAACATGTCTATCGAGCGCGGCATCCCTGCCGTGACACTCGGACGCGGCGGCGAAGAATACGGCACTCACACGCTTAAGGAGTGGTTCAATCCGAAAGGCGTCTATGCCTGCGAACAGAAGTCCATTCTGATGCTGTCCGTACTCGCCGGATTAGACGGTGTTATTGCACCTCTGGACAAAGCCTAAAGGAGCGCATGAAGTGTTTTCTATGATTTATTTGTGGCTGATCGGAGCCGTCGTATTAGCCGGCGCCGACATTCTTCTCGGCACGATCTACCTGCTCATTATTGCTGCAGCCGCATTGGCCGCCTTTATCTTTGCTTTGATCGGAGCGGGAATACTGTTTCAGCTGCTCGCGTTTGCCGTCTTTGCCATTGCCGGCTGCGTTTATCTGTCCTATCGGAAAAGGAAAAACTCCGTAAGCACGGATGCCGACCATTTGCAGCACATCAACGACGGACACTCCGTCGAAGTCAAGGAATGGAAAAAAAACGGCAAAGCTCGAGTTTTCTATCGCGGAACCGTCTGGGATGCCAAACCGGAAAAAGGTTCACCGATGGTTCCCGGCCTTTGGGAGATCGTCGGGATGAGCGGAAATACTTTAATTATCAAACTCAAACAGGAGAAATAATATGGAAGCAATCGGAGGGTTCGCCGTATTCATCATGGTGCTGGCAGTCTTTGCCGTCATCTTCATTGCCAAATCGGTTCGCGTCGTTCCACAGCAGGAAGCCTGGGTCGTCGAACGATTTGGAAAATTTCATACCGTGCTTCAGCCGGGTCTGAATTTCATCATTCCGATTATCGACCGCGTTGCCTATCGCCAGACGCTCAAAGAAATTCCAATGGATACATCGAGCCAAATCTGCATTACCAAAGACAACACTCAGCTGCAAGTGGACGGTGTCCTCTACTTCCAGGTCACCAATCCGGAACTTGCCAGCTACGGAACATCCGACTTCGTGATGGCCATTACACAACTTGCCCAGACTTCTCTCAGAAGCGTCATCGGCACGATGTCGCTCGATAAAACGTTCGAGGAACGCGAAGAGATCAACGCAAGAGTTGTTCAGGCGGTAGACGAAGCCGCTCAGACCTGGGGCGTGAAAGTCCTCCGTTATGAAATTAAGGATCTGACGCCGCCGAAAGAAATTCTGCGCGCGATGCAGCTGCAGATTACGGCAGAGCGCGAAAAACGCGCTGTCATTGCCACTTCGGAAGGCCAGAAGCAAAAAGAAATCAATATTGCAGAAGGCGAAAGAGCGGCCATGATCGCCCAATCCGAAGGCGAGAAACAAGCCGCGATTAACAAGGCGGAAGGTGAAGCCCGCGCGATTGAAGCCGTCGCCAAGGCTCAAGCTGAGGCCATTCGTGCCGTTGCACAGGCTATCAGCCAGCCGCAAGGCATGCAGGCCGTCAATCTGCAAGTCGCGGAAAAGTACGTGGAAGCTTTCGGAAAAATTGCTAAGGAAGGTAATACGCTGCTTCTTCCGGCCAATCTCGCCGACATGGGCTCGATGGTCGCTTCAGCGATGACGATCATCCGCGAGCAAAACGGTAAGCCGGCCGCCGCCCCGGCCATCCCCAAGGTCGAATAAGACGCCTATACGAAAATGCCCGGGAGCTTACGCTACCGGGCGAAATCTTGGTAGGCACAATTGGACTCGAACCAACGACCCCCACCATGTCAAGGTGATGCTCTAACCAGCTGAGCTATGTGCCTAAAATTGTCGTCTCTCAACTCGAGACAGCTTCTTCAAACCAAAACAAGAGGTTTTGGTAGGCACGATTGGACTCGAACCAACGACCCCCACCATGTCAAGGTGATGCTCTAACCAGCTGAGCTACGTGCCTGAAGAAGTCGAAACTATACAGTCATTTTTTTAGTTGTGCAAGTCGAACGCAAGGCTGTTGCAAACTCTTACGTTCTTCTTGCTGAAAACACGCCTTTAACTTCGCGAATAGCGGCCAAAGTACGGTTCAAATCGTCCTTGCCGTGAATTTCGATCGTGAATGTCATATGCACGTCGCCCTTGACGCGAACCGTCTGCATCGCAGAAATACTCTGTTTTTCTCGAGAAAGGATTTCAGAGATATCTTTAAGCAAGCCCATACGGTCGGCTGCGATCACCAAAATCTGGACCGGGAAGACGGACGATTCATCCTGAGTCCAGGAGACTTCAATCAGACGATCCCTGCCCTCTTCGTCCAACGAACGAATGTTCGGGCAGTCGGCGCGGTGAACCGTTACGCCGCGTCCGCGTGTCACGAAACCGACGATCTCATCCGGGGGTACCGGATGGCAGCAGCGAGCCAGTTGAGTCAGCAGTGAGTCGACGCCTACCACCAGAATCTTGCCTTTCTCGTGCTCGGGGGTTTTCTTAGGCGCTGTCGGTTCCAGCTTTTCCTCTTCCTGCGGGTTCTTCTGCGGACGAGGCGCTAAAACGTTTTCGATCGCTTTCTGACCAAGTTCGTCTTTTCCGGCAGCCAAACACAGGTCATCAACGGTGTTGAAACCTAAACGCTTAGCCAAATCTTCGAGCTTGACAGCGGTTTTACCCAAGCGCGCCAAGTCCTTGTCGATTTTTTCTCGGCCTGCCGTAAGTGCCTGCTCCATTTCCTGAGCATTGAACCACTGACGGACCTTCGTGCGGGATCTCGGAGAAGCCGTAAAGCCTAAGTCCGGGTTTAACCAGTCTCGGCTCGGGGCACCGACTTTGGCCGCAATAATCTCAACTGTTTGGCCGCTCTGAAGTTTGGTATTCAGCGGAACCATCACACCGTCAACTTTGGCGCCGCGGCAGCGGTGGCCGAGTTCGGTATGCAGAAGGTAGGCGAAATCGATCGGCGTACTGCCGGCAGGAAGATCAAGGACTTTGCCCTGCGGCGTCAGAACGTAGATATGTTCGTCTTTAGCGGCTTCCGGCGTCGGAGCAGCCTGAACGTCACTCTTCCAAGCCAGCATCTGGCGCAGCCAAGCCACACGATCTTCTTCGTGTTCTCCGGCCTTGCGTTTGGAGCCTTCTTTGTAGCGCCAATGTGCGGCCACACCGAGTTCTGCGAACTCGTGCATCGCACGGGTTCGGATCTGGATCTCAAGGGGTTTTCCTCTGGAGCCCACAATCACGGTGTGCAAAGACTGATAACCGTTGGGTTTCGGTTTTGCGATGTAATCGTCGAATTCTTTAGAGAGAACTTCGAAAGATTCCTGAATCAGCGAAAGCGTCTCATAACATTTTTCGACCGAATCCACGATGATGCGGATCGCTCGCACGTCGAAGAGCTGTTCGAACTTCAGGTTCTTCTTGCACATCTTCTTCCAGATGGAATAGATGTGTTTCGGACGTCCGGAAACCGAAGCCTGAATACCTCGAGAAGCCAGCAATGCCTGAATTCTGCGCACGGCTTCCTGAATAGAAGCAACACGTTCTTCACGGGTTTCTTCAAGGTTATTGGCAATCGTGTGGAAAACTTCAGGTTCGGTAAAGCGCAGAGACAGATCTTCGAGCTCCCATTTCATCTGCCAAATACCTAAGCGGTTGGCAAGCGGAGCGTAAAGCGCCAAAGTCTCGGCACCGTATTCTTTTGCACCCGGAGCTTTGGTTGCTGCAAAGTAACGTAGCGTCTGAAGACGCGAAGCCAAACGCAGCAGTACCACGCGAAGGTCGGTACACAGAGCAAGCAGCAGACGGCGTACGGCGTCAGGCTGCTGACTGATGCGAGCCTCTCCCTCACGGGAGCGGGCTTTTTCGCTCACGTCAATAACGACTTTAAGATTTGCGACGAGTTCGCAGACTTGTTTGCCGAAGTGCTTGGCCAGCCATTCCCTCGGATTTTTGAGCTGGTTCCAAACACAAAAAAGATAAGCTGCAGCCAGGAGGTCATCGTCATCGCGAATGCCGCGAAGGATATCCACGACGCCCTCGGCATGAGCCATTACGGACTCGCCTGTGAAAAGTTTCTGACCCTCGTAAAGAGGCTCAATGATACGACGGACATCAGCCAAATTAAGAGTCGGAGCAGATTCTTCCATTCTTTTACCACTAAACAAAAGAAGGCAGTCCTGATACAGAAACCACCTTCTACAAAAGGATGCGTAATTTTACCGAATCTGTCTGATTTGTCTAAATTTCGGCGCGTTAATCCACTACAACTGCGACTGTTGAAATCTGTACTTTCCAAGACGGATCGGGAAGTGCAGACTCGAGGACGGATCGGGCCGGGGGATTGGTTTTGCTCACCCATTCTTCCCAAGCCTGATTCATCTCGGAAAAGTAGCCCATATTCGACAGGTAGACAGTGCAGCGAAGAATATGTTCTTTGTCCGACCCGGCTTTGGCCAACAGGTCGTCAATGGTTTTGAGAACTTCTGCGGTCTGTACTTTCGGATCTCGGTTACGGGCTAAATCCACTTGTCCGGAGATATAGACCACTCCGTCGCAGACCACCGCTTCACTGAAGCGGCGTCCGGGCTCGATACGTTTAATCTCGGGCATATTGGTTTCCTTCTCTTAGTTCTTGAAGCTGTGAATCGGGGCCGGGATGCGTCCGCCGCGGTTGATGAAGCCAGCCGCCGAACCCTTTTGAACGGCCATAATATCGGCGCCGCCGAGCAGACCGCCGAATTCGGCACGTTCACCGACGGTCTTGCCGGGAACAGGAATCAAACGGACAGCCGTGGTCTTGGCATTGATCATACCGATGGCGCTTTCATCGGCAATGATGGCGGAGATTACGTCAGCCGGTGTGTCGCCCGGGATCGCGATCATATCGAGGCCGACAGAGCAAACGCAGGTCATGGCTTCGAGTTTTTCGAGTGTCAGGAGGCCTTTAGCGGCGGCATCGGCAATGGCCGCATCTTCACTCACGGGAATGAAGGCGCCGGAGAGTCCGCCGACGGAAGAGGAAGCAAAGACACCGCCCTTCTTCACGGCATCGTTCAGCATGGCGAGCACAGCAGTAGAGCCCGGAGCTCCGATAGAGGACAAACCGACGCTCTGGAAGATTTCACCGACAGAGTCGCCGACCTCAGGTGTCGGGGCCAGAGACAGGTCAGCCACACCGAAAGGCAGATTCATTTTTTCGGCAACTTCGGTGCCGATCAGCTGACCGACCTTCGTTACCTTAAAGGCAGTGGTCTTAATGATTTCAGCAATTTCTGTGATTGAGACCTGCTCGCCTCTTCTGCGAACGGCGCGGTCAATTGCTTTTTTCACAACGCCCGGACCGGAAACACCGACGCTGATCACGGCATCGGCTTCGCCGACGCCCAGATAACCGCCGGCCATGAAAGGCACATCTTCCGGGATATTGCAGAAGACAACCAGCTTGCAGCAGCCGAGACCGTCGCGATCAGCAGTTGCGGCAGCAACATCCAGCACTCTGTGGCCCATCAGCTTCACTGCATCCATATTGATGCCGGTGCGGGTGCGCCCGACGTTGATGGAAGAGCAAACGTGATTGGTTGTTGCCAAGGCTTCGGGCAGCGCGTCAATCAGGTTTCTTTCTCCCGGAGTAATGCCTTTTTCGACCAAGGCACCGAAGCCGCCTAAGAAGTCAACGCCGGCGTCGGTGGCGCAGTCATCTAAAAGTTTGCAGACTTTGACCATCTGATCGCGGCTGTATCCGGCACAGACGGTTCCGATCGGAGAGACCGTAATACGTTTATTAACAACGGGAATACCATAGCGGTCGCCGACTTCGTTGCAGATGGCAACGAGGTTCTTAGCATGGCGATTAATTTTGGAGCGGACGCGATAAGCGAAAGTGTCGAAGTTATCGCTTGCGCAATCGAATAAGTTCAAGCCCAGGGTCACGGTACGAACATCCAAATGTTCGCTTCTGAGCATATCCAGCGTGGAGATGACCTCGCGTTCTGTAAGCATTTGATTTATTCCTTTTTGAATTAAGCGATAGACACACGATGAACCGCTTCAAAAATTCTGCGGTGCTGCATGCTCATGGAAAGATGACGGTCGTGGGCGATATCGGAAAGTGTTCTGCTCAGAGCCTTTCTGTCCACTTCGGGAGGAACCGTGACTTCAAACACCAGAAGAACACGCGGCTGCGGCAGAGGGTTGCCGGCATCGTCCAGTTTTACTTCAATTGTTCTGAAACTGTCGATGTTGATGCGGCCTTCATAAAACACTCTGGTAAACGCCGTCAGAATATCCCTGCTGTCGGTACCGTCCACAGTCAGAACGAACGGTTCGCCTTGGGTAACGGTAGCTTCGCCCGGAACGTAATCGCGGACGAGGACGGACATATCGAAGCCTTTGCCCCTCAGTGCTTCTTTAATAATCTTTGCGACTTCGTCGTCGCCAACACTCTCCGGCTTATCCACGATCATGATGGCGGAGTATTCATTTCTCACCGTCGTTTGATCCATATCGATGATGGAACAGCCGAGTTTGTTTAGAGTATCGGAGGTTGTGTAAACAACACCGAAGCTGTCGGGACCGGTGACAGCCACTAAAATTCGCTTCACGTTAATTTCCTAAAAGAATGAGTTTTGCCGCAGACTCGGATGTCATTTCCGATCTTGGCAATTTATAAGGACAAATTCTCCCAACTCGGCGACCGTAATCGTCGAGACAGTCTTTATATTAGCCAAGCAAAAGCCCTCTTTTAGGAAACAAAATGACTTTTTTCGTCTCAGGAGGCGGAAATTAACACTCCGAATTTCGGGATCGCTTTGAGTGTGTTTTGAATGCTCTGTTCCGAGATTTCTTCTATCGTCGTATTTCTTAATTCCGCAGCAACTGCGCCGTAACAGGCCGTGTCCGCAAGGGCGCTTTCGGGGTTCTCTTTGTTTTCTTCGCGCACCCAGCTCGGCGGCATATCCGGACAATCCGTCTCAAGTACCCAGGCGTCATCCGGGAGTTCAGACAAGATTTTGCGGATGCGCTTAGAGCCGTCATAGGACACCGCTCCGCCGTAGCCCAGCTTAAAACCGTTCTGCAGAAAAGCCTGTGCCTGGGCCATACTGCCGTTAAACGCATGAATGATGCCGAGCTGCGGGGGCAGACGGCGAATGTATTTAAGCACGATATCCATCGCTTCACGGCCGTGAAGACTCAGGGGGAGATCATATTTGCGGGCAAGTTTTAACTGCGTGGAAAACACTTCTTCCTGAACGTCATGCGGAACGCTGCAGGCTGCAGAGAAATCCAGTCCGCACTCGCCTACCGCTGCCAGACGAGGATCTTCTCTGTGCTCCTCCAGAAAGGCTTCCAACGCTGTCAGATCTTCTTTCCAGGAGTATCCGATGTAAAGCGGATGAATGCCGCAGGCGTAGGCTTGATCATATTCATAGGCACAGCGCCGAGCCTCTTCCAGATTACTGACACCGCCGGCACACACCAAAGAAGAGACGACGCCGACTTTGCGGGCCTCCGAAACTTCTTTTTTCTGCTGTTCTTCGGGAAGAACAAATAAGTGGTTATGGGTGTCAATCCAGCGAAGCATTTAGTTTTCCTCAGGCAAGATGCATCCGTTCTTTAAACGCACGACACGATCGCATCGCGCGGCAATATCCGGATCATGCGTCACAATGACCAAGGCAAGGCCCTGAGAGGACGACAATTTGAGCAGATAGTCGATAACGACTTCGGCCGTCTCACCGTCCAGGTTGCCGGTGGGCTCGTCGGCCAAAAGACACAGCGGAGAGCCGCTCACGGCTCGGGCAATGGCGACACGCTGGCGTTCGCCGCCGGAAAGCTGACTCGGCAGATGATCCACGCGGTCGGCAAGACCCATGGCTTTGAGCAGGCTTTCCGCTCTTTTTTGCGCGACGGAAGCTTTTTCACGGCGGATTTTGAGCGGCATCGCCACGTTTTCCATGGCCGTAAATTCCGGCAGCAGATGGTGGAACTGATACACAAAGCCGAGTTTGCGGTTGCGCAGCTCGGTTAAGCGCTGCTCGGAGAGTTCGGCGATGCTTTCTCCGCCGATTTCGATCAAACCTTTATCAAAACGGTCCAGACCGCCGATGCACTGCAGGAGCGTTGTTTTACCAGAGCCGGATGTGCCCACGATTGCCACCGACTCGCCCTCGTGAACTTCCAGATTGACGTCTTTCAAAACATGCAAAAGTCGGCCGCCCTCTTTATAGCTTTTCTGCAGGCCGACAGCCTTTAATACGACGCTGTTATTCATATCTCAGTGCCTCAGCCGGTTGAATGTTTGCCGCTCTCCAGCTCGGATAGACAGTGGCCGCAAGAGCCAGCAAGAAAGAAAAGACGGCGATCGGGATCACATCGGATGCCCTCGGATCACTCGGCATTGCCGAGATAAAGTAGATTTCTTTGGGCAGGAACTGAACGCCGAACAGCTGTTCGATCGCGCCTACGATGGAGCCCACATTGCAGGCAATGAGAAGCCCCACGCCGACACCGATCAGCACGCCGGCGGTTCCGATGAAGGCGCCCTGAACCATAAAGATGCGCATGATCGAACCGCGCGTTGCGCCTTGGGTTCGAAGGATTGCGATGTCGCTGCGTTTGGAGTTGACGGTCATCACTAATGAAGAGACTAGACCAAACGCGCCTACTAAAACGATCAGGAACAAAATGATGCCCATCATGCGTTTTTCGACTTGAACGGCCGCAAACCAAGTCCGATTCTGACGAGACCAATCGGTTGCCAAAAGACCCGGCGGCATTTGATTATTGAGTTCAGCGGCGACTCTCGGTGCATCCTGCATGTTGGAGAGCTTCAGTCGAATGCCTCCGGGTGTTTGAGTACGCATGAGTTTTTCGGCGTCCGTGAGATTGATGAAGCTCATTGCACTGTCAAACTCGTAGTGGCCGGAATTAAAGACGCCTGCGACCGTGAACTGGCGCATGCGAGGCATGGTTCCGGCCGGCGTGAACTGTCCCTGAGGCACCATCACGTTGACCTTTTCTCCGGGGATCACGCCGAGCATTCTGGCTAAGTCCGTGCCGAGAATGATCTTGAATTCACCGGGTTTTAAATCAGAGAGGCGCCCGATCTTCATATTTTTTGCGACATCGCTGACCTGAGATTCCGTCTCAGGATCAATGCCGTTGAACTGGACACCGCGCACGTTGGTGCCGCTCGTGAGCAGTCCCTGCCCCCTTAAGAAAGGCGCTGCGCCGATGATCTCCGGCTGCTGCTTCTTCAGTTCTGCGGCAGTCTTCTGCCAGTCCGGAATCGGAGCTCCGATCGAAAGCACTTCGGCATGCGAAAGCACGGAGAGCATCTTGTCTCGAACTTCTTTCTGGAAACCGTTCATCACGGATAAGACTATGATGAGGGCCATGACGCCCAAGGCTATGGAAGCCATCGACATGGCTGATATGAACGATACGAATCCGTCGCTGCGTCCTTTGCGGCGCGACAGTGTATATCGCAGACCGATCATCCACTCGAAGGGCAGACCGGATAAAGGTTTATTTTTCACAAATTTTATCCAACTAAACGTTCAGGCTATTCTAGCTGTGAGATCAAACAATTAGAATTTAAGGCTATGCCCGCATGTATATTTTTATTGCCCAATTCACTGCCTTCTCCTAATGAAATTAAAGCGTTAGGAAAGGACGCCTATCCGCCCGTTTTGCGGAATTTCCTTGAAGGTTTCGGAGAACCGAAGGTCGCCACGATTTTTGAAAACCCGGCGCTCAGCGGTTTTGCTTCGATGCAGTGGGTATGGATGCTTCTGACTCAGCGCGAAAATCTTGCCCCGTCCGCTCCCTATCTTTGGAAAGGTCTTGGAGGTCCGAAAGTCCATCAGGAATTTTGGGCTTTAAACGGCTACCGCAAAGAAAACGGCGTGCTTAAAAGCGCCGGTGATGTCTTTGATATCGATGAAGAGTGCGACCTCAGAGACCTTTTGAATCCGATTGCTCGTCAGTTTAATTTTGAAGTGCAGGTTTTGGACGGACGCTTTTTCCTCGCGCGCAAAAAAGCATGGCAGGTTCTGATTACTCCGTGGCTTGCTCAGGAAGACAAACCGGCAGCACAGCCGGCTGGTCCCGAAGCCGCTGAATGGACTGAAATCACTCGAGTCATCGAAGAAAGTCTTGCAAAAAGCGTTTTCAATGAATACAGAGCAAAAGCCGGACGGCCTCCGGTTGAAGGTTTCTGGATCAACGGCGGAGCTTTTGAGGAGCAGCTTCTTCCCTACACTCAGATTCGCTGTGCTCTGACAAGCGATCCCACGATTCGCGGGATCTCTGAGGCGGCGGGCATTGCGCGGGCCTACATTAAATCTTCGACGGCTGTTTGGCCCGACTGTCCTGAAGGCGACCGTCTCTGCATCCTGGATGACTTTAACGATCCATCCGTCAAAACGGATCCTGCGCGCTGGAGTGCCGCATGGACACGCGCCGTTAAGCGCATGGAGCACCTGACCGCCACGGCAAAAGGATTTGAAAAATATCATCCCCGCCTGGTCGCCTCCGATGGTCTGCGCGTCAGCGTCATTGAAAAACTTCAGGAACAAAAATCTTCTTTTGCCTTTTGGAAGAGCCCAAAAAATTACACAGAAGCATGGCTGAACTCCGGCCGCTAAAGAACACTAAAAAGTTATGACCAAAATAACGATTCGCCGATTTGACCGAAATGTCGTTCAGGCGCTCACCAACCGCGGCTTTCCCGAACCTCTGGCCCGCGCTTTAGCGGCCAGACACGTCACCAGCCCGTCCGACCTTGATTACGAATTCAAGGAAATGCTTTCTCCGTGGGACCTTAAAAACTGCAGAGAAGCCGGAGAAGCGATTGCCGATGCCATCTGGAAGCAGAAAAAGATCGTAATCATTGGGGACTACGACTGTGACGGCGCGACTGCTGTTTCCGTCGGTATTCTGGGACTGCAGGCGCTCGGCGCCTTCAATGTCTCTTATTTAATCCCGGACCGTGACAAGGACGGCTACGGCCTGTCTCCTCAGCTTGTCGATCGAGCAGCCGCTGCCGGCGCCGAACTCATCATTACCGTAGACAACGGAATTTCTTCGGTGGCTGCGGTTGAACATGCTAAAACCCTCGGAATCGAGGCCGTCGTTACCGACCACCACCTGCCCGGCGATGAAATCCCCGACACCCTCGTCGTCAATCCGAATCAGCGCGGAGATACCTTCCCGAGCAAATCTTTGGCGGGTGTGGGCGTCATCTTTTACGTGTTAATCGCCGTGCGCTCCGCACTCCGCGCCAAAGGCGCTTACCCGAACGGAAAACAGCCTAATCTTCAGCATCTCATTGATTTGGTGGCCTTGGGTACGGTTGCCGACGTTGTCCCGTTAGACCGCAACAACCGAATCCTCGTTTCCAAAGGCTTGGACAGCATTCGCGCCGGCAAAATGCAGCCCGGCGTGAGCGCCCTGCTCTCCGTAGCAGGCAAGAATGCGCATCGCATCAGTGCCAATGACTTGGGCTACATCCTCGGGCCCCGCATCAACGCCGCAGGTCGTTTGGACAGCATCAACAAGGGTGTTGAGTGTCTGACAAGCTACGACTACAACACGGCGCTCTTTTACGCAAAAGAACTCGACCAAATCAATGCCGAGCGCCGCAACCGCGAAGTATCCATGCAGTCCGACGCTATTCTGTCCCTACAGACGATTTCCGTCGATGACAGCAATTCCATCGTTCTTAAGGGTGACGACTGGCACGCCGGCATCATCGGTTTAGTAGCCTCCCGCATCAAAGAACAAACTTATCGCCCGGTCATTGCGTTTGCTCCGTCGGAAGAAAACGGCGAGCATGTGCTTAAAGGCTCGGGGCGCTCTATTCCCGGCATTCATCTGCGCGATGCATTGGATCGTGTCAGCAAACTGAGTCCGGGGCTGATCCTGAAATTCGGCGGTCACGCGATGGCTGCAGGTCTTACGATCCGTAAGGATGCATTTGATGAATTCAAGGAGCTCTTTGCCCGCGCTGTCAAAGAACTTTCCGATCCGGAAATGTTCGAGCGCAACATCGTCACAGACGGCGAGCTCAGAGCTTCCGACTTCAACATTGAACTCGTTGAAGCCATCCGCAAGCACGTCTGGGGTCAGGCTTTCCCGGAACCGCTCTTTGCCAATCAGTTCAAGGTACTTTCTCAGAGAGTCTTGAAAGATCAGCATCTGAAGCTCTCTCTTGAAGTCGACGGCAGAGAGATTCAGGCCATTTGGTTCCGCCACAAACGCGAACTGCCTCCGACCGTGCGTTTAGCTTACAAGCTCGACATCAATGACTTCCGAGGACGTCAGTCGGTGCAGCTCATCATCGAAGGTATGGAAGACGAGTTTGAGGACTGGACGGCCTAGCGGTTTTCTGTCGTGCAAACAAACTTACACAATTGACAAAAAACGGACCCATTTCCGCCCGCTCAACGAGTTAAGGATTGGGTCCGCTCTTATATAATTAAGGGTTCTTTTTAATATCAACGCGTTAAGAAATGGAAGTTGAACGTTTAAACCTAATCGGCACCACCGCCGAGGACCTTCAAGCTCGCACTGAAGAGCTGCGGAGGTATCTTTGACTACGACCAGAAAGAGCGTCGTTTAGAAGAAGTTAATCAAGCACTCGAGGACCCGAGCATCTGGTCTGATCAAGAGCGAGCTCAGCAGCTGAGCAAAGAAAAGAAACGTCTCGAAGACGTTGTCCTTACCATCAAACACCTAACTACCGGCCTTTCCGATGCTTTGGAATTATTTGAAATGGCCAAAGAAGAGGACGATGACGCCTCTCTGGAAGCGGTAGAAGCCGATATCAACAACCTCAAGAAAGAGGTCGAACATCTCGAATTCCAGCGCATGTTCAATCAGGAACATGACGAAGCCAACTGCTTCCTGGAAATTCAGGCCGGCGCCGGCGGAACCGAAGCGCAGGACTGGGCGAGCATGCTTGAGCGCATGTATATCAAGTTTGCGGAACGCCAAAGCTTTAAGCCCGAGATTGTTGAAGAAACCGAAGGAGATGTGGCCGGCATTAAAGGCTGCACGATCAAAATCACAGGCGACTATGCCTACGGCTGGCTCAGAACCGAAACCGGTATTCACCGCTTAGTTCGCAAGAGCCCGTTCGACTCCAACGCACGCCGTCATACTTCTTTTGCTTCTGTGTTCGTCGTTCCCGAAGTCGACGATTCTTTCGAAATCGAAGTCAATCCGGCCGATCTGCGCATTGACACGTTCCGCGCCTCCGGCGCCGGCGGTCAGCACATTCAGAAGACCGACTCCGCCGTCCGTATCACGCATATTCCGACCGGCATAGTCGCTGTCAGCCAGACCAGCCGAAGCCAGCATCAGAACAAGGAAGAGGCCATGACGATTTTGAAGAGCCGTCTTTATGAAGCCGAGCTCCGCAAACGCCAGGCTACCCAGCAGGCATTGGAAGACAACAAGAGCGATATTTCCTGGGGTCACCAGATCCGTTCTTACGTGTTGGATCAGTCCCGCGTCAAAGACCTGCGTACCAATGTCGAAACCGGCAACACGACTGCCGTTTTAGACGGTGCTTTGGAATCCTTTATCGAGGCCAGCCTCAAGCAAGGAGTTTGAGCGTGAAGACTCTCACCATTATTACCGGCGCCTCTAAAGGGCTCGGCTTTGAATTAACCCGTCAGTCGCTTAAGGCCGGCGACACCGTCGTGACGATGGAACGCCGTCCTTCCAAGGCTTTGGTGGAAGAAGCCGATAAGATCGGCTGCAATTTCATCCAGTTTACGGCTGACCTGCTTGACCGTAAAGGCGCCGTCGAGCTTTTGATGTGGCTGCTTTCCGATAAGGAATACGCCGAACATGACCGTCTGATTCTGATCAACAACGCCGGCGTGCTGGGTCCTGTCGGTCCGATCGAAAACGCTTCCCCGCAGGTTGCCGTTGACTGCATTCGCGTTAACTTTGAAATCCCAGTGCTTCTGACTCAGGCTTTCCTGAATGAAACGCGCAGCTGGAAAGGCGAGCGCCGCGTCATGAATATCTCTTCCGGCGCCGGCCGCAAGTCCGTTCCGGGCTGGGCCATGTACTGTTCAACCAAAGCAGCGCTTGACCGCTTTACCGCCGTCACAGCTGAAGATCAGCTTGGCAAACCCAATCCCGCACGCCTTAGCGCCGTCGCTCCGGGCGTTGTGAACACTGGCATGCAGGGCAGCATCCGTGCTTCGTCTAAGGAAGATTTTCCGAACGTTGACCGGTTTATCGACTTAGAGAAAGACGGAAAACTTCAGAGCCCCGAAGACACTGCCAAACGACTTTTAAATTACCTCAACAGCGACGAGTTCGGCAAAGAGCCCATCTCGGATATTCGCAATATTTCTGTTGGAGACTAAAGTGGAAAACCAGAAAGAAACCGTCAAAAAAGAAGACGTTCTTGAGACTGAGAACCATATCATTGCCGAACGTTTAGCCAAACTCGACAAACTCAGAGCCGAAGGCGTTGCTTATCCGAATGATTTCGTTCAGAAAGACCGCATTGAAGAAGTGCGCGCTGCCAACGGCAGCAAAACTCCGGAAGAGCTTGAAGCTGCTCCGGTCGAAGTCACTGTCGCCGGCCGCGTCATGCTCAAGCGCGTCATGGGCAAAGCCAGCTTCCTGACCGTTAAAGACGGTACCGATCACATCCAGTTCTTCATCACCAAGGCTGAAGTCGGCGATGAAACTTACGACTTCTTCAAGAAGATGGTTGATATCGGAGATATCGTCGGCGCTACAGGCACACTGTTCTTCACCAAGACCGGCGAGCTTTCCGTCCGCGTTAAGAACTTCCGTCTGCTGACCAAGAACATTCGTCCGCTCCCCGACAAATTCCACGGTCTCTCCGATCCGGAAACCCGTTATCGTCAGCGCTATGTTGACCTGATCATGAACGAAAGCACACGTCGCACCTTCATGATCCGTTCCAAGGCCATCGCCGAAACCCGTAAATTCATGATGGAACATCACTTCATGGAAGTGGAAACTCCGATGCTCCATCCGATCCCCGGCGGTGCGAACGCTAAGCCGTTCATCACACACCACAATGCGCTCGACATGGATATGTATCTGCGTATTGCTCCGGAACTTTATCTGAAGCGCTTAGTGGTCGGCGGCTTTGAACGCGTTTTTGAACTCAACCGCTCCTTCCGCAACGAAGGCGTTGACGTTCGCCACAACCCTGAATTCACAATGATGGAGTTCTATGCAGCCTACAAGGAATACCACTGGCTCATGGACTACACCGAAAAACTTCTGCGCACCGTCGCTGAAAAGACTATCGGTACCGCTGTCATTCAGTATCAGGGTCATACCATCGACCTCACAAAACCGTTTGATCGCCTGACTGCTAAGGAAGCCGTTCTGAAGTACGCTCCTCAGTACACCCCTGAGCAGCTCGAAGACAAGGACTTCATGCAGGAAGAACTCAAGCGCCTGGGTGAACCTGCTAAGGCTGACGCCGGCGTCGGCGCTCTGCAGATGGCCATATTTGAAGCCGTTGCTGAATCCAAACTCATTCAGCCGACTTACATCATTGACTACCCGGTTGAAATTTCTCCGCTGGCTCGCGCCTCCGACAAGGTTCCCGGCATCACCGAGCGTTTCGAACTCTTCATGGCCGGTCGCGAAACCGCCAACGGCTTCTCCGAGCTGAACGACCCGCAGGATCAGGCTGCTCGCTTCATGGCTCAGGCAAAACTGAAAGCCAGCGGCGATGATGAAGCCATGTACTACGACGCCGACTACGTCCGCGCACTGGAATACGGTCTGCCTCCGACAGGCGGCTGCGGCGTGGGCTTAGACCGCTTTGTCATGCTGCTTACCGACTCTCCGAGCATCCGTGATGTTCTGCTCTTCCCGCATATGCGTCCTGAGGCCTAAGAATCATGAGCGAAAGGAAGCTGAAAATCGCCGCTCTGTTAAAAGAGCTTTACGACATGGCCGAAGTTCCCGTGCCCTCCTCTCGTATTCCGTTTTACTTTAACGACGTACGAGCCGGGCACATTGAACGAACTGATACCGAGTTTTTAGCGAGTACCTTTCGCTTCTGTGACGTCCGTCCGGATGCTTTCGTATTTACCGCGGAAGACTCCGGACAGGCTTCGCGCCGTCTGGCAGCGATTTCGCACCTTTATAAAGGCACGGACAAAGTCTTTGCCTGGCGAGATGAACTGCTTTCCGTTACTGCTTCGGATGACATTGCCTGCGAGTCGCCTTTGACTGTTATTGAGCGTGCAATGTGCCGTCCCTTCGCCTTTAACACCTTTGCCGTTCACTTGAATCCGTTCACGCGTGACGGCAGGATGTGGGTGGCTCAGCGTTCTTTCAAGAAAGCGATCGGCCCTGGTTATTGGGATAACTGTGCTGCGGGTCTAGTCGGAGCAGGCGAGCCTTTCGGGCTTGCTATGGAACGCGAAGCATTTGAAGAAGCCGGTGTGACACCGGGTTCCCTTGAAATCTCTTTTAGCGCGCGCAATATCATTTCGCGTCCCGTTCATGAAGGCTGGATGCGAGAAATCGCTTACATCTGCAATGCTTATGTTGAAGACTCTTTCCATCCTCACAACATGGACGGCGAGGTCGAGCGCTTTGAACTCTTAGAACCCGAAGCGATTATTGAGCGCATAGAAAAAGGACGATTCACATTCGAATCGTCCCTTGCTGTTTTAGCCGGCTTAGCCTGGCAGGAAGGCCTGCTTGATCTTTTGGATCAGCCGGCCGTCTAAACGCTAATCTCTTTCGTCCATCCAAGCGACCAGGATGGCTTCCAGTATTTTTTCGTTGCTTGCTTCCGGATCATCATCAAAATCCGGGAGCGCGACAATCATTGCATGCATCTTCTCAAAGCTGATCGTCAGCGGATCTAAGTCCGGATTTTCGTCATACAGCTCTTCCGCAATCGCACGCGGATCCTTCCAAGTCAGCTTCATTACTCGTTCTCTCTGGCGTGATTACGGGAGTATTTCGGAATTTCAACGGTAATGTCTTCTTTGCCGACTTTTGTCTGGCAAGTCAGGCGTGAGTTCGATTTCAGACCCCAAGCCTGGTCAAGCAGATCTTCTTCATCGTCTTCTGCCGGTTCCAAAGAATCAAAGCCCTTGTCGATGTAGCAGTGGCAAGTCGTGCAGGCGCAGGAGAACTCGCAGGCGTGGTCAATATTGACGCCGTTTGCGACCAAAGCTTTAGCTAAGTTTGCACCTTCGGGGACTTCAAACTCAGCCCCGTTCGGACAGATTCCAGGATGCGGTAAAACGGTTACTTTCGGCATTTTTAAACCTCGTCAACAGATTTGCCTTGGAGTGCTTCCAAGATCGTACGGTTCATTCGACGTGCAGCAAAGTCTTTCGTTCCCTCGGACAGCGCTGAAATCGAATTTTTAATTTCATCTTTGTCATCTTGCGCGCGAACCGTCTCGAGATGTTGAATCATGGCGTCGATCTGAGCGCGCTCAGCCTCATTGAGAAGGTCGGCGTCGGACGACAATGCGGAATAAATGCTTTCCAAAAGGCGAGCGGCTTCCACTTTCTGCTCGCGTAATTCGCGAAGCTTCATATCTTCTTCGGCGTGACCAAAGGAATCTTCCAGCATGCGGCTGATTTCATCTTCCGACAGACCGTAAGAAGGTTTGACCGTGACAGATGCTTCCACGCCCGTGGTTTGTTCGCGGGCCGTGACCGACAACAGTCCGTCAGCATCCACCTGGAACGTCACACGAATACGAGCGGCTCCTGCAACTTTCGGCGGAATACCGCGCAAAGAGAATTTAGCCAAAGAACGGCACTCTTCTACCAAGTCACGTTCACCCTGAAGGACATGGATCGACATCGCGGTCTGACCGTCCTTGAAGGTTGTGAAGTCCTGAGCCATGGCTACAGGAATCGGCGTGTTGCGGGGAATGACTTTTTCAACGAGACCGCCCATGGTTTCAAGACCCAAGGAAAGCGGCGTGACGTCAAGAAGCAGCCAGTCTTCGTCGCTGCGGTTGCCGGCAAGCAGGTTTGCCTGAAGCGCAGCGCCGATTGCCACCACTTCATCCGGGTCAATATCGGTAAGCGGTTCGCGGTCAAAATAATCGGCCACTGCCTTGCGGATGCAGGGCATGCGCGTTGAGCCGCCGACAAGCACGACACCTTTTACTTCATCGCGTTTGAGACCTGCGTCCTTTAATGTCTGTTTCGTGGCTTCGATGGTTCTTGCTACTAAGTGGTGCGTGATCGAATCAAAGACTTCGCGCGTAATCGTGACATTGATGATTCTGTCGCCGGAAATCTTGGCGTGAATCGTTGCTTTCTTTTCCGTCGTCAGCGTTTCTTTGGCTGCCTTGGCTTTTGCCATCAGCATGCGGCTGTCGGAATGCGTCAGCAGCGGACGACCTGCCTGGTCAATGACCCAGCAGTAGAGACGCTGGTCAAAATCATCGCCGCCTAACTGGCTGTTGCCGCCGGTGGCGAGCACCTCAAAAACGCCTTTGCGCAGACGGAGGACGGAGACATCAAACGTACCGCCGCCCAAGTCATAAACGATGTAAAGACCTTCGGCGCCGGTATCGAGGCCGTAAGCCAAAGCGGCCGCCGTCGGTTCGCTCAAAAGACGAAGAACATTCAGACCGGCAAGCTTTGCGGCGTCTTTAGTCGCCTGACGCTGAGCGTCATCAAAGTAAGCCGGTACCGTCACGACAGCGCCGACAAGTTCGCCGCCTAAGGCGTCTTCGGCGCGTTTTTTAAGGACTTTTAAGATTTCTGCTGATACTTCAACCGGACTCTTCGCGCCTTGTGCCGTGTTGAGCTTCACCATGCCCTCGCCTTTGATGAAGTCATAGGGCATGTAGCGGTTATTCTGCAGCTCAGAAGCGCTTCGGCCCATCAAACGCTTGACACTTGAGATCGTGTTGAGCGGATCTGCTTCTGCACGTGAACGGGCTTCTTCACCAACAACCACGCATCCATTCTTTTCATAGTGGACAACAGAAGGAAGCAGTTTCTGATTCTTTTCGTCAACGAGAACTTCGGGAGAACCGTTTCTAACGGTGGCTGCCAATGAATTCGTGGTGCCCAAATCAATACCGACAGCAAACCGCTCTTCGTGCGGTGCTGTCGACATTCCCGGTTCGGCAATTTGCAGAAGTGACATTATTCAAAATCCAGTAGCTGGCGATTTAAAAACATAACCTTTTTTAAATCTTCTGCCGCCAGCGAGACATCAGATTTCACATCGAACGCGTCTGCCACCTCGTTGAGCAGCTCGTCCTTTTCTTTTTCAATCGCTTTCTTCAGCACTTCCAGCTCAGCCGTATTCCCGGAATCCTTTGCATCTGAGATCGCCTCTCGGCGTTCCAGCTGCTCAAGAAGAAACTCTTCAGAAATCGAACCGCTGCTGTCTTCGTCAATGAGGTGTCCTCGCAGCGCGCAAAGGGCTTTACCTCGCTGGATCGGATCGCTGAGCTTCTGAAAAGCGTCATTAATCAGCGTTGCCCACTGCTGAGCAACGCGCTTTTCAGTATCGCTTGCCGAAGCAAAACGGTCGGGATGAACCTTTTTTTGGATTTCAAAATACTTTTCATCCAACTTTTGTTTATCGATTCTGAACTGTGGTTTCAAACCGAAAATTTCAAAAGGATTCATCGCCGCCATAGCGCCTCCGTTTCAGTTAGACATGGAAAGACTTGCCGCAGCCGCAGCTTTCTTTCTCGTTCGGGTTCTTGAATTTGAATCCAGTATTGAGACCTTCACGGACAAAGTCCAGTTCGGTTCCGTTGATATAGGGCAGGCTCTTGGGATCAACAATTACTTTAATCCCGTAGCTTTCGTACACCTGATCTTCGGGTTCGATTTTGTCTGCAAACTCTAATGCGTAAGCCATACCGGAGCAGCCGCTGGTTTTGACACCGACTCTGAGGCCGACGCCTTTGCCGCGTTTGCGAAGGAATTCTTCAACGTGAGAAGCTGCTTTTTCTGTCAATGTAACCGACATTATTTATCCTTAATCTGAGCCTGTTTCTGGCGATAGTCTTCCACTGCGGCCTTGATGGCGTCTTCCGCAAGAATGGAACAGTGGATTTTGACGGGAGGAAGCTCAAGTTCTTCGGCAATTGCCGTATTTTTGAGCTGTTCGGCTTCTTCCAAGGTCTTGCCCTTGATCAGTTCGGTGACCAAAGAGCTGGAAGCGATGGCACTGGTGCAGCCGTAGGTTTTGAACTTAGCGTCTTCGATCACGCCGTTGTCGTTGACCTTGATCTGCAGGCTTAAAACGTCGCCGCAGGCGGGGGCGCCGCGTGTACCGGTTCCGACGTTCGGATCGTTTTTATCCAGTCTGCCGACATTTCTGGGGTGCTGGAAATGATCCATCACTTTATCGCTGTATTGCATTCTTTTCTTTCCTTGTTAGTGTTCTGTCCATTTAACTTGTTTCATGTCCACGCCTTCCTTGTACATCTCCCAAAGCGGGGACATTTCACGAAGCTGTGCAACCTTTTCTTTGATGAGCTTGACGGTGTAGTCAATCTCTTCTTCCGTCGTGAAACGGCCTAAGCTGAAGCGAATGGAGCTGTGGGCGAGTTCGTCATCAATACCGAGGGCACGCAGAACGTAGGACGGTTCCAAGCTGGCCGAGGTGCAGGCAGAACCGGAGGAAACTGCGATTTCAGGGCAGCTGGCCATGAGGGCTTCACCTTCAACAAACGCGAAGCTGACGTTGAGGTTGAAAGGAGCTCTGTGTTCCATGCTTCCGTTGACATGAACGGCTTCGATTTCGCTCAAGCCTTTCCAAAGTCTGTCGCGAAGAGCGCCGATACGCTTCATTTCCTCGTCCATTTCCAGGCGGCACAGTCTGTAGGCTTCGCCCATACCGACGATCTGGTGTGTGGCGAGTGTGCCTGAGCGCATGCCTCTTTCGTGACCGCCGCCGTGAATGATGGCTTCAATACGAGCACGCGGTTTGCGGCGAACATAAAGAGCGCCCATTCCCTTCGGTCCGTAGAGCTTGTGGGCGGAAAGGCTCATCAGATCAACCTTGAGTTTTTCCATATCCAGAGGGATCTTGCCGGCGGCCTGAGTGGCGTCGACGTGGAACAGGATTCCGCGTTCACGGCACATTTCACCGATTCTTTCGATGTCTTGAATGACGCCGATTTCATTGTTGACGGCCATCACGGAAACCAAGGTAGTATCCGGACGCATGGCTTTGGCCAAAGCGTCGAGGTCCAAAAGTCCGTCCTTGCCGACGTCCATGTATGTCACTTCAAAGCCTTCGCGTTCAAGTTCTCGCATGGAGTCCAGCACGGCTTTGTGTTCGGTCTTTACCGTGATTAAATGCTTGCCTTTGTCCTTATGGAAACGAGCTGCACCTTTGATCGCGAGGTTGTCGCTTTCGGTGGCGCCGCTAGTCCAAACGATTTCTTTCGGATCGGCATTGATTAGTGCTGCAACTTCGGCACGGGCGTTTTCAACAGCTTCTTTAGCCTTCCAGCCGTATTCGTGGCTCGTGCTGGCAGCGTTGCCGAAATTCTCGTAGAGGAAAGGAATCATCTTATCGACGACACGAGGATCCACAGGCGTAGTCGCAGAATAATCAAGGTAAATAGGGAACTTCATGATTAGCTCCAATGAAGAGATAAATTGGGGATTTATTAAACCTTCGGTTTGATAATGGATACGGGGCTTAAGCCCCGATCTTTGAGCTTTTTCTTGTCAGCCAGGTTTTTCAGCGAGATCCCTTTCAGGAACTTGCGGATTTCCTCGTTGAGGCTTTCCCAAAGATCGAATGTGATGCACTCACCTTCTCCGTCGCAGACGGCTCTGTTTTTATCGCAGCTGGCTTTCTCGAGAGGGTCGTCCACGGCTTCCAAAATATCGATCACCGTGATCTGATCCGCAGGTTTGGCCAAACGGTATCCGCCGGCAGGGCCGCGCACACCTTCAAGGAGGCCGGCTCTGCGCAGCTTTCCGAAGATCTGCTCAAGATAGGCGCTTGAAAGATGACGTCTGTCCCCGATCGCAGCGATGGATACGTACTCTTCCGGGTCATGGAGAGCAATATCAAGCATTGCGGTGACGGCAAAACGGCCTTTAGTAGTGAGTTTCATCTTTATTCCGATCCATTTAGTCGGAAATAATAGACCGTTTTATTTCCGAGCGCAATAGTCGGAATTGAAAAAGCCCTCCGAAGAGGGCTAAGAAGGAAAATGAATTTTCAGCGGCTACAGAGCTGAGCCGGGAATGTAGACGGAAGCGCGTTTCTTAACAACTTCAAGCAGGCCTTCGCAGGCGTCCTCACAGTAATCAAGCACCGTGTTGAAGCCTTCGTTGCCGCCGTAATACGGATCAGGCACCACGGCCGTGTCGTATTCGGTTGCATAGCGCATCAGGAGCGCCAGCTTGTGTTTGTACATCGGAGGGCAGATCTGCTGCATGGCGGTCAGATTTTCCCAGTCCATCGCCAAAATGAAGTCGCACTCTCTAAAGTCGTCGGATGTAATCTGACGAGCCCTAAGTTCGGATAAGTCATATCCGCGCTTACGGCCTGCAATCTGAGCGCGCACGTCCGGCGCCTCTCCGACGTGATAACCATGTGTACCGGCAGAATCCACGATTACTTTGTCAGTCAGTCCGGCTTCCTTCACCATTTTCTTAAAAACTGCTTCAGCCGTAGGGGAACGACAAATGTTCCCCATGCACACAAATAAAACTTTTACCATGTTTTTTGCATTCTTCTTAATTGACGAATTAATCACACCTCTCTCGCGTACACCGCAGGCAGGTTGCAATAGCTTACGAGCCCCAAACGCTTTTTGCAAAAATGTATAGGGTAATTACCAATAATTCAACTCAAAATGAGCACCTATACGTTCTCTTTTGCACCTTCCTCATCTTTTCCGGGCGTCGCGCCGAAAACTTGTTTACGAATTGAAGCCAATTTATCACGGACTTCCGAGGCTTTTTCGAATTCGAGATTCTTAGCATGCTCAAACATTTCGTTTTCGAGCCGTTTGATTTCGCGTGCCAGTTCCTTCGGACCCATTTTTTCGTAATCCTGACCGTCCACCAATCCGAATTCATTTTCGAGGTTATCGCTCTTGTAGACACCGTCAATAATGTCACGGATTTCTTTCTTGACGCTCTTCGGCGTGATGTTATGCGCCACGTTGTAAGCAGTCTGCTTTTCTCTGCGTCGAGCCGTTTCGTCCATCGCTCGGCGCATGGAGTCCGTAATCGTATCGGCGTATAGAATGGCTTTGCCTTCAACGTTTCGCGCGGCACGGCCGATCGTCTGAATAAGAGAACGTTCGCTTCGCAGGAAGCCTTCCTTATCAGCATCTAAGATCGCGATCAGTGCCACTTCCGGAATATCCAAGCCTTCTCTCAATAAGTTAATGCCGATCAGAACATCGAAGACACCGGCACGAAGGTCTCGAATAATTTCTACGCGTTCCACCGTATCGATGTCCGAGTGCAGGTAACGCACCTTGATACCGTTGTCCTGCAGGAAGTCGGTTAAGTCTTCTGCCATGCGCTTGGTCAGAGTTGTAATCAGAATGCGCTGGCCCTTCGGAATTCTTTCTTTGATTTCGCCGAGCACATCGTCAACCTGAGTCGTAGCCGGACGTACTTCTACTTCCGGGTCTACGAGGCCGGTCGGGCGCACCACCTGCTCCACGATCTGAGAAGAATGATTCAGCTCGTAGTCTGCAGGAGTGGCCGAGACAAAGATCGCTCGGCGCATCTTGCTTTCGAATTCGTCAAAACGAAGCGGACGATTGTCTTTAGCGCTCGGAAGACGGAAGCCGTAGGTGACGAGGGTTTCTTTTCTGGCACTGTCGCCGCGGTACATACCGCCGATCTGACCTAACAGAACGTGAGATTCGTCGAAGAACATCAGCGCATCTTTCGGCAGATAGTCGATCAAGGTAGGAGGCGGCTCTCCGGGCAGACCGCCGGCCAAGTGGCGGCTGTAGTTCTCAATGCCTTTGCAGAAGCCCACTTCGTGGAGCATTTCTAAGTCAAAGAGCGTTCTTTCGCGGATGCGCTGCGCCTCAAGCAACTTGCCGCTCTCGATGAATTTTGTCTCCTGGTCTCTGAGCTCATCCTTGATGGCTTCAATCGCTCGGAGAATATCGTTTCTCGGCGTGACATAGTTAGACGTCGGATAGATCGCGAAGCGGTCTACCTTCTGGCGTGTTTTACCGGTCAGCGGATCGAAGAAATACATTGCTTCGATTTCGTCATCAAAGAGTTCGATACGGAGCGCCATTTCCGAGTGTTCGGCTGGGAACACGTCAATCGTGTCACCGCGGACGCGGAACTTACCTCGCGTAAATTCCATGTCGTTGCGTTCGTACTGGATGCGGACCAAGTGCGAGATCAAGTCGCGCTGTTCAATCTTATCACCGACTTTCAGGATAAGACGCATCTCGGTATAGGACTCCGGCTTACCGATACCGTAGATGGCAGACACGGTCGCGACAATGATCACATCACGGCGTTCGAGCACGCTCTTTGAAGCCGACAGACGCATCTGCTCGATGTGTTCATTGATAGCAGAATCTTTTTCAATAAACAGATCACGCTGAGGGACGTAAGCTTCGGGCTGATAGTAGTCGTAGTAACTGACGAAATACTCCACCGCGTTGTTTGGGAAAAAGTCCCTCATTTCCGCGTAGAGCTGAGCGGCAAGGGTTTTATTCGGCGCCATGATGAGCGTCGGCAGACCGGTTCGAGCGATAACGTTCGCCATGGTGTAGGTTTTGCCGCTACCCGTCACGCCAAGCAGCGTCTGGGCCGTCAGGCCGTCCTCGATGCCTTCGACGAGTTCTTTGATTGCCTGAGGCTGATCTCCGGCCGCCTCAAAGGGCTGATGCAGTTCAAACGGAGAATTAGGGAATCTGATGACTTTCAAGGTGGTGTCTGCCTAAAGAATCCTTTGAATTTGAAAAGTTTAGAACGAATCCTAAGACATCGGTTTTCCGATCATCCGATCTGGTCAGATTGCCTCGACCTCAGTCTTCTCTGCTTTAGATGAGTTCTAAGGAGACATCCATTTTAAGTTCACTTTCAAACCAAACCCCTCTCAATTAAGCTTCGGCACCTTATTTTCTCAAGCACGCAGGGTGATTTAAATATCAATAATTCAAATTTATAAAATCACCCTTGGCTGGACACTCTCGGAATAAAATAAAAATTAGCACATTACATAAGCTGATGAGGTTTGTTTTCGGAAAAAGTAAAACATCGGTCTGAAACAACTCCTTAACTTTCTAGAAGGATATATCCTTAAAAAATCCTCTCTATTCCAAATTTAATCTTTGTTTAATATTTATCAACCATTATCATCAACCCCTCTAATTATAAAATCCCATTTTGAGTTTATTTTTTGCTAATTAGCTAATTTATAAGAATTTTCATCTTCTCTAAATTTCGTGGGGGGGGTATTACAGAGAAAAGCCAATACCACAATTCATTTAATTACGATGCGGATTTATTTACCTTATTAAATAAATCCGGAGGACTACTATTATGCAAAAACTTAAAGTCGCAGCTTCTGCATTACTGAAAGATAAACTTCAGGTTGAACGTGAAGTCGTTTGCCTCTCAAATGCTGACTTTACTGAAGTCTCCGCTGTTGTTATCGACATTGAAGACTATCGGAAAGGCGGGTTAAACAAGGTTAATGCCACCGCCTTGGAAATTCCTGTTTTTCTTTATCTCCGCGATGAAGACACCACTCCGGAAGAACTCGTCGGTCACGTGGTCGGTGTGATCAACGATGACCTTACAGACAGACGTCTTTTCGGCCGTCAAATCGATGAAGCTGCCAAACGCTACGAAGACAAGCTCCTTCCTCCTTTCTTCGGTGCCCTCGCCCAATACGTATACAAAGGAAAGTCCCAGTTTGACTGCCCGGGACATCAGGGAGGCGCATACTTCCGCCGCCATCCGGCCGGCCGCGCATTCTATGACTTTTTCGGTGAAGAGCTTTTCCGCTCTGACCTTTGCAATGCTGATGTTGCGATGGGCGACCTTCTAATTCATGAAGGTGCACCGCTAACCGCTCAAAAAGCTGCCGCTAAGGTATTCAATGCCGATAAGACTTATTTCGTTTTGAACGGAACCTCCGCCTCTAACAAAGTTGTATTAAATGCGGCTTTAACTCCCGGTGACTTGGTTTTGTATGATCGAAACAACCACAAGTCAATTAACCACGGAGCTCTGTTGCAAGCCGGCGCTACTCCGATTTATCTTGAAACTGCCCGCAACCCCTTCGGATTTATCGGCGGCATTGACGAAAAATGTTTTGACGAAGAGTATCTCCGCAGCCTAGTTAGAGAAAAATGTCCTGAAAAAGCGGATGCCAAGCGCCCCTTCCGTCTTGCAGTCATCCAACTCGGCACTTATGACGGCACGATTTATAACGCTCGACAAGTTGTGGACAAAATCGGCCACCTTTGTGATTACATTCTCTTCGACTCCGCATGGGTAGGCTACGAGCAATTCATTCCAATGATGCGTGACTGTTCCCCGCTTCTTCTCGAGTTAGGACCGGAAGACCCCGGCATCTTCGTCACTCAGTCCGTTCATAAGCAGCAAGCAGGTTTTTCTCAGACTTCACAAATTCACAAAAAGGACTCTCACATTAAGGGACAAGACCGTTATATTCCTCATAAAGTGTTGAATAACGCTTTCATGATGCATGCATCAACCAGTCCGTTTTACCCGCTGTTTGCTTCTTTGGACGTCAACGCAAAAATGCAAGAAGGAGAAGCCGGCCGTAGACTTTGGGCTGACTGCGTTAAGACAGTTGTTGATGCTCGCAAATTACTGCTTGAAACCTGTCATTACATCAAACCGTTTATTCCTTCTAAAGTTCGCGGCTCCGATTGGAAGTCGTACCCAACGGATTTGATTGCCCAAGACCTGGAATTCTTCAAATTTGTTCCGGGTCAGAAATGGCATTCTTTCGAGGGATATGGGGAGAACCAATATTTTGTAGATCCCTGCAAATTTATGCTGACGACTCCGGGCATCGATGTTGAGACCGGCGAATACGAAGATTTTGGCGTTCCGGCAACGATTTTGGCTAATTACTTGCGCGATAACGGCATCATCCCCGAAAAGAATGACCTCAATTCCATTCTTTTCCTCATGACTCCCGCAGAAAATAAAGAAAAAATGGATCACCTGGTTAGCCAGATCGCTCGCTTTGAAAAATACCTCGATGATGACGCTCCCTTAGAAGAGGTTCTGCCCAATCTTTACAAAGCTTACGAATCTCGCTACCGCAACTATTCCATCCGTCAGCTCTGCCAAGAAATGCATGACTTCTACAAGGAGCGGAATATTAAAGAGATTCAAAAGGAAATGTTCCGTACAGAATTCATGCCTAAGAGCGTCATTAATCCTCAAGAAGCCCACTTTGCATTCCTGCGCGGCCAAGCCGAGCTCGTCCGTCTGGAAGATGCAGAAGGAAGAGTTGCTGCTGAAGGCGCTCTGCCCTACCCACCGGGAGTCTTGTGCTGCTTCCCGGGTGAAGTTTGGGGCGGACCCGTGCTCAAGTATTTCTTAGCTTGGCAGGAAGCCATGGGACGGATGCCTGGATTTGCACCCGAACTTCAAGGTGTTTATGTCGAAGACAACGGCAGGGGCGGTAAACAAGTTTACTGCTATGTACTAAAAGAAGATGCTGTCGAACGTCTGACTGCTAAAGGTAAATAAGCCGCGTGCGCGGAAGCTCGCGCTTCCGTGCTGCCTCTCTACACAGAACATACTTGAGGATATTTTTATGTCTCAGCAAAACCGTACCAAGATGTCAGTCACTCAGCTGACTCTTCTCACTGCTATTAATATGATGGGCTCCGGCATCGTCATGCTGCCGACCAAACTGGCTGAAATTGGAACAATTTCTATTCTTTCCTGGCTCATCACTGCCGTGGGATCCTTGTGTTTAGCCTATGCCTTTGCCAAGTGCGGCATGTTTAGCAAACGTCCGGGTATGGGCGGCTATTCTGAATATGCCTTCGGCAAAGCCGGCAACTTCATGGCTAACTACACTTATGGTGTTTCGCTTCTTTTTGCCAACATCGCTATCGCGATTACCTGTGTCGGCTATGGGGCCGAATTTTTGGAAATTGAACTAACCCCGGTTCAAGTTTGCCTTTCTACGATCGTCGTACTTTGGATCTGTACGTCCGCAAACTTTATGGGGGCCTCGCTCACCGGAAAATTTAGTGCCTTAGCCGTTTGGTGCGTCATCCTTCCCGTGTTGCTTTTAACCGTTATCGGCTGGTTCTGGTTCAGTCCTACGATGTATGTCGAAGCCTGGAATCCGCACAACGAACCTTTCTTCTCCGCTGTCGGGGCTTCAATCTCTATGACGCTATGGGCCTTCTTAGGACTTGAGAGCGCCTGTGCCAACAGTGATGCCGTTGACAATCCCGAGAAGAATGTTCCTATTGCCGTGCTGGCCGCTACCATTGGTGTTGCTATTATCTATATTGTCTCCACCAATATCATCGCGGGTATCGTTCCGAATGCCGAGTTGGTTAAATCAAACGCTCCCTTCGGCCTGACCTTTACCATGATGTTCAACTCTACCATCGGCAAGATCGTCACTTTCCTTCTTGTTCTTTCCTGCGCAGGCTCTACACTGGGTTGGCAGTTCACGATTGCTAAGGTATTTCAGCAGTCTGCAATCGACGGTTTCTTCCCGAAGTGCTTTGCTAAAGTCAACAAATGGAAAGCTCCAGTGCTCGGTATGATTATCATTACGGCCATTCAAACCGGCTTCTGTTTCATGACGATTAGCCCCGAACTGTTCAAACAATTCAACCGGTTGGTAGATCTCGCCGTAGTAACCAATATCATGCCTTATCTGCTGTCAATGGCGGCTGTTGCCGTCATCATGAAAGTCGCAAAAGTGGAGCCCTCCAAGGCCAAACTTTACAACGTCATTGCAATCATCGGCGCCATCTACAGCTTCTACGCACTCTTCTCTACCGGAATCACAGAAGTTTTCTACGGCTCTTTAGCCACATTCCTCGGATGGACGCTTTGGGGACTGATTGCACCTAGATTCGCCAGCAACGAAGCTTGATAGCAATTTGCTCTCAGTTAAAGGACTGCCCGTGCGGCGGTCCTTTTTATTTGCGATCTCACAGGTTCAGGAGTTTAAATATTTCGTTAGAAAAACGATTTTGCCGCCAATTTTGAATTAGGCTAAGTAATTGACATTTTTTAACACCTCTAGAGAATCTCATGTCCAAATCCATTTTTGATGTTGTCGGACAAGCTCCCGACGATCCCATTCTCGGCCTCAACGAAGCTTTCAAATCCGACCCCCGCGACAAGAAAGTTAATCTGAGTATCGGCGTGTACAGCACCGAAGACGGCAAAGTACCTCTTCTGCGCGTCGTTGCCGAAGCCGAGAAGAGAATCCTTGAAGCCGGCGAGCCTCATACTTATCTTCCGATCTCCGGTATTCCTGCTTTTAACGCCGGCGTTCAGAAGCTGATTTTCGGTGCCGATTCTCCGATCATCAAAGAAAAGCATGCCGTTACCGTTCAATCTCTCGGCGGTACCGGTGCTCTTAAAGTCGGCGCAGACTTCCTTGCAGCTATTCTCAAAGATCCGGAAGCCGTTGTCAGCACACCGACATGGCAGAACCACGTTGCAATTTTTGAACAAGCTGGTTTCAAAGTCGGCAAGTATCCGTACTATGACAAAGAAAACAACGGCGTCGACTTCCCTGCCATGCTTAAGAGCCTCAGCGGTTTGAAAGAAAACACCGTTGTGATTCTGCATGCCTGCTGCCACAATCCCACAGGCTATGACCTGACTCAAGAACAATGGGCCCAGGTTGTTGACGTCTGCGTTAAGAACAAGCTGATTCCGTTCCTCGATATTGCTTACCAGGGCTTCGGTGACGGTCTTGAAGAGGATGCCGGCTCCATCCGTCAATTTGCCGATGCAGGCATTCCTTTCTTCGTCTCCAGCTCTTTCTCCAAGTCCTTCTCTCTTTACGGCGAACGTATCGGTGCACTGACCGTCGTCTGCAAAGGCCAGGAAGAAGCCTCCCGTGTCCTGAGCAAACTGAAAGCTTTGATTCGTGCCAACTACTCCAATCCTCCCGCCCACGGCGCCAAGATTGTTGCTCAGGTACTCAATGATCCTGAACTCATGAAGCAGTGGCATGAAGATTTGGGCGAAATGCGCGAACGTATCAAAGAAATGCGTAAGGATCTGGCTTCCGAGCTCAAAGCACTCGGCGCCAAGAAAGACTTTGACTTTGTCACTCAGCAGAAGGGCATGTTCTCCTTCTCTGGCCTGAACCCCGAACAGGTTCAGCGTCTGAAAGACGAATTCGGCGTCTACATCGTTAAGAGCGGCCGTATGTGTGTTGCTTCTTTGAACAAAGACAACGTGAAATACACGGCAGAAGCCATTAAAGAAGTGCTCTAAGCTCTAAACTACGCGTTTCTACGGAAGGCTCCGAAAAAATCGGAGCCTTTTTACATTTTTAAATTTCCTTTTGAATCAAGGAGTTCATGAGAGAGTGAATATAAAAACAAAAAAGAATGAAAAAATTTTTAGTTTTTGATTTGCACGACTTCAAAAACTTGTATATAGTCTCGTCTTGTTGATTCCCCGATAGCTCAGTCGGTAGAGCGACGGACTGTTAATCCGCAGGTCGTTGGTTCAAGTCCAACTCGGGGAGCCAATCAAAAATTAGAGCCGCGAAAGCGGTTTTGTTTTCTCAGAGAAAACGACAATTTCACGATTCCCCGATAGCTCAGTCGGTAGAGCGACGGACTGTTAATCCGCAGGTCGTTGGTTCAAGTCCAACTCGGGGAGCCAGAATTCTGAAAAGCGCATCGTAAAGAATGCGCTTTTCTTTTGCCAAAATTGGTTCGCACCGACTCCGCTTTCTCAAGTCGAAATCAAGCCGCCCATGTTTAGACGGACGGCCTATCGGAATCCTGAGATTAATTCTTCAGACAATCAGACATAAACTTCTTGCGAAGCTCGCCCTTCAGTGCTTTCTCTTTAGCCTCCTTGCTGCACTTGACCATTTTTTCCTGCTGTTGGGTAAGTTTCTTTTTTCCGTCATCAACTTTCTTGGACAAGCACTCCTTCATGAATTCCTTACGCTTATCGCCGTGAAGATCCTTAGCCGCAGCTTCTTTGCTGCAGTAAGACATCTTATTTTGCTGAGCGGTGAGATGTTCGGAAGTGTCTTTTGCGATGGCCGGATTCATGCATACGGCAAAACCCAGGAGAGAGGCAATCAAAACCAAACGTTTCATAATCAGTCCCTTAAAAGGTTGCAAAGAAGTTGATATCTCCTTTATAACTCTTTAGAGGTAAAAGCTTTAGGCAAAAATCCAAGATTGAGCATGAAAACTTCCGCGCTCATCTTCTTGCCAAGACGGGTAATTTCCTTCCTTTGCCTAATAGTCCTACCTCTAAATATCGGGTTTTTTCTGTCTCTTCTCCGAAAATCAGCGGTTTTTTCTCTCTAAAATAAGTTCATGTTCAGCGCGTGTTCTCGGCGAACCGCAGGCATTTTTACGGATAACCAATGAATACATCTGAATATTTAACTTTGATGAGGGAGCGACTCACCGCAGCTTTCGATTTCAAAGAGCCGCCTCAAGGACTCAATCCTCAGCCGGCGCTTTGGGCAGTACATAATCGAACTTCAGAAAAGTACTTCCTCTCAAAAAGCATCTCGTTATACACAGTGAACAATGACGAGTATGTCGGGCTTTATGGCTGTACTGACAAAATCAAGGAAACAGACATCGAAGCCGTTTTCGAACAGTTCAAAAGACTGATTTCGGAACTACCGACGGACGAAAAGCATATGTCCTCAATTTTCACTGCGGCGTTGATTTCCGAAGAGGAAATTGACCTGAAGATTGTTGAGACGGCGTCTGCCAAAAAGTTTCATAAAGACTTTTGGTTCTCTCTTCGCGGTTGGGCCGATCTAGCCTTCATTTTGGTCGATCTTAAAAACGAAAAGATTTATTCCAATTCGTTCGGCAAAAGGACTGTTAGAAACTTCGGATTCCCCAAGAAGTCTGACTAATAGCTTTATTTAATTTATCTCAAACACCTAGGAATGGAAATGAACGGTTTTACCTTACTTATCGGCTCAGCGGTCATCTTTCTGATCGCCTATGTCGTTTACGGCTCCTGGCTTGCCAAGCAATGGGGCATCGACCCGAAACGCAAAACACCAGCAGAAACTCAGAAGGACGGCATTGACTACCTTCCGACAAAACCGGCTGTTCTTCTCGGTCACCACTTCTCTTCAATCGCAGGCGCCGGCCCGATCGTCGGCCCGATTACCGCGGCTGTTTTCGGATGGGTTCCCGTCACACTGTGGATTATCGTCGGCAGCGTCTTCTTCGGCGGCGTGCATGACTACGGTTCTTTGGTGGCTTCTTTGCGTCATAAAGGCAAGAGTATCGGCCAAATTATCGAAGCCAACATCGGTGAAAGAGCCAAGATTCTCTTCGCCATCTTTGCCTGGATTACATTGCTGGTTGTGATTGCAGCCTTCGCCAACATCGTTGCTGCTACTTTCGTGGCCAACCCTAGCGCCGGCACATCCTCCTTACTCTTCATTCTGCTTGCTGTCGCTTTCGGCCTGCTCGTCTACCGTACCGGCATATCTCTTTTCCTCGGTACAGTCCTGGGCCTCATCGGCATGGCTGCCGCTTTCTACATCGGTCATATCTTCCCGATCGTCCTTTCTAAAGACATGTGGCTCCTGATCATGATGGGCTACATCTTTGTTGCCTCCATCGCACCGGTTTGGATTCTTCTGCAGCCTCGCGACTACCTGAACTCCTTCCTGCTTTATCTGATGATCATTGCCGCCTTCCTCGGCATCTGCTTCTATCAGCCGACCATGGAGATTTCTCCGTTTGTAGGCTTTGATCTCGGGCACGGTCAGTGGCTCTTCCCGGTTCTGTTCGTTACTGTTGCCTGCGGTGCGATTTCCGGCTTCCATTCTCTGGTTAGCTCCGGTACCAGCTCCAAGCAGCTTGATAACGAAAAGAACGCCAAGCTCATCGGCTACGGCTCCATGCTGATTGAAGGCCTCCTGGCAATCTGCGCCATCATTTCCGTCGCTTACGTTGCTGCTGACAAACTGCCGGCTCTCCTGAAAGCCGGCGGCCCGGTCAACGCCTTCTCTCAAGGCACTGCAACCTTTATGACAGCGCTGGGTCTTGATTTCAATCTGTCTAAGGAGTTCGTTGCTCTGACGATTTCCGCCTTTGCGCTCACTACTCTTGACACCGCAACCCGTCTCGGCCGCTTCATCTTCCAAGAACTGGTTACACGTCCTGTCGAAAGCCGCAACGGCGGTAAGGAACAGCCCATCGCTGCTTTCCTCGGCAACCGTTACGTCGCAACGGCGATCACGATCGCTCTGGCCTGGTACATGTCCGTCGGTTCTTACCTCACGATTTGGCCGATTTTCGGTACTGCAAACCAGATGCTTGCCGCTCTGTCTCTGCTCGCTATCGCCGCATGGCTCAGAAAAGAAAACAGAAAGACATTCATGGTCACGATCCCGATGTACTTCATGTTTGCCGTCACCTTCTGCTCTCTTGGTCAGCTGATCTACGCCAACCTCGGCAAGAACTGGCTGATCGTCGGCATCTCCGCCGGTCTGGCTGTTCTGTCTGCAGCTCTGTTCATTGAAGCCTACAGAGTCTTCAGCAACGACAAAGGTCAGATCCCGAGTAACCTTAAAGCTCAAAATCAAGAGTAAGTCAGTAGTTACTCACTCCTAAAATTACGGCCTTCGCCTAAAAAGTGAAGGCCGTTTCGTTTAGGTTGCTTAGAAACACTGGGCCTTCTGCCAGACTATTCCTGGCTGAGAATTTCCGGATTCAGTATCTCCAACTCATCAATTAAAAAGCCCGCGACTGCAAACCGTTGTTTTCTCTTTAAAGCTCTTTCGGCCCATCATCGAGCCACTAGAGATGCTTTTTAGAGAGGCGGCTTGAAGCTCTTTGCTGTCATTGGACAACATACAAATGTCTCGAAAAACAACTCTGTTATAGAGGGGAAATTGGAAGAGCGTCCTTCCGACTCCAGCCAAAACAAAATTCTCGCCCAGAGCCTTCTGTAATCTGAACGGGAATTTAGCTTTTGTCGGTGACTGTCTCCATAGAACATCAAACAGCGGACAGAACAGTCATCAACAGAAATTAAGTCAAGGGAGCGAGCAGCGCTAAAACAATATTGGCAACCAAGAAGAAGACGATCGCAGAAAAATCAATGTTCTTCCAAACCGGAATAAATTTCTTAATCGGTGCCAGGAAGGGGTAGCAGAGATAACTCAGCGTACGGTAAAGAGCGCTTGTTTGGTTTACCCAAGAGAGAATGCAGAAAAGCAATGCGGCAAACATTGCAAGTTCAATGGCCCAGTACACCACCAGAACGGCGGAACCAAAGAAAAATGGGAAAAATCCCCCGGCCCCCGAGCCCATCAGCCAGTGGAAGAACTGATAAATGACGGCGACTAAGTAGCAGACAAAAATTGAAGGCCAGTCAATGGTCGGCGTTCTCGGAATGAATTTAGAGACCGAACCGACAGCCCACTGCGTCGTGGTATAGGCGAAAGAAGTGATCGGATCGTTTCCGGGAGCACGCAAAAACTTTAAATAAGCTCTTAACAAGAGCAGGCACGCGAAAACCGTGCAAAGAAGTCTAAGGGTTAATAAAAAAATCGCGGACACTTTCTGATCCTCTCGTTTTACTTGTTTTGTTGTTAATCATTCTAAATGAGGCGGCGGTCAACAATGCAGAATTTTGGCCTGAACCGCTCAATTAGACGTTTAGACGTAAGGAAAACACAACGGCTTACCGGTCTTGCAGAGACTCTCATACGTAAGCCAGTCGAAAGCAGGGCCCGGATCCGTCTTGCGAAGCGGTGCGATCATGGAATGGCCCGTGACGTATTTGATAGGATAAGCTTCGGCAAGTGCATCGGTGAGGCGCCCGAGCGTTTCATATTGCGCCTGCTCATAGGGCGCTGAATCTGTACCTTCCAATTCCACGCCGATCGAGAAGTCATTGCAGTTCTCACGGCCCTCGTAAGAGGAAACGCCGGCATGCCAGGCACGGTCCAAACAGGAAACGTACTGGAACAGGCGTCCACTCCGATCAATAAAGAAGTGTGAAGAAACGCGCAGTCCTTCTAAATCTTGGTAGGACGGATGCTTGCAGCAGTCAAGCGTTCCGCAGAAAAGCGCGTCGACATCTCCGGTTCCGAACTGGCCGGCTGGCAAACTGATGTTGTGTATCACCAGAAGAGAAATCTCCTCGCCTTCCGGCCGCTCGTTGAAATGCTCGGAGGGCCGAATTGCCGCTTCGTCACACCAGCCGTTAGGAAAAATTCGCATCAGTGCGCCTTCGGGCCTTTCATTGCGTGCTGGCGGCAGCAATAGTACTTCCCATTGCTGTATACAGCTTCACTGATCGGAACATACAAGCCGCAGTTCGCGCACGAAACCATCTTTTCGCCCGGCATATCGTTTTTGTGTTCCGCAAGATTGGCTTTTTCCTGTTTATCCAGGCGCTTTTCAAGCTGAATCTGCTTTAAGCGCATGGAACGCCAGGCAAAGTAAATAACGGCAACGATAAGAACAAAGAAAATGATCCTGGACATGACTTAGGCTCCCGGAACAACTTCCATAACAAAGCGAACGCCGATATAAGAAACCATCAGAACGCAGAAGCCGATAACGGTCCAAAGAGCGGCAAACTTTCCTCTCCAGCCTCTGAGATGATGTCCGAGAAGCAGGATTCCGAAGATGACCCAGGCCATGCAGGTGGTGACAGTCTTGTGGTCAAAACGGAAGGCTTGGCCGAAAAGTTCCTGAGAATAGACAGCACCGAACAGAATCGCAGCGGTCAGAACAATGAACCCGACCCAGATCAAACGGAAAAGGATTTTCTCCATTTCCATCATGGAAGGCATGTTGTCCAAAATATTGACGTGCTTTGCGCCCTCGTGAGTAACAAAGTCCTTGGCGCGGACTCTCTTATGAACGGCCATTAAAAGCAGTCCTTGGATAAGCGCCATCGTCATCACGCTGTACGCAAGAATCGCCAGAAGCAGATGCAGTCTGAAAGGGCCGCTCGCGGTTTCCGGCGCTAAGGGAGAACCAGGCAGCAGAAGCGGCAAAAGCATGCTAACCGCAGAAAGCGGCAGAACAAAAACCAGCATGGCGCCGATCTTAGAGAAGAAACTTTCCAAGAGCAGCAGGAACGTGCAGGTGAACAGCGTAATCGTCAGCGCTAGCGCCATTCCAAAGTGCGGAGTCCCGTACAGGAACAAAGCCTCGTAAATCAGGTAAGCCTGGATCATAAGACCTGCGCAAATCAGGGGGCGAATCCAGAATTTCTCCGTAGGTTCAGGCTCTTGCAACGTTTTGTAAATTCCGAAGGCTGCGGCTAAATACAATACGGCCGCAAAAACGTAAAATATGGCATTCAATGTCATCGTTACGACTCTTTTTTATATAGTTGATCGTATTGTATGACTTAACTCTTTCCTTTGAATTAATGTAATGCTCGATTCTCTTACTCAGCGTCTTACCAAAGTCGTCAAAACCATTCGCGGACAAGCTCGTCTGACCGAATCCAACATGCAGGACATGCTGCGTGAAATTCGTATTGCCCTCCTCGAGGCAGACGTTGCCATTCCCGTGGTCAAAGATCTCATTGCAAGAATTAAAGAAAAAGCCCTCGGAACCGAAGTTCAGACAAGCTTAACTCCGGGCCAGGCATTGGTCGGCATTGTTCACGACGAATTAACAAAAGTTATCGGCGGAGAGGATCCTGAAAATGTTCGCGAGATCAACCTCGCTACCCAGCCTCCCGCAATCATCCTGTTAGCCGGCCTTCAAGGTGCCGGTAAAACGACGACCGCCGGCAAGCTCGGTAAATGGCTCAAAGAAGAAAAGAAGAAAAAAGTTCTGACAGTTTCCGCCGACGTGTACCGTCCTGCCGCTATTGATCAGCTGCAAACAGTTTCTCAGCAGGCCAACATTGACTTCTTCCCGAGTACCCCGAACGAAAAACCGCTCGATATTGCCCGCAAGGCCCTCGAATACGCAAAGCTTCATTACTACGACGTGCTCATCGTCGATACGGCCGGTCGCTTAGCGATCGACGAGCAGATGATGAATGAGGTCAGCGATCTGGAAAAATTCTTAAATCCGATCGAAACCTTCTTCGTGGTCGACGCCATGGTCGGTCAGGACGCAGTCAACACCGCGAAAGCCTTCGGCGAAAAACTTCCGCTAACCGGCGTGATTCTGACTAAGGTCGACGGCGACTCCAGAGGTGGTGCAGCGCTTTCCGTTCGCATGGTCACCGGTAAGCCCATCAAATTTATGGGCGTTGGTGAAAAACTCAACGGTTTCCAGCGTTTTGATCCGCAGGCCATGGCCGGACGAATCCTCGGCATGGGCGACATCGTTTCTCTTGTCGATGAAGTCCGCAAGAACGTGGATATCGAAAAAGCCCAGAAGTTCGCTGAAAAAATGCGTAAGGGCGACGATTTCACACTCGAAGACTTCAAGGATCAGCTCGCTCAGGTCAAAAACATGGGCAGTTTCTCTTCCTTAATTGAGAAACTGCCGGCACAGTTCGCCCAAGCTGCCGGCCAGGTTGACGACGAACAGGCTAAGAAACAGCTCGCCCGTACTGAAGCCATCATTGATTCGATGACACCGCATGAACGCAGAAAACCCGAAATCATCAAAGCAAGCCGCAAGCGCAGAATCGCTGCCGGCGCCGGCACTACCGTTCAGGAAGTCAATCGTCTGCTCAAACAGTTTGAGCAGAGCCGCGAAATGATGAAGATGATGAAAAAAGGCGGCATGGGCAAAATGATGCGCGCTTTCAGAAGCCTTAGCGGCCGCTTCCCGGGTATGGGCGGCATGGGCGGAGGCTTCTAGTGAGCCAAAAGGCTGTTCGTATTCTCGGAATTGACCCGGGGCTTAATCACACCGGCTACGGCTTTGTAGATTTTGTACCCGGTCATTTCACCTATGTCGCCTCCGGTGTTTTGAATGTACCCGCAGGCGAACTTTCCGACAGACTGGGATTCATTTTTAAGTCCTTGTCGGCTTTGATCGAGGAGCATCATCCGAATGTCGCTTCGATTGAAAAAACTTTCTTGAATACGAATGCCCAGTCCAGCATGCTGCTGTCACACGCAAGAGGCGCTGCGATGTGTGCTGTCGCATGTCACTCTATCCTATGCAAAGAAATCAGCACTCGCGAGATTAAAAAATCCGTAACCGGCTACGGCGCCGCTGACAAAGAACAAGTGCAGCAAATGGTTCTAAGGCATCTGAAGCTTGAGGACACGCGCTTCAGTCCGGACGAGTCGGATGCTCTGGCAACCGCGATCTGCTACGGCAGCTCCAGTATCCTGCTCGGCCTCGTACCGACACTCGGAACCAAGGCTGGCAGCAGCGGAACCGGTGTATCCCGCAGAGGCTCAAGTGCTCGCCGCTCAAGAAACGAGTGGACGAAACGTTATGAAGGAAAGGTCTAACTAATGATTGCAACCATTCGAGGAAAAATTCTTCAAAAAAATCCTCCGCAAGTTGTTATTGAGTGCGGCGGACTGGGCTACGAGATCGATGTCCCGATGTCCACTTTCTACAATCTTCCGAACATCGGCGAAGAAGTGTTTCTGGAAACCGTCATGATCGTTCGTGAAGATGCGCAGCTGCTTTACGGCTTTTTAACTTCTCAGGAAAAATCAGTGTTCCGGCAGCTTCTGAAAGTGAGCGGCATCGGTCCGAGAATTTCGCTCGCCATGCTCTCCTCTATGTCTGCAGAAGATATCGGAAACGCCATTGCCAATAATGAAATCGGACTTTTGACGATGGTTCCCGGCATCGGTAAGAAAACGGCCGAACGTCTCGTTCTTGAGCTGAAGGACAAGATGGTCGTCACTTCTGCGCCCACGGTTTCTTCCGTTCAGACAGAGGTCATCCAGGCTTTGGTTGCGTTGGGTTTCAGCGAACGCGAAGCTCGCGGCGCTGCGAAAAACGTCCCTGCAGATGCCGACGCCTCCGAAGGCATTCGTCTCTGTCTGCGTCAACTTGCTCAGAAAGGTTAATCCATGGCGGACAGCAATTCGATTCTTTCCTCTGAAAGAAAAGAAAAAGAAGAAGTCATCGACAAGGCCCTTCGTCCGACACGTCTCAAAGACTATGCCGGCCAAGACGGTATTCGTGAGCAGTTAGATCTGTTCATCACGGCTGCACGCAATCGCGGAGAAGCTCTGGATCACGTTTTGCTCTTCGGCCCTCCGGGCTTAGGTAAAACGACACTGGCAAACATCATCGCCAACGAACTCGGCGTCAAGCTTCGTCAAACGTCGGGCCCTGTTTTAGAAAAGGCCGGGGACTTGGCTGCCATGCTTACAAGTTTGGAGCCGCATGATGTTCTCTTCATTGACGAAATCCATCGTCTCTCGCCGGTCGTCGAAGAAATTCTTTATCCGGCCTTAGAGGACTTCAAGCTCGACATCATGATCGGCGAAGGCCCTGCTGCCCGTTCGATCAAAATCGATCTTCCGCATTTCACGCTTGTGGGTGCCACGACACGTGCAGGTTCATTGACCAAACCGCTTCAGGATCGTTTCGGTATTCGTGCCCAGCTTCAGTACTACTCGCCTGAAGACCTGACAACCATTGTGCTGCGCTCCATGCACCTGCTAAATATGCCGGCAGATAAAGGCTCAGCCGGTGAGATTGCACGCCGCTCCCGCGGTACACCTCGAATCGCAAACAGATTGCTTCGACGTATTCGCGACTTTTCCGAAGTCCGTCATCAGGGTCAATTGTCCGAACAAATCGCAAAAGACGCCCTTACCATGCTAGAAGTCGATCCGATCGGCTTAGACAGCCTCGACTGCCAATTCCTGCTTGCGATCATTGAAAAATTCCAAGGCGGTCCCGTCGGTATCGAAAACCTGGCTTCCGCTGTCGGTGAGGAGTCTGATACGCTTCAAGATATGGTCGAGCCTTATCTGATCAAAGAAGGTTTTGTTCAGAGGACACCAAGGGGACGCGTGGCGACACCGCGCGCATACAGCCATTTCGGGCTCGATAGAAAACATAAAGATTTGGGATTTTTATTCGATGACGACCAATATTAGTTCTTACAACTTGTCCGAGCGTCAGGTGCAGCTGGACTTGTCCGTTCTTCCCTACGATTTTGAAGAGAACGTCAAGACATTGAGCGAACAAGCGCGTCAGGCCTGGAACGACGTTCAAGATTTGGAAGCTTCTGCCTGCCCTGACAATAAGGCTCAAATCACGATCACGATGCACCCGTCCTTTGCTTCTCAGATTTACTTCCCTGAGGAGTTTTTGCTTGTCATGGGATTGGACTGCGTCGGCGTACGTCAGGTTCAGTGCTTCCCGCGCGACACTTCAAGCTGCGATACTGAAGACGGAGAAATTACCGTTGCGCTCGTCTGCGTCGGAAAGAGACAGGACATCCAGGCCATTCCCGGCAAACTGGAAAAAGTTGTCTCAGACACACTCGTCGGAAAACAGATTCGAACCATTGAAAGTATTGAAGCCGTCTCTATCTATGACCGCTTGGATATTCCCAACGATTACTTCGAGGACCATTTCTTAGTCGGTGTTTATGTGACGCCCGGAAAAACAATCGAAGAATCCAAGGAAGACTTTAAAAATTACGCTCAGAAAAACGATCTTGAAGTACACCCCAACTTCTTAGTCGACAAGGACGGTGTCTTCTATGTGCTTCTGCGCGGTGCCCGCTACAAACTCGATGCTATCGGCGACTACGCCTACACCTTCTGTGTACGTGTCCCGCCGCTGAAAAAAGCCTGACTCAGCGCCACACAACTAAACTAAAACGTCGGCTTTTCCTTTTAGGAGGGTCCTCAGTGATTTCTACTTTTTACTCGAACTCGTTCGAAGTTCTTCGAACGGTTCTTGCCACAAAAATCGGTTTTAATCTGGAGGACCTGCGAAACAGTAATGCCTCCTTTTTTGAGCAAATCAAGGTTATCGTCCCGACGCCGATGATCGAGGACAACCTCAACCGCTTCTTCGCGGATCACTTCGGAGCCACTCCGGGGATTGAATTCTCTAACGTAGCCAGCTGGATGTTCAAAGTTCTCGGACAGTCTCTCTCCAACGCTGAAACATCTCAGGTCATGGACTGGACTTTTTACGAGATCCTGCGTCAAAAGCAAAACAAAAAGGCTTTCCCTGAAGAAGAAAAGCGTCTTTATGAATACATTCAGACATTGGACCCCGTCGGTGTGTTGGAATTTGCCCGTCATCTGAACACAGTTTTCATTACTTACGGTTCCTATCGCTTTGACTGGCTGCAACAGTGGGCTTTAGAGAAATTCAAATTCAACCATAAGGTACACCCGCTTCCGGTACCAAATGCAAAGGCAGAAGAAGAGCGATTGAAGAAAAACGCTGACTTTTTGTGGCAAAAGCGTCTTTGGCAAGAATTAATCGAACAGACCGGCGCAGAAAGCGAAGGAAAAATCTTCGGGTGGCTTGAAAATACTATTGAGCGAATCCGGAAGAACAAACCGGTTGAGAACAGTCTTCCGATTCATCTTTTTCTGCCGTTCTCGATTCCGCCTAACTTACTGCCTCTGATTCGAGCTTATGAAGATTCTCCTGCAGAGCTTAATCTGTACATTCTTAATCCGTGCGCCGAGTACTGGTTTGAGTCCGTTCCGAAAGCGCAGTTCGACTGGTCCGAGAATTTCAAAGTCGACAACAGCTGCCTGAACTATCTGTTGACAAATGCAGCAAGCACGAGAGCCGCTATTGACCGATTGGACAGCTTCCTTTTTTCCGAGGAAGAAGCTTCGGCAATCGAAACGGATATCTCTGATAAAGACAAACAGAACCGTCAAAAGGCATTCGTCAAACAGCCGGGGTCTCGGGAATTTGTAACCTCAGAAAAAACTTTCGACCATTCCGAAGAAGAAATAAAAACCAAGGTTAGTGCCGAGACAGCTTCCGCATATCTGGAGTATCCCTCCAAGTCGTTTCTGCATAGCTTTCAAAACTCCATTCTTAGAATGGACAGCACGCTGCTGCCCATTGAGCCTGCCGAGAAAGATGTCAGTCTTCGCATTCTCAAGGCGCCCTCTTTTGTCCGAGAAGTCGAAGCCACCATCGACATTCTCCAGAATTGGCTCACAGATAAAAAACGCGGCCTAAAACCTTCCGATGTTTTGGTCGTAGTTCCGGACATCGAAAAGGCAGCTCCTATCATTGAAGGCGTCATGGCATCACTGCCGAAAGATCTTTATATCCCTTGGAAGATCATCGGTCTCAGCGAAGAAAAACAGAATGCGCTTGCAGATGCGTTTGTGGGCTTGGGCAAACTCTTGATGTCCGATTTCTCAGCCAGAGAATTTTTTGATTGGCTGGAGAAACTCCCCGTACAACAGCAGTGGGACCTGTCCTTAGACGACATCTCTGTCATTCAGACTTGGCTTTATTCTGCGGGATACTCTGTCGGAATCGATCATGAACAGCTCGCGGCGCTGAATTTCACTGACGAAGACACGTCCTTTCAGGACGCCATGGAACGGCTTTCTCTCGGCTTTTTCCTTGATGAAGCTTCCCCTCTGCCCTTCAAGAGTGTTCTTCCTATTCGAGGAGATGAGGAAGCCGGTTTTGATGTCGTTTCCGACGGCTCGGGCCGCTTGCTCCAAGCGCTTTCTCAACTTTATCTGAACCTTGCCGATCAGCGTCGTGAACTGCTCGCTTCCGAATTTGCACTCCCCGCAGAGGCCTGGAGAGAAGCTCTGTTAGGTATGAAAGAGCGTTTCTTCGGAAACAACTGTGATCCTGAAGAGTCCTATAACTTCTCAGAAATCATCGAGACAGTCTGCAAAGGCATGGCTGCCGCTTTCGGCGGCACGGAAAAAACCGTCAGTTTCGATGTTGTATTAAGCGAGCTGCGAAGTGAACTCTCCAAAACAAAGCGCGATGTACCGAGCTCCGGAACGATGACCTTCGCATCCATTTCACTTGCCAGAGGAATACCCTACAAGGTCATTTGCTGTTTGGGTTTCGATGAGAAAAGCGGGTTCCCGGGAACACCTAAGTTTGAAGAATTTGACTTGACCAAGGATCACCGCCGCCGCGGTGACCGAGACGCAAGAAAGGACAATAACGCTGTCTTCCTTGACACGCTTCTCAGCGCTCGAGAAAACCTTTTGATTTCCTACACAATCGGAACGAAACCGCAAAGCGAAAATAATCCGTCGCTCGTCATTGATAATTTCAAGAATTACTTCCTTTCTCATGCCATGAGCGTAGGGATGGAGGACGGCACAGCTCAGGAAAAGGCAGACGAGCTTTGGAAGAGCATCGTGACTAAGGTTCCTTTGAATCGCTTCTCCATGAGAAATTTCTTAGAGGAAGCAAAATCTCTAGACAAACGAGAAAACAACTTGTTCTGGAAGAGCCCTCGGAAAGACGTCCTCGATTCAATCGAACATGCCTATAGGAACCCGGGCGCCAAGGAACCGATGTTTGCCAACACCGAGATTCCTGCTGAGAAACTTCCCAAAACGATGCAGCACCCGGTGCTCCGCGAACTGCAGGTTAATTTCCTCATAAAGTTCCTGACCTCTTACAACGAATGGGCGGCAACGCTGCTCAAGCTTGAATCATCAGATTTCGAAGCCGACGAAAGAATGATCGTCCCTTCTAAGGACGACAAGCTTATGCACTCAGAGGTCAGCCGAAAATTTCTTTCTTTGCTTGAGAATAACTTCTCTGATCAAGAGGCGCTCAATCTTCTGAACCTTAATCCGAAGTACGGCATTGAAAGTGTCCGACGTGCGGTTCTCAGTTTTGAAACCTCAGAGGTTGCCGACGCTCACGCCGCAAGGAAACAATTTGAGGAGACTGAGACTTTAAAACCCCTCTCGGCGGGACTTGATTATCGAGTTCCGACTGCAGTTTCTAGCTTCGTCAATCGGCTCACAGACAAAACGGATCTCTTCCTTTGGAAAACGGAAGATGAGTCCTTGCGCGTCAAGCTCGGCGTCTTTTGCTCTGCGTCGGAACAAAACCGAGAAGTATTGCGCCAAATTATTTGGACCGAAGCCGGGGAACCCTACGATTTACTCATCTTTAACGAAAGTTCAGACACAGATCATTTCGTCATTTCTTACTCTTCGATTATTCAGAACCATGGCGGCGAACCACTTAAAGCGTTCTTGAGGTTATTTGAGTGTCACTGCAAGCACGCACTTGGAATGAATGCCTCGGATGACGCACTGCTTTGGCAGAGTGTCTCAGAGGAAAGCGTAAGAAAAGCTGCTGATTTATCTAAGGCTCTCAAAGAAGAACTCAGCGATTACTACAAACTCCTCAAAGGTGATGGCAGAAAGAAAGACATCTACCTTTCAGAAGCATTCGAAGCGTTAATTGAATTCATTCAAAAACTTAAACCTTAATCGGAGTATTTATGCTTTATAAAGAATTTGATGCTGCCACAACGCCGATTGAGGGGCGCATGCTTTTGGAAGCCAGCGCCGGCACCGGAAAAACGTATTCCTTGATGCGAGTGCTGCTCAGGCTTTTAGTCGAGAAAGGAATCGAACTAGATCGTATTTTGGTCGTGACATTCACGAATGCAGCCACTGATGAGTTGTCCTCTCGTTTGCGCAGCAACCTGACGGAACTGATTGAACAAATTAGGCTGAACAAGAGCGGAAGCTTCAACGATCTGCTGGATAGTTGGGGAGAAAAGAAATATTCTCAGGACATAATTCTTGAAAAACTGCAAACAGCGCTGAATAAGATTGACGACGCTGCCATTTTTACTATTCACGGCTTTTGCCAACGAATCCTTCAGGACTTTGTCTTTTCTTCAAAGGGAAACTACGACTTTGAGATCGGAGATGATTCAAACGCTAAAGATAAAGCGCTGAGTACTTTTCTTCGTACAAACCTTCCGAAGGCCTATCCAGGCTACCCTACGGAACAACTGTCTCTGGCTCGAGACATTCCTTGGGAAGATATTCTGACAACTGCTGCCGGTTTGAGCAGAAGCAAGCCGCTCACCCGGCAAATGAAGCTGATGAAAGATGCGAATCAAAAGCCCGAAGACGAAACCACTCGGTTTTTTGAAACTTTCATTGATCAGGCAACAAAACTCTACGAAGAAAACAAGAAAGATGAACGTCTTTTTACGTTCGATGACCTGCTGATCGAAGCAGAAGAACGCATTGTTAAAGATCCGGAATTCACCAAGGCAATTCAGAACCTTTACGGCGCTGCTTTGATTGACGAATTTCAGGATACGGACCCGATTCAATACTCGATTTTCAAACACCTGTTCTTAGAGGATCCGGAGAACTCCAAACCCGTTATCTTTGTCGGTGATCCGAAACAGTCTATTTATCGCTTCCGGAACGCAAGTCTTGAAACGTATCTGTTAGCCAAAAACGAAATCAACAACCCTTATCAGTTAGTAAAGAATTATCGTTCTACTCCTGGGATCATTGCCGGAGTTAATGCGTACTTCAATCCGGAAGGGAAAGGTTCCCGCGGCGGCTTTTTGAATCAGGCCCTTTCTTATTCGCCGGTGAAGTTTAATAAGAAAAAACTACCGCTCCTCTTAGAGAAAGACGGCAAAGTCGAACCCCTTTCCTCTTTCGCTTTCTGGTCCAATGCCGACACTAAGGCCTTGTCCAATGCAGAGACACTTCGCGATATGGAGGCTATTGCCATCGCAGAGGAAATCGAATCCTTGCTAAAGGAAAATGTCCTCTATGAAGGCCGGAGACTGAGACCCAGCGATATCGCGATTTTGGTTGCAAAGCGCTTCCATGCTGACAAGGTTATTGAAGAGCTGCGCAGGCGGGGCATTCGCACCCTTCGGTCTTCGAATGAAAATGTCTTATGTTCCAAAGAAGCGCACGAACTTAAGAGCGTTCTAGAGGCTATGTACGATCCGAGAGATACTCGTCTTGTGGCTGCGGCTCAGGCAACCAGGATTTTCGGCGACTCGCTGAATGACTTATTGAATAACGATGCGGCCTCCGCGCAGGCACGTCTGTTATTGGAAAACTCAGCAAAAATCTACGAGAAGAGCGGAATTATCGCTGCTGTTTCGAACCTATTTGCCGGCGCCAAAACCGAAGAGCGTTTACTGCAATACGGAGGAGAACGCGCCCTCACGAATTATCAGCACATCTTGGAGCTTCTTCATCAGCAGCACAACACCATTGATAGTCTTCAGGGACTGCTGCGCTGGTTAAAACAAGAACAAAAAAAGAGCAACGACAGCTACACTCTGAGACGTGAAACCGATTCCGATGTTGTTCGAGTTGAGACTATTCACAGCAGTAAAGGCCTTCAATACCCTGTTGTTTATTACCTTGACCGGCCGATAAGCTTTTCCAAAGGTCAGAAATTTAGAGATGATGCGACAGGCGTCATTACCTTCTATGAAACCGAACAGAAGGCACCGGACGACTTCATTGAGAAATCATATGAGGAGTCCATGAGACTGCTGTATGTCGCTATGACGCGAGCCACAGCAAGGGTGGTTCTTCCCTATTTCTTCAAGAAAACTAAGAACGGAGCGCCTCACGGCAGCGTCGGCGGAAAAAATCCGCTTGCTCAGGCTATCAGCGGAGAAACGTCCGGCGGATTGGCCATTATTGGCGGTTTAAACCGACTGCGGGAGGCTTTGAGCCCGAAGGAAGCGTCGGCAAGAGAAGTCAGAAAGGCCTTGCTTGACGGAATTTCCGAGTACAACAAGAACAGCGCACATCCTCTCATGCTCTCTGAGAAAGCTTTAAATGCTTACATTCCTTTTGAGATCCGTTTTGACTTCGAACCCGGCAAATATGGAGACTCCGAAGTCTCCTTCAGACAACCGCCGGAGCATCTTGATCTCAGAGCCGGTCGTGGTGAGAAGCAAAATCGTTCTTGGATTTCTTCCAGTTTCACAAGCTTGTTGAGGACCATGGAAGCACAGGACTCCGCCGTCATCACTGATGAGTCGGAAGCTCTTGAGTCAGAGGAAACTGTCGCGGAATCGAAAGAAGAGGACGTATTGGAAGTCCTCAAAGGCACCCAAAGCGCTGCCGAATTCGGCACGAAAGTCCACGAATTATTAGAAAAGATTTTCGACAAAAATTTCCATAACTGGAAGAACAGAGTCTACAAATTTTTAGATGATCGTTTTAAGGGTTATGTCGCCCCAGAAACTGAAGAACGAAAGGCCGAAATCGAGACTAAAACGGAAGAGTTCTTCGAAAATTTATTCGAAGCAAAGATTCTGCCCTCCGCGCCGGGCTTCCATCTCTCTCAGCTTTTTAAAAATCTTAAAGATTGCCGTCCGGAATTGAAATTCATGCTTTCCGTCGGAGCTCCGATAAAGGGCAGAGAACGTCTGACGGCGAGTCTTTTGGCTGAAACGCTAACGGCCTTTGATTCTCGTTATAAAGACTTTCATTTGTCAGAACTTGATATGCGCGGTTATCTCACGGGCTCCATCGACTTAGCTTTTGCCGCTGACGGCAAATATTGGGTCATCGACTGGAAGACGAACAAAATTGATTACCGCAACAACACTCCTGAGCTCTATACGCCGGAAGCCGTGAACGCCTTGATGAAAAATAATCACTACGAGCTTCAGTTGGCGCTCTATCTCGTTGCGCTCAAACGAATGCTCGAAGTTCGTTTAAATCTGCCGGAAGGTACGGGTTATAAAGCCATCGGAGGGGCGGTTTACTGCTTCCTGCGCGGCATCGACAGGAATGCGCGCGGAACGTACTTTGAACGTCCAAAAGATGCCCTTATCGAATGTTTAGACGACTTCCTGAAAAACGGATTCAGTCGCGAACTCCTGGAATCTCGTGCCAAAGGAGCAGTTTGAAATGATTTCGCAAAACCAAAATTCATTTGAAAACCTCGGCACCATTCTGCTTGACCTTTTAACTCGTCGAGGAAAAACCATTACAGAAGAGCTAAGAGACGCATTGGCGTTCTTCATGCTGCATCTCGGACAAGCCGAACACCTCGGAGGTTTATGTGCCGAGCTTGATGCAACGCCGCAAAATAAAAAGTACGCGGAGCTGCTCAGGGAAGCTGAGCTGCTAACAGACAGCAGCAACAAAATTGCTGACGAACCTAACAACCTTTCTGTCGCTCCTACGCCTTTTCTTCTTGACGAGAGCGAACCGAAAAAGCTGAGAATTTATTCCCGCCGCAATTTTTGCTCTGAAAGCCGTTTGGCCGCAGGTATTCACGGTATGTGCTCTACAAGCGCCAGCGACGTCAACGAGGTAAAAGAGGCCTTAGCACAGCTGGAACAGACGTTAAAGAATGCACGAGAAAACGGCGACAAGAAAGCCTACTCTTTAAATCCTCTGCAGCTGGAAGCCGCCGAACTTGCAGTTTCGGAGAAATTCTCCGTTATTTGCGGCGGTCCCGGTACCGGCAAAACAACCACCGTTGTGAAATTCATTGAAGCCTTTTTGGAAATACATCCGAAGGGCATCATTCAAATGTGTGCCCCAACCGGAAAGGCCACAAGTCGTCTTCTTGAATCCGTAAAAAATCAAGCGGATGCCGGTCCGTCCTCTGCACCTTACTACCCTGCCGTTCGCAAGGCCCTTGCGGAAGATAGGCTGACTTCTTTGACGATCCATAAATTGCTCGTCACGGATTTATCCAACGGCAAACGACCTTCAGCAGACAATCCGATCGAAGCAGATCTGCTAATCGTGGATGAGAGCTCAATGATTGACTCCGCCCTTGCGTTAAAACTTATCAGATCAATTGATCCAACCAAAACGCAAACTGTGTTTTTAGGCGACAAGCATCAGCTGGCAGCCGTCGGACCTGGTTCGGTGTTTGCTGACATCTCCGACAATTCGGGTGTTTTGAAAGGCCACATTGTTGAATTAAAAGAGAGCATTCGCTTCAACGACAAATCCGCTATCGGCAGATTGGCGCAGCGCATGCTGGCCTTCGAAGAAGGAAGAGAAGCCGGCATTTCGGACTTTATTTCAGAAGTTGAGTACACGGACGATCAACCTTTTGAAGGATTTAAAGATACCGGCGTGTTTTTCAAATCTGCAGGTAGAAATCTTCCTCTGCAGGCTCAGAAGTGGTTAGAGGAAAAACTCGATTCCTACTGCAACGCAGTCGAAAACTTAAACCTGACTTTAACTTTGAACGATAAAAACGAAGTGGATTCAAGATCAGCCAACTTCGAAAACCTTCCTAATGATGTACAACAAGCTCTTAAAGACGTCTGGAACGAACTGAGTACTTTCCGTCCGTTGTGCGCACAACGTGAAGGTCCGACCGGCGTCAATGCCGTCAATGATTATTGCGAAGATTTTGTTAAAACGGCTTTCATAGTTCCATCCGCAGACGACATGTACAACGGCAAGGTCATCATTGTTCGTCAAAACGACTCCGGCCTTGGTGTCGCCAACGGCGACGTCGCTGTTATTTTCGGCTTGAAGACGGCTGATTCCGACAAACCGATGTGGTATGCATTCATCGGTGATCTGAAGAAAATCGTTCCGGCTCAGCTGCTGCCGAAATATGACACCGCCTTTGCAATCACCATCCATCAATCGCAGGGTTCCGGCTTCCGTGATGTAGCCATCTTCCTGCCAACACTAAGTGCCGGAAGTGATGCTGCCTCTTTATGCACGCGCGAACTTCTTTATACCGGCATTACTCGCTCGGAAAAAACGTGCCAGATTTTCGGGGCTAAGGATGCCCTAGACATGTCGTTAAAGACCGTCACGCAGCGCAGCGGAGGACTGCCTCAGCGGCTTAAAGAACGTTTCAGCGAACAAGGATAATTTCTCTTTCTTGAACTATGACAGATAGAAAATCAGTTCCTCAAAAACAGGAGCTCCGCCCAAATACTAAAGAGCAAATGCTCAAACGCTTTAAAGAAAATTTAAACACCTTCAAAAAGACGTTTGATTATCTCAAAGACAAATGAGTACACCATTAGATATTGATGCGGTGGTCTTGATCAACGAAGCTCTCACCGGCAATCGCTGCTCAGAAGGAAGAAAACAGCGAGTAGGCGGATGTCTGTCCAGCTATTCCTATTACGACACCGTCAGAGAGCAGATAACAAGCATCGTCGTCAGCCTTCTCAAAGGTCATTTCTTTCAGGACGGCAACAAAAGGACGGCGCTGGCGATTTACTTGGATCTGTGCCAAAACAATGGAATCAAGTTCTTGTCGGATCAAGACCGCTTAGGCGATGTTTTAATAGACATCGCTGCCAACCAGCGAGGCATCACTGAAAACACACGATTGCTCTTTCCGGATTAAAAAAGAAGTACCTCCTCGAGTTTGGCCTTTTAACAGTCTAATTCCCAAAAAAGACATTTTCTTTGACACCAAGAATCCCAATACTTAAAAGATAGATCATCTTTAATTCGGTCTTTTAAAAACAAAAATCCCCTCCAAATTTTTATTTCATCTTTCGCTTATTTCGCTAAAACAGGCCGTTACTCTATCCGGATTGAAAAGAGAAACTCGTTCTCAAGCTCGTCTACTCACGATATATGTTCAATACTTGTTCAATCGTGTTCAATTTCTGCTCAATTCTCAAAAATTGAGGCTTTCTTTGACAGCAAAAATACCAATACTTAGAGGTTAAACTATCTTTAATTCTCTCCTTTAAAGATAAAACTCCCCTCTAAATTTTTATTTTGTCTTTCGCTAAAACTGAACGTGTCTTTTTCCGAACCAAAAAAGAAGCACCCCTTTGAGTTCGGCTTTTTCACAAGACTTGTTCAATACGTGTTCGATCTTGTTCATATTTTGTTCAGTTCACAAAAATTAGATACTTTCTTTGACAGCAAGAACGCTTATCAAGAGAAGATGGATCATCTTTATATCGAGCCCTGGAAAATAAAACTCCCCTCTGAATTTTTATTTCGTCCTTCGCTGAATTTCGCTAACAGAGCCTAGAACGTCTTTCCGTATCCAGACGCGTCTTTCGGCTTTGTGGGAACTTCTTGTTCTTACTTCAGAGAGTCGAAATTCGGAACTGCTTCCAGCAAGCGACAGGTGTAAGGATCTTTCGGACGATTAAGGATTTCTGCCGCCGATCCTGCTTCTACCACTTCTCCGGACTTCATCACAATGACTTCATCGGCAAGGTAACGAACGACGCCGAAGTTATGAGTGATGAACAAGTACGAGATATCTCGGCTTCTTTGGATTTCGTTCAAAAGATTCAGGATTTGGGCCTGCACGGAAACATCCAAAGCCGATGTCGGTTCATCACAAATCAGAAGTTTGGGTTCGACCACCAACGCACGAGCTATCGCCAAGCGCTGTCTTTGTCCGCCCGAGAACTCATGCGGATACCGATTCAATGAATCGGAACGAAGCCCGCAAAGACCGATGACATCTTCAATTCTTCCGAGCGCTTCACTCGCAGGAATATCAGGGTGCAGGCTCTCCAACCCTTCAAGCAGAATTTCCTTAACACGCATTCTCGGATTCAAACTGGAGAATGGATCTTGGAAAATAACCTGCATATCGACGCGGGCTTGTCGAAGATCGGGACCGTTCAAGCTGCCTAAGTCTTTTCCGTTCAAGAGCGCAGAACCGGTGATTTTTGCCTGCAGTCGGAGAAGTTGGAGGATGCCTCGGGCCACCGTGGTTTTGCCGCTGCCGCTTTCTCCGATCAATGCCGTTGTCAGCCCTCTGCGCACATCGAATGAGACATTGTTGACGGCTTTGGCGTATTCCGTCGGACGCAGAAAACCGCCGCGAATCGGAAACCAAACGCTGTAATTCTTGACTTCAAGAATGCGAGGCACATCTTTCTGCTCTCGCTCAACAACAACGTCACTTCGCGGAAGTTCGACCGGATCATTTTTAGGAAACAGGCAGCGAACTTTTCGGTCTCCAATCTCCTGCAGGACAACTTTATGCTGAGAACATTCGGGACGAGCTTTTTTACAGCGCTCGGCAAATCGGCATCCATGGAACTCTCGATTCAAGCGAGGAACCATGCCCGGTATTGCCTCGAGCATCTGGCTCTTTTGCTTTCCTTCAGGAAGCGCCTTCAAAAGATTGCGCGCATAAGGATGCAATGGCTTGGAGAAGAACTCACGTGCTGAAGCTTCTTCCACCAGCTCACCGGCATACATCAGCCCTACCCTGTCTGCGACCTGAGCCACAACAGCCAAATCATGTGTAATCAGCAGAATGCCGATGTTTTCGGTTTCCTTGAGATGCTTTAAAAGATCAAGAATCTGAGCTTGAACGGAAACGTCCAGCGCCGTCGTCGGTTCGTCTGCAATCAAATAGTTCGGCTCGGCCGCTAGTGCAATAGCGATCATAACGCGCTGCTTTTGACCGCCGGAGAGTTCAAACGGGAATGATTTCATTCTGCGTTCGGGCTCAGGGATTCCGACTTTTTTCAGCCAGTCGAGTGCTTTTGCTCGCGCTTCTTCGCCGCGCAGCGGTGTATGAAGAAGAATTGTCTCGACAATTTGATCCCCGACAGTCATCACCGGGTTTAACGACGTCGCCGGTTCCTGGAAAATCAAACTGATCTTGGAAGAGCGAATATTGCGCATCGCAGCTTCCGGCAAACCCATGATTTCTGTTCCGTCAACGGTAACAACACCGCTCGAGACTCGTCCGGAGCTCGGAAGCAATCTCAGCAGAGAAAAAGCCGTCATAGATTTGCCGCACCCGGACTCTCCGACTAAAGCGCAGATTTCGCCTCGATTAAGCGTCAGGCTCAAACCGTCTACAACGCGAACCGTATCCTCGGAAGTGAGGATTTCAGTCACCATATTAGAAATACGGAGCATTACTTTTTCCTCCCGATTTTGAGGACCAGTCCCGGGTCAAATGCTTCCCGAACGGCAGACGCAAACAAGTTGGCAGACAACACAAGTGTGAGCATGAAAGTGAAAGCCGCGCAAAGGTTCCACCAGACAACCGGTGTGCGGGAAAGTTCAAGACGTCCGGCATTAATCATGGAACCGAAACTGTGTGTCGTCGGATCAACGCCGACACCGACGTAAGAAAGCACCGCTTCATATAGAACAATGCCGGAGAAATCCAATACCGCCACAATCAAAATGATGTGGATCACGTTGGGCAGCACATGACGCTTCATGATCTTAAACGGCCCTAATCCGAAGGCACGAGCCGCTTGGATATAGTCCAGCTGAGAAATCTTTAAGGTCTCGGCGCGAAGGAGACGTGCGAGCGTGGCCCAGCCCGTCAGACCGATGATGATTGAAAGCATGAACAGACGAAGGTCGGCTCTCTCAATGCCGGTCGCATACATGCCGGGATGAGAATCAATGAACACCTGAATCATCAGCACGGAAGCCGCAATCAAAAGAACGCTCGGAATTGAAGACAACGTCGTGTAAAGGTACTGAATTAAGTCGTCTACCCAGCCCTTGAAGAATCCGGCACAAATTCCCAGAACCACGGCAAACGGAAGCGTCGTCAACGTCGCCAGAGTTCCGATCACAAGCGCTGTACGCACCGACTTAAAGGCTTGATACAGGACATCGTTGCCTGTTTGATCTGTCCCCATCACGTGGTAATACGGCCAAAGCGCGCCGATCAGGCACCCGAGGACGATTAAAACAGAGCAGGTCGTAAGGACTGCTTCGTAAGGAACTTCATCGCGGCGCTTAAATAGCGTACGCACCTCTCCCTTGAATGAGCGATCTTTATATCGAGCAATCAGTCCGACCGTTAAGAACCACAGCAAAGCGCTAAGCACGAGTCCTGCACCTAGCCCGCAGGCCGATTTAACGATGACGTCTTCTGCCCAATCGGCTTTATTTTTGAGGTGCGCTCCTCCGGCTTTCAGCGGTTCGTAATCGCGCACGGGTTTGCCGTCTTCAAAGCGGGAAATTTTTTCAAATGTCTGAGTCGCAAGCGGCATCGAATAAGACTTCTCTTCGGCAGAAGAGGCTTTGCCTAGCGCTTTATCCAACAGGGAATAAGCCTTGACGTCATAGATCGGGCGCCCGGCCTGAACATCAATGACCGGACGAAAGTGCACAGAATCTACGACGGAGAGCAGAAGGAAGAAACACAGCAGCGAAAGCGAGCACAGCGAGGCGCCGGAACTCACAACATAGCGCCAGCGTGCCTTGAGCTCTTCGGAGCGGGCAACATGAATCAGATAAAACGTTAGTGCCGCTAGAAGGACGACAACCACGATATCCGTCGGAAGCAAAACAAATTTAGGCATCATTTCAAACGGATCCTCGGGTCGGCAATCGTGTAAGCCACGTCCGTCAAAATCAGACCGATGACATACAGCACAGTTCCTACAAAAACCATCGTACGGACGATGGCGAAGTCCTGAGCATTGATCGCGTCAATCGTAAAGCTGCCCAAGCCCGGAATGCCGAAAAAGCTCTCCATCACTAAGGAGCCTAAAAACAGCATCGGGAGCACAGCAACTGTTGAAGTCAGAATCGGAAGACTGGCGTTGCGCAGTACATGTTTAAACAGAACCGCTGTTTCGCTTAAACCCTTTGCCCGAGCAGTACGAACGTAATCCTTGTTGATTTCTTCCAGGAACATCGAGCGGTACAGCAGCGCATCGCCGCCGATGCGGGAGAAAACACCGATCGCAATCGGAAGAATTAGGAACGAAATCATGGCCGTTCCCGTCTCAAAACCTGAGATCGGAACGAGCCGCAGGACTTTTGAGAAGAGCCACTGCCCGAAAATAATGTAGAAAAGCGATGAGATCGACATCATGACAATGGCAAAGACCACGCCGCCGATCTCAAGCTTCGTGTGCCGGAAAAACACCAATCCCAAAGAAAACACAACAATCACAAAGACGCCGAGCAAAAAGGTCGGAAACGCCAAAGCGACCGAGGGCCACATTCGGTTTTTGATTTCATAGGCAATGTCGCGACCCGCGTCCGATGCGCCGAGGTCTCCGACCATCAGCCGCGCACTGTGCTGCCAAAAAATCGTATCGGTAAGCTTGTCCGATCCTTCGGCCTTCTCATTCCAAAGCAGCGGCTTGTCGTAGCCGTGCTCTTCTTTCCAGTTTTGAATCGCTTCAGCGGTCACGCGTTTGCCGCCAATATTAAGGCGCGCCATGTCGTCCGGCGTGTTGACCGTAAAGAACAGCATAAAGGTCAGCAGATTGACGCCGATCAGAATCAGGAAGCCGTAGCCGATGCGTCTTAAGAGATAACGAATCATTTGACATCCTCCTCTGTGGTGCGCGCGGTCATTCGCTCCCGCTTTCTATGAAGCGCCACAGCCGGAATAATCACCAAGGCCGACAGCAGAACAAAAACGAGCAGCGGCCAGTAAATGGGTTTGTTCCATTCTTTAATAGCCTTCACTCGCGTCTCAGGATCGAGCCTCAGGTACTGAATGTGATTGCGCACAACCTGCGTGGGTTTGCCGTTGTGCACCCACTGATGGAAAGCCGCGGAACTCGTCGGAAAGTAACCGAATGTCCACGGCGCATCTTCCTGGACGATCTTGATCAGTTCATTAATGGCCTCGGCCTTATCCGGGCCTTCGTCCATATAACGCATACGGCTGAAGAGCTCGTCGTACTTCGGATTTTGGTAGTTCGAAGCGTTCTCTCCCGAGCCGCCCGTCTTGGACTTAGCGTTAGGGCCGTAAAGCAGGAACAGGAAATTTTCTGCATCCGGATAGTCGGCCAGCCAGCCCCATAAGAAGAGCTGGTGATTCCCGGAGATCACTTTATCCTGGAAACGGTTGTAGTCCGTGCCGCGGATATCGAGCTGAATGCCGATCTTGGCAAACTGCTTCTGGTACCAGTCGAGCACAGCCTTCGTTGAAGGAGACGCTGCCGCCTGGAAGTCGAGATTCAAGACTAAAGGCTCGCCGGTTTTTGCATCACGGCCGCCGGGGTAGCCTGCTTCAGCTAAGAGTTTCTTGGCTTCTTCAATGGATTTACGGCGGACGAGTCCGTCTTCGGTCTTTTCGTAAACGATCGGGTTAAAGGCCGCAGCGCCGTCCTCTCGATATCCGAAAAGTCCCGGCGGCAGGGGTCCATGCGCGGGAGACGCCAGCCCTTTCTCAAAGATCTGGATATATTCTTCCCAGTCCATGGCAATAGAAATCGCCTGACGAAGCTTCTTGTTGCGCTCGCGCTCTTCGGGCGTCTTGCCTTCTCCTACGACCGGATCCATCCAGTTAAAGCCGAAGTACGTGTTTTGCGCTTCTATGGTCTGCGGAAACTGCAGTTTCTTTTCTTTGTACTCTTTTTCTTTTTCCGAGCTGTCCGCCATGCCGATCAAGAAACCCTGACCGTTGTCGAGACGTTCAATCTGCGGAGAGTCGTAGTAGCCCTGAAGAAACTTCGTGCGCAGCGGCACGCTTTCTTTTTCGGCCGTGATTTCAATCCGATCAATGAAAGGCAGCGGTTTTCCGCAGTCCTTTAAAAATCCTTTCGCTTCATCGCCGGGCTCCCCCGCGCAGGGATAAAGCTCCGTCTTACGGAAATTCGGATTGCGCTCCATGACATGTTTGCGGTTCTCAATCGATTCCACCAGCATGTAAGGGCCGGTACCCACGGGCCAATAGTTCAAAGACAAGTTGTTTTTGGCCATGCCCTTCTGGGCGTAGAAGGCTTCGGCCTCCCACGGAACCGGCGCAAAGAACGTCATGGCCAGCCAGTTGGGGAACTGCGGGTACTTTCCTTTGACTTCAAGCCGCAGCGTGTACTTATCCGGCGCCGAAACACCTTTGAGCTCAAACTTCCGCAAGTCTAAGAAAGGTAAGTCTCTGTCAGAGGGCTTGAGATCGGCGCGAAGGCGTTTGTCTTCTGCGCGAACCTGAACGGCAAAGTCTTTCAATCCCGGAAGATAGTTCACCATCGTTCCGTAGACCGGAGCAATGATGCGGGGATTGGCCATTCGCTTGATCGAGTAAACAAAATCCTCGGCGGTCAGCTCTCGCGTACCCTTCTGCGGCAAATCCATCGGATTGTGCAGCTCGTCGATGACTTCAGGCGCTAACGCGTGGTTGATGTATTCGCCCTTTTCGTTCTTGGCAAAAGCCGGATGAGGCGCAAAGAGGATTCCTTTTTTGATCGGAATCTCGTAAACACTCAGAGCGATTTCTTCCGCTGAAGCAGTCTCAGGTAAGGCCTTTCCGTCTTTATCCAGATAAACGGGTTTAACGACCTCTGCTGCGGAACGAGGGATCAGGCGATAAGGGCGCTCTAGGAAGTGATACTGGTAAAGCGGTTCGTAAATACTGTAGGTGTAAGGCGTCTCATCGGAAGAGTAAGAACTCGTCGGATCCAAATGCTTCGGACTGCGGCCGGAGAACGGCGTGTAAAGCGTATTGGAGGCAAGTTCTTTCTCCGTATGAACGGAGTTCGGAATTTCTTTGCAGGAGGTCAGTGCGAACACAGCAAAGACGGCCGCTGACAGCTTAAGGAGCCTGCCGTAAGTTGCGCCGTATCCTACTTTAATTTTCACTGCTGTTCCTTTCGCCTATTTTGGGACGAGATATCTTATCAGATCACAAAAAATTCCAAAGAAATAAAATAGTTAGGGACGGTTTCCCGTCTAGGGGTATTCCCAACTTTTTAAGATTCGCGAAAGATTTTATCGCTCCGAAAAACGGGTATAAAGAATGACCTTTCAAGCCTGATTCTCAGGTACCCGTTTGTTAAAATGCGCTCTTATGTGAGGCTGGGCTTCAAGGAGCCTTTTTGAGCGCGCTTACGCGCGCTCGGATGAGAATTTGTTGATGGAAAAACACTATTTCGACTGGCCGGTTCGCGTCTACTACGAAGACACAGACTGTGCACGAGTGGTTTATTACGCAAACTACTTCAGGTTCATGGAACGCGCACGCACGGAATGGCTGCGCGCATTGGGCTGGAGTCAGGAGCGGCTGTACTCAGAGCTCGGCGTCGTCTTTGTCGTCGCCGAAGCCAAAGCCAAGTACAAGAAACCGGCCCGGCTGGATGATGAATTAGTGGTTCGATCAACGGTCACCGCATGCGGCCGTACTTCTTTTGAATTTCATCAGGAAATTCTGAGAGGAGATGAAGTGCTCAACGTCGGAGACGTTCGCTGCGGCACGCTCGACGCGCACACATTCCGCCCGGTGGCTATGCCCGAGCCTATTTCAGAACAACTCAAAAAACTTTTAACTCATTAATCATTCGTTAGTACAAGGGACTGTGATGGAAGCATCTGCCGATTTATCAATCATTACTTTGGTTGCTCATGCGAGCGCCGTTGTTCAGATTGTTTTGGCTATTCTTTTGATTTTCTCTTTAGTGAGCTGGACCATTATTTTTCAGAAATGGTTCCAGATGAGCCGTGCAAGAAGAGAAGCCCGCAACTTCGACAAGCGTTTCTGGGGCGGTGCAGATTTAAATAAACTCTACGAAAGCGCCACCGAGCGACGCTCTTCCATCGGTCCTCAGGAGGGCATCTTTTACTCCGGCATGACCGAGTTCTTAAGAAGCCGCGCGAGCAATCTCGAAGCCCGCGCCGGCACCTTCGGCGTCATTGACGGTGTGTCTCGCGCCATGCGCGCCCGTTATCAGAGAGAACTCGACATTCTCGAGTCGGGCTTGAGCGTTTTGGCGACCATCGGTTCCGTTTCTCCGTACATCGGTCTGTTCGGCACCGTATGGGGCATCATGGACGCCTTCACAGGCTTGGGCAACCTGGAAAGCGCTTCGCTGGCTGTCGTCGCCCCGGGTATTGCCGAAGCTCTGGTGGCAACCGCGATCGGTCTGTTTGCCGCTATTCCTGCCGTTATCGGCTACAACCGCTTTGCTTATAGTCTGGATCGTCTCTCGAGCCAGTACGAAAGCTTCATGCAGGAATTCCAGAACATTTTGGGTCGTCAGGCCTAAGGACGCAACATGGCACGTAACGGCAAAAGACGTCTTTTAGCAGAGATGAACGTCGTCCCGTACATTGACGTGATGCTCGTTCTCGTGGTGATCCTGATGGTCGCCGCCCCATACGTCAATCCTTCGATCGTCGATCTGCCGAAAGTCAATAAAGCGGCTCGCACTCCGGATAAAGTTGTCGAAGTCATTATCTCGCCAGACGGCAAACTCCAGATCCGCGATACCGCAAAGAAATTAACTCCGGTTGATTTTCCTCAGTTAGTCTCTACGGTCGAATCGATGCAGACCGACGGAAATCAGGTTCCGGTTGTCATTGCTGCGGATAAAACCGTCGCATATGAAAAAGTCATCGACGTGATGCGCAATCTACAAAAGGCCAACATCACGCGTATCGGTCTGTCATTGCAACTTGAAGGAAGCGGTGCCAAGTAATGGACGACTTATCTCCGAATCAAGCGAATCGGCTCTCAGGCGCTCAGGGTTATTGGGGCACGGCTTTTGTGCTCGCTTTAATCGCCCACGGGCTTCTTTTTGTGCTGCTCTTCGTTTCCATGCAATGGAGATCGGAGCCGACAGGCCCCGTCTATGCCGAACTGTGGAACGGCGACATGCCGGCAGCAGAAGCCCCGGCAGAGACGCAACCGGAACCGCAGCCTGAGCCGGAACCCGAGCCTCAGCCCGAACCGGAGCCCCAACCTGAACCTCAGCCGGAACCGGAACCCGCTCCCGAGCCTCCTGCTCCGGAAGAGCCTCAGCAGCAGCTGCCTCCGCCCCCGCCTCCTATCGCTCAGACGGATTTAGATCGTCAAGCCAATCTGCTTGAGGATCCGGACATCGTCCAAGAAAGACTCGACCGCGAAAAGAAGAAACAGGAAGAGGAAAAACAACGCATTCTTGAGCGCGAACGTCAGCTTCAGGAAGCCAAACGAGCTGAAGAGCAGCGCAAAGCCGAAGAAGCTCGCCAGGCTGAACTGCGCCGTCAGGAAGAAGAACGACGCATCGAAGAACAGAAGCGTCAGGAAGAGCTGAAGAAACAAGAAGAGCAGAAACGCTTAGCGGAGGAAAAACGTAAGGCTGAAGAAAAAGCAGAAGCCGAGCGCAAAGCCAAGCAGGAAGAACTCAAGAAGCAAGCTCAGGAACGCGAACGCAAGATCGCTGAAGAAAAGGCTCAGCGAGAAAAAGCCTTAGCTGAAAAGCGCAAGGCTCAAGAAGAACTCAGTCGTCAGAGAGCCCAAGAACAGGCGAATGCCGCCCGCAGAAAAGAAATGCTCAGCCGCTTAACCGGCCAGAGCGGATCTGCCATGGGTTCAGGCTCCGGCGCCATGACGAACTTTCAGCAAGCCCAGTACAACAACCGTATCGTTGCCTGCATCCGTCCGCATATTACGTTTAATACGCCGGCCGGCGCCAAACGCGGAATGTACGTTGCCAAGTTCGATGTCCGACTGCTCAAGAACGGTCAGAAGGCTGTTCCGCCCAAGATGATCAGCAGCAGCGGTCTGAAGGCTTTCGATACAGCGGTGGAAAAAGCGATTCTGATGTGCAATCCCTTCCCCAAACCCCCGGTAGGAGACATTCCCTCTTCTATTACATTGACATTTGATCCGGTTGACGACGCAAACGGTCGTTAACCTAACGGAGACAGCCTATGAGTACCTCGGCAGCCGCATCCGCCGAAATCGCCAAAGTCGCACAAACAGCGGTTACGACAGAAGAACTTTTAAGCGGCGACAGCAACATCCTGGATCAACTCCTGCTGATGTTTGAAAAAGGGCTTAACCAGCCGATCATCTATTGGCAGCTGGCCTCCATTCTGGGCTCACTGTTTTTAGCTTGGCTGCTCGGCAAATACATCCGCATGCGGATTATTAAGCACTTAGCCGCCAATGAAATCATCGAAAGCGACGAGATCAAAGCGGAAGAAGGCGAAGCCCCTGTCAAGCCTGAACATCGCGAGAGCGCCTTCTGGGCAAAGGTAAGACGAGGCATAGAGACGCTGATTTTGCGGCTGAGTTTCCCGCTGCTTGGAATGTTCTTCATCGCGGTCAGCACCTTTACCGTGCGACTTTTCGGCTTGCTTCCTAAGAAAGCCCTGCCGCTGGAATCCATTGCGTGGCTGATTCTCGGGGCCTACGTTGTGATCCGCACGGTCGTATTTCTGCTGCACTCACTTTCGCGCAAATACAACAGCAGCCTGGATAACTTCCTGACGTTTTCGATTTGGGGCGGTGTCGCGCTTCAGATCGTCGGTGTACTGCCTAAATGCGTCGAATTCATGCAGACCACCAAAATTCCGCTGGGAAGCACCAACGCAACGGTTTGGTCTGTCTTCCTTTCCGGCTTCTCGATTGCCTTAGCGCTCTTTATCGCGAAGTGGATCGGTCAGTTCTTTGAGAAATGGATAAACAGCCTTCCGACCATGGAGTCCAACGTCCGCGTTGTGATCATCCGGGTAGTCAAGGTCGTTTTAGTGACGATTGCGATTCTGATCGGTCTGGCTTCCGTTGGTATTGACATCACCGTGCTTGGTGTCTTCGGCGGTGCCATCGGTGTCGGCTTAGGTTTCGGCTTACAGAAAATTGCCTCTAACTACGTCAGCGGATTCATTATTCTTCTGGATAAGAGCATCAAAATCGGAGACTTGGTGAACGTTTCCGGCGTTGAAGGTATTGTGACGGACATCAAGACGCGCTACACAGCTGTTAAGGCTTACGACGGCAGCGTAACGATTATCCCGAACGAGAATTTCGTCACCAGCAGCGTTCGCAATACCTCGTACCTGTTGGGTCCGGGACGTGCGACCGTCATGATGAGCGTTGACTACAGCGCCGACATTGATGAAGTCATTGAGCTCATGACCGATATCGTCCGAAAACAGCCGCGCGTGCTGATCAATCCGGCGCCCTACACCATTCTGACGAACTTCGGAGCCGACGGTATTGAACTGACGTCGTACTTCTGGGTTCCCGACCCCGAAAAAGGCACCGCGACTTTGAGGTCCAACATTGGTCGCGCGATGTTCCGTGAATTCAACAAGCGCAAGATCAACATTCCGTTCCAGCAGAGGGATCTGCATATCATTTCGATGCCGGAAGTGATATGCAAAGTCGAAAACGACGTTCCTGCCCCATCGAAGTCCGAAGCAAAAGCAGGAACATAACGGTTTCTGACCTCTAATCAATCTGAAAAGTCGAAGCTCAGCCCTTCGACTTTTCTTTCTTGAATCTCTAATCCTCAAGTCCAACATCTTTCAAATTTTTCCGATATGTTTCGCAAGTTAGGCCCGTGGTTCATATTCGTCGCTGCATTGTTCGTCATGAGTTTAGGTATCGCACTCGTGACTCGAGGCAATCTCGGAACCACGCCCATCAGCTCTCTGCCATTAGTGTCGTCTTATGCCAGCGGCTTAACCTTCGGTGAAACTACTTTCTTCATTAACTTGCTCTTTGTTGCTGCACAGTGGCGGCTGCTCCGAAAATCCATCAACAAGCTTCTACTTCTCTCGCAAATTCCGATCACATTCGCCTTCTCTTACTTCATCGATACATCTATGCAGATCACTGAGTTCTTGTCTTCAGATATTTATTGGAAATGTTTTGCAGTCTCGATGCTTGGAAACGTGGTTCTCGGACTCGGCGTTGCTTTAGAAGTGTTTGCCGGCGCCGCAGCGTTACCCGGGGAAGGACTCGTACTTGCGGTCAGTACGGTTCTGCACAAGCCATTTTCATCCGTCAAAATCGCCAATGACGTTATTTTGGTTTTGTTGGCTTTACTTCTTAGTTACTGCGTTTTCCACGAAATACGCGGGCTGCGGGAAGGAACTGTTATTTCGGCGTTATGCGTCGGCATCTTTGTGAAATTCTGGCTTGCCGGTCTTACAAAACTTTTCAAGAGAGCGCCAGCGGACACAGAGTAACTTTTAGAGCTTTCCAGCCGCAGCGGAGATCGGAGAATTTAAATCAGGCTCGATGAGTCGGAATCGTCAGCTTCAAGGCCTTGCTGATTCTAAATATCGTTTCGAATTTAGGTGATCCTTCGGGGCTGAGCGCTCTGTACAAACACTGCTTTGAGAGACCTGTCTCCTTTGCGAGCTGAACCATTCCTTTAGCCTTCTCCATTTCGCCAAGTGCCCTTCTAACGAGTGATCCATCTCCCAGATCTTCTTCAACACAGGCCTTGAAAAAAGCTTCGGGATTGTTTTCCGTATTGATAAGGTAGTCCTGGATGTCAAATTCTTTGCCAAGCTTCGTAGTCACGCTTTGTACTCTTCAAGTAAGTTCCTCGTCGAAACCTTCAGCGAAAGTTTAAATGAACGCAGGCTTTCTTGATTGAACTCGGCAGCCTCTTACGCGGCTACCGACTCCAGCTGTTGAGTTTTGCATTGCATTAACCGTTGAATTTGGGACTTGAAGCTGAGTAATGGGCTAACAGGGTTTTCCTCATAGTTCGCTTTTTACTATTGACTTCCTCCCCTCCATAAATGAAGAGGATTCCTACCACTTCTCCGACAGCCGTAGCTTAATGTCGAAGTTGCCTCGGCGGGTTTCTGCTTCAGCGGGATTGCCCAAAGGAGTACAGCTTGGTTTTTGCACGTTCTCCAAAAGGAGTTTCACGTGCTTGGACACAACCGTATACTCCTTCAGGTCTCACATCTCTCCACAGACTTCACTTCGGGACAGCCCGCCCCTAGATCTGAAAAGATAGAGCCAGTTTAGCATAGCCAGTCCTTCGGACTGGGCCCTTATTTCACCGTCTTAATAACGGTGCTTTACGGGCCTAGCTGGTAAAAGCCTAGTAAAAACAGTCCATAGGCAGAATATCTCAAAATGATTTTCTATAAATTCGATAGTTTGATAATCGAATTTATTGATTTAATGCGTCAAAATTTTTCGCTCAAGACTACTATATTTATATCTGTTAGAGAGCGAACATTTCGCCTTTCGCAAAGACAGAATAACTTGTGAACCGAGGTCGGAAGAAATAACCCAACCCTGCTGACAATTTTCTCGCTACTACTATGATGCAAAGAAGAAAGATTAGGCCTTGGAGCAAATTACAGAAAGAAGTGTATTTGCTTGTCGATCCAAAATTAGACTTTCAGATCCATTGTGTAGCCTACCGAATGGGAAGCCAATATGGAAGTACTGACTTACCAAGGTATTGGATCACGTTAGGCAAAGAAACCATCTTCGATTATCCGAAGCACTTTATCCATTCCGAAGGCCCAGACGAAAACTCTCGTATCGCTTACGAAGCTTTATCTATCTATCCGTATAGCAGCGAAACCTCTGAGATTTCGAACATGCTTCGAGAATACATTGATACGCCTTTGTCGGAATTAATGACTAAGAGATCATTGGGGACTCACAGACATTCTTCGAGCCGCCGATAGACGAATAGGTCAAAGAAGACTGGCAGAGTTAGCAGAAATCGTCAGCAACCCAGCCGCACAAAAAATTCTGAAGCAGAGGATAAATACATACAAGGAAAAGCAGAGGAAAGCCGCAGAAGCAGACGGCTTCTGAGCCAGCCTCGGAAGGACACCTAAAGAAATTAAAAGGGCGCCAGAAAATCCCTGCAGCAGGTTTTCCGACGCCCTAAAAGGAAACGCTTCTTCGCTTAGCGGACTTTGATCTTGGCGATCAGTTTGTCAGCGATTTCGGTGACAGGAACGTTTTCGTTCTGGAGATCTCCGCGGTGAGCGTATTCAACTTCACCGTTCTTCAGGCCGCGGTCACCGATCGTAACGCGATGCGGAACACCGATCAGTTCCCAGTCAGCGAACATGACCCCGGGACGCAGACCTCTGTCATCGAGGATGACGTCAATGCCGGCTTCGCGCAGACGACCGTAAAGCTCGTTAGAAGCCTTCTGAACTTCTTCGCTCTTGTCATATCCGACGGGGCAGATCACTACGGTGAACGGAGCAATGCTGTCCGGCCAGATAATGCCTTTATCGTCGTGGCCTTGCTCGATAGCTGCGCCCAGCAGACGAGAAATACCGATACCGTAGCAACCCATCTGAAGCAGCTGGGGCTTGCCGTTTTCGTCCAGGTAAGTCGCATTCATCGGAGCAGAATACTTGTCGCCGAGGAAGAATACGTGGCCGACTTCGATGCCGCGCTGCATCTTGAGCGTGCCTTTGCCGTCTGGAGAAACATCGCCTTCAACGACGTTACGGATATCAGCAACAACATCCGGTTCTCTCAGGTCACGGCCCCAGTTCACGCCGCGGATGTGATAGCCCTCTTCGTTGGCGCCGACAATGAAGTCGCTCATGTTGGCAACGGTTGTATCGGCAACGATGGTGACATCCTTAGGAATACCGACAGGGCCGAGATAACCCAGTTTAGATCCGAAGGTATCTTCAATTTCCTTGTCGGTTGCAAAGCGGAATCCGCCCTTAAGCGCTTCCAGCTTTTCGGCTTTAACTTCATTAAGAGTGTGATCGCCTCTGAGAAGCAGAAGAACGATTTTTGCAGGCAGCGGATTGCCTTTTTCGTCCTGGTGATCAACTGCCAAAACAATAGATTTAACGCTGGCTGTCAGCGGCTTATTCAGAAGTTCAACAACAAGCTCGCACTTGTCGCGGCCCGGAGTCGGAACCTTTTCCATGGTCTCTGTGGCTTCTGCGCGTTTTTCGATCAGGCAGGGAGCTTCGGCCAATTCGATATTGGCAGCGTATTCGCTGTCCGGGCAGAAAACGATCAAATCTTCGCCGGTATCAGCGATCACCTGGAATTCCTGAGAGCGAGAGCCGCCGATGGAGCCGGAGTCAGCGCGCACTGCTCGATAAACCAAACCCAAGCGATCAAAGATGCGGCAGTAAGCTTCGAACATCTTGTCGTAGCTCTTGCCGGCGTCTTCAGCCGTACGGTCAAAAGAGTAAGCGTCTTTCATGACAAAGTCGCGGCCGCGCATCACGCCGAAACGAGGACGACGTTCGTCACGGAACTTTGTCTGAATCTGGTAGAAGTTCACCGGGAGCTGACGCCAGGACTTGATTTCCTGACGAGCGATGTCGGTCACGACTTCTTCGCTGGTAGGCTGAAGAACAAAGTCTCTGTCGTGTCTATCTTTAAAGCGAAGCAGTTCAGAGCCGTACTTCTGCCAGCGGCCGGTTTCCTGCCAAAGCTCAGCAGGCTGGACGATCGGCATCAGAAGTTCGATGGCGCCGGCACGGTCCATTTCTTCTCTGACAATACGTTCAATCTTCTTCAAAGAGCGAAGGCCCATCGGCATGTAGTTATAGACGCCGGCTGCAAGCTTACGGATCATGCCTGCGCGAAGCATCAGCTTCTGGCTAACGATTTCTGCATCTGCAGGAGCTTCTTTCTGTGTTGAAATAAAAAATTGTTTTGCTCTCATTACGAATTCTCAAAAACGAGCCGGCAGGCCGGCAGTCTACGATTAGGTTCGGATCTTATGACTTCTTTTCCTGCCTCTATATAATGGGCAGACACAAATAAGTTATTTTAAAGTTTTTATGCTTGATCAACATGGATACCGACCAAACGTCGGGATTATTTTGACCAATCCTCTCAAACAAGTTTTTTGGGGGAAACGTTTGGGTCAGCATTCCTGGCAATTTCCGCAGGGCGGTATCAACCGCGGGGAATCGCCTCGTGAAGCCATGTTCAGAGAGCTTTGGGAGGAGCTTGGTCTCTTTGAAAACCAAGTCCGCATCATCAGCCGCACCGAAGACTGGCTGCGCTATGACGTTCCTGACCGTTGGATTCGCCGCGACCTTCGCGGCATTTACAAAGGCCAAAAGCAGATTTGGTTCCTGTTAGAGTTCCTCGGTAAAAACAAAGATATCAACTTGAAAGCCACCAACCATCCGGAATTTGAGGCCTGGAAGTGGAATGACTATTGGGTGCCGCTGAGCCAAGTAATCGACTTCAAACGCGGTGTTTATAAAGAAGCGTTGAAAGAGTTAGCTCCTGCTCTCTTTACCGACAAGAAACACCTTGTTCCGCCTGCAGGATGGGAAAAAGCGGAAGGTCCGGGACATTTCCGCCTTTACAAATAATCGTCTTTAAGACGACTACTTATTCATCACGACCATGTTGTCCTGATGAATCAGCTCTCTCTGTTCTAAGTAGCCTAACTCCTCCACAACTTCATCGCTGTGCAGTCCCATGATTCGACGGGACTCATCAGAGCCGTAGTTAATCATGCCGCGGCAGATTTCTTTGTCGTTTTGATCAACGACTTGAATGATTTCGCCGCGAAGGAAGTCGCCGATCACTGCTTTAACACCGACCGGCAGCAGGCTCTTGCCTTTGCGAACCGCTTCAACAGCACCCTCGTCGATAACGAGCTTGCCTTTCAGCTGCAAATGGTCGGCCATCCACTGACTGCGAGCAGACATCGGTTTGCGATCCGTCTTCAGAAGCGTTCCGATGGATTCTCCCTGAGCTAAACGAACTAAAACGTCAGGAATACGTCCGCTGGCAATAACGGTCGAGGCTCCGCTGCGGGCCGCGCGTTTCGCTGCAAGCACTTTTGTCTGCATGCCGCCCTTACCGATAGAAGAACCGGCGCCTCCGGCCATTGCTTCATAGATCGGCTCTCCGGCTTCCCCGACTTCCACTAATTTGGCTTCAGGGTTGGAGCGCGGGTCAGCAGTGAAGAGGCCGATCTGATCGGTCAAAATCACTAAGACGTCGGCATCGATTAAGTTCGTGACCAGCGCACCTAATGTATCGTTGTCACCGACTTTGATTTCGTTGGTCACAACCGTATCGTTTTCGTTAATGATCGGAACAACTTTGAGGTCTAAGAGTGTGGTCAGCGTCTGACGCGCATTCAGATAGCGTTCGCGATCTGCAAGGTCAGCATGGGTCAACAAAATTTGAGCCGTGCGGATGTCGTAGCGCTCGAAGCTTTTTTCGTAAGCCTCCACAATACCCATCTGTCCGACTGCGGCTGCCGCCTGGAGTTCGTGCATTTTTTTCGGACGTTTGGTCCACCCGAGACGAGCCATTCCTTCTGCAACCGCACCGGAGCTAACCCAAACGACCTGTTTTCCCATTTCCTGCAGCTTAGCGATCTGAGCCGTCCAACGGGCAATCGCTTCCGTATCTACCCCGCGACCTTCATTTGTCACTAAAGAAGAGCCGACTTTTACGACAATTCTTTTTGCATCGTTCCAAATCTTGAGGTTTTCTTCCATCTCGTTTCATCCGATCTTATTGACGACAGCACTCTTTCTAAGCGGATCATAAACTTCACTTGCTTTTTGTTGTATTAACGGCGTCGTCGTGATTAGAGCTGTTCAGTATATCCAAAATCGCTTTAAACAAAAATGCTTCCACTTAAAGTACAAAATCAAAAAAGAAAAACCGCCGGGATTTTGTTTTCTCAGCGGTTTGACCAAATTCACCGGCAGCTTACTTTTGCTCACCTTCTTCAGGCTCTCCGCCTTCGGGCGGGAAGACTTCTTCGTCTTCATCAAAGCGGACATCCGGTTCGCTTTCTTTGATGAGCTGTCTGCGCTGTTCGTGAATATCTTCAGCAATTGCTTTAACCAAAGCTTCAGTGCCTTCACGGGTCACAGCAGAAATCGCAAACATCGGAACATCCGTACCGAATGCTTCACGGTACTTATCCACGACATTGGCTCTTTCTTCTTCAGGAACCAGGTCCATCTTGTTAAGAACAACCCAACGGGGTTTGTCTGCCAATGCCGGATCAAACTTTCTCAGTTCTTCAACGATGGCGCGAGCAGCTGCGATAGGATCTTCTTCGGTATCGAGAGGTGCTACATCAATGACGTGCAGCAGCAAGCTGGTTCTGGAAAGATGACGCAAGAACTGGTGTCCTAAACCGGCGCCCTCGGATGCACCCTCAATCAGTCCCGGAATATCTGCAATCACAAAACTGGATTCCGGACCTGCACGAACAACGCCAAGATGCGGATGCAACGTTGTAAAGGGATAATCGGCGATTCTAGGTTTGGCGTTAGAAACCGCGGAAATCAGTGTGGACTTGCCTGCATTCGGAAGACCTAACAAACCGACGTCCGCCAATACTCTCAGTTCAAGCTTGAGTGTTCTTTCTTGGCCCGGTTCTCCGGGAGTGCATTGACGAGGAGCACGGTTGGTAGAGGTCTTGAAATGCAGGTTGCCCAGACCGCCTTTACCGCCTTTGGCAAGAAGGGCTTTTTCACCGTTCTTATCCAAGTCGGCAATTGTCTCACCGGTATCCAAGTCGGTAATCACGGTTCCGACCGGAACACGAAGCTCAATATCGGGAGCACCTCTGCCGTAGCAGTCACTGCCGCGGCCGTTTTCGCCGTTCTTGGCTTGGAACTTACGTGTGTAGCGATAATCGATCAGAGTATTCAGGTTTCTGTCGGCAACGGCATAAATAGAGCCGCCGCGGCCGCCGTCTCCGCCGTCGGGACCGCCTTTAGGAATAAACTTTTCGCGTCGGAACGAGGCAACGCCGTTTCCGCCCTTACCCGCAAAAACTTCAATTTTCGCTTCATCTACAAATTTCATTTTTTATTTCCTGTCCGTGAGGACTTATTAGGTATGGAGTTGATGATAGCCGTAGAAAAAAATCAGCGCCCCGTTCCCTGCTAGGAATGGGGCGCTTCTTTGTTTGATTCGCGGTCTAATTAAGCAACCGGAACAACGTTAACGTAGTGACGGTTCAGACGTCCGTGAACAACGAACTCGACCTTACCGGCAACTTTAGCAAACAAAGTGTGGTCACGGCCCATACCGACGTTTTCACCGGCATGGAATGTGGTACCGCGCTGACGAACAATGATAGCGCCCGGCTGAATCATTTCAGAGCCGAAAACTTTAACGCCAAGACGTTGTGCGTTGGAATCGCGGCCGTTACGTGTAGATCCGCCGCCTTTCTTATGTGCCATTTCAAATACCTCTTACTTAAAAATCCAATTAGGCCGAAATCTCATCAATCTTGAGTTCGGTGTAGTTCTGACGGTGACCAGCACTCTTCATGGAGTGTTTACGACGACGGAACTTGAAAATACGAACTTTTTCATGACGTCCTTCAGACAGGACTGTGGCAGTAACAAAAGCGCCGGGAATCGTCGGATTACCAAGCTTAAGGCCTTCGTCGTTTTTAACAGCGAGGACTTCCACGAGTTTGATCTGGGAGCCAACGTCACCCGGAAGGGTTTCGACCTTAACCTTGTCGCCAACAGCAACAGTGTACTGTTTGCCGCCGGTTTTAATAATTGCGTACATGTATATACCTTTAACACTTCAATGCAGTCTGCGTTCTGCTGAAGCCTTTTTGTTTGCTCAAATAACTTAACGCGCAGAGTGCGAGATTATGCTCGAAAAATTTCGTATAGTCAAACGGTTAAAGATGTTTTTTTGTTTTTCTCAACGCCAAACGGATTTTCGGGTTGAATTCTCAGAAAAATCTCGTTTTTGTGTCTTTTAGTGTCAGCAGTCAAAGAAAAATAGTTAATATTTGACTTTGTTTTATTTAGCGCCCATAGGAATTTTTCAATGAGTCAAGTAGCAGCCGCCGTTCAGAGAATCATCGCCCCGATTTCGGAAGATTTACTCGCCGTTGATCGGGAAGTTATTGATGATCTTCAGAGTGACATCCCGCTGATTAAAAAGATAAGCGACTACATCGTTACAGCCGGCGGCAAACGGATGCGTCCGATCGTCTTAATGCTCATTGCACGCGCTCTGGGCTACCAGGGAAAAGAGCATATCTTCCTTGCCACGATGATTGAGTATGTGCACACAGCCAGTCTGCTGCATGACGACGTTGTTGACGAAAGCGACTTAAGGCGCGGAAAGCCGACTGCCGGATTTAAATGGGGAAATGCGGCTGCGATCTTAACCGGAGACTTTATGTATTCTCGTGCCTTCCAATTAATGGTCCGCACTCAGAACTTGCGTATTTGTGAAATCGTTGCCGGCGCCGTGAACCGAGTTTCCGAAGGCGAAGTCATCCAGCTGCTTAACATTCACGACACAACCTTGGACGAAGCTCGTTATTTTGATGTCATAGAAAGAAAGACCGGTGTCCTTTTTGAAGCAGCCGCCCGCATGGCTTCCGTCGCTGCCGGCGCTTCTAAAGAAGTAGAAGACAAAATGGCTGAATATGCTCTTTGTCTTGGCCGTGCCTTCCAAATTATTGATGATGTGCTCGACTACACAGGCTCTAAGGACAATATCGGTAAGAATTTAGGCACCGATCTTCGCGAAGGAAAAATGACGATGCCTCTTATCTACGCTTTGAGACATTGTTCCGAAGAAGACGCAAAGATTATTCGTACTGCAGTCAGCAGCAATGATCCGGACCTAGAAAGCGTAACTCGCGTCATTCTTGCCTCCGGAGCCATCGATGCGTGCATTGAAGCCGCCAAAAAAGAAGTTTCTCAAGGAATTGATGCATTAAATTGCTTACCGACTAGCGCATTTAAAAATTCTCTGATAGAATTGCTTTCCTTGACAGTTGAGAGAGATCGATAGGTCGCTCGAAACGCAAGAATCGGAGTGTAGCTCAGCCTGGTAGAGCACTGCGTTCGGGACGCAGGGGTCGGAGGTTCGAATCCTCTCACTCCGACCATTTTTTTTGCCAAGATCATTCATAAAGCAACAAATTTTTCTTTATTTTCAATACGTTGTTGCTTATTTCTCTTCTTTCTATCCTAAGAAATCCCAAAGAGTCCCAACAAACCAAAGACGGTTTTGAGGGGCTTTTTGCGGGGCTACTATTTCGCTATTGAGGGGCTGTTACTCTCTAATGAAACAGGAGCCATCATGCCAAGACGTTTAAAAGAGAAAACTTGGTTAGAAATTTTAAATGAGGCCAAAAGTAAACGAAGGACGACCATAGGCGGAATCCCGGGTTGGAAGGCTGATTTTTCATACTTCAATAAGAATCAGAAGCCCTTGTTTGGAGTCAGATTCTTCATCGAATACACAAATTCCGAAAGAATTCGAACTACCTTTTATTTTCCGGCTGGGACTACTATGAAAGCCGCGCGACAACTGGCGCTTGAAGCCAGATCCAAAATAGAAAGTGGAATTGACATTCAAAAAGTTAGACTTGAGGAAAAGAAATCGCTAAAAATTGTTGCAAGCACCGAAGACACTACAACAAAACAATCTTATCTTTTCGAAAATGTCTTTGAGGAATGGGTTGTCTTTTCAAAAAAAAACGGTAAATGGAGATTCAACGAAAAAGGAGAGATTCAAGCCAGAAGATTGGGAAACAAACATATCCTGCCGGTCTTGGGACAACTTCATATTCCGGAGATTCAACCTATTGATCTGGCCAATATCCTCAACCCGCTTTACCTCAATCATTCCGCTACCGGTGAAAACGTTTATACGCTCATCAGGTCCATCTTCAGGTTTGCTCTGGCCTCACACCGCTTTGGCCTAAAAAACTCACCAATTGGTGAAGAATTATCTGCACTTACAGAAGTTGCCAAGAAACATAAACAAAGCGAAGAGCATTTCCCTGCGCTTCCGTTTACGCAATTACCTGAATTCATAAAAGCACTACTCTCTCTTCACTCCTCTAGTTCACTGGCGCTTGCTTTTTCTATCCTCACGGTTACTCGCGGAAAAGCTTTCAGAGAAGCAAAGTGGTCAGACATAGACTTCGAGAATGCAGTTTGGAACATCAGCATCTCAAGTGATAAAAGGAAGGAAAAATATAGAAATCGTACTGTCTACTTAAGTAGACAGTACGATTTCCTGACAAGAATTCCTCCTACTTCACCTTACATTTTTAGTTCCGGATATACCGCGAAACCGCTCGTCGACAGCTCCATTTGTAGATGTATTCAGAATATGCATCTTTCAAAATTCAACATGGACGGAATTGGATGGGTAGATCCTCTGACCATAGGAAAAGACGGACGGCCAAGGATGATTACTCAGCATGGCACTGCTCGGGCCGGCTTCCATACTTGGGCGTGCGACGACTCATTAGGAAATAATCTAAAGTTTGATGAGAGAACCATCGAGCTCTGCCTTCTTCATGAGCCTAAAGCCTTGTACGGGTATGCATACAACAGAGCAACAATGGAAAAATCCCGTCGTACCATCATGCAAGCTTGGTCCGATTATGTCCTTAGCGGAGTATCTTTGGATAGTTACTTACCAAGGCTATCAGATCATCCTTTCCTTATTAAGAAAAAATAAATACACTCGGTCCTCAGATTATTGGCGATCTGGGGGCCTTTTAAAAAGAAAAAACAATCTGTCCAACTTACTCGGTTCTTTGGGGTATTTGGGTTATTAAGGTCTTCTTTCTTATGAATTCTCGCGAACGATAGTCTTGAGGGGACTCACTTTCTTAGTTTCTTTACCTTCAACGCTGTGTGCAAGCTTTATGCTAGAACCTATCAAAACATCCTAGAAATTATTAAGAAGATTAGCCATGATGGGAAGGTATCCAAGATCTGACTTTTCTAGTAGATAAGGAGTATTACCAGATACATGAGAACTCTGGAATTTACTCCTTATTTTTAGCAATGAACTCTAGGTACTTATCGTAGTTAACAGTGTAGAAGCGTTCACCTCCACTAATTTGAAGGACCTTCCTCTCACGACCACCTTCGATAGAAAACTCCATGAGTCCTTTTTCTTTAAGAATTTCAAAAGCCTTTTTTTGAGAAGAATTCCCTGCGATTTTGTTAAAGGTTGAGGTGAGTAAGAATAAGAGTCTCTCTTTTTTTCTGCCAAGAAAACGGATTTCTCCATTTGGGCCGTAAGTGAAGTTTTTATAACCTAAGATGTTCGCTGCGCAATGATTTCTGTCAGAAAGTAACGCGAACAGGTGTAGCTGCTGACAAATTTCCGAGAGCCGAATTATGACTTGATCGGATTCGATTAAGACACCAGAGAATGATTTCCGCCATTCTTTAAATAGCCATACGCAACACTCAGTAGCTAATCCAGGTTTCCAACCTGTTAATCCTTTCTCTGTCGCTAATTCCCCAGCTGCCGCTCTTAGTTGTAATCCCAAAAGTACTCTTCTGGATTGGTCGTTTAGCTCATCGCCATAGATTGAATTTATTTCGGACCAAAATTTTTGTTCAAAAGGTTTAAGCGTTGAGGAAAGTTTTTCCACTCGAATTTTTGCGAGCTGTTTTATCCACTCACGACCTACAGTTCCATAGTACATTTCGATCCCTGAGTAGATGTGCCTAAAAAGCTCTCCTTTGTTTCTAAAACCGCCAATGTGGGACAAGATTCCATAGGAGCGCGTGCCATCGTCGTTAACATAGTCAAGGGAATCGCAATCGACATTTTCATTCTCTAAAAGCCTTGACCAGCATCGATTTTTTCAGGCCCTCAAAATCCAGAACTGACCTTTTTGAAATCAAATTTTTAATTCCTAATTGGTCTGACCAAACCAGTTCTCCGGAGGTAAGTTCCTCAAACTCCTCTAACCTATTATTGAGGTCTTGCTCCGTAAGCTTAAAGACCCGCCCCGGACTATCTTGAGCAAAAGAAATCTGAAACCAATCGAGGGTTTTCGACGGACTGATCTTATTCAGGCGTTCCCAATGATCGAGGACCGCCCAGACAAACAGAGAAGTAGGAAGAGTCAATCGTCTTCCACGTGAAATTTCGAAATTAGCATTCTCTCTTGAAGCAATTAATCCGAGGCATCCAAAAAAAGAATCGACTTTATCTTCGTAATTTTCTTTTTTTGAATTGCTACTTAGGCAATACGAACGGAATATGACCTCCACATCCCTTTTGATGGTATTCGACGTAACACTAATGTTATTTTCGTCAGAGAAAGCGATCAGTCTCTTTTGCAGTACTTCTCGGTTGACTTCTTGATCGTTATAAACGTTAAATAAATACCAAAGTGCCGTGAACTTATTTGCCTGACAGCTCAAGTTCCAATGTGCGAGCCACGCAGTGGCGTAACTTTCTCCATAAGGATCAAGAGGCGTTATACCAACGTCTTTTGATGAGCTTGAAGATCCAAAAATCATGTTCGCCAATTCCGAGGGATAAACACGGCCTTCCCTGTACTCGAGGAAATTTGTTTGGAGGCCCCACCATTTCATGGATGAAACCATATTCTTTCCCACTCCCAAGTCAACCATGGCCTGAGGATCGTTGAAGGGCGGGACCTTTCCTTGGCTAATTGCTTCATTGCAAAAGGCAACCACTTTATATATCCAATTTTGTCTTAGAGAAAAAGTCTCATGACCCGAAAATTGGAAATCTTTTCTCTTATTAGTAGTCATTTTTAGCTCTGGTTAATTGTTCCAGCTATTTTAACTGAGCTGTTTTCCCTTGAGCTGATTTATTCCTTAGTGTTCTTCAGTTGTTGAATTGTATTTTTATCCTGATCAAGAGCGTATCAAGAGTCTTGACAATCTATTTTGACAAACAAACGTTCAAAATTTCTACGTTCTCATACGTACATTCATAACAGTAAAAGTCTTTCATTAGAGGGTAATTTTTCACAATAACTCTGCAAAATTCATCCATGAGGATCTCTTGCCTGTCTCAACGGCCTCATCATTCATCCTTCCAAAAGCGTGATTCTTGTGGCCTTAAAAAATTTAAATGTAACGTTCCAAAGAAGAGACTGCACCCAGAGGTGCAGTCTTTCGATGTCTACAGTTTGATCATAGGAAAGGCTTCCATTCCATGGTTTCTGAGAATGTCATTCCAATCAATTCCTTTTGAACCTTTTGGAATGTCCTCCTCAATGCTCTCTATGCAAGCTATGATCCCTTTTTGCGCTAGACGATCCCTTAGGGCTCGAGCTGAACGAGTTCCCACTAATGAGCAGTCTTTATCCCCAAAGATAAACACAAGTTCAAAAGAAGCCGGAATCTTTTCAGCCGGTCAAACGACAAATTCAAGTACCTCTCATCAAGCCCTTGAGGGCTTGATGTTAAAAGGCAGCTTAGATCATTTTTGAAGGATCAACGTATTCTTGGAACTGTTCTTCAGTACATAGCCCTAAGGAGAGTGCAGCCTGTTTAAGGGATATGCCCTCTGCATGAGCTTTTTTAGCAACTTTTGCTGCATTCTCATATCCGATAAGCGGTGAAAGTGCCGTCACAAGCATCAGCGATTTTTCCATGTAATCGCGCAACTTATTCTCGTTTGCGGTAATTCCGTTAACACACCGGATAGTGAAGGAGTTCATACTGTCGGCAAGAAGCCTTATGCTTTGAGTGAGGTTATATGCGATCACGGGCATGAAAACGTTTAATTCAAAGTTCCCTTGAGATGCTGCAAATCCCACGGCACAGTCATTGCCCATAACTTGAACAGCTACCATTGTCATAGACTCGCACTGAGTCGGATTGACTTTACCCGGCATGATAGAAGATCCCGGTTCATTTGCTGGCAGATTAATTTCTCCCAGACCACACCTTGGCCCAGAGGCTAACCATCTAATATCATTAGCAATCTTCATTAAGTCAGCAGCCAAGGCTTTTAAGGCGCCGCTCAGGAAGACGGTTGCATCTTTAGATGTTAGAGAATGGAATTTATTTGGTGCGCTCTTAAAAGACATTCCGGTTAGAGCGGTTAATTCTTTACAAACTCGTTCGCCGAAATCTTTTGGAGCATTGATTCCGGTACCAACGGCCGTACCGCCTATTGCTAATTCACGACAAAAATTCGTGGCAACTAAAATTTGTTGTTCCGCATGCTCCAGCATCGAGGCATAACCGGAGAATTCCTGTCCCAGAGTGATCGGTGTTGCGTCTTGTAAATGAGTTCTTCCACTCTTAATTAAGCCCTTGAATTCCTCTGTTTTAGCCTCTAAGGCCTCTCGAAGGTTTTGAATGGCAGGAATAAGCTGTTTAAAAACTTCAAGAACGCACATTATATGAAGTGCGGACGGGAAAGTATCGTTTGACGACTGGCTCATATTCACTTGATCATTAGGATGGACCAGTTTGTCTCGCGATAATGCTTTCTTATTTCTAAAAGAACCATTGATAATCTCGGTTGCTCGGTTTGCGATTACCTCGTTAACGTTCATATTGGACTGCGTTCCTGAACCTGTTTGCCAAACGGCAAGAGGAAAGTTACCACTAAGCTTGCCTGACAAAATTTCGTCGCAGGCTTGCACAATGGCTGCGCCCCGGGCGGGGTCGAGCTTCCCATATGACATATTGGCAAGAGCGCATGCCTTTTTAAGAAGGAGGAAGGCATTGATAATTTCTTCAGGCATTTTTTCTTGCCCAATAGGGAAGTTCATGAAGCTTCGCTGTGTCTGAGCTCCCCAGTATTTTTCATCATTTACTTCGACATCTCCAAGAGAGTCGTGCTCTATTCTTACATTCATTTTTAAACTCCTGATATTGAAAAAAATAAGGAACGCAACGCCTTCACCCGTAAAATTCGTTGCGTTCCATGAATTACTTTTTAGTAACTTCTATGAATTTCCTCCTTTGATCGAATTGGACACCCTTAAAAAGGCAGCAAGATCGGACACGTTTTCCTTGCACGCTTTTTCTCGGGACGAAAAGAAACTCCTCACTTTTCCTGATAAAACATTTCTTCCGTAACCGTTGGTACGGAAAAAAAGGGTCGTTTTGTTTTTCTGTGGGTCTTGAATTTGGTACGAAACTTCTAAAAACGTCGTGTACCTTCCTCTTATTTCCTTGGTTTCCAACTTTAAGATGGTCGCCGAGTCAACTTTTAGGTTGCCCAAACTTTCCAGCAAATGCTTTCGTTTAAGTTCGTTCGAAAGGCAATCAATTGAACTTTGCTCCAAAACGTTGTTTTTCAGGTTGATACCGGGCAGGCTTGCATCGTGAGCTTTTACATCTTTCAAGGTCACTAGGGCTGTCCCTTCTCTGCTTAAGTCATCTGTCGACATTACCCCGATATCCGATGAGCAATAAATCAAGAAGTAACTTCCCGCAAGAACACCTAGTGCAGTAAGAAATCCTTTCATGTTGTTTAATTAGAAAGTTAATAACACCAAAGACTCTTTATGAAAAAAACGAATTAAAGAGAGGAGAAAATTCCTAACATTGACCACCATGGGATACCGATAACGGTGAAAACAACGTAAGAAAGTAAGGTGTAGAAGAGTCCAATAGACCACCAAGTCTTTACGGATACGTAGTTTGCGCCGAAAAGGACTGGACCAGCTGCATTTGCATAGTGAGTAACTAATGCACCCATAACGCCGCAGGTGGTAAACATTAAGAACATATCCCATTGTGGTAGTCCGGCAGCTAAGCCGATTGTGAATTGGACCGGCAAGACTGAAGCCATGTAGGCTCCGCAGGACACGAAAAGGTATCTGCATGCTGTTCCTAAGGCGACCATAGAAATTAGCAGCCCAATATGGCTGAAACTGCTGAAGTCAACATAGGTCTGAAGAAGCTTAGCCATCCACATGAAAAAGCCGAATTTATTCAATGCGGTCGCCATGCCAAGAATGCCGCCGTACCAGGTCAAAGTTGTCCAAATTTGACCGTTTTTAGCTACGTCTTGCCACTTAAGAACTCCGGTAATAAGAGAAAGGGCGATGAAGCCAAGCACGACCGAGGTTGAATTAATTTTTGTAATTGAAGATGTAGCCCAAGCGACAATCGCTAAAATGAAAAGGCCTAACAAAATCTTTTCTTTATTGGACATTGGACCAATGGACTCAAGGCCTTTTTTAGCAATGGTGATATTGTCGATTTTTTTGATAGTTGGCGGGAAAATTTTATAGATGACGATTGGTGCCAGAAGGAGCATGATTCCCGCAGGGACTATGAAGGCAGATGTCCACTGGATCCAGGAAATCTTCAAGCCAAGAAGCTGATCGGCAAATGTCCACGCAACAGTGTTTGCGGCGTAGCCTGTTAAGAAGGTAAGTCCGGTGCACATGCTGATGATATAGAGAAGCTGTGCTAGGTAGGCGCCAATGCCTCTCGGATTTTTTTCTGGGTAAGAATCAAGGGCTTCTGCAATAGACCGGAAAATTGGCCAAATGATGCCGCCGGTGCGAGCTGCATTTGACGGGGTTACGGGAGCGATGATGAAGTCGGAGAACGCTGCAGCATAACCCAAACCAAGAGAGGTTCTTCCGAATGCTCGAATAAGAAGATAAGCAATTCTTCTTCCAAGGTTTGTATCTCTAAAGGCTTGTGCAATGAAGTAAGCACCGGTTACTAACCAAACCATGCCGATCGAAAAGCCCGATAAAGCTACGCTAAGACCGTTCATGGATACAGCGTACAAGCCTAAGAAAATCATAAGAATAGGAGCTTCGCCCATAGGCCTGAGCATAATAGCCATAATCGTGCCTATGTAGAATGGGAAAAGTTGCCATGCCTTAGGATTCATGCCACTTGGTGTATCAACAAGCAGCAACAGCATAGGAATAAAGCACACGGCAAATCTTAGCCATTTGTCTTTAGTCATAATGTCACCATATAAGAGGGGGAATATCCCCCTCTTTCCTGTGGATTTGATTAATAAGAAGTTTGGAAAGTGGAATTGATCGTGTCGAAAAGGTCAGATATTGAGTTTTGATTTTCGAAATTCCTACAAATTTCTATGATTTGTTCCTGCGTAGTTGTTGTAATAAAACCTTCTGTCAATGTTTTAAATTTGTTTTCTACAGCAGGCCAATCCAACTCATTTTCAGGATCGCCTTTCGGACTCCAAACCTGTGAAACTAACCTTTCACCGTCATCCGTGACAGCCTCGATGCGGTGCGGCCAGTTGGTAGGAACGACTTTGTTCAAGTCGTCATCTATTTCAATTTTGATTAGGTTTTCCAGATTTCTTACTTCTTTATCTTGTAAGGCTTCTTCTGAGAAATGAGTTTCCGAGGGGATACCTCTCAATATTGCTGAAGCAACGCAGTAAGCAATACTAAATTTAGCTTCTCTTTGGTCCTTAGGAGAGCGCTTTCCTGCAACTTGTTGGGCAGTCGAATAAGAGAAGAGCTTAATGGATTTCAGTTTTCTTCCATTCAATTTTTCTCTTAAGTCCAAAGCGGCATCAATCGCAGAATGCGTATGGCGGCAACATGGATAAGGTTTAAAGGATACATTTCCGCTTCTCCAGGCCTTGAAGAAGTCCTCAAATTTGTCGCAATTAACATCTTTGAGAGCGTAGCCCTTGAAGAATCCTTGTTCGCCTTCAAGAATATGAGTGGCCCCCGAAAATCCTTCTCTTGCCAGGAGAGCGACGTAAACCCCCTGTCCGGCAGCGTGTGCCGTGTGAAGAAATTTACTCATGCCTCCGTCTCTCAGAAATTGCCATAGCCCGCAGGAAAGTGTTCCAGCGTTTCCTAAGGTCCATAACAACCGCTTTTCGTCGAGGCCTAAGATTTTTCCAGCCGCGACAGAGGCACCAAAAATACCTGTAGTAGCTGTCGTATGAAAAATCTTGTAATGCTCTGGGGCAATAGTCGCGCCTATTCGGAGCATTACTTCAAAACCGGCGACGATTGAAGTTATTACTTCTTTTCCTGAGGAGGCATTCCAAGCACCCATTGCTAGCGCGGCCGGCATCACTACGGTCGCTGGATGGGAGATGCTTTCTT